>PVMK01170250.1_pt1 | contig 21167 bp, 18 predicted proteins | sample 1853481 | NCBI WGS metagenome assembly PVMK01 (sample SAMN08533507, study PRJNA380276) | Marine sediment metagenome, whole genome shotgun sequencing project.
AATGATGATATCACAAGTTTTCAGGGCTCTCTAAAAGTGCTGATTAGTTGGAGATATCAACGGTTTTGTCGAGCGTTTATTCATGTGATTTTTGCAGATAGTTCAAAAGGTGTTTGCCCTGTGATAAGTTTACAGTATCTGAAAAAATGAAGACGCAAGATACTTGGTTTTTATTGTTGATATCTGCAATTGAGGCTCAGTTGCGATTAGTTGGAGAAATCACAACTTTTGGATAAGTACTTCAAACCACAATATCTTGGGGTACCTGAAAAATAAAAGGAGTGCGGAATAGAAACAGTAGAACGCGCTTTTCTATTTTTATATCAACTGCGAACTTATAGCAGGATGTTACACCTCCCCGAGTTTCAAGATTTCCAACGAATTGTATTGGATGTTGAAATCTGCACTTAATTGGAGGTTTCGAAATTTCATATTCATAGCCGTTATCCACAATTCAGCCAAAGTGTGGATTGCGTATACCTAATATACAATCTGGGATAGTAACGTAGATAGCGGAATTTTACGCTATTTTTGTGAACTTCCGACTTCCCAAAAACTTAACTGAATACAAAGTAAGTCTACCATAAATTGCCGATACTCAATACATCAAAACACAGATTTATTGATCTATTTAATTTCAAATTATGGTAAACACATTTTTCATCCATCCGCGGGAAAACGGACACGGATCTCGAAACAATTTTCTGGATTGCAAGCGTCAATGGTTCCGCCATGCATTTCAATTATTTTTTTTACAATGGCCAAGCCCAAGCCATATCCGGTATCAGGCGTGTCTTTGACTCGATAAAAAGGCTTGAAAATCTGATCCAGATCTGTCTTAGACAAGGGATTGGAGTCGTTTATAGTTTTGATATCAACCCAGCCCCTTTCTGTTTGTAATTTAATTACCACACCCCCGTTTTCAGGGGTGAATTTAATGGCATTGTCGATGATATTCGAGAACGCCGTACCAAGAGATTCCTTATCACCGGAAATGTACGCATCGGTTGACAAATCGGTGGTAATACGCAATCTCTTGCGACCGATGATCGATTTGCTGCGACTTAAAAGCTCGTTTAATAAATCAGCTAGGTTAAACCGGTCATGGTTTAACGATCTTTGTTGAATATCAAGCTTGGAAAATTTAAGAATACGAGCGATAAGGCGGTCAAGCTCTTCAATGTCTTGCTCCATTGCATTAAAATGTCTTTTCAAGTCGTTATAGTTACCACGTTTGATACAGTCCTTCAGTAGTTCTTCAGCGACGCGAATCCTGGCCAGGGGACTTCGCAATTCATGGGAAACATGGGCGGTAAGTTCCCGACCGCTTCGAATCATCTTCTCTAATTTCTCCGTCATATAATTGAATGATCGACCCAGATCCCCGATTTCATCCCGGCTCTTGACACCGGCGCGGTGGGATAGATCGCCTTCAGCAATCCGCAGCGTCGAATCTTTGAGTTGTTTGATGGGTGCTGTGATTCGTCTTGAGACTGAATAAACGAGCAGTGCAACTATGAGCCCGATGACGGCCAGTCCAATGGCAAAAACAGCTTTAATGTGATCTGCTTCCATTGTTTCAAAGATGATATGAAGGCTACCCATCTGGTCTTTCCCGATCTCCACGGGAATGACTGCGTACGACATCCAATCTTTTATAAAATGACGGTAATTTGTTATCTCTCCCAGATGCGCGTCTTCTTGTTTGGCTATTTCAATTGGAAGGTTTCCAGGAAAGGATTTTACCACTGTGGTTCCATCCGTTAATGCCAACCAGACCTTTGCACCGTATGTTTCACCAAGGAACAGAATCAGGTTTTTTAAAGCTTCATTTTCGGCGGGACGTCTTTCGGGTTCTGATTGTATTTTCTCTTTCACAAGTTCTCTTGCGACCATGACCTTGGCACGGGTGTAGTGCTCGAAACGCGCTTGAAAAATTCGACCGGCAGTGACGATAAAAAGGCCGAAGATCAGCAATTCGGTGACAACGAGAATCAGCATAAATGATAAGAATATCTTAAGGTAGAGCTTACTGGTTTTCATGATTCATCCACAAACATGTATCCTGTTCCCCAGATCGTCTTGATTCGCTTAGGTTTACGGGGATCGGTTTCAAGTTTCGCCCGCAATTTGCTGATGTGAACGTCTATGCTTCGATCAAATGCCATAAAGTCCTTGCCCCGTGCCATACTCATGAGCCGATCCCGACTCATTACGGTGTTGGGGTGGGTCATTAACACCTCAAGCAGATTGTATTCGGTTGACGACAGCTCTACTTCTTTGCCTTCTGCTACCAGCGTTTGTTTGGCTTTATTTAGCACCATCCCCCCTAGCCTGACGACCAGGTCATCTCTGTCTTTAGTCACCTTCTTATTTGTCAGCGGTGGCCTCCGAAGTACGGCCTTAATTCTGGCTAAAAGTTCTCTGGGATTAAAGGGCTTGGGAAGATAGTCGTCGGCGCCTAGCTCCAGCCCGACAATCCGGTCCGCATCCTCTCCTTTGGCAGTTAACATAATGACGGGAATTTGGGACTGCATACGGATCTCTCTTAACACTTCCAGTCCGTCCCGCTCCGGTAACATGATGTCCAGTATGACCAGATCGGGTGCTTTAAGCTGGATGGTTTTTAGCACTTTTGAGCCATCGGGGAGCATTAACATGTCAAATCCATAACTTGCTAAATACTCGTTAAGCAATTCCCGCATTTTGGCATCATCATCCACAATTAAAATTGTTTTGTCCATAGACGGCTCCATCTTTTACAATTTTTTACAATTTTTAACTTTTTTTTTCACAACCGACAAACATTCTTTACTTATTCTGTTTATACTCTATTTCAAATTAAAATGGAAATTTTTCAAAAAACAGCCGAATAACTCATGAGAAAGAGGGGTGATCATGAAAGATCGAACTAGAAGAGAATTTATAATTGACAGTGCAAAAATAACCGGCGCCGCTATTGGCGCAGCGACCCTGGGGCGTGAGTTTCTGTTGCCTCTGGCCAGTGAGGCCGCAAACGTTAAATTCCCGGAGTCAAACTGTGGCGTTGAAAATGAAAACGGCCATAAGGTTTTGGTCGCTTATGCCAGTCAATGCGGCAGTACCGGCGAGGTGGCCGAAGCAATCGGAGAAGTTTTATGTCAAGGTGGCGCCACGGTAGAAACGAAATGGGTAAAAACCGTGAAAGACTTAAACGGTTATGGCGCAGTAATTATTGGCAGTGCGATTCACAAAAGCCAGTGGATGCCCGAGGCGACGGAATTTGTGACGACCAATCAAAATATATTAAGCAAGCTGCCCGTGGCATTCTTTCTAACCTGTCTGACATTGTCTATACACACTGAGGAAGCTCGCCGCAAGGCGATGACTTTTCTTGATCCTTTGTACACGGCGGCCCCCCAAGTTAAGCCGGTAAGCGTAGGTCGTTTTGCAGGTGTGCTGGACTATAGCAAGCTTTCTTTTATGTACCGCACAATTATGAAAAGAAAAATGAAAAAAAGGGGGATTATGGAAGGCGATTATCGGGACTGGAATGCCATTCGCTCCTGGGCCAAAGACATTCGTTTTAAACTATTGGACGAGCGAACATAGTCGTCAGCACCTGTCTGAAAGGCGGCGAAGTGGTCACAAAAGGAGATTTGTCTATGTTAAATTTACGAGTGAATGGCACGATCCATAAGTTAGCGGTCGATCCTGATACGCCCCTTCTTTGGGTGCTTCGTGAGCAATTGGGCCTCACAGGCACCAAATACAGTTGTGGTATAGCAGAATGCGGCGCTTGCACCGTTCTTATAAACGGTGAAGCGGTCCCTTCATGCAGTATTGCTGTCGAAGAGTTGGAAGGTGACGATATCGTAACCATCGAAGGTCTGGAAGGATCGCTTGCGGATGCCTTGCGCAAGGCTTGGATTGAAGAGGATGTCGTTCAGTGCGGCTATTGCCAGCCGGCCCAGATACTATCTGCGGCCGCCCTTTTGAAAAGCAATGCCAATCCAGACGACGATGTCATAGATGCCGCCATGTCCGCAGTTTTATGTCGCTGTGGAACCTATCAGGCAATACGAAAAGCCATTCATCTTGCAGCCAGGGAGTATGGTCATGGGAAATGACAATATCGATCCGGAGCGAAGAAAATTTCTAAAGGTTAGCATGATTGCCGGATACGGTCTGGTGGTTGGCATACAGCCGTCTGGCTGTAGTGAGAATATCAATGTTTCCGCTTCAACGAAATCGAATTTGGAAGATGAGTTTATTGCCAATGCCTGGATTAGAATTCGAAAAGACGACATCGTGACCATAATGGTCAGTCATTCGGAGATGGGACAAGGGATCTCCACCGCTTTGTCCATGATCGTTGCAGAAGAACTGGAAGCTGACTGGTCGAAGGTTCGTTTTGAAATGGCGCCGGTTGCCGATGTCTATCAACACCCGAAGTTCGGAATTCAATGGACGGTTTCCAGTATGAGCGTGCATAGTTCATGGGATCGGTGGAGAGAGGCAGGCGCGGCAATGCGCGAACTTTTGATTTTGGCTGCGGCACGATCCTGGAAGGTTTCCAGGGCCGAATGCCGAGCTGAGAAAAGTATCGTCATCCATCAACCCAGCGGTAAAAGCATGCGTTACGGTGAACTCATTAATATGACGGACGGAATTCCGATTCCTGAAAAAGTTCGTCTTAAAGAACCTCACGAATTTAAGATCATTGGCCAGCCAACACTGCGTTTGGACAGCCGGTCCAAGATAGACGGTAGCGCAATCTTTGGTATCGATGTCAAGATCCCGGGCATGTTAATCGCAAGCGTCGTTCATTCGCCGGTTTTCGGAACCGGAGTTAGATCACTCAATCCTGAAAAAGTGTTAGCGATGCCGGGTGTCGAAAAAGTGCTGGTTATCGAAACCGGCATTGCCATCGTGGCGAACACCTTCTGGCAGGCCAATGAGGCTATGGATGCTCTGGAAGTCGAATGGAAGGAAGACGAAAACCGTCATATCAGCACTGAAGTCCTGTTTAAATGCTGGACCGAAATGGGAAAAGAAGAGGGAAAATCTTTTTACGAAACCGGGGACATTGATGATTATTTCAAAGTTGCTGCTAAGCCTCTGGAAGCGACTTACAATTTGCCGTACCAGGCTCATGCCACCCCGGAACCTATGAATTGCACCGCGCATGTAACAAAAGACAGCTGCGAAATCTGGGCCCCAACTCAGAATCAGAAAGGTGCCCAGGAAATTGCAGCAAGAATTACCGGCCTGAACAATGAGCAGGTCAAAGTGCATACCACTTTCCTTGGGGGCGGATTCGGCCGGCGTGTTCTGGTGGATTATGTAGGCGAAGCCGTAGAGATTTCTCAAAGGGTTAACGCGCCGGTAAAAGTGATCTGGACACGAGAGGAAGACGTCAGACACGACTTCTATCGTGCAGCTACCCACAATGTGTTAAAAGCGGTGATCGACGATAAGGGACACCCTGTTGCCTGGCTTCATCGCATCGTCGGGGCCGACGTGTTTGGGCAGACACTTCCCAAGGTCATTTCGGGAATGATGCCGGACTCGGTTCCCCGTTTTTTTAAAAATATAGCAACCTCGTTGGCGGAGACACTGATGCCCCGTTATGTTGCCGGCAGAAAAGCAATCAAGGGAGCCGGCCCGCTGCCGTATGATATCCCGAACATGCGTGTGGAATTTATCAATGATGATCCGGGAATTCCCCTTTGCTGGTGGCGTTCGGTTGCCCCCTCTACGAATTGCTTCGCCGTGGAATCCTTTATGGACGAGTTAGCGGCGGCCAGCGCAAAAGACCCTTATGAACTTCGGTATGAATTACTGGCCCAGGCGCCACGCTTACGTGACGTAGTAAAACTCGCCGCCGATAAAGCGGGATGGTACAGGCGTCCGCCGAAAGGCATTCACCGGGGTATCGCCGCTCACGATTTTCAGAGCACGATGATGGCCATGGTGGCCGAAGTTTCTGTTAATCAATATGGCGAGGTGAAAGTACACCGCGTAGTTTGTGCCGTTGACTGCGGCATAGCCGTCAATCCGAAAATCATTGAAGCCCAGGTTCAGAGTGCCGTCGTTTTTGGTCTGACGGCGACTATAAAAAGTTCGATCACCATCAAGGATGGGAAAACCGTGGAGGGTAACTTCGATGATTTTCCCCTATTAAGAATGGATGAGATGCCCAAGGTAGAAGCTCATATTGTGCCCAGCACCAACCCGCCAACCGGTATCGGCGAGGTTGCGGTTCCGCTGATCGCACCGGCGGTGGTCAATGCGATATTCTTCGCCACCGGTAAAAGAGTTCGTAAGCTTCCTGTTACACCCAGGGATCTTATACATACTCTCGACTGATCGAAACTGAACGAGCTACTCCTAAACTCAGTAAACTACCCCCAACAACGGTTATCGCAGGCGTTTTTGGACGATGCTAAGTCGTGGTCCGACACAGGGGGAAACATGCTTGATTCGTGGCTAATGAATTTACAGATTAGCCAGGACAAATACACACTTTTTTGAGCGTTAATTTATTTTGGACTACGTGCCTGTATCGAATCATTGAGAACGTACGAAAAATTTAAGATTAGCGAACGGAGGGTGAACTTTTTCAAAAGGTTGGATTTATAGCCGAAATCCATCATTCAAAAAGACTGTGGGTTGCCCATACCTAATATGCAATAGCGGATAAAAACTCAGAGAAAGGATTTTATACCATACATTGGGTTAAGGGTTCAGTAAGTTTTTCGGCTGGCGGGATTCAGAGTGTATTTCGATTTCATAATAGAACGCGTTGGTCCTCAAGTTGCATGTTTGAATTAGTCACAATCACATTTATCGTAGTAATGGTCATAACGGCAATTTCTACCGTAATCGTCACAGGCGGTTGCGTTGTAATCATCGTTGTCATCGTATAAATTGGAGTGGTGCACACTGCCATGGTTATTACGTCTTTGATGGCGTCGGTGTTTTTTGCGCTGTTTATACCTGTCCCTGTCGTGGCCGTGGCGGGCTGTGCTGTGATGGCGGACGCTGCCGCTCCCGCCGCGATGTCCTCCTCCTCCCCTTCCTCCACGCGCAAAGGCGAAGTAATCAATGCTGAGGATAAATAGTATGACCAGAAATATTGCCAGGGCCTTTTGAGTCGGCTTTTTAAATTTTCCGATGAATTGACGTTGTTTCATTGATATTCTCCTCAGAATAAATCCATTACCCGATAGCGCTTTGCTCGAATCCCGCAACATTTATTTTGCAGATGGAGCAAACTCAACCTGTTCGGCATTTGGCGGAACACTAAAGTCAAATAAATCGCCGGGAAAGCGCGGTGCGAAGTCCCATTCCGTTAGAAATGCCATGTACTGGGGGACACCCGCGGTTTTCTTATAGGTGATGACGATTTTACGCGGTACTCGCATCCAACCGGCGTCGACCCATACCTGCCAGTCAATTTCATCCTGTTGGAACGCCAGGTGATAACACATCGTGTCGCGAACCCGGGACAGGCCGATGTAAGCGCCCGATTTGACATTTTGGATCAAAATGCTGTACGGATCCTTGTAAGCCAGATCGGCCAAAGGCGGTGTTAACCCGTATTGCTCAGCAAGAAAATCAATGGCGGCATCAATCGTCGCCGGAACCTTTACAGAAGCATAGGTGTTGCTCCTGCGGTCAAAATGAGTGATGCGTTTGCCGTTGTAATAGTAACTTTCATTGGCGACATCACCGCGGCTGTCCACCCGCAGGCGGTTGGGACGCTGTATGGCCACCTTAGCGATGGTATTGTATTGCAGTTTCTGGCCGTTCTCAAGCACCTGCTCAAAATATGCTTCTGAGTTAAAGGTAAATCGCTCGGCCTTTTTCAGATACTCTCCCATCTGCTTTAAAATTTGGCTTGCTCTGGACTCGACTGCCGGCGTGTCGGCCGCATCCACAAATATGCCGGGCTGAATTAGAAAAAGCAGACTTAAAAAGGTGATGGTGAAAATTTGCTTTGATTGCACAGAACCTCCTTTCTAAACTTATAAATTCTATGACTTAGCTTGTAAATCTCAGAGTTAAATAAACTGAATTTTACACAATGCACCAGATTCGTTAGATACCAATTAACTTAATAAGCTGAAATAATCAAATTATATCCAATATACCGCATTCTCCATCCGACTGATTTGATAAAAATTTCAGTAACGCCAAATTCGGGGATTCATAATAGGTTGAAAAATTATGGATTCCGTTACCTAATACCACAAAAAAGACCTACCGATAAATTGTAAGCTTCGTGCCATATGTTGCGAGTTGATCTATCCTGGTGAAAATATTGTATTCTTTAAGAAGGGTCTGGGAAGTTCGGATTTTCATTGATAACAATGAGTTATAAAATTAGTTACAAAACTGTAAAAAAACTCGCAACATAATTACACCTTGCCTGGGCACTCCTGCGGTTGGACTTCAAGACGGCATTAGATTCCTCAAAGGCCACTCAAACAAAGACGATTTTTTCCCTTCCCTCAGGCGTTCAGATAGCATCTCAATTACTTCTCCTTTTGCTCTGAGGCCCTGCTGATCAGGTTTTTGGTGATCACAACAAAGCGGTGCTCGTTCTTCTCTGATCACCTGCCTCTGCAGGTCACCAATAAAATATCAGGAAATACGCCGTATGCAAAGGGAATTAAAGGAATGATATGGATTTTATATAATTTTCTGAGAATAAGATAAAAAGAACTACATGAAGGGAATTAGATTCCCACGACATAACTAAACTGGGCACATAGCGTGCCTAAATCTAACATCTCGGAAAAAAGTATATTTGATTTGCCAATCACAATCTCAGCAAATCAATTCATATTATTGAGCCCAATATTCTTGCCAAAGCACACTTATTTCATTGCGAATAAAAAGGTGCAATATTCAACTGGTTGATCTCATCTGGAAAAATAAGGCGGGCACTATATATTGTGGTTCGTTTTTTACTTCAAAATTAAAGATATATTGAGAGACTGTCGAAAAAGTCAAATAATGGCGATTTTAGCAATTTCACATGTAATGAAATCAGTAACTTACGAGCATCAAATTCACGGATTTAGAGTTTTTCGACAGTCTCTGAGAATATCCAACTTCCATTATATATACAGATATCGTAATTACTGGCTGTAAACCAATAAAACCTGAGGTACAGTGAAAATCAAAAATCCATACCAGATTGATGATACACAGAATTTCATTGTGGGCCAAAGGATATTATGGTTTCATACGTTTGCATAAGAATTTTCGGGATAATATGGAACATAGAGGGCGATGGTAAAAAGACATCCTTGGAAGGAACTCATGAAACTCAAAGTTTTGGAATAACAGCAAAATGAAAATCACGATAATATTTCCGGCTCGAGATGTAGAAATGGGTAAATCCATGGTGCCGGTCATGCCTCTGGCACCGACTCTGCTTGCTGCCCTGACCCCAGATGAACACGAAGTCTCACTGGTCGATATGTTTTACGGAGATAAAGCCGATTATGATTGTGATTGTGATCTTGTTGCTATCACCGTTCGAACTCCCTTGGCGGTCACTGCATATAGCATTGCCGACCAATTCGTGGGTAAGGGAAAATCGGTGATACTGGGAGGACCTCACATCTATGCGTTTCCAAATGAGGCCAAACAACATGCAACAGCGATTGCCGTTGGCGAGGCAGAAGAGCTTTGGCCACAAATCCTAACAGATTCTCAAGCCGGTTCTCTCAAAGACTATTATGTATGCGGTACATACGATACAAAATCTTTAAATGGAAGCGTATACCATCAAAAGAATCGTCCCGGCCTGAAAAATATACCGATGATGCGACGGGATTTATTGCCGCGTGAACGCTATATGATGGATTCCATTTTTACCACACGGGGATGTCCCAATGGTTGCCGATTTTGTCCGGTCACCCCTATTTTCGGACCTCAAATTCGGCATCGTCCTATAGATGAGGTGGTCGCTGAGATAAATACACTTCGAAAACGATATTTCAATGTGGACGACAGCGTATTCGGTCACCCACAAATTGTAGACAGACCTCAGGAGAATCAATACTATTTTGACCTCTATAAGGAATTGGCTACACTCCGTCCGAAACGGCTATGGGCCGGTGCAGGAGGTCTTTCAGCGATAAACTACAAAGATGGTCGTAAGATCATCGAATTAGCAGCTGAAAGTGGCCTGTGTTCGATTGCGGCGGGGCTTGAATCCATATCCGGTTCGGGGCAGAAACAGTCCGGTGCCTGGCGCAAACTGCATTTTACATCCTCTGACACCTTTGAACTCCAGACATTAAAGGAAAACATCCGAATCATCCAGGATTTGGGTATAGAGATTATGGGTTTCTTCATCGTAGGCTGGGATGAGGACACACTCGATATATACCAGCGGACCCTTGAATTTTGTGATGAAATGAAGGTTATCCCTTTTATTTTGACGCTAGTCCCTATGCCGGGAAGTCAAATTTACGATGAATATCAGAAAGAGGGAAGAATTATCAACGATTTGCCATGGAACCATTACGGTGGGGAATCCATTGTATTCAAACATCCGAAAATGGATGCCAAGGAAATGTATGAAGCGAACACAAGGGTTTTGCGTGAGGGGTTCAGCATGGGTCGAATTTTAAGTCGAACCCTACACACTTTTCGAAACAGACCTTCTCCGGGGGTCGGCATGTCTTCTTTTTTTACTCAGTTGGGAATGCGAAAATCCTTTAGGGCTCAATTTAAACAAGAGTGAGACCAGATCTAATAACGATTCCGCATCAAAAACCAAATATCACCCAGGTGGTGATTAATTGAGAGACTGTCGAAAAAGTCAAATAATGGCGATTTTAGCAATTTCGCATGCAATAAAATCAACAACTTACAAGCATCAAATTTACGGATTTAGGGTTTTTCGACAGTCTCTGAGAATATATGCAATTCACCAATATTGAAGATATCATCAAATGGCAATAAAAAGCCCCGACAGAAACCGGGGCTTTTCTCCAGGGTGCGTATAGGGTGCATTTTGCCCCCATAATTCAGCACAATCCATTACAATCCATTAATTTAATCTCTTAAAATCATTATAAGTTATTGAAATCATTGTCCTCTAAATTGGCCTGTCACGCCGGAGGTCGCGAGTTCGAGTCTCGTCGCTCCCGCCATTACACAATAAAGGGTTTAGGAGAAATTCTAAACCCTTTATTATTTCCTAATTTATGACTTCCCCACTATTATCCCCACTATAAAATAGATGATATGGGAGGGGCGGAGGAGGAAATAAGAAGAGGCAGAGCCATTTGCTGACCCTGCCCCTTGTGATATGTTTACAGTATCTGTAATTTTTAGAGGTCAAATTTTGTACAGATATCATAAAATATCACAAATTGCCCCAAACTACCGATATGTTGGAGCTATCTTCAGTTGTATAACATCAGATTTATTGTTTATTGCAAAAAAGATAAGAGAAATGATCTAAAAGCAAGTGGATTAGAATTCTTGTTAATTATAATAACTAAAATCGGGGGGTGTTTGGGCGTTAGTTGAAAATCCCCTTGGAGCATGAAACATGCGTTTCATGTCCCAAGGGGCAAGGCCAACCTGAAAAGTTCCTGTTGTCTTGGCAATGAACCTGTATACAATAAATTCTGTGTAATTAACTTCTGATAGATTCCTAACCTTTATCAGAAGTATCAAAGGGATCCCATTCTTTTTTCATGACCTCTATTTTGCCGTGATGTTCCATATGCATGCCGCTACCGCCGGCTCCAATCATTTCCTGCATCACCTGAACCATGCGGGAGAGGATGTCACCCATTTTTTCCTGCGCCTTGGGCTCCACTTTACCGCTGCTTAACTGCTTTGAAAATTTAGACATTAGTTCAGTCATCCTGCTCATGTTGGTTTTCATGCTTTCTTCGCCGGCATAGGCCGAACCGTTATAGATCGTCACGGTAAAAATAGTGAAAAGCACTAACATGGGTATTTTTAAGTAATTTAGACATAGCTGGTTCATAATAAACCTTCCTTTAATCAAATTTAGGTTGTTGAATTTTGTTCAGAGTAGTAAAAATTTACATTGCTACTCAAAAAACTATCTAAATGTATACACTATATGGTCGAATTCAATTTATTAAGTGGTTGCAAACCAATTTATTTTAATTCTTTACCTAACAAATGTTAGCAACCTATTTTTATATATATATATTATCTTAGAGCTCTTAAAACAAAAGCGTATTAATTCGTGGCAATTGATAAGTTAAGTAGCAGGCTTATCACCAGTAATAATGCGCTTTTCATCCCCGGGCTATAATTCCTTTTTAATCTGCTCGATAGTCTGATCGGTTGTTTTAACTGAATTTGCAATCATTCTAACATTCGTCATTGCTGATGCATATCCGTCCAAGCCCGGTAATTGAGCCGCTGCGACAGCATCAGTAACAACCAGCACTTCAAAACCTTGCTCCATGAATTCTCTCAAGTGTGATTCTGTGCATAGGTTTGCTGACATTCCTGCAAGAATTATCTGATCAATGCCTCTTTTGCGTAGCTGCAATACCGTGTCATTTGAATCTGGCCCATAAAGCTTATGAGGACTTGAAACATAAGTCTTACCATTATTGATGTACTTCTTGTATTGGGGCATCCAATCTGATCCAGAGCCGTCAAAACCCTCAAGACTTAGTTGGCCTTCTCGCTCAAACATATGCAGGTTGTGCATAACCTATACAAAATGCCGTTTCCTAACCGGGGATGGGTTTGATTTATATCAACCTGAAGAAGCGACACATCACGACCAAATGGCACATAAGCGGCCAAACTGTTTTCCCCCGCAGTGGTAAATATTTTTTGATGGTTTAGCATTTTGGATAAATACTCAAATTCTGGCTTTCCCACGCAAGTGATCGGTTTCTGTCCCTCAGGAATAATGGCCAGCTCAAGCAATTTGAGGTTATCATCGATCTGTTCACGAGGACCAGATTCGGGATGGCAACTATGATCATGCTCAAGTCCAAGCTGTTCTGAAACAAGCGACATTTCCTCTGTATCTTTCAACTGAAAGATCGCAGCAAGACATAAAAGATCTATAAGCCAATCTTTATTTTCTTCATGGACAAAAGCGTTGCAGCGCCATTTAAGACAGCCGCTTTGCGAATCATAAATCAGCCCGCTCATAGTTGAAAGTCTCATCATCATTGCCAATTGGTAGTTGGTATTTTCAGAGCGCTTTGGGTATTTTAAAAATTCGGTTTCCACATGGACCCGGCTAATAGCCAGAGAATCATCCTCCACCAGCTCATCAGCCCACATCCTTTGTTTGAACTGGTTCCCTTGTCGAGTGATGCTGCATCAGCGGTCCAAAGGGCAACGGAGGCCCATATGAAAGGGGCTTCCCAAACATTTGAGGCGTTGATCGGCGAATGTGATCAAGTTCGCAAAGACTTTGCTGATTTCATTGGAGCAAGCCCTGAAGAGGTGGCCATGATGGATACGACTTCTATGGCTATAAGCACAATTGCAAATGGATTAGACTGGAATCATGGGGACTCTGTTGTAATCCCGCAAATCGAATATCTCTCCAATGTCTACCCTTGGTTAAATCTGGCGTCAAAAGGCGTTGAGATAAGAAGAGTGCCATGCCCGAACGGTCGAGTCTTAGTAGATGATCTTATCAATGCTTGTGACTCTAAGACCAGGGTATTGTCAGTTTCTTCGGTGCAATTTAGTAACGGCTATCGGGTCGATCTTTCAACCTTGGGAGAGGCGTGCCGCTCTCGCAATATTATGCTTGTGGTCGATGCCAATCATACCGTAGGAGCCTTTGCCTTCCAAGTAAAAGATCTTCCCATTGACGCAATGGCTACTCAGAGTTTCAAATGGTTATGCGGCCCATATAATACTGGCTGGCTCTACATTAGGAAGGAGTTGATTGAAAGCATTCGGCCCTCGGCAGTAGGTCCTTTGAGTGCTCTTCCAAGTGAATCCTTTCTGGATACACGTTTCTGCCTGCGAACCGACGCGGGACGCTTTGAAACAGGAGTCCTGAATTTTGCAGGAATTATCGGGGCAGGGGCGAGCCTGAGATATTTTAAGAGTATAAGGATGGATGTGATAGAGAATCGTGTTATTCATCTCACCGATTATCTCACCGAAGGACTGTTATCAAAGGGTTACAAGGTATTAAGCGCAAGACAAGAACCCTGGGAACGATCCGGTATTGTTATCTGCAGACATCCAAGGCCAGATACTATCCCACTCCATATCCCGGATAAAAAGTCGGGAGATCTCAAGGACGGAAAGAAAGCCCGGTCTAAAGGCCTTGATAGAAGAGGAGATAATCCCTGGCATGCGGCATGCCTAAATCGGTTGGCAAACGAAGGAATTGTGATAAGTATGAGGGAAGGGGCACTACGAATTTCGCCTCATTTCTACAATACTGAAGAAGAAGTAGACGAGCTCCTTGCGGCTTTACCATAAGTTTGGAATCAACCCCAAACCCCTCTCAGAACACTCTGATCAGCTTGCTCTGATTTGTGCAGTTTTAGGGGGTCATTCCAGTTTTGATATTACGCCAAAAGATTAGTTAGTGGTTAACACAACCATACATTATTTTATATTGCTACCGACCTAAATAGTCATCACTTTTGAGGATGTTATTAGGCATGCTCCAAAAAACGAAGAATCGCTCTAAATTGGCTCTCTCCATCCAGACCTGCTTCAGCCAAAACCATTTCAGCTTGTCCACTGCCAAGGTAATGACCTTTTTGAAAAGGATGGAGAGTCATTCGCCTACCACGGTCGGAGCAAATCCAACGGTACATGGTCGGCAGGGTGAATCCGGTTATCCCCATCGCCGTTTGTGCCCGCGCATCGGGAAAAATCCTTTCTTTCTCAGCATCCGGCAACAGATCGAACAGTTCAGTGCTCGCAACATAATACACATCAATGTCAATCCCTTTTTTTTCAAGCTGCGGCAAGGCTTCATCAATAAAGGCATAAGCAACTTCACTACCCTGAAGCACTAAGGTACCATCTTGTTTACCTTGCGCTTTGCGTAGTAGATACAACCCAGAAGCGGCTTCAGTCGCAGAGGCGAGACCACGCGCTTCACGATCGATAACTTTTTCACTTGGTCGGGTAACAAATGGAGCAATTATCGCTGGACGTTTGATCAGAGCAGCCGAAACGAGTACCCAAATCTCTTGAGGATCCCAGGGTGTAAGAGTAATTACAGTACCGCGAGGAAAATTTTCCATCAGAAGCTGGAGAGCCTGGGGATCGGCGTGCGTGGGTCCATCCTCACCTGTTTTAAGACCTACATGGGCACAAACCAGAAAAAAAGTTCGATAAGGCGTTTCTGCTATCTTTTGGCGGGCTTGGTTCCCGATTGAGTGAAGGCGGGCAGCAACATGGCCCAATGCCGCAATAAAAGCTCCATAAGATGAGCCTACACCTATATGGTGCCCGTAAGTCGAAATTCCGGATAGAATGCCTGCCATAGCGTCTTCACAAATACCACCGATGGATAAAAGCCGCGCTTCTGGGTTTGTACCAGAATTATAATAACCCTCAGGAAAATCCTGCCCAGCAGTGTTGATACTCGTTGAACCTAAAAGGTCAGCTGATGCAGCCAAGATCGCCCCTCCGGAAACTTTGTTGAAATATTGGAACACTCGACCTAACTCCCCTCGCAAAGTGGTTATCTTGCCAGGCTCCAATTTGAGTTCAGTGGGGATCTCTTCTAAAGTGCCGGCTACCGTATCAAATATAGCGGCCATATAAGGCGCGTTCTGACGCTTCTGGCGGCCGCTTTCGTTAAGTCTATCACGTGCTTTGAAGAGTCTCGCAGCCAATGCGTCTACCATATTGCGATTATCTTCTAAAGTCGTCCGAATGGATATTAATGCTTCCCATAGGCAATCCTCTATAACCTCCTTATTTTGACCCCCTTCACAACGCTGATTGTTTGATTCGCAACGAGGAAGCGTGATATCAGTAATATCGGAAAGAATTTTAAGTGCCTCGTAAAAACCGTCTGTACAGAGTTTATGCCCAGCGCCATGAGAGGCTTTTCCCTCAATGCCATATTGCCATCCTTTGGTCGTGCGATAAACTATCGCCGTGGGTTGACCGTTGTCGATCGCAGCAGCTTTGTGTTGGGCAGCAAAAATTTGTTGGAAGTCCTTTCCATTGGGAACTACAATGACGTTCCAATCGTGGAGAAATGCTAGCTCCATTGGATTCCATTGAACATAATCACCAGGAACATTTCCGTCACGACAAACATGGTTGGAATCGATCGATGCCTGATTCCAGTCAATATGCAAAATAGCATTACTTAATGATGCCGTGCCAGCTGCAGCCATTGACTCACTAACACGCCCAGGCGTCATACCTCCTTCACCTTCGACGATATGAACGTTTGGGGCATCATCGCCAAAATAATCAAGGGCACCAAATGCCAGCCCAAGCGATGATGCTACACCAACCCCAGATGCGCCAGTTGAAAGGCGAACAAAAGGCGTAGCAGGTGTAGGATGGCCGTCAAGAGCTTTAGCCTTGAACTTAACAAACAATGGTGTCTTCTCAACAGGATTACGACGGAAGCCCAGAAGGTCTTCGAGACGAAGCTGTAAGCGTTCATCGGTTGGAAGCAGCTCAGGCGCGCCAATTCTAGCTATTTCATTTCTCAAGGCCAACATAGCATAGAGCCCCAAGGCCTTATGCCCGGCCGCATAAGATACGATATCCGCATCATCTCTATCTGGGTCGGATAGGTCATAGATCATCCCATCGAAAAAGATACCGGCCACAAATCGTCCGGATGATATCGAACCGCCTGGATGCCCAGATGTAGGAACATAGTTGAACAACAAGGCACATAGAGAACGATAGATCAAGTCAAACAACTCGAAATGTTTGATTTCGGTATCTGATAGTGGCACTGCCGACGGCTTCAACTGCTGGCTAATATCTACATAAACTGCCCGTCTTGGTTCAAACATCACTGACATGATTTTCTCCTTTCTCTTTCAACAGATTCATCACCAACTTCACTTAACTTATATTCCCGACTAATCCATATGGAAGTTTCTGTCAATAATTTAAAGTTGACAGACTCGTAAAAAATCCTGTCGCCGGTCATTGCGAGGAACGAAGTGACGAAGCAATCCCATGATTTCAGCGACTTAGGTTGATAGAGATTGCTTCGCTGCGCTCGCAATGACAGCTTCGCAGACTTTTTACGAACTCATCAAAGTTGAATTTGTTATATTCTAAATTAATTAACAAGATATTGGCGATATCGATAGGGTGGCTTGGGTTGACATCGATAGAAGGAGAGACGACGACGTATCCACCAACCGCTTTGAGGTCTACCCCTTCAAGGTAACCAGGCTTTGTTTTAAGTGATTTGCCATTGCTGGGGCATTTAAAAAATGCGTGTTTGCCACCTTCGGAACGACCCGTGGCTTGGAAAATAGTCTCTGGGAACGGGCAAACTTGTGATTCGAGGAGATGAACCGCATTAGGCCCGTCGAGATCGACCACACAAATGCCAGATATCTTTCCTGTCACAACGCCGATATTGGCTTCTGGGTTCAGCCTCCACCATTCGCTTATTTTATCAGGAGTGGCTCTTTTCATCTGATATTTTTTCCAGGTTACCCTTTTTAATGGTACTTTTCCTTTGGGGACTAATGGAATAACACTCCATCCAAGTTCAGCATATTTTAGGGCGTATTCAAGCATAGACATTTGTACTACCTTTCATATTAAATTCTTCTGAGGGAATCTTCACAATGTTAGCCTTGATCTGCGCATATTTATTCATCTTGAGCATCGGGAAAAATTTCACCTAAAGAGCATCCGAGATGTACAGTCCACAAAACCTTTTCTTCAAAGGATAATTTCCGCCGGCCGTGTATTACATTTGAAACAAGTGAGCGGCTTACCCTCATATGTTCGGAAAAATTGTCCTGACTGCCGTATTTGAGAATAATCTGAGATTTTAGTGCTTTGTTCATTTTTCCTCCTTGTTAAAAAGAATTTTTTTCCGCTTATATAAGTTAAAGAAATGTCAAGGTTTTTTTAGCTTTTCCCTCCTTGTAAAAAATCTTTTTGATCTTTAAGGAATGTCAAGGAAAATTAGCATTATCTCATCACAAATCAGGCGTAGAGCTGCTTATCTATCTGAAATTAAATTGAATAATTTTTATCAATTACTACATTAAATATTCTGGATTTTTTCGTTTAATAGAATGGCCTGATGAATGTGGCAGATTGTGTAATCAGTAAAATTTTTTTGCAGAGACTTTACAGAGTGTACTTTTATGCTAACATTGAAGCGCTTTATTATAGGGGTGTTTTTGCAAAATACATAATATATTTAGAATGTTAAGGGAAAAGGCATATTTAAAAAACTCAAAAAAACGTTAACATTTTGCAACATTTCTTTTAGGGAAAAATTTTGAAAATTCCCCGAATTGATGGGATAGAAAAGTTCTCGCAAAAAAAATATTTAAAAACACTTATATGAAATAAAGTTTGGTTATACAGTTCTTTAATTTGCGAGTTTGGGGATATTAGTATGGAGAAGGGAATGAACTATCCAATAAGTGGAAATTTGAATCGCAAGATAGGGATTAATGAGGCTCCTCTTCTAATTACAGATATAAAACGAATATCAAAACTTTTTCAACGATTCAAAAGTAATGATATGTTGGAGTAAAGCGTCAGGGATGAGCTGCAGTCCGGGGGGTGCGTTTGTTATACCTTTTTTTTAACATCTTCATTTGTTATATTCCGTAGACCTTTTTCATCAAGAATCATGACACGGTCAGACCGAGTAATTATTGATATGCCTTTGTATGCCACATGGAATCCAGCACCCTTGACTGGAACACTCATCTCGTCCTCTGTTGTGGCATCTGCGTTAGCAATTCCAACGCTTGCGAAATATGGATTAGCGCCGTGCTCGTCGGCATGCTCTATCATTTGGAAATGAACAGACTCCTCAAGTCGTCCTTTTTCTGGATAGCATGCTGTACGTACAGCAATAAAGGCTAATTGCCCTCCTTTTTTTGGGATAATTTGAGGATTCATACCGATCTCAGTATTTACACTCTGTATCTCATACCCTTCTTTCTTCAACTGATTAAAAACTATTTCGATTCCGAAATCGTGAATTTCATCAATTGTCATTTGTTCCTTATGGGCCATCGTTTCCCCCTTTGAAAGGCATAAATAGTGAGTGAGTTGCATTTTTGCATGCATATTGAGCAAAGGCTTAAAAAATTCTAAAAGGTTAATTTAATTATAATAGACTTCAATTAACTGGACAAAAAAATTCATTTGGGTTCCATATTATTTAAGTTTAGATTCTTCTTTAAAAGCTATCTGAGCTCCCTCATAGCGGCCTAAATTATCAAGTATAATGCCTTTACGGTTCCAATAATTGGACTCGTTAGGGGCCAGTTCAAGGGCCTTGTTAATTGCCTCCAGGGCTTCCTCGTAATCGCATGTATATTGAGATAAATGCAATTTGTCAAAATTGCAGATATGAAATGAGATATCTGAGTTTTGATTAATTTGCAATTTTTTAAGAAATTGTCAGTCACAAAATGGGCACATACATTTATAAGGATATATAAATTGAGGGTTCATAGAAGGGCAGGGGATCAGCAATCCAATGGGCAGAATCAGAGAGGCGCAGGATGAGGATTGATGAGGATTATATTCTAATCACAGATATAAAACTAATATCACAGCTTTTTAGAAGGTTTCAAAAGCACTGATTAGTTGGAGTTATCAAAGGTTTTAGCAATGCAAAAGGGGCCTGTGTTATATAACAGTTATCGGCAATCGCACTTCTTATAGTTTAGCATAATTTAACTGGCCGTATCTCATATATTATTTAAAGCTGAATTTCTATTTTTCCCTTTTCTATAGAGCTGTCTTTCAATTGGTTTTTAAAATAATACACAAAGCTAAGTTTATCTGGCTTCGCATGTTGTGGAATTAAAAATACATATACAATTTTTGCGCCTTCGGTTACCACATAGCGCAAAGAATATTTAATGAAATTGATCCCGGTGGTTACCGACATAATAGACTTATAATTGTTACGTTCTTCGCTAATTAAAATTGAGTCTTCAAGATTGACCACATGCACATTTTTTATCTTATTCATAGTAATAAGACAGAAAGCATATTTATATCCACTTTTCGGCTTTGGTAACTTTTTATCCGGGTGAACAATTTTTCTGATGTCCGCGGGATAATCATCTGCTATTTCCATTTTATCTAAGGTGATTTTAATTTTTTCGTCTTCCCAGGATTTTTCCTGTTCCACAGATGCAAGTTTTTTCCTAAAAACAAAATCACCACCTTCATGGCCGGAGTTTCGAATGATGTTATATTCAGGTGTTTGCTCTGAACTACCCGCAACCATCTCTTTGATATATTGATAATAGAGTTCCTCGGCAGTAAATTCCTTGTGGTCTATACCGGCTAATCCCCGTAAAAGGGCCTTGGCAAATACCGAATGACCCTTCCCACCAATATCGGATACCGGTTCATTGCCACCACTGGCCAGCAGCGTTCGGGAGCGTTTGGCCTGCATTTTATTCAAGTAACGTCCCCTTTCTTGATCTGAAACCAGTTCTGTTACAGCCCGTCGGGTGAAAGTTCCTGAATAACAGCTATCAGCTATGATGAGAATGTGCCTGGAAGGTATGCGTTTGATATTAGACGTAATCGTATCAACGATAATCCAATTGGTATCCTCGTCGCTGCGGGCATCCACCGGCAGCCAGTAGGCTTTGTTGGTGACTTTATCAAATTCGCCATGCCCGGCATAATAGATGAGAAAACTATCGTCTTCCCGCAGCTTCTTGCGGAAACGATTCAGCGCGCGGACAATGTCATTGCGCGTGACATCCAACAACAGTTTGATGTCAAAACCATAGCGATGCTTTAATATGGTTCCGACCTGCTCGGCATCTTTTTTAGCAGTGGTCAGTTTTCTCAGGTATTTATAATTATCGTTTCCGATGACCAAAGCAAAATAGTTACCTGCGGTAGCTTTAACAATCTTTGCTTTCGAAGGTGTCTTTGAAGCAACTCTTGTTATCGTAAATTCTTTGTTTGCCCGATTCTCGTATACATCC
>PVMK01189294.1_pt3 | contig 21155 bp, 28 predicted proteins | sample 1853481 | NCBI WGS metagenome assembly PVMK01 (sample SAMN08533507, study PRJNA380276) | Marine sediment metagenome, whole genome shotgun sequencing project.
TTATATAGTTGGTGTTCGTATTTGAAATTATGAGGAAAAAAAGGTTGCAGCTAATTATAATATTTGTTATTAAAAAAAGTTTTTATAACCCCCCACGCCTTTGGACCTGTTTCCCGGTGCTTTTTTTAAAAGTCGGAAACTGGGGCGACAATGGCGGCGGAACAACCGAAAATGAAGGGAGAAACCTATGGCGTATGTAACTATGAAAGAACTGCTGGAGGCCGGTGTGCATTTTGGTCACCAGACGAAACGCTGGAATCCGAAAATGAAACCTTATATTTTTGGAGCCAGAAACGGGATCTATATTGTTGACCTGCAAAAAACTGTTCGGATGTTTAAAACGACCTATGATTTTGTTGTGGACACGGTGGCCGCAGGCAAATCATTGTTGTTCGTCGGCACCAAAAAGCAGGCGCGTGATTCTATCTATGAAGAGGCCAATCGGTGCGAGATGTTTTATGTTCATAACCGGTGGCTCGGCGGAATGCTGACCAATTTTCAGACAATCCGGCAAAGTATTGACCGGTTGAATTATCTCAACAACATCCAAAATGATGGATCAATTGAACTTTTCCCCAAAAAAGAGCGGTTGAAACTTGCTAAAGCGCGTGTAAAGCTCGACAGTAACCTTGGTGGCATCCGTACCATGAACGGGTTGCCCGGCGCAATGTTTGTCGTTGATCCCAAAAATGAAGCCATCGCCGTGCGTGAAGGCCGCGGCTGAATATACCGATTATCGCCATCGTTGATACCAATTGCGATCCGGATGATATTGACCATATTATACCCGGCAACGATGACGCCATTCGTGCCATCCGTTTAATTACCTCGAGAATGGCGGATGCCTGTATTGAAGGAAGCCAGCGTTTTGCTGAAAAACAACAGGCCGAAGCCGATAAGGACGTGGAAGAGGAAACTGAAGTGGCGGTCGTCAGCGCGGAACTGGCATCCGGCGAACGGAAGGTGATTTCAGACGGGTCCGATGGCCCCGTAGTAGAAATCATTAAACGATCGGTGGTTGAAACTCCCGTACCGGTGGCTGCTGATGCCCCTCAGGCGGAGAACCGAAGCGACAGACGATAATACGGAAGATAGCAGCGTAGCTGAAACGACAGGAGAGCAAGATGACAACAATTAGTGCGACGATGGTAAAACAACTGCGGGAAAAGTCAGGCGCCGGGATGATGGACTGTAAACAAGCGCTTGTGGAGTGTGATGCAGATATTGATAAAGCGGTTGATTTTCTGAGGAAAAAAGGGCTGGCTACGGCCCAGAAGCGGGCCGGACGGGCCATGACGGAAGGCACCGTGCAGTCTTATATCCACATGGGCGGCAAACTGGGGGTGCTGGTGGAAGTAAATTGCGAGACGGATTTTGTAGCAAAAAATGAAGATTTTATTGTTTTTGCGAAAAATATTGCCATGCACATTGCCGCCACCAATCCTCTGGGTATGCGGGCCGAAGACGTGCCGCAAGAAACCGTTCAGCGTGAAAGAGAAATCTACCAGGCCCAGGCCCTTGAAACAGGAAAGCCTGAAAACGTGATTGCCAAAATCGTTGATGGAAAAATGAACAAATTTTTCAAAGAAAACTGTTTACTCAACCAGCCCTATGTGCGCCAACCGGACCTGACGGTTGCAGATGTGTTAAATGAATTAATCGCTAAAATAGGCGAGAACATCACCATCAGACGTTTTGTTCGTTTCCAGGCCGGAGAGGCTCAGGAATGACGATTGAAGATTGAATAATGACAAATGAAGGATGTCGCTACGCTCCGTCATCAAAATTAAAATCGATTGAAATCCTTCATTCGACATTCGACATTCGACATTCGACATTCTGTCAATCTTCATCTTTACATGGGCTGTTTAACAAGAACCTCAAATTGTATTCAGCACTCCAGTGGGGTATCAATGTGAAAAAGCCCCTTTATAAACGCGTGGCCGTAAAATTGAGCGGTGAAGCCCTGGTGGGAGATCAGAGCTTCGGTATCAGTCCCGACATGATTAAATTTGTGGCTGAAGAAATCCGATCCGTCGTTGAACTGGGCGTTCAAATCGGTATCATAGTGGGGGGCGGCAATATATTCCGGGGAATTGCGGCCAGTTCCTACGGGATGGACCGGACATCAGCCGATCACATGGGCATGCTGGCCACTGTTATTAACAGTCTGGCATTGCAGGATGCGTTGGAGAAACAGGGGTTGGAAACCCGTGTTCAGACAGCCATATCGATGCATGAGGTTGCCGAGCCTTATATTGTGCGCCGCGCCAATCGTCATTTAGAGAGGGACCGGGTCGTTATATTTGGTGCCGGTACCGGAAATCCTTATTTTACAACGGACACCGCCGCAGTTTTGCGGGCCCAGGAAATTCATGCTGAAATTCTGTTAAAGGCCACCAAGGTTGACGGACTTTACGATTCAGATCCCGTCAAAAATCAAAAAGCCAAATTGATCAAGAACACCACTTATATGGAAGTTTTGGCAAAGCAGCTCCGGGTTATGGACATGACGGCCATCTCTCTGGCCATGGATAATCAACTGCCCCTTGCCGTTTTCAAACTTAAAGACAAAGGCAACCTCGGCAGAGTTGTCTGTGGTGAGAACATTGGAACGCTGATTAAGCATTAGTGAGGTACTTCCCCATGATTGAATCGATCTATCAGGAAACCAGAGAAAGTATGGGCAAATCCGTAGAGGCTTTGAAAAATGAACTCAAGCGAATACGGACAGGCCGTGCGTCTCTTTCGATCCTTGACGGGATAAAAGTAGATTACTACGGCACCCTGACCCCGTTAAACCAAATGGCCACCCTGGCCGTGCCCGAAAGCCGTCTGATTACGATTCAACCCTGGGATGTATCCGTTGCCAAAGATATTGAGAAAGCCATTCTAAAATCAGATTTGGGGCTAACGCCGTCCAGTGACGGAAAAATCATTCGAATCTCCATACCCCAGCTTACCGAAGATCGTCGCAAAGAACTGGTCAAAGTTGTGCACAAGGTTTGCGAAGAGTATAAGGTGTCCGTCAGGAATTTCCGGCGTGATTCCAATGAACTGCTTAAGAGCATGAAAAAAGATGGTGAAATTACAGAAGACGACGCCTTTAAATCCCAGGAGCAAGTCCAAAAAATAACTGATGAGCATATCAAGCTTATCGACGAATGCTATCAAGAAAAAGAGAAAGAAATCCTTGAATTCTAGCCCCTCTTCTGCCAGCCTTGCTGAACTGGATACCACCAAACTGCCTGCCCATATTGCCATTATAATGGACGGCAACGGCCGATGGGCTAAAAAGCGTCTGTTAAACCGTGTCAGCGGTCATGAGAAGGGATCCGATGCCGTCCGCACCGTGGTGCGAGCCTGTCGCGAGATCGGCGTGTCCTATTTAACACTTTATGCCTTTTCTACTGAAAATTGGCAGCGGCCGCGATTCGAAGTTGAAGCGCTAATGACCCTCCTGAAAAGATTCCTTGAATCTGAGCAAAATGAAATGGTCGAAAATAATATTCGCCTGCGAGTGATCGGGCAGGTAGACCGTTTGCCGGAGAAGGTCCAGGAAGCGCTGCATCAAACGATGAAGGCAACCAGAGACAATACCGCCATGACCCTTATCCTCGCCTTGAGCTATGGCGGGCGGGCCGAGATTGTTCGGATGGTTCAAGCGGTGGCAAACAAAATCAGGCACGGCGAGGTGGATCCGGATTCTATCACGGCTGAGATGGTTGCCGATCATCTCTACACCCGCGATATCCCTGATCCGGATTTATTAATCAGGACCAGCGGGGAGATGCGGATCAGCAACTTTTTACTCTGGCAGATTGCCTACACGGAAATCTTTGTAACACCTACGTTGTGGCCTGATTTCAACCGGGATGAATTGCTGCAAATCTTAAAGGATTACCAGAGCCGAGAGCGTAGATTTGGTCAGGTGTAGTTAAAGGGATTTAGGGATTTAGGAATTGAGGGATTCAGGGATTGAGGGATTCAGGGATTGAGGGATTTAGGAATTGAGGGATTCAGGGATTGAGGGATTGAGGGATTTAGGGATTGAGGGATTCAGGGATTGAGGGATTCAGGGATTGAGGGATTCAGGAATTAGATTGATAGAATACATTCAATTCCTAAATTCGCAATTCCTAAATTGGTATCCCCTAAATTCACAATTTCTCAATTAAAGGTTTGCTGACACCTGAAATCGATGGGAACCAAGTTACTGTTCAACTAACTCAACGGAGCAAACAATCTCGTGCATCTTAAACGTTGGATCACAGGACTGAGTGCCTTACCGTTTCTTATTTTTTTAATTTACCTGGGCGGGGTCCCTTTTATTTTATTGATCGGATTTGTCTGTGGTTGTTCACTCTGGGAGTATTATCGCATCGTATTTAATGCCGCGCCTCAGACCCTGTTCAATCCTGTGATCTGGTGGGGATATTTAATCAGCCTTTGTATTCTCATCGCTGCGTATGTTGACGGTCCCCAAAGTGTTTTAGCGTTCGTCGCCTTGAACCTCATTTTGGCCGGCCTGATCTCGGTGTTTATCTATAAAACCAATCCGGCAGTCGTCGATATCATCCAAAAACAGGTTCTGGGGATTGTTTATATCCCCCTGTCGCTTTCTTTTCTGGTCACGATCCGACATGATCCCGACGGCATGGTTTGGATTTTTTTTCTTCTGGCTATTATTTTTGTCGGTGATATCAGCGCCTACTATGTCGGGTCCTATCTTGGCCGCCGCAAACTGAGTCCGGCCATCAGTCCGGGGAAAACAGTTGAAGGCGCCATCGGTGGGATTGCCGGGAATCTGCTGGCAGGTATCATCGGAAAATATTTTTTTCTGCCGAGCCTTCCATGGGGACCTGTAATCATATTTTTCATCGCCGCCGGCCTTGCCGGCCAGGTGGGCGATTTATTCGAATCCGAGATGAAGCGGTCATCCAATATTAAGGATTCAGGAGGCCTTTTGCCCGGGCATGGCGGATTTCTGGACCGCGTTGATGCCCTGTTGTTCGCCTCTCCGGTCGCCTATATTTTTAAAGTGTTTATTTTTTAAGCTGGTAATGTTTTTTGGGAAATTTTATAGAAAAATACCAAAATGCAAGCACCACCTGATCTTAAAATTGGGTCAAATAAATTCCAAATTCAAAAATTCAATGACCGAAACGAAGTAGGCTGTATATAGTCAAAACCGCTTCCTTGTTTTGAATTTGTAGTTTTGGTCATTGGATATTACCCTTCGACTTCGCTCAGGGTGGTGAGCTTGTCGAACCATTTGTTATTTGTAATTTGTGATTTGTCTTTTTTTTCCGGTTTATCCCGATTTGGGTTTAGCATTGTAGTAATTATAACAACAAACCAATAACCATTAACTAATAAGAATATAAACACATGGGTACCAACATATTATCATTTATCATCGTCCTGGGGGTTTTGATATTTTTTCATGAGTTCGGACATTTTTTGATTGCCCGTTTTTTCGGAGTTGGTGTTGAGAAGTTTTCACTCGGTTTTGGCCCGCGCTTGATCGGCAAGAAGGTCGGTATTACCGATTATCGTATTTCGGCAATCCCCCTCGGCGGTTACGTCAAAATGGTGGGTGAAGAACCGGATGCCGAAATCGATCCCTGAAGAGATTCCCCTTTCGTTTACCCACAAGCATGTTGCTAAACGAATGCTGATCGTTGCGGCAGGCCCGGTTTTCAATATTCTCCTGGCCGTGATAATCTTTTTCGGCATTTTCCTTTCTTCCGGCACCTTCGTTTTGAAGCCATCCGTCGGATCGGTCAAACAGGGGGCACCCGCATTTTCAGCCGGGCTGGAAAAAGGTGATCTGATTATCGCCATTAACGAATCAGCCATTAACAGCTGGGGTGAAATGGCAGAAATTATTAACGGCAGTAAAGGCAAGACCATCAGACTGGCTGTGCGCCGGGGGGATTCCACACGAAATTTTACCATTGCCCCCGAGCAGGTGACAACTAAAAATATCTTCGGTGAAGATATCCAGCGATATATCATCGGGAATTACCGCGTCGGGTGAGTCTTATTCCAAAGATTTAAATCTGTTCCAGGCGTTTTCAGAGAGCTTACTCCAAACTTACCGGGTTACCGAGTTAATGGTGGTAATCATTGCCAAATTGATCACGGGCGATATTTCTACCGACACACTGGGCGGTCCGATCATGATTGCCCAGATGGCAGGGGACTCCGCTAAGGCCGGTATCGGCAGTTTGATTTCTTTTATTGCGCTGATCAGTATTAATTTAGCCATTATCAATCTGCTACCCATCCCGGTGCTGGACGGGGGCCACCTGCTTTTCTTTTCTATAGAAGCCATAAAGGGGAGTCCGGTCAGCATTAAAGTCCGAGAAATCGCCCAGCAGATCGGATTGTTTCTTCTTATATTGTTGATGATACTGGTTTTTTATAATGATATATCGCGTATATTTTTCAGTTAATTTCATGACTGATAGAAAACCCCTATAACGTGAAACCTGATCATGCCGGGAGCCTGAAGCAGCTCCGCCCGGTAAAATATTTAGATTGAAATCATAGGAATCAAAACAGAATTCATATGCCACACAGACTTGAGATTGCTTTAAAGGAAAATCTTGTCGACGCAGAAGGGCAGGGGATTTGCCAGAAGGCCAAGAATTATTTCGGCATCGAGATGCACAGTGTGCGCACCATCCATGTCATAACCATTGATGCCGAACTGTCCGATGAGCAGCTAAACGCTGTTCAGACGGATATCTTTACCAACCCGGTTACTCAAATTTCTTCGTACCAACCGCTGGACATCGAATTTGACTGGACTATCTGGGTCGGGTTTCGACCGGGGCGTTAGAGACAATCCCGGAAGCACGGCAGTCGAAGTCATTGAGGATTTACTGGGCATTCAATTTGCTGCCGGCTCGGTTGGTTTATACCTCAAAGCGTTACTGTCTTAAAGGCCAAGGGGCTGACGGCTGAAGACCTGGACAAAATAGCTGGAGAACTTCTGGCCAATAACATCATTGAGCAATGGAAAATTTTTTCCGCCCGGCAGTGGGATCCCGGCAGAAGGAACCGGCTTCATAATTCCCAAAGTCATCCTCGACCATGTGCCAACGGTTGCCAGTATAGCGGTGGACAGTGACCGCTGCCTGGAGAAAATCAGTGATGAACGCAACCTGGCGCTAAATCCCAAAGACATTCCCACCATCCGAGCTTACTTTCTGAATGACAATACCCGCAAGGTGCGGGCCAGGGTGGGCCTGGGTGATCCCACCGACCTTGAACTAGAATATATTTCCCAGGCCCGGAGCGATCATTGCAACCACAACACCTTTCGAGGACTGTTTCGCTACCTGGACCGGTCAACGGGTGATACTGAGGTTGTCGATAACTTATTTAAGACCTGCATCGAAGCGCCAACTTTAGCCTTAAAGGCCAAAAAGCCCTGGGTGGTATCGGTTTTATGGGACAATGCCGGCGCCGGACGATTTGACGCTGATCATCACTATGTGATTACGGGGGAGACGCATAATTCTCCATCCAACATGGAAGCCTATGGCGGTGCGATCACCGGCATCGTGGGTGTCTATCGCGATCCGCTGGGAACCGGCAAGGGGTCAAAACTGGTAATGGGCAGTTACGGTTTTTGCGTGGGTGCGCGGGATTACGACGGCGCACTTAAACCCCATCTTCATCCCCGACGACTTCTGGACGGTGTAATCGAGGGCGTGCGTGATGGTGGTAACAAAAGCGGCATCCCTACCACTTTCGGTCAGGTCCGTTTCCATCCGGGATATTTAGGAAAATGTCTGGTATTTGTAACTGCGGTCGGGATAATGCCGTCCTTAGTCGATGGTAAACCCGCCGAAGAAAAGCACACATCGCCCGGTGAGCTTCTGATCATGTGCGGCGGAAGGGTGGGAAAGGACGGAATCCACGGTGTTACTGCGGCTTCGGAAACTTTTTCAGAACACACCCCCGCCGGCCACGTGCAGATCGGAGACCCTTATACCCAGAAAAAAATGCATGATTTTTTGCTTCAGGCGCGAGACGAAGGACTGATCAGGTTTATTACGGATAATGGCGGTGGCGGTTTGTCGTCATCCGTGGGGGAGTCGGCCCTGTTTTCAAACGGGTGCCAGGTCGACCTCGAGAAAGTGCCCTTGAAATATGAAGGATTGGATCAGTGGGAGATCTGGGTTTCAGAATCCCAGGAACGTATGACGGTGGCCATCCATCCCGATGATCGTGAGCGGTTTTTTGAATTGTCGGAAAAGCATGCCGTCGAGAGCACCGTCATTGGCTGCTATACGGATTCAGGTAAACTTCATATCGCTTACGAGGGCAAGACCTGCGCCTATGTGGATCTTGATTTGCTCCAATCCGGTTTTCCCCAGTGGGAGTTTGAGGCCGAATGGATTTCGCCTGAGCAGCGCGGTCTGGGTGAGCCGGTCCTTAAACCCCCGCAGGATTATTCAGACTTGTTGAAAGATCTTCTTGGCCGGCCCAATATTTGTTCGACGGAATGGATTACCCGCCAGTATGATCATGAAGTCCAGGGGACCAGTGTGATCAAACCCCTGGTGGGTGCAAACCGTGACGTCAACAGCGATGCGGCCGTTATCCGACCGGTGCTTGATTCTCAAAAAGGCCTTGCCTTTGCCCAGGCCCTGCTGCCTGAATACTCCGCCATTGATGCTTACCACATGACGGCCTGCAGCATTGATGAAGCCGTACGCCGCATAATCGCCGTGGGTGGTGATCTTGACCACATCGGCGGTGTAGACAATTTTTGCTGGCCTAATATCCAATACGATCCCGAGCTAAATCCGGATGGCAAATTCAAAGCGGCTCAACTGGTGCGTTCCTGCCGGGCCCTGCGAGACATTTGTATGGCCTATGAGATACCTTTGCTTTCCGGCAAAGATAGCATGTATGTCGATGGAAATCTGCCAGGACGTTATGGCGAAACCCATAAAGTATCGGCCCTTGAAACACTGCAATTTTCGACTATTTCGGTGATTGAAGATGTCACTCGCTGTGTGACCATGGACAGCAAAATTGCCGGTGATCTGGTGTATGTTCTGGGAACAACCCGCAATGAGCTGGGTGCCTCGGAATATTATGACCACCTGGGTTACATCGGACGCAATGTTCCCGAGGTGCGGCCCGATGAAGTTATTCCGCTGTATCGCCATTTGATGCAGGCCATAGAAAATGGTCTTGTGGCCTCAGCCCACGGGATCTATCGGGGGGGGGTGGCCGTGCACCTGGCCCTGGTAGCCTTGGGCGGCAATCAGGGTGTGCATGTAGACCTGACCAAGGTGCCCGGCAACGAGGGCCTGCGTGACGACAGCCTGCTGTTTTCCGAATCGGCCGGCCGTTTCATTGTGACCCTAGACCCGAATAACCGCAAGCCATTTGAAGAGATTTTCAAAGGAGACCGCTGCGCCTGTATTGGTACGGTCACCGACGATTCGGCCATGGTCGTCCGGGGGCTGGAACAACAAACGATCATTTCGGTCCCCGTCGCTGAATTGAAGACGGCCTGGAAAAAGCCTTTTGGGGCCTGCGTGACGACAGCCTGCTGTTTTCCGAATCGGCCGGCCGTTTCATTGTGACCCTAGACCCGAATAACCGCAAGCCATTTGAAGAGATTTTCAAAGGAGACCGCTGCGCCTGTATTGGTACGGTCACCGACGATTCGGCCATGGTCGTCCGGGGGCTGGAACAACAAACGATCATTTCGGTCCCCGTCGCTGAATTGAAGACGGCCTGGAAAAAACCTTTTGGGAACTTGATTTAGATCAGATGACCCTCCGCCGTCACGCTATGCGTGGCTATGGCGCGGCAAGGCAAGCAGAAGACAAAAGAAATTTACCACGGAAAGACACGGAAACTCACGGACAGGTAGTTATTCCATTAACCCTGAAATAAGAATATAACAATTCCGTGTAATTCCGTGAAAATCCGTGGTGAAAAAATAAAAAGGGTTTTCAACATGGGTGCAGCAAACGTACTGGTCCTGACCGGTTATGGGCTTAATTGTGATAGTGAGACGGCTTACGCTTTTGAGCTGGCCGGCGCCAACGCTGAGCGGGTGCATATCAATTCCCTCATTGACGGTACGGCCAGTCTGAAAAATTTCCAAATTCTGGTATTTATCGGAGGGTTCAGCTGGGGTGATGACCACGGCGCCGGTGTGATTCAATCTGTTCGGCTAAAGACAAATATCGGCGCACAAATTCTAGAGTTTGTTGAAAAAGATAATTTGGTTCTGGGAATTTGTAATGGCTTCCAGACCCTGGCCAATTTAGGCCTGCTGCCGGGCCTGGAGGGAAACTATCAAAAACGGTCTGTGGCCCTCACATTTAATGATTGCGGAAACTTCAGAAACCAATGGGTGAGGCTTAAAGTGGATCCGGCCTCTCCCTGTATTTTTACCCGCGGTCTTGATCTGGCCGAACTTCCGGTGCGCCACGGAGAAGGAAAATTTTATACGGATGAAGCCACCCTGACACGCCTGATGGAAAATAACCAGGTGACCCTTCAATATGCCTTGCCCGACGGCCGGCCGGCCAATGGGCACTTTCCTGACAATCCCAACGGCTCAATAGCTGATATCGCCGGGATCTGTGATCCAACCGGGCGAATATTTGGTTTGATGCCGCATCCGGAAGCCTACAATCACTGGACCAACCACCCGGATTGGACGCGCCGCAGAGAATTCGAACGACGCGGCGGCCCTGCCTCGCAAACCGGTCTTCCCGCCGGGCTTCAAATTTTGAAAAATGCCGTTGATTATGTGTGACAGTAATTACGATGATGAAATTGTAATTTCATCATTGTAAATTATTTGTTCCCTCCGTCACATCTTTTGGCAGCCTTCCAATAAGCTTATTAACCTCCTGATTTTAAATATTTATTGATAATTTCTTCTAAACTGAGAGCCACTATGAGCCGATATAAGGTATTGATGTGTGGCTGTTATCCGAACCAACTAGGCACCCGTCAATTATTCTCACCCAATTCGTTGTATTTATTATATCATTTCAATATGATAAAGCGTTTCATCATTGCCTTGACAACGGAATGGCCGGACCTTTAATTCGAAAAAAAATAAAATGGCACAAGTTTTGTATACTGAATATGGTTGATTTATAAAAGGAGCTGACGAGCATGCGTAAAAATTCAGGATTTACTGTCTTCGAACTGGCCGTCTCCATGGCCATCATGGCGGTTATTGCGGCAACCGTGCTACCGCCCTATCTGAAGTGGCTCAGAGGGCATCGCCTCAGGGGTGCGGTGACCAATATGATGGCTGACCTGGAAATGGCTAAAATGAGGGCCATTCGGGAAAATTCGATGGTTGCCGTCCAGTTTTGCCAGGACCGCTATACCGTATTCCATGACCCATAACGGCGATACCAATTACTCCTGTGTTGCAACCGGCAGGGACGTTTTCAGGGATCGGAAACTGCCGGCCGGGGTTCATATTGATCTGGCACATTTAACTTTTGCCGACAACCGAATGCTGTTTAACGGTCGCGGTCTTCCGGATGGAATGACCGCCGAGAAAACGATACCGATCACAAATCAAACCTACGGCCAAACGATTACCGTTAACCGATTGGGGTATATGAAATTGCAATAAAGCAAATAAGGTTAATCGGAATAAAAAAAGCGCCATGCCCTTCGGGGGCACGGCGCTTTTTAGTATGGATCCAACTCATTCTAGTTTAAATGGGGCGGCGATTTTGTCTCCGGCGTGGATAGCTTGGCGTGAGTCTGTGATTATCACGGTAGCGGTCGTCTTTTCCGTGTGCAGGACGAGCTAATTCACCTAAAAGAACCGGGGTGAGGGTGACATCATATTTATCTTCGGGATTAATACGATATTTTTCCTGCTTGTATACCCAGTAGAGCTGACCGGGCGCAACCCCTTCCTGCTCTCCTTTATCGATGAAGGCAATCGCGGATTCAGCAAACATGCCCAGTATGCTCCTCGGCATCGATAATTTGGCCCTGTAAGCCTTGCGGACTGTCCTGTATTTGAATTTGCGGCAGACGCCGGTGAAAGGGCATCAACAGATCTCCGACCTTAATGGGTCGGTAAGCCGCCACAACTCGGCCCAGAACAAATTCGGGTCTTTTTAGCGTAATTTCCACCGCGCCTGCCAAAAGGTGCTGGATGCCGATGAATTTATTGGTCTGCCGGTTCTTGATCGGCTTTAGGGTACGATAGATTGTATACTTATTACCCGGCTCAAGCGAAAAGTCTTTTGCCGGCCGGATATAGACCAGGTCACCCGTGCTGATCATTTCCTTATGGCCTTCGACCTTGAATATAGTGCCGTGTAAGATGACGGGTTCTTTGCGAATGAATCCGACCCTCTCGATAGCAGCATACTGGAAGTCAAGCATTTTGGTCATTACAAGTCCATCCTCGACCGGCTTTTTTCCACCTTGACCACCTTGACCACCTTGATTACCTTCACCGGAGCCATGAGCGCCCCGGCGGCGGTACAGGCGGATGCGTTCTCCCGGATAAATGCGGTGGGGATTGGCGATCTGGTTGTTCTCCTTCCATAATTCCGGCCATTGCCAGGGTGTATCAGAAAATTTCTGGGAAAGGTCCCAAAGGGTGTCGCCTTTTTGAACGGTGTAGTAAAACCCGGTTTCGTATGCTACGGTCTTATTTGTTTCCGCGGCGGCCGGGGACAGGGGCACCGCTAGTAAGGTAAGAAAAAGAAAAAAAATGATTGCCTGGATCGATTTTTGTTTATGCTTCATCTAATACTCCGGTTCCCTTAGTATCTTAGTTGTTATTTCTGTAATAAGATTACATGATTATCGATCAATTGTCAAAAAAAAAGCCCTTACGGGCATAGCGAGTATGCCGTAAGGACTTTTTGTTTTTGCTATTCGACGGGAAATGACTACATCATGCCGCCCATGCCGCCGCCCATGCCGCCCATGCCGCCGCCCATGCCGCCGCCACCGCCGCCGCCGGGCATGGCTTCCGGTTTTTCTTCCGGTTTATCGGCTACCATGGCCTGGGTGGTCAGCATCAAGGAAGCCACGCTGCCTGCATTTTGCAGGGCCAGACGAACCACCTTGGTGGGATCAATGACACCGGCTTTCAGCAGGTCTTCATAGGTGTCTGTTTCCGCATTATAGCCAAAGGCATCCTTGCCGGCCTTGACTTTATCGATGACCACAGAGCCTTCTACCCCGGCGTTGTTGGCGATCTGGCGCAACGGCTCTTCAATGGCGCGCATAAGGACCTTAACGCCCAGTTTTTGATCGGCTTTAATTCTCATTTTGCCGAGGGCCTCCAGGCAGCGCACCAGGGCCACACCGCCACCCGGCACAACACCTTCTTCAACTGCCGCCCGGGTTGCATTCAGGGCGTCTTCAACTCTGGCCTTTTTCTCTTTCATTTCGGTTTCAGTGGCAGCTCCGACATTGATCACGGCTACCCCGCCGATCAATTTGGCCAGGCGTTCCTGCAGTTTCTCACGGTCATAGTCGGAAGTGGTCTCATCAATCTGGGCCGGATTTGTTTCACCCGGCCTTCGAGGCCTGAGCGCGAACCGCCGCCATCAACGACGGTGGTATTGTCTTTGTCGATGGTTATGCGTTTGGCGGTGCCCAGATCTTGAACCGTCAAGTTTTCCAGCTTGATTCCCAGGTCTTCGGATACCACCTGGCCGCCGGTCAAAATGGCGATATCTTCCAGCATGGCTTTTCGGCGGTCGCCAAAGCCGGGAGCCTTAACGGCAGCTACCTGCAGGGTGCCTCTGAGCTTGTTGACCACCAGGGTTGCCAGGGCTTCGCCGTCTACGTCTTCGGCGATGATCATAAGCGGTTTACCCAACTTGGCCACCTGTTCCAGAACCGGGAGAAGATCCTTCATGTTGCTGATTTTTTTCTCGTTAATCAGAATGTAGGGGCTATCCAGGGCGCGACCATTTTTTCGGGATCAGTCACGAAATACGGTGAAAGGTAGCCGCGATCAAACTGCATGCCTTCAACCACCTCAAGGGTGGTATCCATGCTCTTGGCCTCTTCTACCGTAATAACACCTTCTTTGCCGACTTTGTTCATGGCCTCGGCAATGATATTACCGATGGTCTCGTCGTTGTTGGCGGAGATGGTGCCGATCTGGGCAATCTCGCGTTGGTCCTTGGTGGCTTTGCTCATATCTTGAAGCTCTTTGACCGTCACCAGCAACCGCGGCATCAACTCCGCGTTTGATTGCCATGGGATTGTTGCCTGCGGCAACAAGCTTCTGTCCTTCTTCATATATGGCTCGCGCCAGGATGGTGGCCGTGGTGGTACCGTCACCGGCCATATCGCTGGTTTTACTGGCGACCTCTTTGACCATCTGGGCGCCCATGTTTTCAAATTTATCCTCTAAGTCAATTTCTTTGGCCACAGTCACGCCGTCTTTGGTGACGGTCGGAGCGCCCCAGGATTTATCCAGAACCACGTTTCGGCCTTTGGGGCCCAAGGTTACCACAACCGCATCCGCAAGAGTTTTAACCCCGTTAAGCATCGCTTCACGAGCTTTCATATCGTATTTAATCAATTTAGACATCTTTATTTTTCCTCCAATTTTTTAGTCAATTATACCAAGTACGTCTTCTTCCCGCATGATCAAATATTCCTCACCACCGATTTTTACCTCAGTCCCGGAATACTTGCCAAATAGGATCCGATCACCTTTTTTTACCTCAAGGGCAATTCTTTTACCGTCATCACCGACTTTGCCGTTGCCGACGGCAGTGACTTTTCCTTCCGCAGGCTTTTCTTTGGCGGTGTCCGGAATAATGATACCACCTTTGGTGGTCGATTCTTCTTCGACACGTTGAACTAAAATTCGATCCTGTAATGGTCTCAATTTCATGGTTTAAAATCTCCTTTTACATTAGCAAAATATTGTTTCTTCAACTGTTGCAACACTAAAAAATTTTTCACAGTCCACACAATTCGCCGCTTCAAACGACGGCCTCGTTTCCACCCCCCTTCGATGTTTGCTATCTTAGAAAAATTGTTATGATATTAAAATGTTAGAAAAGGTTTTTTGGGAATTGATTTTTGTCTGAATAATAATCACCCTTTTGAATTTGTAAAGAGATTAGGGCCAGAAATTTTTAAAAAAATTACATGAATTTCTCGAAACTGCGGTAACGAGGGAAGGCACCCCTGCCTGGCTGCAGATTTTGGAAATCCAAAAGGGGTTGTCTAGTCAAATTCAGTTCTCTTTTGCGCTGGATTTCTCTTTACTTTCCGATCCAGTTTCGGGTGATTTAGTCTCAGCGGATTTGCTCTTTTGATTTTTTTTGATGGTTTGGTGGAACTTCCGGTTTTATTGGCGTAATCGGTCGCGTACCAGCCGGTTCCTTTAAGGTGAAATGTACTTTGAGAAACAAGCTTGTGGAGTTTGCCGGCACAGCTGCGGCACTTGGTCAACGGTTTATCTGAAAATTTTTGCAGCATTTCCTCAATTTTACCGCATTTGGTACACTCATATTCGTAAATAGGCATTTAAAATGGACCTCCGCTATTATACGTCACTGTCATTGCCCGTGCTTTGTCGATGAGCAAGCTGACTTAAGATAGTTAACGACCTCGGTTTGTCAACCTAATCAGGCTTAAATAATAAAACCGCTTAATTATTTATAGCGATTGTCAAAAAAACGTTCCGTTTTTCGAACGTTTTTTTCTAGAACCACTTATACCACCCTTCCGCATTTCGGAATTTATTTTTGAAAAGCGGTATAAAATACACTGGATAGATCTTAGTACCTTAAATATTCAATTTTCAATATTCAATAGTCAATCCCGGCTTGTCCGGACTAGGGCGTGCGCAAATCCTCATACGTCACCCGCCAATCGTTGTAAAATTCCAGAACATTCTTCAGGCCTTCAATTTGGACCGGCTTTAATATTTCATGGGTTCTCTGGTGAACACGCTTTTCCTCCGCCATACGCTCTTTAGCGGATGCCTCGAAACTTTGCAGAAATTTGCTGAAGCGGACGATGTGGATTAGCTCATGGGTGATGATATACAGAGAAAATGGGAACAGCTCGATATCCGGTTTGCCTTCCAGGGTTGATTGGATGATATGGTCCTGCAAACAGATTTTGTAAAAATCGTAGGTCGCCGAACCCAGAGAACTGTTTTTTCGCTGGCCTTTGTACCGGATAATCTGGGCAAAAGGGCCGTCAATGATCTCTTCCGACTTCAGCTCCACCAAAGTTTTAATATCGTAGCGCGGACCGAGCCATTGACTTGCAGACATTTTATAATTGTTGCTGACAAGTTCCTCGGCCATGGCGACGGCATTATTTATGATTTCAATCTGTCTGGGATCGAAGCAGTTTCGTTTTGGCATGTTAAATAACGTCTCGGAATTTCTACAATTTATTGGAATCACAATTGTGAGCGAAGCGAACTAACTTGTTTTCTTAGTTGCCGCTGTCGCGGCCTTCAACTGAAGCTGTGATGGCCTCCTGCAGTTTGCCGCGATCTTTTTCCTCGTTTTCGATAAATCTAATGCCCATCCCTCGATTGACAACCCTGTCCTCGGATATATTTATGTTCGACCACACAACTTCGGCATTCAGGCCCAACGGCCCTTGATCCGGAATTGATATGCTGATTTTGAACCTCTCATTTAGGGCCAGGGGCTTCCGGCAAACAACGAAAGCACCTCCCAGACTGATATCCCTTAATTGGACGTCATCGCTTCGGCCGGATTTCTCGATGACAGCCTGCCAGGAGATCGTTATTCGGGGGTGCTGACGCTTTTCTTTCCAGGAGATTTTTTTTGATAGAGAACCGCCTATATTTGATTGCTCTGAAGTCAACCGCTTTTTCAAATATATGCCGACAAACCAAAATAAAATCAATCCGACGAATATGGCTCCGCCAATGCCGATGCTGTTCACAATGAGACTGTTATCCATAAGCTGACGATAGCATAGACCCGCGCTTTGTTCCATATCGAATAAACGTTCACGGGTTCAGAGGTTCAGGGTTCAAGGTTCAAAGGTTTAGGACCATTTATCCGTATACTCAGTAGAAAAGGGTCCCAGAATTGAACTGTTTGCGGATATTCAGACAGGCTAACCCTGAACGTTGAACCCAGAACCTCTGAACCTATCTTGATATCACTCTGAACGGTTACAGTTTATATAATCATGTTTTACCTGAAAAAAAGGTAGACACATACCCATTGGGTGTGTTAATCAAACAGTTTATCAATTTAAGTTGAGCTATAAAATTCGGTTCCAAAAAATATGAAAAGGAGGTGATGAATTGGGTAGTGTCGTTAAAAAACGCAGAAAAAAAATGAGAAAACACAAACACCGTAAGCTTTTAGCCAAAACACGTCATCAGAGAAGGAAAGGTAAATAATGATACCGACAGACTTTTCTGGAACAAAATAAAAGCACCGGGAATATTCAGTCCGGTGCTTTTTTTATGGCGCAGGGGATAACCAATGTTACTAATATGGCAATAATGAACTCGACATTGGCTATTCGGGGTATTTTTTTAGATATTTTAAAAATTCCGAATCTGTCGATAGGATCAACGTATTTTTCTCTCCCAATGACTCGATGTAAACTTTCAAGGGTCTGTACAAACGAGTAAAATTCAGGATCAACGCCGTAAGAATCGGCATAGATTATGGGTTGCCTCGGCATCGGCCTTACCCTTGATTTCCTGGGCCTTGCGGTAGGCCTTTGACTCTATTTCCTGCAGGTCTCTTTCTTTCTCACCCAGTATTTTCTGGGCCTCACCTTTACCTTCGGAGCGGAATTTTTCGGCGATTTGCTTGCGTTCCGCAATCATTCGTCCGTATACCGATTTTCTGACCTGTTCGACGTAATTGATCCGTTTTATTTTGACATCCACCAGTTCAATGCCGAAGGGGGCCAGTTTGGGCTGGGCCTGGTTTAATATGCCCTGGGTGATTTTTTCACGGCCGGTGGTAATCGTATAATATGTCCGTTCGCTTTCGAAATCAGATCCGCCGAACCCAGTCCGATCAAGTGTGCGGTCGGATTTGCGAACGGCTTCGATCAATTGGTTGGAGGTAATAAAATTTCTTACGGCCGGGTCAATAATATCGTTGAGTTTACCGATGGCGGCAAACCGGTTGTTGACGGTTTGAAAAAACTTTACCGCATCAGTGATTTTCCATCTGGCAAAGGTATCGACCCAGATATATGTCTTGTCAAGGGTGGGAATCTGCCCCGGGTCCCCATCCCAATCCAGCAGGTTTTTGGCGAAATAATTGGCCTGTTGGATAAAGGGAATTTTAAATTTAAGGCCTGGATCAACTTTCGGTTCTCCAATGATTCTACCAAATTGGGTAACGATGACCTGCTCGGTTTCATCAATGCTGTAAGCGCCATTATATATAAACACCGCCGCTGCAAGTATTATAATAATAAGTATTCCTTTAATTTTCATTTTTCAGCACCACTCTGGTTTGTCAGATTTAATAAAGGCAGGATGTTTTTCTGTTCAGAATCGATAATGAATTTCGGGCCCAGCTTTGGAAACAGCGTTCGCATCGTTTCAAGGTACAGACGTCGCTTGGTGACGTCTTTAGCTTTAATATACTCCTGATAAATCGATGTGAACCTTGAGGCGTCACCCTTGGCGCGATTAACCCTATTGAGGGCATAGCCTTCCGCTGTTTTAATGGTTCGTTCCGCTGAACCGCGTGCGGCCGGTATGGATTTGTTATATTCCTCCCGGGCCTGATAGATCATTTGCTCTTTTTCCTGGGTGGCCTGGTTGACCTCGTTGAACGAAGGTTGCACGGCGTCCGGCACATTGGTTCTTTTCATTTCGATGGTAACAATGTGGATGCCGGTTTGGGCCTGGTCCAGCTCTTTTTGCAGCAGTCCCCTGGCTTCGACTGCGATTTCATCCCGTTTGCTGATGACCTCGTTAATACTTCGATCGCCGACCACCAGGCGCATCGTGGCTTCGGACATATCGATGAGGATTCGGCGGACGTTGCGGACCTTAAATAAAAAATCGTAAGGGTTTTTAACCCGGTATTGCACAATCCAGGGCACCAGCGCCACATTCAGATCGCCGGTGAGCATCAGCGCCACACTGATATTTTGAGTGCCGGACTGAAAACGCGACCGGCTGTCTGTTCGGGCCGAAGAGAATCCGAACTCTTCCGTCCGGATTTGCTTTACATTTACTTTGGTGACCTTTTCGATGCCGATGGGCAGTTTAAAGTTAAGTCCCGGCTGGCTGGTCTTGACGTATCTGCCGAAACGCTGGACAATACCGACCTCATCGGTCTTTACCGTATAAAAAGTAGTTGCTGCGACCAAAATGACAGCGATTACCAAAACAACCACCGGGTCCGCCGGGCACTTTAAATTTTTTTAATTTGTCCAGAATCTCATCCATTGGGGGTGGGCCGCCGCCGCCCCCCCTGCTTTGTTGCTGCTGTTTCAACCTATCCCAATCCCAACTCATAATCTTTTCCTGTTTAGGGTTCATGGTTAGGGACTTGCGTCCCGGATCTTTGAAAAAATAGTTACTGAACAATAAGTTGTTCCGTCATCCAAGTCAAGAAAAAAGCGTAGGCGTTCAAAGGTTCAGGGTTCACCGTTCAGGGTTCAGAGGTTCAGGGTTCAGAGGTTCAGAGGTTCAGAGGTTCAGGGTTTAGAGGCTTGAGTCAAATCTGAAGCATATTGTCCTCGTCCTCGTTAATCAATCGTGTATCGAGGACGAAGGACGAGCACGAGCACGAGCACGATGATAGGGCTGACATCCGAACCGATAGGTGCCGGCTGAACCACTAAATCCTGGAACCGGTCAACCCCAGAACCCTGAACCCAGAACCCTGAACCTGGGATTTACTTGACATGTCCTGTGTGGATTGCCATAAACTTTACCCGCATGGAAAGAAAAAAACAAAAAGCCAAATTTGAGCACATCGGCAGGATATTGACTGATGTACTAAAAAACTATCGACGGGAGTCAGATGGAGAATTGATTCAGGTATGGCAGGTGTGGGACGGCATCGTCGGTGAGGTCATTGCCCAAAACGCCAGACCCGCTGCATTCAAGGGCAAGATCCTGCTCGTACATGTGACCAATTCGACCTGGATTCATCAACTCCAGTTTTTAAAAAAAGAGATGATTGCCAAATTGAATGATGCTCTGGGAAATGCGCTGATCGCTGACCTCAAATTCAAGATTGGACCGCTCTAGAATGACAGTTCGAATGAATAATGTGAATAGTCGAATTGGATGTTTGCTCCACAATTTTAGCATAGATGAGTCGAATTTATTTGAATATAAATTTGGGATTTGACCAATTTCATAGATACGATAACATATAAAAATCTCACCGTCAGATGAGAAATTATACCGTTTAATAATCATCATGTACACTACCGATACTTTTTTTAACGGCCGGATTCGTGTGAAACAATACCGATCCGGGTATCGATTTTCCATCGATGCGGTTTTACTGGCCTATCAGGCTTTTCCGCGATCGGCAGATAAAGTGGTCGACCTGGGGACAGGTTGCGGAATTATTGCCTTGATTATGGCTTACCGTCGGAAGGATATCACGGTATATGCGGTAGAAATACAGGCAGAGCTTACGCAGCTGGCCATCTCCAACGTGAAGGAAAACCTTTTGGAAGACCGCATTTCTGTTTTGGATATTGACATGAAAAAGCTGAAGCCGGACGCGACATCGGGACCGGTTGATCTGGTTGTAAGCAATCCGCCGTACCGCCGGTCGGGGTCTGGAAGAATAAATCCAGACAATCAACGGGCGGTTGCCCGTCATGAATTAAAGGCCAATCTGAATGATGTGGTACGGACAGCCCGCCGCCTGCTGAAAACGTCCGGACGGTTTGTTACGATTTACACAGCCGAGCGCACGGCCGATATCTTTCACAGATGCGTGTCGCAGGCATTGAGCCGAAATTTATTCGTACGATCCATTCCGGTCCCAGTTCGGATGCTAAGTTAATTCTTATCGAAGGGGTAAAAGACGGGAATCCGGGGCTCAAAATAGGGCCGCCTCTGTTGGTCTATGACCAAAATGGTGATTACACGGATGAAGTGCAGCGGATGTTTGAGCCGT
>PVMK01116287.1_pt1 | contig 21152 bp, 30 predicted proteins | sample 1853481 | NCBI WGS metagenome assembly PVMK01 (sample SAMN08533507, study PRJNA380276) | Marine sediment metagenome, whole genome shotgun sequencing project.
TACAATTTAGTTCAAAAACATATGAATTTGATCCATTAAACGCGTGGGTATTAAATGCGGAAGTCGAAGAATTAGACATTACCGGAGCTCATCTTAGCGTAAAGTACATGAAACACGATCCAAAACCTCAACCCCTGGGATTTAATATCTCGGGAACAGGTCACGTGGTCGTAGCCGATACTCAAAGCGAAGAACCAAGAGAATGGAAGTTATGTTATTATTAGAATTTAACAATTCATTTACAACAATAAATGGATAAGCAAGTGACATCAAATGACTCTCAAAAGTCACCCCGACGTGTAATTATCACCGAAGACAAAGACGATTTCGTGGAATCAGAATGTGCGTGTAATGTGTGTCAATCAATGAATGATGTAGATGAAGAATGGGATAGTTTTACACCTAAAACAAATCTGCAAAAGCGGATGAAAGATGTGATTGCGAGGATAGAAACTCGTGAAAAGAAAAAGAGGAAGAAAAATTAGATATAATATTCTATATTATATCTGTATAGTTAGTTTTGAAGAGCTGGCACCCAGTGAGTTGTTCTCTTATCATCTGTGGTAATTCTCTCAACAGTATGACCTTCTGGATCTTTAGAGCGCGTATACACTTTGAGCATAAATTGATACCCACCCTCACTACCATCCGGCATTCCATAATTTCTGATACTCAGCCCTTGAGCTTTTAGACTCGCTCTGGGGATACTGAGGAGATATCCATACATAACAACCAACTTTTCGTTGGCAATATCACATACTTTTATCAATGGAGAGATACGAGCCATGTACAATACTTCACATTTCAAGTAGTTACCAATTCCCGAAATTTTACCTTGATTCATTATCAACTTTGGCATTGTCCAGTGACCGTATTTTTTACATAGACTCAACCATTTGTCTTTTGTAAGTTCTACAGAAAGAACATCAGGGCCTAGTTGTTTGAGTTTTTTAGCAATTCCAACTTCTCCAACAAATTTCAACGTTCCAAAATGACGCTGATCTTTGAAATATATACTTTTACTTTTTCCATCCTTTTCGTATTTTACCACTACGTCACAATGTTTCGAGTTGCTACTTCTCCAACAACCACTCATCCCAAGAGTATTCAACATGTAAAATTCGTTAGAAAATTTCCAATAAATAAGTTTTCCTTTCACTTTTATCTCTTCTATAGTTATTTCATCACCTGTTTCGGTAAATTCATCATACCCCGACGGGTTTCCATGCTTTTGATATCTACCACCTAATATTTCAATAGATAGTAGTTTAGTACCACCTAAAATTTTATGTAACTTATTCCCTATGATATGACATTCAGGTCCTTCTGGCATTTTGCTTCGAATAACCAGAATTTGTGTTATATTATTCATTTTCGAAGACAATTAGATTTGAATTTCCCCGGCTCCAGCTTTTTAATTTTCCCGGTAACATATCTTAACATTTTATTGTATATTACAGTAGTGTTACGTTCTCTGAACAATTTAGAATCAAATAAACCATGGTCTATTTTATTTAGCCAAGTTAAAACTGCAATGGCGAAACCGTCTTTTTTACAATTATTCCACCCACCATTTCCTATTTTCCAACAAATTGTATCATCTTTAAAAGCAATCCAAAAATTGGTTTTCCTCGTCAATTTAACTCCTATCTCCTTTAGCTTTTTCTCATCAAAACTAAGACTATATTTTTTATTTATATTTTGACATTTCCCATGAGATCTCGAATGACATCCCCCCATATTAAATTTACTCGATTTCCTTACTTTCCTCTTCACACTTCTACGTTTACGGGATATTTTCCTCTTCACACTTCTACGTTTACGGGATATTTTCCTCTTCACACTTCTACGTTTACGGGATATTTTCCTCTTCACACTTCTACGTTTACGACTAGTTTTTCTACCCCGACGTGGTTTTCTACAACCGTTCTGAGCTCTCTGGGCTTTACCGAGACCTATACCGACCTTTAAACACAGACTAGGACTCCCCAAAATATCGTATCCAGGAGGCATATCTATTTTATCCCCACAATACATTTTACGATCATCAATTGGATCATAAACTCCGCCGTATGATCTTTCGCATGGTAAATATAGTCCTTTACCAATTCCTACTTTTAGACATTGATGTTTGGTTCCTATAGGTTTACCCTTAGTAGCAGCACCATTATTGCCACAATAAACAGATGCTCTTTTAATCTTTTTTCGCGATTTCTTTACAGACCTCCGTTTTCTAGACTTCTTTACTTGTAAAATTGGTTTCAAAGCTGCTTCTAATCGCGCTTTGTTCATTTTGGATCTACCTTTAATCTTATGCAAACTAGCTAATTTTCTGAGTTCCTTTAATTTCATTTATTATTACAGATAATAAATGAATGGAAATTGGTTTCAAGTTCCTGGACAATTTTGCCCAGTTGCTCTCGGAAATACACCATGTGAAACAAGTCTTGATTGCACCAAAAGCTTGTCAACTAACCCAAATTGTGGAGATTTAGAAATTCAAGGTTCTGGGTTAGGTTGGACATCTTCTGGGGCTGTTAGAAACTCTTCTGCTGGTAAAATGATGTGTCATCCTTTCAGAAAAGTATGTGTAATGGAAAATTATGAAGACCGGGGAGGTCGTAATAATTCAAATCTAGCTTTGTATATCCTATTAATTTTGATAACATTGACGTTATTTGTTCTTATATTGAATCAATGTATTCGTTGAGGAAATCACATCCCTTAACGATCGATTCAAGTTCATCTTTTTTGGCTTTGATTTCATTCATCTTGGCCGATTTTCGAGTGTTAATCCTTTCCATAACCTTACCAATGTTATCTAGGGAATTTACTCTCCAAGTTTGTAGTATGTAATCACTCGTGGAGACTAGGGGGAGAATGTATAGAGGTGAAACCCCGAAGAGACATAGAGCGAATAGTGTGCATGTGACCACGGAATAGTACCAAGAAATATTATTAAATTTCTTGTTTTGTGTCTCCATACGAAGCATAATGCTCATTTGCTCGTGAATTACACCATCTGTATTCTTTTTAATATCTTTTCGAAGATCATCAATGGCTACAAAGTTTTTTAACAAACCTCTCATGTATGTGACTTGTGTTTCTCGCTGACCAAGATCCCCTTCGAGTAGAGTAATTTCAGCGTCTTTCTCTGAGATAGTTGCCCTTTGTTCGTTATTTTCAGTTAGCAATTTCTCGTTAAGAGAAATGATATACTTAGCTTCTTCGGTATGCGCATATTGTGATTGTTGTGGAACGGACATTTTTCTACTTTCAATGCAAGTAGAAAAGTCAATTTACTTTTTTACCATCCAAGGTTTTGAAGCTTATCACACAGATCTTCCATTGCTTCGTCCGTAGTTTCTAGATACTCTGCGTACAAATCAATAAACGAGTGAATATCGTGAATATCTCTTATAAGAGAGTCCCGAGATACATTTAATTTTTCTGACAATACTTTAATCATTGCTGTATATGCATGACCGTGGTCGATGTATTTTTTGATGGTGACTATATCTCGCGTGGTGTATTTTCTTCTGATCTTATAATCAAATAAAACACTATAATCCACTTCGTCTGACACGTCAGAAGGATCTCTTCTGGATAATACAAACGCAACACTAATATTGTAAAGATCATTAGTGAATGTGTCTGAACTCTCACCTAACTGTGAAAAAAGAATAATATCTGATTTAGGAATGTTCTTGACACCTAATCTTGGTAGTTTAATTGGTTCATTTATACTTTTTGGTAAAGGAGATTGACTTCTATGGCGTTTACTCATAATTCATTTTAACACAAAATGAGAGATATTTTCAATTTACTAAGTTTCGACAAAACGATGTGTAGAAACACAATTCTCATGTTGGGGCTCGAACCCAAGACCTTCGGCTCATAAGACCGATGCTCTACCAACTGAGCTACACGAGAGTACCTGTGATGGGACTCGAACCCACAACCTTCTGGTTAGAAGCCAGACGCGCTATCCATTGCGCCACACGGGTATTTACTTTTGTAATATAACTATTTAAATTCATTTTTGATAATAATAAATGTCTGATAATGAACCCAAATTAGAATCAAAGCAAACCGAGGAAGAAAAACCAAAGAAAAAGACTAAGAAACCCCGTAAATGTTGTGTTTGTAAAAAAAGAACATTAATGAATTTGAAATGTAAATGTAAATCTTGGACTTGTATTGTCCATATGAATAAACATGATTGTACTTATGATTGGCAAGCACATTGTAAAAAGAAACTAGATGATAATCTCGTTAAAGTTGAATTTAGTAAGGTAACAACTATCTAAAATATTGATGTCGAATTTGTGGAATACCATTTTTTGCTAAACTCGCAATATACTCACCCACCCTGGCAAAAGCATTAAAAGGAATTTGAGTCTGTGGAATTTGTTTCTCTTCTATCTCCAATTGTTTAATCAAGTCTTCTATTACGTTTTTTACCACATAGCATTCTAAACAGGTATCCCCCTCTGCAACCAAGAGACTTCCACATTTTTTACACATTGGCACTTGAAAAATGTTAGTTCCAGAAGTTATATTGTATACCATAGTTTCTACATTCGAGAAACCTTGTGAATTACGTATCGCGCTACTAATCATGACTTCTTTATAGAATAAACTAAATATTTAGAATTGGATTATCTAAAAACCCATTTAAAATCTCCGACCATGTAATAAAAATGCAGATCTTTGTAAAAACATTAACTGGAAAAACCATTACATTAGATGTCGAACCATCTGACACCATTGAGAATGTTAAGAGCAAGATTCAAGACAAGGAGGGTATTCCACCAGACCAGCAACGTCTTATATTTGCTGGAAAACAGTTGGAAGACGGGAGAACTTTGTCTGATTATAACATTCAAAAGGAAGCAACGCTTCATTTGGTACTGCGACTTCGCGGGGGATGTTAAATATCTCAATCATTATTAATTATAAGAATTCATATTTACAACAATATGAATTGTTTATTTATTTACTCGACCACTCCCCCAACATTTTCGGCACTCCTCCAACCCAATACATTGGAAACCAGATTCTCTGATAGGACATTTAACACATTTTTTACCTTTGCAATATCTACACACTTTTGCTTTCACCTTTAATAATCCAGTTCCTTTACAAGTTTTGCATTGAATTTTTTCCATTTATTGAATGAAATATTCTTAATCGCAAATATCAAGATCTGGGATTGCCTTTTGAGCATTTTCATCAAACACAAAAGTATTGCCGAATTGTGCAAACGTTGGATTTGCTTCGTGGACAACTCTCGAGGTGGTCAGAATATTGCAATTAGGTACTAACTCTACTTTATATGGGGAACATTGGGACAGTATATAACTATCGAGAGCTTTTTTGTATACATGGTGAGGATTGTCGGATCCATCAGGTTCAATACCTGGGTAGACAAGACCACCGTGGGGATATCTGGCATTGACGTAAAAACTTAGCTGTGGTACATCACCAGTCCAGTTTTTAGGAGCAAAGGTATTGTTATCACCAATAACTACACCCTGTGTTGCATTTTCTAAACTATTTGTGTATGTTATTTTCTCCGAAATTCCAGCTGATCCAGCTGCACGATTCTTAGTGTTTTGTTGTTCCACGGATAATGGTGGAGTCACCAATGATACTTCGGATTCGTGTTTTGGCACCGGGGGTGCTAATAACGAATGTGAATAAGCGCTTGTCACTACTTGAGAACCTCTCTTATTGGCATAATTCTCAATTGGACCCCCGTTTTGGACTGTTCCGCTTGCTGAGTTGTATTGAGGAGCTGCTGGAAATGAACCACCTACGAATGGTTGGGGTGGTCCTATAAGTGATTGTCCCGGGTTAGCTAATCCAGCAAAACATCCCCCAACACTCAAAGTATCAACTATGGAATTTCCTTGTGTTTGTGAGGAGATCACCATACCTGTACTTACAGGGGAAACAAACTGTGGAATATTGTATGCACTGCATTTATTTGACATTTATTATACAATTTATTACTTTCGTAATAAATTATTATTTACGGTCGGAAGAGCTTGTAACCAGAATAGGCAAAGAATATTCCATACAAAGCTACAAAGATCCAATTAACCGTCTTCAACCAGTCCCATCCCTTTTTATCATCACAAGCCATATTGTCTATACCATTGAGTACCATCAAGGCGACTGCGAACATTGAAGCCATTCTAGTGATCGTAAACATCACATAAGAGGTCGCTGACGGTCCTAAACCCCCAGGATTACTAGAACTGGCTCCTATCGTTGATATTCCCGCGGAATAAAATAAAGCACCAGATGATAACAATTGTGTAAGCACAAACACAAAAAATCCCAAAAATACAGCTGCACCAACAAAATTTACATATACTAAAGTTTTCAGTGCCGTTTTATTCTTTTTGCAATTGCTCATGAGAATATTATTACTGGTGAGTAAAGATAACATGAATATTGATTCTAAAAATAATATTGTGTCAATCATTTATTAAAGATTTTTTAAAAACCAAGAATGTTTTAATAATTCATTGACACCACTTCTTTTATTAACATCAACCACCAAACATTGATTGATAAAATCAAAACTTTCCGGGCTAAATTTTTTGAATTTCTCTACCCATACATCTTGACGATACTTTTCAATATGCTCGACAACCGTGCTTTTTTGATCAATCGGTAATGGATATTCGCTAAAAAATAATATGTATACTATAATTCCAAAAGACCAAATGTCTGATTTAGCATAACAAATACCATCTGCGAGTTCTGGAGCGGCGTAACCAGCAGTTCCTAAACTTGGTGTATTAATCTTTGGCAAACTGCATATTACAGATTGACCAAAATCAATAAGTTTTAAATTTGCAATTTTCCCATCAACACAAAGTATATTTTCTGGCTTCAAATCTAAATGCCAGATACCATACATATGATATTTATGGATAATAGACAACAAATTATATGATAGTCGTCTTATAAATGCTTCGGAGAAAGGTTTACGTTTTTTAATATAAGCAAACAGATCCATCCCAGAAATATAATCGTATAGGATATATGAAAAGTTATCTTTATTGAACGCTTTGATCAAATTGGGCGACGGTAAGTTTTTATCTTTACAATATTCTAAGAGTCGGATCTCATTGCGCCAGGTTGATGATGTTAAGGGGATAATTTTGAAGCATACACGTCGGTTTTGATAAGAACAAGTGTAAACGCTTCGACTTTTTCCTTGATGTAATAATTTGATGCCAGTGTAACCATTCGGAAAAGTTTCTATTTCCGGGATAGAACTTTCTCTACAGATAGTAGTAAAACAACAACCCATTTATTATAAAAAGTATTTTGTAAACTTTTTAATGAGAGCACTTATGCCTTGAATTTTAAATATATCCACTTAATGATTAGAATGACTAACACAAGTAATAAAATTATTAGTATCACAGATATTTTACTGATAAAGTATAAAAAATTGTACCCGGGTTGAGTTTTCTTATCTAGGTTGAGTATATTTATAAACAAAGACGCTATATCATTTCCCAAATTCCCACCACCCCAACAAGTTAATTTATTTTCCGTATCTGGGAATGTCTGAGTAATTAGCGGTTTGTAATACATATGACAACTATGATTACCAAATATATACATATCTATTCCTCCTATTTGAGAAGGATTTTTTTCGTAATCTTCCACAATCTTCTTTGTACCACTGTGGGTATGAATCATAGCATGAGTCGTACCTCCTTTGAGTACGTTCCAATGTTTCAAATTCCAACTGGTAGGTACTGTAATTATTGGTGTACAACCTAAAAAATAATGATCAATGTCATTGGTTATATAGTTTTTAATTTCGGAAATATCTGAAGATGATAACTCTAAACAAGACTTTTCCAAGATAAAATCGTCTTCCAAAATTAAGATCTTTTGATAGTTATTAGCTAAGGCGTGTTTACATACAATATAATGAGAAAAAAGCACAGTCAGCTTCGGAATTTTGAATAGGTAGAGGTTTTACAACTTTTCTAAATCCTGGATTATTCACCAAAAATGTCTTTTTTGTTAATGGATTTGTAAATATTTGTTCTTTGACTCTCTTCAACCTAGGTGATCCTTCTAAGTGAAGAATATATGTGGCGTCTACGAAATCAAATAAACTATTATCAAATTCCCATTCTATGAAGGTATAGAAATCCATTTTCAAAGAAAGGTGAATTCTTAAACGAATAATTTATTTAATAATAAATGACTGACCAGGATTGTAAAGATTGTTGTAAAAAATGTCATGATTGCGACGAATGTAAAAAAGACGAGGTTAACTTGTGGTCTGGAGCTGAGATTTTAGGATATGTGTCAATATTAATTGGGATGATAGGAGTATTTTTCCAAGTGAAGAAATCGGGCGCGGAAAGGAATTTTAGTTCGTTTTCTGTAATATACTTAGCTTTTGCTACTCTGGCTGAACTAATATTTATGGTCCAGGGGATCGTAAATAAAAATGTATCTCTTACTATAACTAAGATAGCGGGGGCATCGTATTTCGGCTTTTTATTTATCATGTTTTTGATATACGAATTGGGTGGAAAAAAGGAAAAGAAGAAATAATTTTGACTACATGGTTGAATGAATAAAAACCAAACCATGTTGCTGAATCATATGGATTATCTTTTGATATATTTTCAGGATTGCCACCTTTTGCATCCCATAACATTTATTATATTGTATAATAAATGAGTATTACTTGGTTAATAATTTTCGGTGTTATTAGTGTAGCATTAATTACAGTTTCTATAATTTGTTTAGTGAAAATCAACAATCATGCAGAAAAAATAACTGAGACAATAGAAATTACTAATAAAACTCCAATAGAAGATATCCCAGCTTATATGGTTTGCTTAGATCGATTAGCTAAGGACAGGTGTGATCCGGCGTTTGATGAATACTCTGAGATATTTCCTAAACTTGAACGAATGTCTGCTGTCGATGCCAAAAATCTAGACTTAGAAACAGCTGAGTACATAAATCCTATATCCAAAACGCATATTAGAAAAAAGATAAAAATAGAACACGATTTTGTAACCAGCATGGGGCAAGTCGGGTGTTATTTATCTCATGTCAATATGTGGAAGAAGTGTTTAGAACATGGTAAACCCATTATCGTTATAGAAGATGATGTGCCTAAATTTAGCAAAAATCAAGTCCCAGAATTGATCAAGGCTTATCAAAGTATCCCTGAAAATGCGGATTTCGCTTCCTTATTATATATCAATTCATTAACTAAAAATAGTAAAGACAAGAAAGGAGATTGGGGGAAGATACAACCAAGAGCATTTTATGGAGCACAATTATATTACATCACTCCAAAAGCAGCTAGTATTTTAATAAAATACGCCTTCCCAATAAGTTCCCAGGTTGATGGATATATGAGTTACATACTTCCCTACTATGATCTCAACTCTTATGTTTGGGATAGAAATTTCTGGAATTTAAATCAATTAATACAACCAAGCACTCTAGACCACTTAGAAGCTTTTAAAAAGTACTTACCAGAGTCTAATTTGTTTTATATTGTAGTGATAATATGTATAGTAATTCTCCTGGTATTGAGTATAATAGGGTTTACTAGAAATCCTTGTAAAAAAAAGAAATAAGTTATTAGATACATATATTTACTCAAAATATATGATTTGCAAATTAACTGGTAACATTCCGTCCATCTGTGTGTTTTATATAATGCCCGTCTGAGATTTTACCAAGATACCAAATCTTACGATAATTATGATTTACTGGGTAACAGTCTATTTGATGTTCCATAAAGGAGAATTGTTTAGTATTGGGCCATACAATATCTTTGTAATGTTCCATCTTTGCGATATGATTAGTATCAGACCATTGTGAACATTGAGTGAATTGTAAATCATCTATTGTAATAGTTTTGGGTTTTAATACTTTTGAGCAATGATTACGTGTGTATTCTTCGTGAAATTTATTTGTGTCGTATACATATCTGACCAAATCCATATCAGAATTATCACGCATCGCATTGATAACTTTCTTAGCTTCAAATTTCTTCACTATAGGTAGATCCTGCTGCATAACATTAACGAAATCTGTTTCTACATTTTCCATACAACGATGTAAAAGTGAAGACAGACAACCACGTTCGGGAAGTTCAACAAAAACTGCATGGGAAATTATCTTTAGTACTTCTCTCTTTACGTTTTTCTTGTATTCATTATACTTAGAACACGAAAAAATTGATTTACATTTTGCATCTAAATTAGGATTAATGACTTTACACCCATCAAAACCAATTATAACAGGGGATGTTTGAAACAAAGGTATCAGACTTAAACTCTTTACAGTATTAACTATTAAGTGAGGTGAAGGTATTGAAGGTTGGGGAGCGGTGGTAATAATAGTTGTAACTCCTTCACGAAGATCGGGTGTCTTACCTATCTCATTTTTCCAAAAACCATCAGGCATGTTGTTATTCGTTTCCATGATTAATTGGTTGGTACTAATTAATGTAATTGCTAAAAAAATAGCAATTGAACAAACCTTATCATATTTATCACTATCTTTTTTGATTGTCATCTTGGCTAAATTACAAAGAAAACAAATACCTAATAGTGAAAAGGATATAATCAAAAGAGTCTTCTTAATTTTCATTTATCTAAATGAAAATTAAAATTTGTGATTAAAATTGTTTAATAAAATGTGGAATCTCATATTATTAATTCTTTTTATTGGCATTACCAGTGTCATATTATTTAACGCATTTCACAAAGAAAATATCGAATCGGGATTATATATAATTAGTGTTTCAATTCTAATCGCATTATCAGTGATGATATTCTACCAGGAAAAATTGTCACGACAAAATTTTACAGATAGTTATTCCTCGATCGCCTCTTATAATAAAGCCGCTAAGCAAATTTTTACAGTTTTGGATGATTTAAATCTAGAATGGTGGCCAACAGAAGGCACATTAATCGGGTGTTTGAGATGGGGTTCAAATTTTGGAATGACTGAAAATGGCATACTAGTTACCGACACTGATATAGATGTAATGGTTAGAGTTAAAGATGATCAAAACTGGCAAGTTGTTAAAAAAGAAATAGAAAAAAGGTTAAAAACTCTAGATCCTGAATGGATTAAATTTGAAAGTCATAATCATGATATTGGTATATCCAGAGAACCAAAATTTTCATGTTATTACAACAAAAGATGGGGTCCCAAATGTTATGGTAATGATGACATACATGTTGACATACATTCTTATATGGTAGATGAGAAAAATAATCGCATATTTATGGACCCAGTTTGCAACGGTAATAATAAATGTGCAAATAAATACCCTTTCCAAAAATGGGGTGGTTTTGCTCCATATAGGGGGTTGATAGTTGATGATAAAGGTTTATTTAAAAAATGTAAATTTGAGAACATGATTTTGAATTGTCCTTATCAATCAAGAAAATTACTTAGTAACTGGAACGATAACGAATATGGAACAGGAGGAGATTTGCATCTACCACGAGATAATTGTATTTTAAAAAATAATTCTTATTGGAAAAATGGTGATAATACTTTATCAAGTACAGATAAATCGAGGTTAAAAAATATCGCCAAAAAACTTCATGATCTGAGTTTTGAGTCTTTTTACTCATATTATGAATGAATAAGTTGTAAAAAAAAAGAAATAAGTTAATTAATAAAATGTGGAATCTCATATTATTAATTCTTTTTATTGGCGCCATCGGTGTCATTACATTTTACTTATTTCACAAAAAAGATGAACCAAACTTATTATTTTTTCCATGTGTTGTGATGCTGATACTATTGGGAGCCTTAATAAGTCTAATGGTACACATTCGCAAGAATCAGATTAAAGAATTGTTCAACGAATTATACGATGTACATGAGTCACTGGAGAATCTAAACTCGGAGTCCGAGTACGTAGATAAAATAAAAATGCCCGTGTACTATATTAACCTTGAAAAATCAACCAGTCGTAATGATTTTATCCAAACACAACTGCAAAAATACGGTATACAAGGAAATCGTGTAGGAGCCATATACGGTAAAGATTTAGTGTTTGAACGGGATACTATACAACTGTCCGACGACAAAAATATTGAGTTTATAAATACATTTACCGCTACACCAGGTGAGCTTGGTTGTACATTATCACACATTAAAGCAATCTATACAGCTTTTAAAAATAATGACAAGTACGCTCTCATAGTAGAAGATGATACTTCTTTCGTATTATACCCCCATTGGCCAATTGATCTACATAAAATTATGGAAGAAGCACCAAAAGACTGGAACACAATTAATCTATTCAGTGGTAAACAGGGGAAAGATGATTATATTGTATGTTCTGATATTTCATGTAATGGGACGGTTGCTTATATTATTAATCGCAAAGGTATGGAGAATGTGATATCCGACATCTTAAAACATAACATAATAAACCTACAAGTTAAGAGCTTTTCCGATAATTTGGGTGGTTGGGAAAGACCTTATCTTGCTTCTGATTTTTTAATCTACTACAAATCGGGTAAAACATACTTTTATAATGGATATTCAACCATTATTCCGTTTAATGGGGACGATTTGTTAGATAGTACTATACATCCTTCTCACACGGATAGTCATGTAAAACTTTCTCTAAAAGCAATTAAAAAGTACTTAATCGAGACAAAAAATGGAACATTTATCCGAAAAAAAACTTGGTCATCTGACAGAGAAATACCCAAGATTATTCATCTTATAACAGAATCTCCTGAAAATGTGAGGAAGAAGCTACAGCACATCGGGAACATTAATCCAGACTTTGAATATGTTTTTTGGAATGAATCTTCGGGTAAACAATTAATACATGAAAAGTTTCCCGAGGTTTTGGATACATATAATTCTTATGACACAATGGAAAAGAAAATCAACGCTCTGCGATATTTTATCCTATTGGAACACGGGGGTGTGTTCTTAGATCACATCTCCACACCAATCAATTTTTTGTTGACAAACGGTTTTGCTATATTTAATGAAGATGACGGTGTAATCTGTAATGATTTTATGGCCAGTTGTCCTAAACACCCAATATTTGAAAATATCATTATTTTACTTCCAGCAAATGCTTCTGAAGATGTAGCCAAAGCCAATGGTTCGGAGTTTTTATCACAGTGTGTAAAAAATTATAAAAATCAAGATGTGGTAATTTTGAATAAGAAAATGGATCATGAAACCAACTCCGAATTGAAAGAAAAATACGAGGAATTGCTCCCTGGAATTCATCGGATTATGTACATAAATCTTGACAAACGAAAAGATAGACGGGATGAAATAATTGATGAATTCCAAAAACTAGGCATCGATCCGTGTGATCTAATTAGAATTAAGGCTGAGTATACACCAGAAAATGGAGCAATTGGTTGTTTTCTGAGTCATGTAAAAGCTTTACAAAAATCCATATATGAATTTCCGGGACAAAATATATTAATTTGCGAAGATGATTTACATTTTCCATTGTCCAAAGAAGAAACTCTTGAAAAAATGAGAAACTTTGTCAAAGACCCTCTTTTCGATAGAAGAGATGTTTGGATGATTTCTAATAATCCTCAAAAAATGGAAGATACTCATAATTCCAATGTAAAAAGACTCCTAGAAGCTCAGATGTCTTCTGGGTATGTAGCCAATACTAAATATTTGGAAAAAATTCTACACATATATTTACAGAAACTAAAAAAGTTTCAAGAAAGTGGTAAATGGACTCGGGGATATTGTAATGATCAATGTTGGAAACCTTTACAAAAAGTTGATAAGTGGTATTCTATTAAACCTAATATTGGTATACAAAGAGAAAGTTTTAGTGATATTGAAAATAAGAAAGTTAATTACAAAGGTTGAAATGTTTTACGTTATTCAATAAATCCTTACACTTTCTCGTAAGTACTTTCGATGCACCTATTAATAAGCTCAGTAGTGCTAATATCGCTGGTATAATCTAGTCGATGAAATATCCCCATTTCTAATGCGTCTTGGTACATATACTTATATTTATCATGTTCCTCTTCACTGTGTGCGTGAATAGTTTTCACTATTTCGTTTTCTTCGTAGAATTCTCTCGTCTCTACTATTGGTGCATCTAATAGGATAGCAACAAACACTCCTCTTCTACCTAACCACTCTATAAGCTCTATGACACTCGTAGAACGCTCATTTATGTTCATGATTGGTTGTCTTTTATAATCCTTACATGCTTCATCGCTATGTATTCCTATAAGTAATCTAATCTTTTCATGAAGTCTATGTTGCATATTAAACGCGATCTCCTCACACTTCTTTAACATTCTTACGTGGCCGTAATGGAATAAGTCAAATACACCTGATGTATAAATTGTTTTCATTTTAATTGTATACAATTAAAATTTAAATTACATGTGCTTTTTAACTTCCGCTACCATTGCGTCTGTTGGGCGAAATCCAGGCATGTCAGCGACACGGTGTCCGTCCTTTAACAACGAAGAATGAGGAAATCCTGCCAGTTTGGCACCCATTTCCTTCAATTTTTTACCCATTACTTCAAACTCTTTTTTGTCTTTAATATCATCTATGTATGTCATTTTAACACCGTGTTTGGCTAATTCTTTGGCTAATTCATCTTTTTGTTTAGCCATGGATTTGCAATGAGGGCACCAACTTGCAGCACTCAGCACTACCAATTCATAATCCTGGCCCCCAGAACTCGAGGAATGGCCATGAGATTTACCGTGAGGTTTTCCTTGATGGAATTTTTCTGGTTTACTGTCTTCCATAAATTGTGCTACTGCTAGTAATACGGCAGCTATAAATACTAGCATACCACATGCATTATCACATGCTTTTTTAGTTTTATCACCTTTCATGGCCATTTTTGCCAAGGCCATGAATAAGCACAAACCAAGAGCTGATAAAGCAATGATTGTTAAAATGTTTCTTGTATTAGTCATTTTTTATTGTAAAGAAAAAACAATAAATAAATTATGGATATTTTAGATTTAATGGATCAGGATTTAGAAATTCTCCTCGTGGATTTAGAACTATTTACTTACAATATGACCTCGTTACTGGACATAAGCAACAATATTTGGGCAAACACAAGATACAAATACTTGATTTGTAAAATCAGAGAAGATATGATCAAAAAGGAAGTATGTTATGTACTTGACACGAAAGTTCCACAAGAATTGATTAGAAAAATTTTAAGTTATATTTGATCATATAAAATGCCGACAATCGCGCAATTAAAGAAACATAGTTTGTATAAACAAATTAATGGTCGTAGCAAAATGAAAAAAGCAGAATTAATAGCCGCTCTCATTTCCTTGGGTGGCGTCATTGGTTCTAGTCCTAAAAAATCTAGGAAGACTAAACGAAGAGTTAGTCGTAAACGTCGTAGTGTTAAAAGAAAGGCGTCTCGTAAACGTCGTAGTGTGAAACGTAAAGTATCCCGTAAACTACGCACATGCAAGTACGGTAGAAATCCAGTAACAGGTAAATGTAATAAACGCCCACGAGTCAAAAAGAAAGCTTCTCGTAAACGTAGAAGTGTGAAGAGAAACGCATCTCGTAAACGTAGAAGTGTGAAGAGAAACGCATCTCGTAAACGCCGGAGTGTGAAGCGCAAGGTCAGTCGTAAACGCCGGAGTGTGAAGAGAAAAGCATCACGTAAACGTCGTAGCGTTAAAAGAAAAGTTTCTCGTAATAAAAGAAGCATGAAACGAAAGGCTAGTAGTCGTACGAGCGAAAAGAAAGTCTCAAGGAGTGTGAAAAGAAAAATTACCAAACCATCATTAAAAGTTACTCAACCCATGGAAATGATTTATCAAATGACCCCAGTTGTTGATATTCCAGATCCTCTATTGGTAAAATTTAGATTGTCTCCTCAAATAGTTCACGGGTATGATTTGATACTGTTAAGAAATATGATGGAGGCGGGAATGGATACGGATCCGTACACCAATCTCAAATTTTCAAATGCTCATATCAAGCAAGCAAAAGATAAATGGGACGCTTTGAGGAGAACAAGTGATCCCAAAATATTGGAATATTTAGTGGAAGAGGAAGTTATCAAAGATATTACATCTAGCATTCCTAGCTGGAATGAAGAAGAGGAGGCTCCTCCATATGAATTACAAATAAGTCAAGTAACACCGTATGATTATTTCATAGCAGTACACATTCTAGATACCGCTAAAAGAGAAAAGGAGTTTTCTACAGCTGCGGATTTAAAATTATTGAAAAATGGTTATCACCGCACGAACGATACCTGGAGACGTATAAGTAAAGTAGCACACTGGACCATAATATTGCCATCACCTGGAGATATGGCGGTCAGTATGAGTGGAGATCCATCTAACCCACATCATGGTACGATAAAAAAGGACAAAAAAGACTGTTAGCTTCTAACCAAGATTGTGCTGCTGTAGTCGGAGATTTGATTAAGGCTTGGGAAACACACAAGGTACTTACTAAGAAAATGATATCGGGTAAATACGATAGAACAAACGTCCAGACGGATCAATGGGCTCTTAATTTCCCACTAATAGCCAAAAAGATAAAGGAATTAATCGATAATGGAACTTTACACGGAATGAGAACATCTCCCCTAGATGTTCTTAAAAAGGGTGGAGAATTATTGAGTATAGATGACTGGGATACAGTTCGTGGAGGTCCACCTAGTAGATATACACCCCCTTATCAGTTCTATCAGTTATGGACAGCTGTCGCCGAGCAAATTGAAAGTTTAATTTACAATGAAACTCCTCAATACTAAAATTACTATATATTATTTTCATCGGAAAAGAATATACAAAACGAATAGCATTTTATAAACGTATACCTTAATAAAATGTTAGTTATAAATTATTTCCATCTTCGGGGGGAATTTGTAAATTAATATTATTTATCTTTCATAGCCAATAATATATTCTCTAATAAAGTAGAATAAAATACTTGTATCTTTTCTCCAGCTTTTTTTGAAAATAATTCCCCTTCAATATATTGTTCTGGATTTTTAACTACATTATGTATTGATTTTTTCATATCTTCTCTATTATTTATATCACAAAAACAATATTTATTCTTGTTAATAATTCCTGGTTCGGGTAAATCTATTCCCCAATATAATGGTATGGTCCCTCCTTCTAGACCTTGAAAAATTTTTTCCGTACAATACCCTTCAAATGCAGAATTTTCAGGACATACATTATATTTTACCTTAGTTAGGTATTTTATTTTATCATCACCAGGCATTGTAGTATTTTTTCTATAATTACTAGGAGCCATTAGCTCGCCATATTTGGATATTTCATCGCATATTATCGTTCTTTGTCCACCGCGATCATGTCTTGCGATAATACAAGAAAAAATACTCTTTTCTTTTCTTATATTTTCATTATATTTACTTTGAAGGTTAGTTAATATATTATCTTTTTCATCATATTTATAATAATTATAATACGTCAACCATAGCGGAAATCTTATTTGCTTTTTTGATAAATCGGTATACTTAAACCCAACAATTAAATCAAAAATATCATATAATAATTTATCGTTATTATAGGGCGGATGTAAATTTAAATTTTCACCATAAAAAAATATTTTACATTTTGCCTTTACATTCTTAATATTAATAACATTATTTATATTACCCAAACAAGACGCAATAAGAATATCAGGATTGTCTTCAAGACTTACCTGTTTAACATGTCCAATATTTTCTTCAATAAACCGTGTGAAATACATAGTATCAAATGATTGTTTCCAAAAATTTACATATGATAAGGTTATCATTGTATTATCTGGCTGCCCAGGGGGGTTTCTTGGCAGCAGGATGGAGTGGTCATTTGCCGAGACATACTTATCTTGTTTTGCAACTTTATGGGGTTGGTATGTGTCGGTGTTATTTAATAATTGACTAATACCGACTAATACCACAGCAATAAAGACAATCACGGTGCATCCTTGCGCGTATGGTTTTTTATCACTGTCTTTTTTCATAGTCATTTTGATCGCGGTGAAAAGCAAACATAACCCTAAAAGAGAAATGGTTACGATTGATAAAATCTCGCGTATATTCATTTATATTATATTCAAATAATATAAACAAGAAACGAATAGCATTTTATAAACGTATGCCTTAATAAAATGCTAGTTATAATTGGAATAGTTGTATTTTTAATAGCGGTAGTTATTGTGTTATTATTATGGATGCGGTTAGATAATAGATTTTACAATTATTTAGACATATATCCTGAATTAGAGATTCTTAAACGCAATAAGAACGTTATTTTCGAAGAAATCGCTAAAACAGAAGTAAAAAATTGGGAAGAATGGCCTGAAAAGGAATTGTACGAAGATAATAAATGGAAAATGATACCTTTTATTGGTTTCGGTGTTAGAGTGCAAAAGAATTGTGATAAGTATCCTGAAACAATGAAAATCATAGATAGCATTCCAGGAGTTAAAACTGCGTTATTCTCCAGACTTTCTCCTAACACTAAACTTACACCGCATAGGGGGTGGAAAGAGTTATCAAATTACACTCTTAGGTGCCACTATGGAGTTAAAGTTCCAGAGAAATGTAAAATCTGCGTAGAAGGGGAATGTAGACCGGTTCTGAATAATGAGATCGTGATATTTGATGATTCTAAAACACATTGGGCAGAAAATAACAGCGATGAAGATAGAATCATATTAATTATTGATATACCTAGGCCTTATTACGTGAAACCTGGAAACTCCGATGTAGAACAAACCGGAGAATTAAGAGAACTAATCAAAAAATATATGTGATAATAAAATGAAGACTTTGAAGATTTTATCAATCACAGCTCTTGCTTTATTAGGTGTGTGCTTATTATGTGGTTTAGCTAAAATGGCTATGAAAGGAGATAAAGCAAAACAGTCCTGTGATAAAATTTGTATTTTATCTTTAATTGTAGCTCTTGTATTACTTGGATATAGTCAATTTTTGAAAGAAGAAAATAATATTTTTATTAGAATGGGGTTTGTACCATGTAGAAAAGGGCGTAATAGATGTTATGGTATGTATCCAAAATGGAAAGAAAATAATAAACATCAATTTAGAATCATCATTCGTGAATTAATGAAAGCGGGAAAACATCCTTTTTTATCTGGTGGAAGTTTATTAGGTTATGCTAGACAAGGAGATTTACTTGATAATGATGATGATATGAGTTTTGGGTTATTTGACGAGGAATATGATGATGAACTTTACAAAATAATAAAAAAATTAGGTTATAATTTACATACACATCAAACCAACAAAGGAAAACAATTAACAATTAACAAAGGTAATAAACATAATAATACTGATATAGAAATCGATATTGATAGCTGGTTTAGAAGAAATAATATGTATTACTTCTTTACAAAATTTACAAAAGATGGAGAACAATTTAAAATAACTCCATTTAAACTTGTTTTTAAAAAAATATGGGGAATGAATATTTATATTCCAGATAATTATGAAAGAGTATTGGAGGAGCAATATGGTAATTGGAAATATCCGAATCCTGAATTTAGTTATCTATCTGATTCACCAAGTTATATAAAAGATGGAATAGTTAAACCAGAATCAGAAGATCCATTCCCGAACATTCTCAAAAATATGAATAATTAAAAAATATACAACAGAAACAATAGGCGCCCCAGGAGGTCTACATCAATACTTTTGCCAAACCAAAACGTGTGGCGTACTACCGCCTTAATCTTAAGATTTAGTTACAATATTCAAATAATTTTATTAAAATTATTTGAAATACGACAAGTATTTAGGGAACGCGAGCCCAAGTAATAATATTCGTATTAATAGGAGGTGAAGGTCCGTAATCAAGAGGTAGAGGGAACGTATAAGGTTGTTCTGTGATTCCACCACCCACTTTGATGGATTTCAATGGACCTAATTTATAATAACTTCTATCGCGTGCTAACGAGGGACAATACTGCCCGGAACACCCAACTGTTTGACTACAATCTTGACAGCTAAGCGCACACTTTCCCTTTTTCTGACCACCCGCGCACTCGGGAACTTGTTTTTTCCATTGTTCAAATCCGAAATTTTTAACATCATGTTGATTGAAACATGATAAATTTCTGTTTCCTGTATTTACTGAAAACCACTTATCCATTTTATTATACGAAAAAATTTAATTTAAGATCGAAATAATTGCTAGAAAATGACAGAATACGGCCATATGATAGATTCCGATTTAGTTGAAGATAAGAGAACAATACATGATATGTTTACTTCTTACTTCGGGAATCCAAGACTAACAAAAATTAAAGACGATAATAATTGCAGTGTCTATGCGGCAAAAGTAAATTTACAACTCCGCGAATATAGATATTTACTAATTACTTGTGAAAAAGATAATTTCACAATAGGGACAAAGTTCAATCTGGAAGATCTAAGATGGATTTCTTTGCAAACCAGGAGTCTAAAATATGAATTACCATGTGATGTATTTACCTATTTACCAAATAAGAAATATCCTTTTACTAGTAGACTATTTTTGAAAGAAAGAGGTGAAAAAATGACCACTTATACTTCACGAGATTACAAGATCTCTCTTTGCTTGTTGCATACTGAAAATACCAAGTATCAATATCCGAATTTAACCACGATAGCTGCTGCTCTCGAGACATTCCAAACAATTGTTCAAATTGAAACTTAAAACATTATCTTTTAAATAAAAAATGGAGCAACTACTCACAAAACAATTACCCGCGGCTGATAGACCTTATTCTCAACACGAATTAGCAGATATTCGTCAAAGAAACCTAGATAGGTTGAATATAGGATCTACAATGGTTTATCATCCAAACTCCGGATATTTCTATCTTGCAAAATCGGGGGGCAAGAAAGAAGCTGCAGTACTTTCAGGTGAAGTACTCGAAGAAGGATGCTGCTCAGTATGTTGGAAACTGCGCAAAACACCAAGCGAACTACGTGATATCGCTAATAACATGATAGATGAGTTTATTCTTCGATTCGAAAAGAAACCCGAAAAGTGGACCCGGGAGCTAATTCATCTTGAGAATACTTATTACAAATGGTTGTATATTGATTTTGATCG
>PVMK01129061.1_pt1 | contig 21152 bp, 26 predicted proteins | sample 1853481 | NCBI WGS metagenome assembly PVMK01 (sample SAMN08533507, study PRJNA380276) | Marine sediment metagenome, whole genome shotgun sequencing project.
GGGCTTCGCCAGCAGACTTCACCGTGGCCGAACGGACCTCCTTTTCAAATACAGACATTTCGCCGAAAAAATTTCCGCTTTCCAGGAAAGCAAGGTGCTGCTCCCCATATTCCGATGACTGGACTACCTCAACCCGGCCGGACTGAACCACGTACATGCAATCACCCACATCGCCCTGCCGGATAATCGTCTCGCCATCACGGTATTGTTTACCCAGTGCTCCTCTCACAGCAATACTCCTTTTACTCCAATACTCCACTAACCCTGATCAGGCCCCTTTCTCTTCGCACGTGCCGGCCAAATACTGGCTGCCAGATTCAACAGCAGATTGCCCACAAAGCCGGATGAAGCGTTCCCCGAAACATCTCAACGATAGGGAGCGCTGCCGGTAAACATGTTCCACAAGAGTGAACTCATGTGCGGCTTTGCGGACTCTTTCTCCTGCTCCCGTTGCGCCATTCGAAGCATCGCGCTGCGCGCAATCCGGGAATGTTTGAAGACCGTATTGGTTGCAAACATGAATTTTCCGACCGAGTTGTCATTGGCAATCGCCCGGCACGCCGGCCAGTAATGCTTCGCGAAGTCCTTCCTGGATACACCATGGAAAACAGCCGTAGTCGCAGCGGCTTTGCCTGTCCGGAAAGCTGCGCCGATACCATCCTTGTACAGGCGGGTCACTCCACCGTCACCGACCAGCACTACGCGGTCCCCGTAGGGCCGTTTCCGGGCGCCCAGGTTAATCAATGGCGAGCAACTGCAAACGCAGGGTGTGGTATCGGTCGGAAAGCATTTGCGCACCACCGGGTCTTGCAGGAAGGCATGCACCAGTTCCTGGTCGAGGTTGTCCCCCACCATCACGACCGTTGCAAATGGACCCTTCGGAATGATTGCAGCGAATTCAAAGCGGGGGATCGAAAGCAGAAAAACATGCACGGAGCTGCCGAGAATCCGGCGTATTTCTTCTTCTGTCGAACGAAACTCACAAATATAACCACGGGTAGTACGTGGTGGTACGAAGCCGGCGGGGTGGTCATCCAGCATTTTGATGAAATTGCTGTTAACGCCACTGGCCACGCTGACCAGGTCATATTGAGAACATTCACCGTCAGCGCTCTGCAGGCAGGGACGACCGTCCCGCCACTCGATATCAGTGATCAGCTTGCGCACTATCCGGGCGCCACGATCCACCGCCATGCCCTGAAGGTATCCGTCGAAACTATCCAGCAGTACGTCACCACCCTCGCGCGGACCATTACCCCGGTACAGAGCTGCGATGCGTTGTTCATGGGCCGGGCTCTCGATTTCGACATCTCCGACGTCCATATGAACGACGTAGGACTCAACGCCCCGCTGCACCACTGAGGGTGGCAGAATGATACCCTCGGCGGCCAGGATCTGAACCAATAGCTCGGAAACTATGCCACCGCAGTGATTGCAGCCGGCAGGACCGCACTGACTGAATGATCTTGGCTCGTAAATATCGACCTCAATATCAAGGTCGATGGCATCGGCCATCTTCAACAGGAAATAGGAGAAAAACGAACCCGCAGGGCCGCCGCCAATTACGGCTATTCGTGCTCCGTCCCGTAGGGTAAAATCCGTTTCTTCGCTCTCATCTATTGATGAGAACGAGTCCGCCACGGACGCATGTGATGAGAGTTGCATCTGTACTCTCTTTTGCCGGGTCCGATTTTCTAATAGTCTACATCTTCGCCGTAGACTTGAATGGCGATCTAGATCAATAAAAAGGAAATCACCTTCCGATGCGTGTTCTTACCGAACAGATAGGAATTCAGGCCCCGCAACAGGCCGTATGGGGGGTGCTGGAAGACTTCGGGGGCGTGTCTGAATGGGCGCCGTACATGCGCAAATCATACCTGGTCGGCGATCAAAAAACCGGCGTGGGAACCAGCCGGTTCATGCGGCATGCATGGGGATTTGGCATCGAGGAATTGGTGACGGAGTGGACAGACGGTCACGGTTTTTGCTTTGACGTACACCGTGCACCCTTCCCGATGAAGGACGTGCACGAAACCTGGGTCACAAGCCATGATAATGGCCTGTCCACCGTTGCCACTCGAGTTACTTACAGCATGCGACTGGGTATTTTGGGAAACCTGGTGGATTGGATGCTGGTACGGTTCGTTGTGCGCCGGGAAATGCGGGCCGGCCTCCTTGGCCTCAAAAACTACGTGGAAAGCAAATCAAAATTGATCCCGCAAGAATCTTAGAACCAGTTAATGAGTCCTAAACAGATTTGGGTGGATGCCGACGCCTGCCCGAAAGTAATCAAGGAAATCCTGTTCCGGGCCGCGGACAGAGTATGCGTGCCGGTGATACTGGTTGCCAACCAGCCCATTCAGGTTCCCAGGTCCCGCCATATCCGTTCGATCCAGGTAGCAGCGGGTTTTGACGTTGCAGACAACCACATTGTGCAGCAACTGGAAACCGGTGACCTGGTGATCACCGCGGATATCCCCCTGGCCGCCGAGGTAATCGCCAAAGGGGGACTGGCCCTGAATCCCGCGGGGCGAACTCTACACCGAAGACAATATTCGCCAGCGCCTGAACATCCGGGATTTCATGGACACCCTGCGCAGTAGCGGTGTCGATACCGGGGGACCAGCGTCTTTCAGCCAGGCCGACCGCCAGGCCTTTGCCAACCAGTTGGACCGGCTACTGGCAAGGTTAGAACGCCGGAAGCGTTTTCCTATTTGAAGATGAAGCATACCCGGGCGCCTCTCCGGGTCTTTATGGCTATGGCTTCATCGCCACTCCGATTGAGTAAAATCGAAGTTGACGAAGAGCAGTTCACGAGTACCGAAGATGCAGGCGGCGTCCCCATGGGTGGCGACCTGCTGGCCATGAGTGCCGGGCACATCAAATGCAATTTTATGGAGCAACACACAATAGGCACCTATGAGGTCTGGCAGGCGGAATTCTCGAATCTTCGGATACCCACAATTTCCAACCTTAGAACGGACCCGTACGAACGCGCCAGCAAGACCTCAAATTCATGGTGGGCGTATCAGATGCACAAAACATTCTATCTCTACCCGGCCATCGATATTGCCGCCGAGTTCCTGGCCACGTTCAAGGAGTTCCCGCCGCGTCACCCGGCCGCGAGTTACACCATGAGCAACGCCATTGAAGCCATCGACAGGATGCAAAAGGCTGGGGCTGGTAAGTAGACCGTACGCTGATTTACCGGGCTTTTTGCGTTTTTCGTCCTGCAGCTTTGCTGTCGTGGGTAATTTTCCAGCATTTCTGGATTACGGCGTATAGCAGGGCCGTGGTCAGGCCAAACACGACAATCCCCACCATGCCTTCGGCGCCTGCCAGCACCTGCCAGGGCTCATTCGGAGTCACATCGCCATAGCCCAGCGTGGTGAACGTTATCATGGAAAAGTAGAGTGCATCATGAAAGTTTTTCAGTCCGGCATGAGCAGGCAGGGCCATGTAAAAAAGCGCCCAAAGCACGGCCTCCAGTAGGTGCAAAACGAGCAAAGCGAGCGCGGTCGTCCATACTCCTCTGAACAGGCGAATGTGTTCGTTGATGCTTTGAAGGTATTCAATACGGCTACCCATGCGTTCCAGCCAGTAGACCACTCCCACGGTATGCAGCATCACCGTCAGGACCATCATCACAAGACCTATAGGCAGTGTTTCCCACGTCATTTAGAATATGTACCTCAAGACGAATTGCATTTGGTTTGCATCGCCTTTGCTGCCGTCCTTGTTGGTACGTTCACCCCAAAGCAACTCGAACCCCGTGGTAATGTTTTGGGTGGGGCTATAGAGTAAGTTTATCGAAGCACGTAGCGTACGGGAGTAATCGCTTCCTTCCTGAAATTCAAAATTACTAATGTCAACCCAGCTCAGGGTGATGCTGGATCGAAGAATGCCCGGCCAGGCTTTTATAATCTTCCAGTTCATGGGCCAGACATGCAGATAAGAAACGTAACCTGCGAATAGGGGAAGCGCATGGAGTTTGCCCTGGGGGTCGAATACTGCATCTCCGCCTCCTATGCTTTCCAGGTCATTGATGTAGTGGCCAATACCCTCACCGTATGTCAGTTGCCACAGAAAATAGTCCTTGCCGCCCCCCCAGGTCACCGGGTGACTGCCACCGGTGGTGACACCCCAGCCAGTGGTGCTTTCTGTTGTCGGCGCAACAATATCTTCACCACCGCCCGGGATGTTTTCCGTCGCCTTCAAGTCCCGGAGAATAGCTCCTACCCGGTAGTTCCATTGCCCAAGCGAACCCAGCGGCACCCGGCCCAGGCTCGCTACCAGATCAAAATTGCCCCGTTCGTCGTTGCCGTTGATTACATCGGTTTGAGGGTCTTCCAGCGCGATTTTGAACTGGAGTTTCTTACCGAACCGGGGCATCCAGCGGATTTGAGAATGGCGCAACAGGATCATGCCGTTAATGCCCTCGATGTCCACTTCTTCAGGCCGGGCATTGACGTCCATCAGGGTAGACCAGGTTTTGCCTGCCAGTATGCTGCGAAACTGCCCAAAAGCATGGCGCAAGCGCAACGTGTCGCCGTCACCCCGGAAGTCCCCTTCCACGAAGGCGCGGATTTCACCCAGCTTGGTCTGCTCCCGGTATTCCACGTTCACCCGGGTTTGATTGGCCGTGACCGTGGTGCCTTTAACCGCGCCGGGCACAACCTCCCCTTTCGGCGGAATACTGCCGACAATGAAGCGGTCCGGGATCAGTAACGGATCGAAACTGTTGATGACCGCCAGGTTGACGTATCCACCCACTTTCATTGCGGCCGTGGTGCCGGGCAGGTACCAGGCACCGGGGAAGTTCTCATCGTAGAGCGTGTTTGACGGATCATCCAGGATTGCCTGCAGATCGGCAACTTTCTGCGCCTGTGTTTGCGGGGCATCGGTCTTCTTTGCTAATGCTTCCCTGGCTTGATCCTGGGCGCTCTGGCCTTCTCTGGAAGTGGGCGAATCTGATGCAGTATCGGATTGTTGGGCGATGCCTGTTTGCGTAGTATCGGTTGGCGACTTCTCTGTTGGCGAAGGGGCGGGTTCCTTGCCGGCCGCTTGCGGTTTTCCCTGGAGTTGCCGGATCATCTCCCGTTGTTCGGCCAGTTCCTTGCGCTGCTCATCCAGTTGTTTCTGTTGCTGCCCCAGCAAATCCGCCATTTGTCTCAGGGTTTCTGACAAATCCATTCGTTCTGCAAGCGCGGGTTGGCAAAAGAGCAGCAGACCAGACAACAGCAAGGATGAAAATTTCATGTATTTCACAGGCTGAATAATATCATTCTTCCAAGCGCAGAAAAGGGCTCTTTGATCTTTCAATCATGTAGCGAACAACATCAGAAGCTTCATTATAGCTCAGGATTTTGCGTGGATATTTGTTCGCATAGACTCTGAAGATCTCGTCACAAAACCCCTGTCCGACTTCGCCTACATTTTGAAAATTAAAGTCCAATACCGCATAGTCATCAAGCCCCAGCAATAACCTTTTGGCTTCCGACCTGGACATAAGCCGTTCATGCTTTGATAAATTAATTTTGACAATATTTTGATTAAATTCGTAATCATCATCCGTGTACTTATCAAAAACATCCTTAATCTTTCGCCTGGTATTTTTCTTTATTTTACATGTGACGGTCGTGCCTTTCCTTTGTCTGACGTCTTTCAGGAATTCATCAGTCTTTTTGTTATCGATGGTGAATTCCATTTTAGAAGCAGCAATTTTGTATATATCAACCGCCTTGGACGTAAAAAAAATACCCTGACCGCTATGGCCCTCTTTGGCCGTAGTCTGTTTACCTTTAAATAGATGCTCCAATGCCAGAAAATCATCACTAATTCCAAAACCCTGTTTGATGTTTTCGATTGCGCCTATACCCAGATCCTTGATGATAAAAGTGATGTCTGCATGATCAATGTCAACATTGATCCATACCTTTTTGCTTTGCGAGTGATCGATTGCATTATTGAGCATTTCGGTAAAGGCATAATCGAAAATTGTGAGGCAATTTTTATTGAGTTTGTCATCCAGTTGCATCCTTTTGCGGATCTCTTCAAAAACCATGCTTTCTGAAAGTCCATTCCTTTCTTTAACAAGTTCAAGATGATCTGGTTCTTCCCTCTTTTTACCAAAGTAGTATTTTGCCGCTCTTGTTTTACCCTGCTTATGTACTTCACCTTTTGCTATCAAGCGGGCTAAAAGGCGTACAATGTATTGTCTGGAATAACCGAGATCTTTTTCCAGGGAATCAGCGGTTACGCCCTCCTTGCTCTTCCTTATTAGTGCCAATACCTTCTTTGTAGCGTCCATAATCTTAACTTTAACTTAAATTGCCTTAATATTTAATCTTAAACCAGTATACTATTAATTGCAAATGTAGTTTAATATTGGGTTAACATAAAAGACAAGCCACCCATCTCTCTTGGCTTTTAAAAACATGGGTGTCTTCGCTTTAGCTTGCAGGCAATTCACGATTTGTCAGCAAATCGTCCTGACCATCATGTTCAGCCGCTTGTCGTTGCCGGTATATAACACGGCGTTCCAGTTTGCGAATGAGTCTCCGGAATAATACAGGCGGTTCAGACCTTTCTCCGTAGTTTGCAAACCCGCAAGCAGTCAGATCATGAAGCTGCAGCGATTTCCTTGCGTGCAAAGCGTGCAATGATCACCATCAGCACGATGGCAAGAAGCAACATGGCGAACATGCCGAGGTAGTGCAGCGAGGAAAGCCGTTCGCTTCCGCTGGTCAGCTTGCGGGATGTGAGCGCCGACAAGTTTGCCGGCGAGTGCGAGGAGTCCCAGCGCGAGAATGGCCCACACGGTCTTGATGACAATCGGACGGACCGTATGCGGGTCCAGTTGCGAGAACATGGTCTTGAGCTTCGGCATCGAGATCATGTTGCAGACTGTATATTGTTTTCAAATGCAACAATATTCACAAGCAGTCATCATTTTTTTAGCGGTCATCAATCCGGTGGTTTGCGGTGTCTTATTGATGCAAATTGGCGGAGTATCCTCATTCAAGCAACGCTTGTTCGATGCGACGAAAGCGGCAGTGGTGATTCTTGTGATTTTGGTTCTTACCGCCTTATTGGGGAAATATGTACTTCACGCATTCGGCATCACCATCGATGCCTTCAAGATTGTCGGAGGGGTCATCATCTCCTTCATCGGTTTCGGAATGTTTGGTGGCAAAGCAGCGTCGGATGATGACGGGGGAACGCATGCAACCACGCTATCGACACTGATTATGTTTGCCGCCAGTCCCGGCACGATCACAACCGTGATTGCATTATCCGCCACGCATAACGCCGAGGGAATACCGGTGACGGTGCTGGTCGGTGCAGCAGGCGCTGTCTTCCTGACCTGGCTCATCATGCTGCTGGTGGTGGTAGGTGAGTCGCATATCAATAAGAGTGTTCAGCAGGTATTCACTCGTTTCATGGGATTGATTTTGATATCCATGGGCCTTCAATTTATATTGACCGGCTTGAAGGATTTTATGGGAAGTTGATTAATGAATAATACTGCTCGGATATGACCCATCTGCTGCTTACATAAAGTAAAGAAGTGTTAGAAATCGCCCATCATCTCGATTACAGAAATCAGGGCCATTTTACTCGAGCCTTTCATCGTTGGGCAGTGGTACCACCAAGGACCTTTTAGTTCATTTCTCAGCTGTTTTGACGAGCTTCTCCAGGCTCGATAACAACTCCGGAATCTTGCCCTCAACCCAAGCAAAGCCAGCTTTGACTCTGGCACTTGGCTCTGACCCCTTAACTTCTTTTCATCAGGCTTCTTTACGCCCGATCCATTTCGCCAGGGGATTTGCGGAGATTCCATGGGCAACCAGGCTCATCAATACCGTGCAGACCACGACCAGCGCCAGCAAATCGGCGCCAGGGACCTGCGCATTGATGACGATGATCGCAAAAACGATACTGGCCAGGCCCCGTGGCCCAAACCAGCCCAGGAACAAGCGGCTGGAAACGCTTTCCCCGGTCCCGGCCAGCGACAGGAAGATAGGCACAATGCGTATGACGGTGAGACTTAACAGTGCGTAAACCACGACGTCCCAACTAAACAAATTCGTTGCCGGACCGATAACCATTGCCCCAAACAACATCCACGTCACCAGCGCCAGCGTCTCGCCGGTGCCTTCAGCGGCCAGTACCAGCTTGTGGACGTTCCCTTTGGCCAGGTAGCCGAACAGCAGCCCACCGGTAAACGCAGCGATGTAGCCGCTGCCATGCAGGCTTTGCGCAATTGCGAAAGAGGCGATGGCCAGTCCTACTACTGTGACTTGCTTCCAGATTTCAGTCACCCAGCCCTGCTTCCAGCACCAGCGCAGCAGTGGTACGCCGGCTCCGGCCAGGCTCAGGCCAACGGCCATTCCGATCCCCAGTTCTTTTGCCAGCAGAAGCAAAGCAGACGTCTCGCTTCCACCGTGCTCCCCGCCAATTTCCATGGCAATGAAAAACAGCAGAATAGGGACACAAATTCCGTCGTTCAGCCCGCTTTCTACGTTCAGGCCCTCACGTATCCGGGCGGGTACGGCCTTATTGGTAATCACGGCTTTGCCGAGCGCTGCATCGGTAGCGGCGAGCATGGTCGCCAGGATGGCGGCCACGTACAACGACAAGCCGTTGAACATCAGCACCGCAAGGCCGAATCCCAGTGTGATCACACCGGGTAGACCGAGCAGCAACATACGTGAAGGAATCCGGAATTGGCGTTTCAGGACAGACATATCCGCGTTGGCCGCGTCAAGGAACAGGATCAACGCCAGGGTCAAATCCGCAAACGTCCGCAACTCAAAGTTTGTTGCATCACCTTCGAACCAGCCAAGGCCAAAAGGCCCCATTATAAATCCAGCGATAACAAACACCATAGGTCCTGAAATCACCGAGCGCTCGATACGGCCGGCAACCATGCTGTAAAGGAAGATGAAAAGAGCAAGAATTGCCAGTTCTACATACATGCCGGATCGCTACTCTTAAAATTTTTGCGGTACGTAATTATATTCGTAGTCCGGTGGCTGGTAACCATCGCTGCTCTGACGCGGAAGCAGCACCGGCTTTTCGTAAGGAATATTCTCATAGGGGAACTGGCTGAGCAGGTGTGAAATACAGTTAAGACGGGCGCGTTTTTTATTGTCCGAGTTAACTACGTGCCACGGCGCCCACGCGGTGTCAGTGGCCATGAACATGGCGTCCCTGGCCCGGGAATAGTCATACCACTTACTCTGCCCTTCAAGGTCCATGGGGCTGAGCTTCCAGTGTTTGCGCGGGTCGGTCATGCGGCCTTCAAAACGTTTGGCCTGTTCATCCGCACTTACTTCGAACCAGTACTTTATCAGGATAATGCCGTTATCCACGATGGTCCTTTCGAACCCGGGAGCGGTGCGCATAAACCGCTGGTATTCTTTGTCCGTACAAAAACCCATCACCCGTTCGACCCCGGCCCGGTTATACCAACTGCGATCAAACAGGATAATCTCCCCTGCAGCAGGAAAGCGCTCGAAATAACGCTGCAGATACATCTGTGTCTTTTCCCGCTCGCTCGGCGCCGGTAAGGCATTCACCCGGAAAACCCGGGGACTGACTTGTTCAGTGATACGCTTGATCACGCCCCCCTTGCCCGCTGCATCGCGACCTTCGAACACGATCACCGCCCGCTTACCCTTATCCGTGACCCATTCTTGCAGTTTGCACAACTCTACCTGCAACTTGTAAAGCTCAGCCTCGTATTCCTTGTTGTTCAACTTGTTTTTCTTTCCCATGTCTTTTGTCCTGTTTGTACAGTGTAAAGTATTGCTCCATCCTGCATCAATGGAACGGGAAGATGTAATTCATCCAGGCCGACCGCCAGGCCTTTGCCAACCAGTTGGACCGGTTGTTGGCAAGGCAGATCAACTTGCTTGTTGCGCTGGACTAGCCCGCCTTCAAAAACCATAGCTATGGCTATGCTTATTTGAACGATCGACCATTGGACAGGAGTCCCGGTGTCGTGGAGCACATGGACGTGCGGGAACGACCAAACTGTATTGCCAGCTACACTGCAAATTCCGGATCCTTCGTGCAGTATGCGGGCTAGCTGTGAATTCCAGCAGAGGAACCGCTCTATTTACCGGGTAGGATATAGAAATACACTGCTACAAAATGACAAAAACTAGCCAGCAAAACAAACAGATGGAAGATGGCATGATTGAATTTAATTTTTTTTATGCTGTATAAAATTGCGCCGGTTGTGTAAGCCATCCCGCCTGCGACAAGCCAGAACAGGCCATCTGAAGATAGATTGTTTATTAAGGGTTTAATGGCGAAAACAATGATCCACCCCATGAACACATACATCAGGGTCGAAATTAAATTATATTTTCCGGTATGAAACAGTTTTAAAGTAATGCCGGTTAAAGCCATGCCCCAGGAAACACCAAAAAGCATCCAACCGGTCAGGCCATTCAAGGTAACAAGCGCAAAAGGAGTGTAGGTTCCGGCAATGAGAATATAAATGGTCGCGTGGTCGACGATTCGTAGTCTGCGTCTTAAATCCGGTTTCCTTGCGCTGTGGTAAAAAGTAGAAGCCGCATATAGAGAAATCAGGCTTAATCCGAAAATGGTGAAACTGACGACATGCCAAACGTTCCCATGCAAATTTGCATGCCTGACTAAAAGTACCAAAGCAACAATGCTCAACATCAAACCAATTGCATGAGAAATGATGTTAATGCTTTCTTCTAGTGGAGAATAATATTTAATTCCTTGAATATCATTCATTTAAATTAGATTCCAAGAAAACACCTAAGATACTTTACGCGCGCGGATACTGCGCCCTTTTACTTTACCGCTGGCCAGATAATTGAGCGCCTTGCGCACAGATCCCTGTTCAATCGCTACAAAGCTGGACAGATCAAAAATATCGATTTTCCCGATCTGGGATCCGGACAGACCGGCATCTCCTGTTAACGCACCCAACAGGTCACCGGGGCGGATTTTGTTTTTTCGACCCGCATCAAGCTGAATTGTGACCATCGGCGATTGCAAGGAAAAACCCGGGTGGCGATCCAGGGATTCGTATACATCACAGATGCAAGGCTTCTTTTGAAACTGTTCAATCGCATTAACCCGTACCTGTTCAGACTCGGTGAAAATGCTCAAAGCCATCCCTTTTTTCCCTGCCCTGCCGGTGCGCCCAATGCGATGAACATATATTTCGGGATCACGCGGTAATTCATAATTTATCACCGCCTGCAATGACTTGATATCCAGGCCGCGTGCGGCCACATCGGTAGCAACCAGTACCGCACAACTGTTATTGGCGAATTGAACCAGGACCTGGTCGCGCTTGCGCTGGTCCAAATCACCATGAATAGCCAGCGCCTCGATCCGATGTTCACGCAGAAAGCCGGCAACCTCGTCACATTGCTTTTTGGTGTGACAAAACACCAGGGCATTAGCGGGCTGATAGTGTTCAAACAACGCCAGCAGAGTGTTCTTGCGTTCATGCTTTTGCACCTCGTAAAACAACTGCTCAATGACGCCAGGCTTGTGTTCGGATTCAACAGTGACCATCACCGGGTTGCGTTGAATAGAACGGCACATGCGTTTTATTGATTCCGGATAAGTGGCAGAGAAAAGCAAGGTTTGGCGTGTTTTTGGTGTTTGGGCAATGATCTCGGTCATCACGTCATAAAAGCCCATATCCAGCATCCTGTCAGCCTCGTCCAACACCAATGCTTTAAGCCCACCAAGCTTTAGATTGCCTTTACGTAAATGATCCTGGATGCGGCCCGGCGTACCAACGACAATGTGCGCTCCATGTCCTAAAGATGCCTTTTGAGGGCTAAATGGCTTACCGCCACACAACAACAGCAGTTTGATATTGGGCGTGCTGCGGGCCAGCCTGCGGAGTTCTTTACCTACCTGATCGGCCAACTCCCGCGTCGGGCACAGCACCAATGCCTGGACAGCAAAAAACTTCGGATTGATCCGGTCCAGCAAGCCGATGCCAAAAGCCGCTGTTTTGCCACTACCCGTTTTTGCCTGGGCGATCAAGTCTTTACCTTTCAATACGTGAGGCAAACTCTGAGCCTGAACGGGTGTCATTTTTTTATAACCCAGCGAATCCAGGTTGGCTATTTGCTCCCTGGAAATGGGAAGAGAAGTAAATCGGTCACTGGCCATGCTTGTACTGCCTTTTTAAAGATGGCGCTGGACCTCATCCAGCCACTCAGTCCAGCCTGGATAATCGCCGGGCTGCCAGATCGACAACATAAACCTGTCTGCTTCTTCAGTGGTCCAACTGCCGCTTTCAATCGCATAACGGGAATAAAATGCACTCACCCGGTAATTCGCCGCGCAGTGGATAAGCAGTTTTTTGCCTTCTGACTGCCTCATCTTCCCTTTAAACTGTTCGTAATCTTCCAGTTTCGGGTCCGAGAAATCAACCGGAAGATACCAATACTCAATACCCTGGTCTACGATAATCTGCTTCTCACCTTTTACGGCATACTCGCTATTATCGGGCATGAGGTTCATGACCACCTCGATACCGGCCTTGCTCAGCGCAGCAAGTTGTTTTGGCTTGAGAACTCCCGCAGTGGCGATGGTATCGCTCACCACCCGAAAGTTGTAGGCCTGATCTATGCTCATTATATTTTCACCAAAAGCCCCTGCGAATAAATTTTTCGTGACTTGTCATAAACGAATAATTTTGCGATAAGCAAACATCGCGATTGATATCCAATTGTGTTTAGCGTTCACACGACTAACTCCGTCTTGAGGTATCGGATGATCTCGGTAGTTTCGTAGATCCATCGAACATCACCGTCTTTATTTTCTACGCGCAGGCACGGTACCTGGCTTTTGCCACCGCCAGCAATCAGTTCAGCACTGTTCCCGGGTTGAGAGAGAATGTCTTTGAGAGGGATTTTAAGCCCTAACCGCCAAATCGCGAGGCGAACAACCAGGCAATAAAAACAAGCGCTGTAATAGTACAACTGGTGTCCCTCGACCTGTTTTCGTTTTTTTTGTCATCTGTAACCTAATATTTTATTTAAACTTTCCAGGATATTGCCCCACCCACCTTCACGGACCCTGACGTTTGAATGATCAGAAAGCTGAAAACTCCGCGAACAAAGCGTTCGTTTCTTCAAGTTCAGATATTGGAATATAGTCACATACTTCAGAATATTCCTTCCACATGTTGAGTACTTCGGAATTTGAATGAGCAGATTCAATGGCTTCTTTGGATTTCCATTCAAATACTTCAATCACGGTTCCATCTTTTGATCTCATAAGAACTGATTCCCTATCGGTTACCAGGCCTTCGTTTCTCATTCTTTGCACATGGCTTTTCATGAGAAAATCAAGCTCTGCTTCTTTTCCGTTTTTTGGTTTGTATCCCACGATAACTATAACTCCCATCCCAATTCTCCACGTTCTTTGCTATCAGTGTCACGGTAAGGCAAACACCAACATAGGTGAAATTCACGCAAGCGCGGATCAGCCAGGGCCTGCTCGAAAAATCCATGCCTATTGCACCCGACTTCTTTTGATTGGCGTTCATTCTCTTTCCAGCCTCACCCGGCGGCGTTCATCTGCCAGGCGTTTTATTTCGACTGCGCCATCGGGGATACTGTGTCCCAGGCGGAACACTTTTTGCTCACGCAATGCACGTACTTCATCACGGAATCGCCCGGGTGTGGCGAGCAGGCGCTCAATGGCCGCTGGCGCTTCGTCGAGCGACTGTGGAGATAGAATTTCGCCCACCTGGGGCCTGATCGATGCTTCCACTGGCTCAATCCCCAGCTCTTTCCAGTTGGGGTTGCGGATGCGGCGGGGGACATCGATGAACAATACCGGTTTTTCCAAACCCATTGCGTATTCCATGGCCACGGCCGACCAGTCACTGACCAGGATATCGGAACGGAGGGCCGAATCGGTCTCGTCCATGCGGTCGATAAATTCAAACCGCTCGTGCGCCACGTAAGTGTCCCGTAGCGCGGTAATCACTTCGGGTGTCTTCCGCATGCTCTGATAATGAGGGCGCATGATGACGTTGTATCCCGCATCCAGGAGTACTTTGATCAATTCCTTGCCACAGGTATTGAAAATGGACGTTTCACCCCAGGTCGGCGCGACCAACACGGTTCGGGGATCGCCATCATGCTTTTCCACGCGGTACGCCCTGCCCAGCCCGATGACTTCCTCCAACCGGGGGTGGCCGTAATCAAACAAATGCTTTACCGGCCGGTTCTTGATTTCTTCCCGCATACGAATCTCCGCCACTTGGTGTGGACCGGCACAAAACAGGCTGTCGTAATGATCGAAAGAATCTTCATTGTCGACCATGTGGGTGCTGCCCATGCTGTGAAACAGGTACAGGTAATGCACCGGGTGAAGAGAACGTTTCAGTTGTAAATTCCCCAGGTCCATCATCGTCAGAACAAAAACATCGGATTGGTTGACCTGGAAAAAAATGGTCCGGAAAATGCCTTCGGGGAGGTAAATAACATGAAAGTTTTCATGCACGTGACTAAGACCCGGATCGCTCTTGTCCGAAGTGACATAACAGGTTTTACAACCCAGATCCTGATTCAGATATGCGATCAGCCCGGAGAATTGGTGCCAGTCCTGCCCGGACTCGGAGTAGATCACAATATTGCGCCATTCCCATGGCAGCTTTTTGAACTGCCGCCAGCCTCTCCAGCCAGAAAACAAAGACATGAACCTGGTGCTCCTTCAAGGTGATAATTGCGGGTTCAGCGAGTTGGGAAGTGGTTGGGTGCCAGGCACGTCTCGCCGGTTTATTCCGGGGGTTGTTGCGGTGATGAGTCTTTCTTGCCGTCCCGCCTGAGAAATGCCTTGATCCGGTACCAGTAGGTTTTGAGCGCCAGCGCAATTGAAGCGATGATGCCCACGATGGCCGATACCACCATACTGCCGGTACTGGGATCGAGATAGGCGAAAGCACCGGGCGATATGAGCAAAAGCATAAGCGCGAGGCTGAATAAAATGATCACCTTGGGGTGCTTGTTTGTTTTCATCAGGTTCAATTCCGCTTGTTTAGCCGCGCCGATTTTACCACCTTGAAAGCGTATTAACCGAATACCGTAGCCAGCACCGCCAGCAGGCGTTCCATGTCGTAGTCCGTGATGTCCCCCATGGTGGAAATACGAAACATTTCAGCCGCCAGTCTGCCCTGCCCGGCATATATGACAAAACCGCGCTGCTTCAGTCCATCATGAATATCCTGGTAACTCCTGTCCCGGGGCAGGCGGTAGGATCGCAAAACACACGAAGATTCGCCGGGTTCCAGCATGGCTTCCACTCCGTAGCCGTCCAGGGCCCTTCCCACGCTGTCAGCCAACTTGTGGTAACGGGCATGCCGTGCTTTCCATCCACCCTGCTCTTTCAGCTCGGCCAATGCCTGGTTCAGGGCCAGCAATCCGTTGACCGGCGGCGTGAAGGGCGTTGATCCCTGGTCTTGCTGCTTTGCCCAGAGTGGTAAATGCAGATACAGGCTGCGCGGGGGCTCCACTGCCGTCTCGATGGCTTTGCGGCGGGAAACCACGAAGCACAGTCCGGGAATGCCATGCAGGCATTTATTGGCGGTTGCCGCGCAGGCAAGCAGCGCGGGTGAATCAAACGGGATGGCCTCGGCGCCGAAGCTGGATACCGCATCCAGCAACAGGCTGACGCCGTGCTCCTCACACAAGCCTGCAAGCCTGGATATATCGTTCAGCCGGCCGGTGGTTGTTTCATGCTGCACCGCCGCCAGGTGGCTGAATTCACCGCTTGCCAGCAACTGTGACACACGGTCAAAATCGATCGCCTCCATCCACTGGTGAGCCAATGGCTGGTATTCGATGCCATGAATTTCCGCGATCCGGCTGATCCGCTCGCCGTAAACACCGTTTTCCAGCACCAGCAGGCGGGCGTCGCACGGTAGCAACGAGGAGAGCATTGCTTCCAGCGCCATTGTTCCAGATCCGCCCAGCAGAATTGCGGTCCATTGTGACGGGTCGCAGCGATAAACATCGATCAAATTTCTCCGCAACCGGTCCTGCAAGGCAAAAAATTCAGGCTCCCGGTGACACAGGTCGGTACTCACTGCGGCCTTGCGGACCTTTTCACTGAGGCTCACGGGGCCGGGGTTTAACAGGATTGATCTCATTGGTGAATCACTTCATCCGTACCCGCATACAGTAAAATTAGAGATGCCGCCTCATCAAGAGTATTCATACCAGAACCCGGTACCAAAGCCATATGGCACAGCCTGCCATGTAAAGGGAATAAATCAATTCGCCGTTGCGTATCAATGACTGGCGTGGATTCCACTCCGCTTCGGAATTGGCCTGCCATTTCAGGCTGGTTGGAAACATCGCCGGGATATTGCCGCTCCAGGCCCGCCAGTCATCGCCAAAGATGCCCTCAAGCTTGGTATCTTCATAGCGGATAGCAGCGGGATAATAAAAAAAGAAAAAGAATAATACGACCAGGGCGACGATCCAATTGCCACTGGCCAGGGTAAATCCGGCGAGAATCAGGAAATTGCCAAGATAGAGTGGATGCCGCACCAGTGAATACGCACCTGTCGTCGCCAGTTGTTTGTTCTTGTAAATCACGCCTGCGGCATAGATCCGCCAGCCCTGGCCCATCACGGCAAGTGCAAACCGGCGATGATCCGGCTTTCACCCGGCACTGCAAAAAGTGTACAAGCCAGCACAAGCAAGAATCCGAAGCCCTGGCGTGAAGCTTCATGGTAGCGCAAGCGATCTACCAGGCCGGCAAAGCCCTTCCGATTGTCCATTCTCTCGGAACGGTTTTTTGCCATGCAAACTCTCCTCCCATCAGGCTATGGTGCAGGCAATTCATTGTGACTGCAGAGCAGTCTATTGTAAGTGCGGGCGGCGCAGTAAACTAGCCCGCATATTACACGAGTTGCCTGAATTGTTGGCGATTAAGAAGTGTGGCCGGAGGAGGTATCGGGTGCCTGTGTGCAGACTCCCACGATATGCGAGTTAGAGATTTGCCCAGGGTACGTCAACACCCAGGTGGCGCATCAGGCGCTGCTTCACTTCAACCGGACTGATACTGGGCCGGGGCAAACCTTCTGGTACGCCCGGCTTGATTTTCAATTGCTGCAGCGCCGGGCCATTCCGGCCCCGCAGGAACTGCTCCAGCGATTCCATCGTCATGGCCTCGCTTGCTTCCCGGTAACCACAAGCCCCGGCCACACCGGCCAGGCTGATCGCACTGCTTACCGTGGACTGCCCTCCGGTAGACTCGTGTAAACCGTTATCCAGCACCAAATGTTGAAAATTCCTGCCCCCGTAAGCACCCACGGTGGCCAGATTGCCCATGCGCATCAATACCGCACCGTCTCCATCGGCTACCAGGACGCGTTTATCCGGAAGGGTCAGCGACAATCCCAGCCCCGAGGGATGAAGCACAGCCCATCGAGCCTACCATGTACAACTGGTTGGGCCGGTCAGCAATCGCGAACAATTCCCGACCGGCATAACCCGTGGTTGCTACGACAATGCTGTCAGACTCCGGCGTCTGTTCAATGACCGCGGCCAGGGCCTGGTGGCGGGTTATCCCGGTCACGCCAGTCGCGCGATCCACCGGCGGTCCAGGGGCGGATGCCGCCTTCCATCGGCTGTGCAGGCTGGCAGGGGGCCACCGAGCCCTTGCGCATGATAAACGCGTAGGGCAGCCCGGTTTTATCCATCTGCCAGTTGGCGACCATGAGTGCGCCCTCTACGGAACCCGCGTCCCGCGGAAACCAATCCCATGGAATCTGCAAATCATCCAGTATCCGGCCTGTGATCTGCCCCATCAATTCATGTTGGGGTTCGTCTTGCAAGCCGGGTTCGCCGCGCAGGGTAATGAGGAGCAAAATCGGTATCCTGAACACCCAGTTCAGTGAACTCAACGGACTGATGGCGTTACCCAGACCGGAGTTCTGCATCATGGCGACGGCTCTTTGTCCCGCCCAGCGCCGCTCCGGTCGCGGTCGCCACGGCGTCACCCTCATTTGCGGAAGAGATATACAGCATGTCCGGGTTATCGATGATGCCGTTGATGAAGGGGGTCAGGAAAGAACAGGGCACGCCGGCCCAGGTAATGAAACCGGACTCCTGTGCAGGCTTGATAAAATCGCTGGCTTGAATCATCAGCAAATTCTGGCCGTGGGCAAAATCACCCGCCCGCTGCAGGTCATCCAGGTTATTGATGTCCATCCAGTGACCGGAAATGTACTGAACCTGTGGGGCGTGGCCATTCTCCACCAAGCGGTTGATCAGCTCCGGTACACCACAATCTTCAAACCGCCCCTCATCACGCAGCTGTTCCAGTGCCTCGACCAGACCGCCCTGCCCTCACCACTGACTCGCAACATGCCAATCCAGCGCCCGTCCGCTTTTCGGGACTGCCAGTTGCCCATGCCACTGATCTGATCCAGGCCTACTTTTTGCTGGTACATCGCCCGATCGTCCGGACTCGAACAAAAAGCGAGGTCGTTGCTGTTGCCTTGCGCCTGGTCCAGGGGGGATGAATCCACGACCACCAGCAAGTCTGTATCCCAGTCCATCAAATTATTCAGGATATAGGTGCGGAACAGCAGATCACCATAAATCAGCACGGTCTCGTCTGAAAACGAATCCAGCGCGCAGGCCAGGGAGGTCAGCTCGCTCCCCTTTTCCCAGTCTTCGTTCACCACCACACGCACGCCTTGCACATCAATAGCCTCGCTGCGATATCCAGCCACGACCGTGATGTTGTTGATGCCCTGGGCCTTGAACTTGTCAACCTGGCGGCGCAGCACTGTTTTTCCAGCCACCGGGATCATCACCTTGGGCCGGTCCCGGGTCAGTTCGTCCATACCCGCCCCCCGACTGGCCGCCAGGATCACCGCCGAAGCATCCGGCCGGGTGCTGCCTGCGTAAATCTTCTCCGCCTCAAGCAACTCGTCCGCTCCCTGCAGGCGGAATATCTCCGACACCGTGGCTGCCTGGCCTTCAATATCCACCAGAGACTCCGTTGCATGAATGCTCCGGGCAGTTTTCTGCATGGCCGCAATACTGGCCCGGATCATGTGGTTGGCCCAGATCACCAGGCTGATGTTGGCATCGCGGAATACCTCGGTAGGCGTGGAGTAGTACTTGGTGGGGACGATGACCAATGGACAGCGATTGTCCCACTCGCGTGCAAACTGGAGCACTTCGTCCGGCCGGCTCAGCTTGCTGTGGATCAGGATTGCATCCGCGCCCGCCCGCCGATAGGCTTCACCTCGCCGGATGGCTTCTTCCAGACCCCATCCGGCGATAAAGGCCTCGACCCGCGCCACGATACAAAAATCATCATCCTTCCGGGCATCCTTGCCTGCCTGGATCTTGCCGCAAAAGGTTTCAATATCCTCTAATTCCTGCCGCTCACCCTGTATGAAGCTGTTGCTCTTGGGAAAAAGTTTATCCTCGATACATACACCGGCAATATCACGCTGCTCGAGTTTCTGCACCAGGCGGCGCATGTTGTTGAAGTCGCCATAGCCGGTATCCCCGTCCAGCAGGATGGGGATCGAGGTGGCATCGGACATGAACTCCAGGGTATCGATAATCTGCGTCCAGCTGAGCTCGTTGTTATCCCGCACCGCATGCTGGGCGGACAGGGCGAGGCCTGATCCCCAGATGCCCTTGAATCCCGCCTCTTCCACAATTTTCGCGGACAGGCCATTGTGGGCTTCCAGGATGAACTCCGTACGACCGGAAGTGAGCAGGTTTTTCAGTTGTGTCGACTTTTTCATACTAGCGACTTTTTCATTCCAAATTAGAAATCCGGGAAATCTTTACGGATGGCCGGCAGAATTTCATCCGAGGCGCGCACCACGTCTTCCGGAAAGTCGATTTCTATCCACGGCAAGCCGGTCACATCCTCAAAGCCGAAAGAGCCGGGGTCGGCCAGCAGGACATTCCTCAGCGCCTCCTCGTGTGGTGCGTCATCCAGTCCCTCGGTATCGAAAATGGCGCATTCTTCTGCAATGGTGGCAGCACAGGCTGGACCGAAGCGGAAAAAGCCCACCGATTCACCGAGCAGATCGTAGGATAGACCGCTTGCCAGTTGTTTGCGAAATTCCACCATTAATCCGTCACGAACGGCGATCTTGACCGGCTCGTCGCCAGGCAGGAAATCACGGTCCAGCAAGTAACAATTTTCTTTTTTTGTTTCGAGCAGCCGCTGCAGAATACCGGGGTGGTACAACACGTCGGCATCCATGACGATCACCGGCTGGCCGGAGGTCAGCGTTTCCTGCGCTGCCCACAGGCTGAGCACACTGCCCTCCTCGAATCTCGGGTTGAAGTGAAAGGCGACGTCCGGGCGTGAAGCCAGGGTAGCAATGTGCTCGATAACACGGTCAGCCTGGTAGCCCAGTACGATGTCTGTCTGGCGAATTCCCAGGCGATACAGGATGTCCAGGTGGCGGTCCAGCAGACTTCGGCCACCGAATTCCAGCAGGCACTTGGGCTGGCTATCCGGGTTATGCTGCTCCAGCCGGCTGCCCCTGCCCGCGGCCAAAATGATTGCGTGCATTTGATGGATCCCAATGATTCAAGCCTATTGTATCGCCTTGGGCGCCGTTACGGGTGCTTATCCGGAATTTTTCGCCCTCAACAATCATGCCCAGCATATTCTGGGTAATGCGCTTGGACATCAGGTCCGCTTCGTTAAGATCGTCGTCCTGGTAGCTCAGGAGTACACGGTGCGCATCTTTCAACTGCCCGAAAAAATGGTCTCCGGCGGCCAGGCTTTCATCATCCAGTTTTGCATTGTGGCCCTTGATGCCGAAAGGCTCCGCATTCTGTGCTTGAAAAGATGCAATAATTATCACCGTTTATGACCAAATATAAACCTGTTTTTACGAGGTAAATGCATATGACTGACAGTCGTCTCGATACTACCCGCGTCATCCGTGCTCCCCACGGCACCGAACTCTCCGCCAAGAGCTGGCTGACCGAGGCGCCGCTACGAATGTTGATGAACAATCTCGACCCCGATGTGGCCGAGAACCCACAATCGCTGGTGATCTACGGTGGTATCGGCCGCGCCGCCCGCAACTGGGAATGTTACGACATGATCGTCAAGAC
>PVMK01117870.1_pt1 | contig 21145 bp, 20 predicted proteins | sample 1853481 | NCBI WGS metagenome assembly PVMK01 (sample SAMN08533507, study PRJNA380276) | Marine sediment metagenome, whole genome shotgun sequencing project.
AATCTATTGATCCACGTGGTTATAATTTTGCTAAAGAATTCCCATTATGGCAACTTTTTGAATTGACCCCAATTACGACTAAAATTGAATGACATTTTAGGACTAGATCATATATGTGCTAGTGGCAAAAATATCAAAGGATTTTCTAAAAATAATGATCTATTAGATTATACAGTTCATTTTATTGAAAAAGATATTCCTATTAATGAAGAAAAAAATGATATTTTATCTGACAAGATTAAGTCACATGATGCACTTTTTCTTCAAAATTCAAAGAGTATCTCAATTGAATTAATTGAACATCATCAAAAAACTAATGAAAATATGGGGCCATACAGTGTAATTTATGAATCAAATTTTTTACCCAACACTGGTTTTAGTATTCATGAAAATAGTAAAATAGTAAAATCTCTTTCAACAATATTTAATACACAAATTTACAATTTTGTTGATAAAAAAACACATCTATCATTTTTCTGGAAAAATTCACAAATAGATTTAGGTTTAACAACTATCATTCTTGAAACTAGAGATCTAAAAAATTCAATTAATTTTTGGACAAAAAATTTTAATTTTAAAATTTTACAATCTCCAGAATTATCTTCATGTAAATTACTTGAATTAAATTCTCCAATAAAATCTTGGAATGCTAAATTATTATTAATTGAAAATTTGGATGCAAAAATCGAAAAATTATTTCTAAATTCTAAAGGGTGGACCTGTCTTTCATTTATAGTCAAAAATATAGATTCTTTTCTATCTAAAATTGATCATTCTGATTTTTCATTTATTGGAAAAGCATATGAATTTAAAATTGGAGGAAAACATTTGAAACTAATATTTTTACGAGGACCGGAACAACAACTTTTAGAGCTAGTTGAAATTAAACACAATCATGACTGATTGGGATTATTCACAAGAAGACTTGGTTTCATGTTTGAAATCTGTTGGAATAAAACAAGGTGATACAGTGTTAACCTATGTGAGTTTTGGTTTATTAGGACGTTTGAAAGGTGGCAAAAATTCTGAGTCTTCTTCCCAAATTCTTCTAAATTCATTCAAAACTGTTTTAGGAGAAAATGGCACTTTACTGGTTCCAACTTATACCTATTCTTTTTGTAACAATGAAAAATATCAAGTTGAACAAACTCCATCTAGTATAGGCCCATTTACAGAATTTTTTAGACAACAAGAGAATGTAAAACGTTCTCGAAATCCAATTTTTTCTGTAGCCGGATTAGGACCAAAAACTACTTTATTATTGACAAATTTACCCCAATCTTGTTTTGGAAAAGATTGTGTATATGATCGATTAACCAAAATAGGTGGAAAAATTTGCATGATCGGGTTAGGACTTCAATGGGCAACTTTTCGTCATTATATTGAACAGTCAATAAAGATCCCAGCAAGGTATTCTAAAAAATTTTCTGGAAATATTATTGAAAACAATCAAGTAAAACATGAAGTTTGGGATTATTTTGTAAGAAAACTTGATGATCATTGTTATCCTGATGGAAGACGTTTAGAAAAAAAAGCACGTGAATTAGGATACTGTAAAACATCTATTGTTGGAAGAGGAGAAATTTCACAAATTGATTGTAAAAAGTTTTTAGATTTAGGAATTGATATGTTAAAACAAGATCCTTGGTTTACTGTTAAAGGTCATTCGAAACTTCATCTTTAATTAAAACAACTGCAGTAGCATACTTTTTCGTATGTGATAATGACACACTTACATTCATTTCATTAGGTAAAATTAATGAAGGAATATTGTTTTTCATTACAATTTCAATCTGTTTTAATCCAATTTTTTTATTTTGAAGTGCTTTAATTGTAGCTTCTTTTGCACAAAAACGTACTGCAAAATGTTGATATGGATTCTTTTTATTCATACAATATTCAATCTCTTTTGCAGTAAAGATTTTCTTGTAAAAATTGCAATTTTTGTCAATTTTTTTTTAGAAAAACGAGAAATTTCTTCAATATCAATACCAATGGATTGCATTATGAATAGGTAAAAAATTCGAGAATAAAGATTTTTTTAATTGATTTTAAACTAACTCTAACAAATTTTTCTCAAATAATGTCTGAGAAGCTTTTTTAATTTGTAAAAAATTCAAACCAGAGCGTTCAGAGATGTCTAACAAAGAATTTATTCCATCAGACATATTTAATACCCAAAGAATTGCCAATTCGTCAAGATCTTCATTTTTTTGACTACCAATTAATCTATAGATACCTCGTTTTCCTAACTGTGGTTCACATTTTGGATTCAAATTCCGGTAAATTTTCTTATTTTCTAGTATCAAAATAACATTAAGATATTTTTTGAATGAATCATGTAAGCTGTTTGCATTAATGAATTCGAGATTATCTGCAGATGTGTGATACTCTGAAAATTCACCATACATGGTTTTCATTAAAGAACCAATTTCAAGATCAAATCCTAATGATGAAAATTGTCGTTCATCACTTCCAGATGGAAAAAAATCAACTATTTTAAATTTTGATCCTGATTCATCCAAGACTTTTTTTACAATTTGATCTATGATAGAATTACCATTTTTAGTTTTTTTGTATGTTGAAATCCCTGAATCTCCTAAACAAGTAGCCACTAACCCACATTTTATTTTAGAAACAACATTTTCATTTTGAGATAACCATGTTATTGCACCTATTGTTTCAGGAATAAATAAAAAATGGTATGTGTATTCTAATTCTTTATCTTTCAAATATTTTGCAAGCAATGTAAGTAGAGTGACACCAGTTAAATTATCATTACACATAGAAGGATGACAAATGTAACAAGACAATAAAATTCGTTCTTCACTCTTTCCTGGAATTACCAATTCACCATATGTGAGTGATCCATTTTTTAATTCAGAATCAATTTTTACTTCATATTCATCATTTTGAAGATTTTTTAATTGTTTGTCTGAAATACAAAATCCCCAATCTTCATTGTAATATGATGTGAGATAAGGAATTTGTTCTGGATATTCTGGTAAACTATGAAGATGTTTCTTTAATTCCTCTAAGGTAAATTTCCCATTGATAGGTTTACTATAACTAATTACATGCAAATTTGATTTTTGAAAATCAACTATTTTTTCTCCTTTAGAATTCTTAATGTAAGCATTATCTATATTCCATTCTTTTGGAATTTCCCAATCATAGACTTTTTCCCCACTAGGAACTTCTTTAATTTGAATTGGGATTTGATTTTGGATTATTTTTAGAGATTTTCTTACTCCATTACCTGTAATGCTTCTACAAATAGGAAATAATTCTTCAATCAACTTATAGATTTCGTTACCAACATTATCAAATTGATTAATTATGTCAAAATCCAATTTTGTCATTTTTACTTGTATAAAATCACTTTTCTCAGCATATAAAATTAACGTGAAAATTGTAAAAATTAAAAATTTTTTAATTTTTTAGGAACCTTTTTTATGACTTCATAAAAATACAAATATAATGTTTGAAAATAAAAAAATTCTAATTACTGGCGGTACGGGTTCTTTGGGAACTGCTTTAACAAAAAAATTACTAAAAGAAAAAGTTTCAACTATTAGAATTTTTAGTCGTGATGAATGGAAACAAACTCAGATGGAGTCTGAAATTAACGATGAAAGATTACGATTTTTAATTGGTGATATTAGAGATAAAGAACGATTATCTCGTGCTCTTGAAGATATTGATATTGTGATTCATACAGCTGCACTAAAACAAGTTCCCGTTGCAGAATACAATCCGTTTGAAGCTGTTAAAACAAATGTTCAAGGAGCTCAAAATCTAATTGAATCTAGTCTTGATAATAAAGTTGATACTATTTTAGCAATCAGTACTGATAAAGCTGTTTCTCCATTGAATACATATGGCGCGACAAAATTATTAATGGAAAGAATGTTTGTTAGCAAAAATTACTCCAATCAAAATCATGAAATTACTACAATGTGTGTACGATATGGAAATGTTTTAGGAAGTAGAGGTTCTGTAGTGCCCATATTTTTAAATAAAATTTCAAATGGAAAAAAAATTACGATTACTGATTTTTCAATGACTAGATTTAACATTACTATGAATCAAGCTTTGAATCTAGTCATGCGCTCTTTAGAACAAAAAATAAACGGTTCAATTTTAGTTCCAAAACTAAAATCTTACAAGTTAGGAGATCTGGTTGATGCTATTGGTGAATTAGTAGATAAAAAATTAGAATTTGAAATTATAAAGCCTCGTCAAGGAGAGAAATTTCATGAAGTATTAATAAATAATCATGAAATTCATAATTCGTACGAATTAAATGAAGATTATATTATTTATGATAAAAATAATAAATTTTTAAATCATAATGATTTTTCAAATTTTAAATCTACTAAATTAATTGATGAATATTCTTCTGATAAAGTTACATTATTAACAAAAAATGAAATTAAATCTATTCTTCTTGATGAAAAACTCATTTTATGATGGTTTCATTCTAATTATTTTTTGATGTTAATTGTTCGAATATTCTCTCTGAAGCTTTTCCATCATTTCTGTAATTATAATTCTCAATTATTGATTCAAAATTTTTATTTAAATTAAATTTCTTCTCCAAAATATTTTTGGAAAGTTGTTTCAATTCACCAATTTTTTTAATTTCAATTGAAGCTCCTGTTTCTTTTAATTTTAAATAATCCCATGGATTTTGATTAAAATTTACTGTTAAAAGTGGTTTTTTTAATAAAACAGATTCAATCCCTACATTTGAATAATCTGTAATTACAAGATCTGAAGAAGCAATCAAATCATAAATATCAAAATCATAAGTTACAAAATCCTTATTCTTAGAGCATTTTTTATTAATTATTTTAATTTTATTTTCACTTATCTCATTATTTGAACTAATATACATTGGATGGATTTTGATAATTATTTCATAATTATTTTCATTACAAAATTGAATGTAATCACTCATCCAATCCTCATCACTTTCATTCCATTGACTCATAGCAACAAGAATAATTTTTTTGCGTGAATCATAATCAAAAACTGTTTTTAGTTTGTTTTTTGCCTCAAACAAAGATATATTTTTCAAAAAATCATATTTTGGATGACCAATTAATTCAATTCTTTGTTCATTATATCCCATGTTTTTTAATAAATTGAATCCTAATTTGCCTGGAACAAAAATTTTTTCAGCATGAAACCACTCTCTGATAATTGGATTTGGTGCAGTAAGAGATGGAATCATTGAAAATCCTACAACATCATTGATTTTTGCAAAATTCAAACCTGAATTTTCAAGAATTTCTCCATCTAATCCTGCAAATACCGAATTTGGTTTAAAATTAGAAAATAATAGTTCGCATAGTCTTAGAGTAGTATATGATTTTAATATTAACTCTGTTAAAAAATTTTTGATTTCTTTTAAACCAATTATTTCAACATTATTTTTTGAAATACTGTCAATTGTTTCAAGAATTACTTTACCTACTTCTGAATTCTTTAATTGATTGGATAAAATTTTGATATCTTTATCTATATTCAAGTGAGGGATATCATTTTTAGATAAAATCATAGATGTTGAAAGATTATCTGTAATGATCAGAAATTTTTTATTTTCTTTTAAATATTTTTTAAAAACTCCATATAATGGTTTTAAGTATAAATCTTCTCTAGAGCCTGATATGAAAAAATATGTATCAATTTTATTTATTTTCAATTTTTTAATTTGTTTTTCAATTTTTTTATAATTCTGCTCTAAATTTATTTGAAAATTAATTTCATTATTTTTTTTAATTTTCTCTATTATATTTTGTAATGCATAACCTATAAGTTTTTTAATATTTTTCACAATATTTTTTCTATTTTCTGGTGATTTTAAAAAATATTTAATTTTTGTGTTGGATATAATTTTTTTTGCATCATTTTGATTTTCAAAAAATTTAATATTCTTTTTTTGAATTAAACCTATTTCTAATTCATTTTTTTGAATTAAATTTTTTATTCCATAAAATATTGGGAAAAATCTTTTAAAAATAAAAATTATGGGCTTTTTTTCATCTTCTATTATTTTATTTATTCTTGCTAGATAATGTAATTGTCGGAAAAATGTAAAATCTAGTACTGAAAAAACTTCAACATTCTTGTATGAAATCGTTTTAAATACATCTCTATATTCTTCTATCCATTTTTTTGAATTTTTATAAATTTCTTTGACTATTTCACCTCTCTCTGGAACTATTTCATCTATAACTGAAATATCAAATTTATTCTGATTCAAATGTTCACAGAGAAAAAGATTATCTGTGACAATTTTATAATTTGTTCTAAATTCCTCTAAATATTTAATTAAATTGTCCCATTTTTTATTATCATAATATGATAGTATTACATATTTCATAATCATATCATTAACTATTTTTCTTCAATATAGAGATTCATTTATGTTAATTTTTTTTATTAAAGTATGGTCTAAATAATAACATCTATTTTTATTTGTCAAATTATATTTCCAATTGTTGAGTAATGTTAGAGTAACCTATTCTGGTTTGATGGCACTAGTAGTTGCTGTAATTGGAGTAATTACTGGAACAATTTTTGTTCTAATTGTTACCAGGAAACTAAGTCCTGAAGAGCTTGGTCTTTGGACATTGATCGGTACTTTTGCTACATATGTTTTTGTAGTGGATCCTATAGTTTCTTACTGGAGTACTAGACAGGCTGCTAGAGGTGAACAGGTAGGAAAAACTGCAATGTATGTTGCAGGATTGTTCTCAGTATTTGGAATACTTGCTTATTTGATTATTTCAATTTTCATATCCGATTCTTTGGAAATAGATTTTTCAATTCTATTACTTTCTACAGCTTTAGTTCCTCTCATGTTTCTTCATGGAGCCCTGAGCGGAATTGCATATGGTACCAAACCTCATTCTGAACAATATGGGACATTAGCATTTGAATTTACAAAAATTCCATTGGGTTATTTCTTTGTAGTTTTTGCTCAAATGGGAATTTATGGTGCACTATTAACAGTAATTTTATCAAATATTGTTAGAATAATAATTTTGTTTTTACAGATACGAAAATATCTGTATGGAGAATTTAAACTACAATTTGTAAAATTCTGGTTCAAAATGTCTTGGTTACCAATGTATGCAATGATTCCTAGTTTTGCAATAACATTAGATGTTTTAATTTTTGCATCAATTTCTAATTCATTAACTGGTCTTGCCTTTTGGACAGCGGGAATTACTGTTGCTACTTTAGTTACACAATCAGGAACTATATCTCAAGCATTGTATCCTAAATTAATTGCAGTACAGAAAAAAGAATTTGCTGAAGATAATTTAACAAAAACATTATTTTTTGCTATTCCATTTCTTGCTTTATCTATCGTTTTAGCTAAACCCATACTTCATATTATTAATCCAATTTACATTGGTGCTAGTGTTATAGTTTATTTCTTAGCTGCAAGAGCATTTGTGAATATCTTTGTAAATTTTTCATTTAATGTCACACGTGCTTATGAACAAATTGATAAAAATCAAAACTCAACTTTTAAAGAATATCTTAAAAGTAAATTGTTTGTTATTCCTACTTTGACATATATCATGTCTGGAATTTACTTGGGTAGTTTGATTCCTATGCTTTTATTTGCTCCTGAGAATTGGTCAGAAATTGAATTAGTTCAAACATGGGCTATGATATTCTTTGCTAGCTATGTCCCATTTGCAGTCTATGGTTTAATTTCTATTAAAAGAAATTATGGAATAAATCTACCTTGGATAAACATTTTAAAATATTCAATAGTAACCCTATTGACATCTATTATTCTATATTATTTATCTGAAACTTATCTAGAATACAAGACTAGTATTTGGGAATTTTTACCAGAAATCATTCCTCTTGTTGCAATTTCTGGAATAATATATTTTGGAATTACTTATTTGATTGATGATTCTACAAGATCCTTTTTCAAATCAATTTTATCCGAATTTAGAAGATAGACTAATTTTTAAATATCCATTGATCAAATTGCTTTCCTCCCCATTTTTTCTTGTATTGTAAAATCCCTTTTTCTTTAGAGTTTGTAGGATTTGGATTAAACCCTGAAAAATCATACCAATTCATTTTATTTTCTATGCCCCATTCAATAATTTTCCATTTAATTAGATCTTGAGAATATAGTTTTTCTTCATGATCTAGTTTTGATCTAGCAACCCCCCATTCATTCATGTATTTATTAAAAAACGAAAAAAATATTCCACCTAAGCAAATCCCATCTTTTCTAGCCAAAAATCCTGAAAAACCAATGGGAGTTAATATTCTCCAAAATTCTTTACTTTGATTCTCTGTAGATTTTTCTCTATTCGAATCACTCTTATTTTGATTAAAAATTTCAAGATACTCATGCAAATTATTTGCATTAATTTTTTCAATTTTAACTCCTCTTTCAATTGAACGTTCTATGTTTTTCCTAACACTTTTTTTATCCATATTTTGAAAAATTTTTTCTTTAGATTTTTTAAGATCTATTAAAAAAGTTGCCCATTGTAGTTTTTTTACATTAATATTTTCAAATTTGGCTAATGGATGAGAAATCCCATAAAACTTTTTCTTTTCTTTTTTTAAATAGTTAAAAAAATATTCTAATGCTTCACTTGAATCACTATTTGGTCCATAATGCCATTTATACCTAATATCAAATTTTCTTGATACTTTCTGAATAATTTTTGGAAGTTTTGCTGATTGATGTTCGTATTCATATAAAATATTTTGAAGAACTATGTTGCCAGTGGAATCTATCAATCTGATAAATTTTGGTTTGAAATCTTCGTTAATGGAATATCTTGCATATTCTACTGTATTGTGAATTATACCTATCTCATTTTTTAAAATATAGTCATTCCAATCTGATGGGACTGTTTTTATAGAATATGTTGAAATCTGCATTAAATTTCTTAATCCTTTATAATCATTTTAATCTATTAAGATAATCATTCTGAAGTAATTCCATTTGTTCAATTTCTTTTTTATGTGAATCTAATTCTCCTCCAGAAAGCGATTTTAAAATTTCTACACGTTCTAAATTATTTTCTGACCACCATATTGGATGTATCAAAATGTATAGATTTTTTTCTGAAATATAATTAGAAAACGCTCCTTCTCTCCAATTTTGAACACTATCGCTAAGGTACTTTCTATTTTCTTTAAACTTTTTTGAATCTGCATTAATAATTTCTGGTAAAATAAATTCTAGTTTGTTATTACTTGTAGGATTATGTGCTGCAATTTCTTTAATTGATGTATCAAAGTAATTATTCATTACATCAATTTCTTTCATAATTATTTCTTCAGGTTTTAAATTATTTTTTTTATATGCTGATGAATCATAATGAAATCCTATTCGATGTCCTAAATCTAAAATTTCTCTTATGATTTTTGATGAACTTATTGAAAAAGGATTGTAAAATGGCGATTGAAATAAAACAAAAAATGTAGATGATATATCTAATTTATTTTCAATTTTTGCCATTTTTAGTGCAGGATCTAATGCAATGTCTATGTCGTGTCTTAATATCACATCATTATTAGATACATTATCTAAGAAAACAAATTCATGATTTTTTTGCAATTCTTTAAGTGTATTTTCATAGAATTCATATGAAAAATCTCTTTTTGTCAATTATGCATTTTATTTGAATGACTCGAATTTATACTCTAGTATACTTTTTTAATCTAAAAATAGATGAAAAATTGATGAAATTTTTAATTGTTGGATGTGGTTCCATTGGTAAACGACATATATCAAATCTCAAACAAATTTCTCCAAATTCTGAAATTAATGTTTATGATTCACAATCTAAGTTACTAAATAAAGTTTGCAAGGAATTGCGAATTGATTCAACTAAAGAAAAAAATCTAGATAGTATAAAATATGATTGTGTGTTCATTTGTACTCCCCCCTCCTCTCATATTCAACTTGCTAAACGGGCTATAAAGGCAGGCTCAAACATATTCATAGAAAAACCTGTGTCATCAAACTCGAAGGAAATTTTTCAACTTTTATCTCTTGCAAAGAAAAAAAATATTTTGACTTTTGTCGGATATAATCTAAGATTTCATAAATCAATTAACACTATAAAAAAATTAATAGATTCCAAAAAATTTGGAAATCCAGTTCATGTTTCATCTTATTTTGGTTCATTCTTACCTGATTGGAGATCAGACCAAGATTACTCTAAAAATTATACTGCTAGAAATGATCTTGGTGGGGGAATAATTCATGATGGTTCTCATGAACTTGATTATTTGAGATATTTTTTTGGAAATCCAAAATTTATTCAATCTAATTACAAAAAAACAAAATTTTTAAAAAGTGATACAGAAGCAATAACTGATATAATTTTAGAATTTAACAATGATCTACTTGGAACAATTCATCTAGACTATCTAAGACGTCAATACAAAAGAACACTTGAAATTCTTTTTGAACATGGAATTATAGAATGGTCATTAACTGAATCAAAAATTAAAATATTTAATGCAAAATCAAAAAAATGGAAAATAATTAAAATTTCTGATGGCATTAATGAAATGTATGTTGATGAACTTAAACATGTGATATCATGCCTAAAAAACAAAACTCCATCTAAAATAATTAATTTAAAAAATGGCATTGACACTTTCTTGATTTCAGAAATTATTAAAAAAGCTCGAATTGGTAAAACCGTACATCTAAGTAGGTAGCATACTAATTACTTGCTTTGCAACATTTCCCTTTAGTTTTGATTTTACTTCATTAGAATCAATTGCTTTTTTCAATTCTTTCAACGATTTTTCCACAACTAATAAAGTATTTTCTATATCCTCCATTTTGTGTGAAAAACTAAACAGAACCACATTTGGATGCATGAAAATACCATTTTCAATTAATTCTTGTAAAAATAGACTTTTGTATTCCAAAGAATCTTCACCTGATTCATTTTTTATTTTTATCTTTAGTTTTGGATAAGATCCAATACATTCTGAATTCAAATTATTTTTCTCTGCAATTTTATTAAATTCTTTTTTAAATTTTGAACTCAATTTCCATAAATGACCACACACATCCTTTTGTTTAAATTCATTAATCGTAGCCAAAGATGCTGCAAGTGATAATGCTTCTCCTCCATACGTAGTTGAAACAAATACATCTTCAAAAATTTTCATATATTCTGATTTTCCAACAATTGCTGCTAATGGCATCCCATTAGCTATTCCTTTTGCAAAAGTTGCCATATCTGGAACAACATTATAGTGTTCTTGTGCTCCACCGTTAGAAATTCTAAATCCTGTTAAAATTTCATCAAATATCAAAAGAGAATTATTTTCATGCGTCATTTTTTTGACTTGATTTAAAAAATCATCTTTTGGTTCATCAAATACTGTAGGCTCTATTACTACTGCTGCTACTTTGTTCTTAAATTTATTAAATAGATTTCCTAATCCGATAATGTCATTATAATTAAAAATATGAATTAATTCTTTGTTAAAAATAGGAATTCCTTTATTTCTAGTTGTAAGTATAGAAAACCAATCATCCCATACTCCACCGCCACCGCAATAAAGTATGATATCCTTTTGCGTAATGGCTCTAGCAGCTCTAACTGCTCCAGTAACAGCATCAGAACCTGTTTTTGTATATCTTGTCATCTCAGCACAAGGAATAATTTTATTCAATGCTTCTGCTACATCTATCTCTAGTGGATGTGGTAAAGAAAAAGTAATTCCTTTTTTTAGTTGTTCAATTATTGCATTATTGACTGATTCATAATTATATCCTAATACAACTGGACCCAGAGACATCAAATAATCTACATATTTGTTATTATCAACATCAAAGATATTACATCCGTTGGCCCTTTCTGCATAAACAGGATAAACCCCTTCCACAAAACTTGAAGGTGATTTACTAAAAGTCTGGGCTAATGATGGTAATAATCTTAGTCCTTTATTTTTCAGATCACTTGATTTTGAAATATTTAATGTCATTTTTTATACCCTTTCAGACAATTTTTCTTTAATTTTATTAAATTCAACTCCATCGTTTACTGCATTATATAGATAAATGTACTTTTGAATAATTTTTTCATGATTATGGTGTTTCAATATCCATCGCTGACACTCCATTCCTCTTTGTTTTCCTAAATTAGGATCATTTACTAGATTTGATAATTGCTGATATATCTCATTTTCACTTTGAGCATTAAAAATAGGTGGTTTTTCAGAGTAGAACTTTTCATATAAACTCTCATCAATATATTGTACTAGTGGTTTTCCACAAGCCATAACTTCTTGTCCAATAAGACCTGTTGAACCAACTCCAAACTGATCCACGATTACATCAGATTTATGATAATAATTAACTAATTCTGATTGTTGCAGAGTTTGAGGTAAAACAACTACCTGATTTTTTTTGATCGGCTCCTCTAAAATTTTTATACTTTTTTTAAAATCTTGACCTCTATTGATTATTATTAATTGAATATTTTTTACTTCCTCAGCTAATTTTAAAAAAGCTTTTAGAAATCTATCATTTTTTTTATAATACCAAACATGATTAGTTGGATGAAAAATGGTATATTTTTCATTTTTTGTAGATTCTATTTTAGTTTGGAATTTTTCATAATCCCACAATGCAGGAATAAAAATTCCATTTTTTAATTTTAACTTTTGAGCATATTTCCACATGTGAGGTAATGGAATAATTACAGCTTTAGATGCATGATATGCCTTTCGCAATAAAATTCCCTTTAAACTATTTTCTTGTACTAATCTTGCTATATCTGCTCCTGTTGTAAATGAAATAAATTGTCTTTGAGAAATATATGAAAAAATTGGAAACTCTGTCGATGCCTGAATCAGTTCATATTTTCTCATTAATTTTAAAATATTCAGTTTCCATCCAATTTTTCTTCCATCAACAAATTTTATCCAGTTCGGATACTCGGTTAAATTCTTGTCAAGAGATTTAGGATCTTCAGTAATCTGTGAATCTTTCCTAGTCAATAAATCTACATTAATTTTATTTTTTCGAAGTAATTTAGCTAAAAAATAACCGTAATTTGCTAAATTTCCGGCAATAAGTAATTTCATTCTACTATAATACTTTAAATTTAAAGTAATAACTATTTGTTACATTCTGTTAATATCATGATTAATATCTTATTCGTTGATAATATTATCCATGAATAAATACGTAATTTTTGATTTTGACGATACCTTAGTTAGTAATCAACTACTAGATTTTGAAAGTTTTAGACGTACATGTGATTATTTTGAAATTAAATCATTATCTAAACATGAGATAGACAAACAACGAAGTAAAGGATTACTTGCAAGAGAAATTATAACAAATATTATCGACAAATCAAAAGAATCTTTGTCCGTTGATGATTTTCTTAATTATCGTAAAAACTTTCTTACAAACCAAGAATCAAATTCTTTTCTAGAACTTAGGAAGTATACTAAAAATCTTCTTTCTTCTTTAGAAAAAAATGGAATTAAATTCTATATCTGTTCCGTCAGATCTAATAAAAAATTACTAACAAATTTTTTAAATGAAAATAACATTTTGAAATATTTCTCTAAAGTCTTAATACCTTCAGATTTAAAAATTAAACTCGATAGTAATAATTTTTCCAATAGAGTTTTAATTAAAAATTCTTTAATTAAAAATATTCTTAAAAGAATACCTCTAGATAATCTTGTTTTTGTTGGTGATTCTAAAGAAGATTTAATTTCTGCAAATAATTTTTCTGTTAAATTTATTTTATTTAAAAAAAGTTACTTTAATAATCAATTTGGTCATGATGTAATGAAAGTATCCGATATGAAAATTTTAAAAAATAGGCTTATGGAATTATTACTATGAATATCCTAATTACAGGTGCTACTGGTTTTATAGGTACTGAATTAATTAATTATCTAAGCAATAAAAAATTGAATATTTTTGGAATTTCTCATACTAAAAATTCTGATAACATTAAAAAAATTTCATTAAATAATCCTAAAGAATTAAATCAATTTATGTCAAAAAATAGTTTTGATGTAGTTGTTCATTTAGCTTCTATGATTCAAAATGATGAACCTATGAAAATATTTAATTCAAATTGTAAAACCACAATAAATCTATTAGATAACTGTATAAAAAATGGAATTAAAAAATTTATTTTTTCATCTAGTCATGCAGTTTATGGAAAAACTGATTATTTGCCAATTGATGAAATACATTCTACAAATCCTCAGACAAATTATGGTATAACAAAATTAATCTGTGAACAAATAACTAAAATGTATTCTGATTCTTATGATATTACTACACTTAACTTACGATTAACTTCTGTTTATGGAACAAATTTACCAAAGGAAAGAATAATTTCTAAAATTATTTCTTCTGTAATTAAAAATAAACAAATAAAATTGCACAAATACACAAATGGATTTCAAGTAATGGATCTGCTTCATGTTGAAGATGCATGTCATGCCATTGAGCTTGCATGTAAATCAAATATTCCTTCTAATACATATAATATTGCAAGTGGTAATCCTATTACAATAGAACAAATTTCAAAAATTGTATCTAAAATTACTAGAAAAGATTTTTTTAAAATTGAAGAAATTAATTCTTCAACAAATCATTTTTTTTATGATATTTCCAAAAGCAAAAAAGATTTAAAATTTATCCCAAAACATCAGATAAATTATAAAACTTTATGTTCCTTGATTGAACACTATCAAAATCAGTAAACTATTTTTTGGCTGTTATACTAATATACTTAAAAAGTTCACGTGAGATTGGTAAACAAGATTGTAAATATGAAAGAATTTTTCTATCTGCATCTCGAGAAATTTTATGAATTACGTGTCCTTCTCCTAGATACCATTCATAATTGATTTTTATGTCTTTGAATCCTATGTCCAACATAGTTTTTTTAATTATTTCATCTTTAATTCCACCCTTTATTACTTTCTGATATTCTGAAATACTAACAATTTTTTTTCCAGTTTTTTTATAACCTTTCATATATTTCCATCTAAATCCCTCTTCAGGATCTTGAACTGATAAAACTTCGTTTCTTACAAATTTTTTATCAATTTTGTTTATATCCAAATTTGATAGATGCTTCCAAAAATAATAATTAGGATCTTGATCAGAATAAAAAACTGCACCTTTTTTCATACATCTAAAAATTTCTTTTAAAGTTGGTTCGAGTCTATAAAGATGATGTAAAAATCCATATGATGCACACACATCAAACTGATTATCCTCAAATGGTAATTTTTCTGAATTATTTTTTAGAATTTCAATTTTTCCTTTCCTCAAATTTACTTGATCTAACATTGCTTGAGTAATGTCCACACCAAATAATTTATCAAAATAAGGATATGCTAAATCTAATAAAAAACCAGTTCCACAACCTACATCTAAAAATTTACCTGGATTATGTATTGCAATATTTTTTAGTATTTTTTTTACTCGTCTCTTATTTTCTGGAAGATAATTTGGTTCTTCATTATTATAATTTGATGCATTAACTGAAAAAAACTTAACGTTAGCCTCTTCTACTTCATTCTTACTAATCTTCATAATCTAAATCCTGTTTTCATATTTAATATTCTATTCCAAAACTCCTTCAAATAAATCTCTAAAAATATACTTTTTTGGAATCTTCTTTTGTTGTGGAATTTTATTGTGTAAATAATACTCCATAATGATATTTGGTTCATTAAATCCAACCATACTTCTTAGAAATGTTGTGCCTGAAAATCTTGGATTAATTTCAAAAGGAATAATTCCCCTTTTTGTTTTTCTACATTGTATGTTTATTGGACCTTCTGCCTCTAATACATCTGAAATTTCTTCACATTGTTCTCTGATCTTTTTAAATTCATCAAACCAACCTTGAGATATACCAGTAGAAATCTGGATCTTTTATTGGTTTTTTTAGATTTAATGTCTTCTTTACATGATATTGTCTTACTTAGATCTCTTTTCATAGCTATGGATGTTTTTATTTTTCCATTTTGTAACCTAATTACACCTACTGTATACTCCTCATTTCCACTTCCAACATATTCTTGAATAATAACTTCATGTCCTCTTGAAATTAAATATTCTGTAAAAAATTTTACTTCATCAATGGTTTCTGCTAAAAAAACTGATTTTGAACCACTACCATTAACTGGTTTAATTATAGTAGGCGTTTTGCATTTTTTAAAATCATTAATTTTTTTTACTACTTGAAAATCTGGTATTTCAACATTTTTTGTTTTTAAAAATTCAAATAATTTACCTTTATCTAAACATAGTTTTACAATTTTATATGAATTAGATACAACTATAATTCCTTTTTGTTTAAAAAAATCCTTTTTCTTTGACAAAACTAATAATTCTTGTTCACTTCCAGGAAAAATAAATTTAACATTCTCTTTTCTGCAAATTTTTAAAATGTTGGAAATGTAATTTTTGCTTGTTCCTCTAGGAACAATACATGATTTATCTGAATCTTGTAAGCCGAAACTCTCTTTTGAAATGTTAGTTATAATTATCTTGAACTGATATTTTTTTTGTCTTATAGTTTTAAGAATTTGATTTCCGACTGTACCTATTCCAACACCTGTGATTAGAATTGATTCATACATCTATAATTTTGATAAAATAGTAACCTAAAATCCTTCGCGTTTAGGAATACATCCAAAGAATCACTATACAATATATCTAGATAAATGATATATTTGTTCAGCTTTTAGAGTTCCCATTGAACAGTAAAATGATTAAATTAATGGTACCTAATATTGACAAATCTGAATTAAATTTAATCAAAAATGTTTTGAATTCTGGTTTTATTACTGAAGGTCCAATTACTGGAACTTTTGAAAAAAAATTTTCCCAATACGTTAAAACAAAATTTGCTATTGCAACAACTTCTGGAACTACTGCTCTAGAACTAGCTTTACGTGTAATGAATATTAGTAATGGTGATGAAGTGTTACTTCCATCTTTTAGTCATCCTGCAACTGGAAACTGTATTTTAACAGTTAGAGCAAAACCAAAGTTTGTAGATATTGATCTTGATACACTAAATATATCTATTAAATCCTTACAAAAAAATATTACAAGAAAAACTAAGGCAGTAATAGTCGTATCTCAATTTGGAAATCCTGTAAACATGAAACAGATTTTAAAATTAAAGAAAAAATATAATTTTCATTTAATTGAGGATGCAGCATGTAGTACAGGTTCAAAAATTGGAAATGAAAAAGTTGGTAAACAAGCTGATATAACATGTTTTAGTTTTCACCCACGGAAGATAATTACTACTGGTGAAGGAGGAATGATGGTTACAAACAATTCTCTTTTTGCTAATAAAGCACAAATAATCAAAAACTTTGGATTACAAAAAATTAATAATAAATTATCACAAATACAATGGGGAACCAATCTAAAACTTACTGATATTCAATCAGCAATGGGAATTGTTCAATTATCAAAAGTTGAAAAAATCATTAAGAGAAGAATCCAATTGGCTAAAAATTATTCAAATCTTCTTGAATCATTAGAAGATAATATTATTTTACCTTCTACTATGAAAGGAACTAGACATCCATATCAAACATATTGTATATTATTGAAAACTAGAAATCTTAGAGATAAACTTCAAAATTACCTTGAAAAATCAAACATTGAAACACGCATTGGAACATATGCTCTTCATCTCCAACCAGCGTTTTCAGAATTTTCAAAAACTAATTTACAAAATTCCGAATTTGCATATAAAAATGGTCTAGCATTACCCCTTCATCACCAGATTTCATTTAAAACTCAACAGTATGTTGTTAAACAAATTCAGAAATTTATCGATAAAAAATAACTACTATTTTAAAAGGCATAGTTTTGACAATTCGTATAAATGAAAAATTTAACTTTAAAACATAAAAGAATTATTTTAACTGGGGGTTCGGGCTTTGTTGGCAGCTATCTTCTTGAATCTATTATCAAAGATAATAAAATTGGAATTATTGATAATGAATATAGAGGCTCAAATATCTCATATATTAAGAAAAAATATCCTTTAGAATTTAAGAAAAATGTAAAAATTTTTCCTATTGATATTAGAGATAAAAACAAATTTGAAAGTATATTGAAAAAATTTCAACCTGAAATTGTTTTTCATTTAGCAGGAATTGCTGGAGTAAAAACTGTTATCGAAAAACCATTAGAAGTAATTAATGTAAATCTTATTGGAAGTTATAATTTAGCAAGTATTGCACCGACAATCAGATCATTAAAAAAAATTGTTTATACATCAACAAGCGAAGTATATGGACCTAGTGCATTTCAATTAGACGAAGATTCTTTTACTACTCAAGGAACTCCTTATGATTCTAGATGGTCTTATTCTACCAGTAAATTATTTGCCGAACATATTTTTGTAGCTGTAGAACGTGAATATGGTGTATCTGTAGCAATAGCTCGTCTTTTCAATATTTTTGGACCAAGACAAATTGGGAGTGGAGCTATTCATGAATTTGTAAAAAAATCCATTAGTAACAAACCATTGATAATTTATGGGGATGGTTCACAAATTCGTGCTTGGTGTTATGTTGATGATTGTATATCTGGATTAAAAATCATAACTAAAAAAGGAACTGGAATTTTTAATATTGGAAATCCAGATTATGCACTTACATCGATATTTTTGGCTGAACAAATTATGAAATTAACAAAATCTAAATCAAAAATAATCTATAAAAAATCACCTTATTCAGATATACAAATTCGCGTTCCAAATATTAAAAAAATTCTAAAATTAGGATATCGCCCAAAAATGAATTTAGAAAAAGGATTAGAGAATACAATTAATTGGTATAAAGAAAAACAATACTGGACTTCCTCTGAAGAATCTTCTTTTTAATTTTTTATTTTATTTTTCATGTGAAGAATAATATAACATTAAATTTTTAATTAAATATTGGTTTTAAGTAATATAGATCTTGTAGCAGGATTGGGAGAAATTGGTACTCCCATATTGAAATTATTATCAAAATCATCATTTGTAGTTGGATATGATATTGATCCAAATCTTATGAATCTAAAAAGATTCAAAAAATATGAAAAATCTCCAGTATATTTCTTACACATTTGTATTCCATTCAATCAAAAATTTTCTTCAAATGTGATGAATCTTAATGAAAAATTTAATCCTAAGATTATTGTAATTCATAGTACTGTTTCACCTAATACTACGAGAAAACTTCAAGAAAAATTAAAAATTCCAATTATCTATAGCGCAACAAGAGGTATTCATAAAAGAATGCTATCTGATCTCAAAAAATATACAAAATTTTATGCACTAGAAAAAAATGCACCAAAAAAACAATGGGCCTCATTAGAATTTTCTAAACTAATGAAAAAATGTGGTGTTAAAACTAAAAAACTATCAGATACTATAACCTTGGAACTAGCTAAGATTGTTGTTGATACCTCATACTATGGTTGGTTGATAAATTACGCACAAATTTCTAATCTAATTGCTAAAAAGCATAAAGTCGATTATGATGAAATGTGGTCATTTGCAGATGAAATTCAAAAATCTCTGGGAAATAGACCAAAAATGTTCCCTGGATTTATTGGAGGACATTGTGTAATTCCAAATTTGAGCCTAATCGATGAAGATTCTTTTTGGCAAATTGATAAGATTAACAATATTTATGCAAAGAAAGTAAAAAATGCAAAATCCATAGCAAAAAAATATGTTAAAGGAAAACAATCTTACAACAAATAATTCTAATTCTTTTAAAGCAGTTAAGATAATTACTACAACTGTAGTTTTTCATTATGAATATTCTAATTACAGGTGGAATGGGATTTCTAGGAATCCATCTTTCTGAATATCTTAACAAACAATCTCATAAAGTTACAATTTTTGATAATTTTTCTAATTCTCAAATGAAAAAATTAGATTCTACCATTCAAATTATTGAGGGAGACATACTTGATTATCCATTATTATCAAAATCATTGAATAATATTGAACTTGTAATTCATCTTGCAGCACAAATCAGTGTTCCTAAATCAATTGAAGATCCAGATGACACTCTAAAAATTAATGTCAATGGTACTCAAAATGTTCTTGATGCATGTTTAGAACACAATATAAGAAATTTTATTGCAGTTTCAACTGCTGCTGTTTTTGGAACTACAAGCGTAATTCCACTTACTGAGAATTCCACACCTAATCCAATCTCTCCTTATGGAACAAGCAAACTAATGATGGAAGAAAAAATAATTGATTTCTCAAAAAAACATGATCTTAATTCTATAATTCTTAGATTCTTTAATCTCTATGGTCAAGGACAATCCCCTGAGTATGCAGGTGTGATCACAAAATTTCTTGAAAGAATTAGAGAAGACAAACCACTAGAAATCTATGGTAAGGGAAATCAAACACGTGATTTTATTCATGTAGATGATGCTACAGAATGTATCAATCTAGCAATAAAAAAGCTAGATGGAAATACAGGAAAAATCTACAATGTCGGGAGCGGAAAAATCATTAGTATCTTAGATCTTGCTCATCTACTACTGAAATTGTCTGGAAAAGAATTACTCATAAACTACAAGCCTGAAATTGAAGGAGATATCTTGCATAGTCAGACTTCTATTTCCTTAGTTAGAAAAGAACTTGGATTTGAACCACAAATATCTCTTGAAAATGGTTTATCTAGATTCATTAAAAACTATTCTTGATATTATTAATCGCATTAATTGGTGTTGGATACTTACCAATCTTTACAGAATGATAAAACAAAATTGAAGATCATTTTCCATATAGCACTTGATTTTTAATACAGAATGAAATATCATATAATATCTTGGAACAGGAATCCAATACCCATTCATCTCTGAGAACTGTAGAATGGAAAGACAATAAGGTTGTAATGATTGATCAGACTAAGCTTCCTAATGAATTGGTATTTGTAGAATATGATGATTACAATCAAGTAGCTGATGCTATTAGAACTCTTGTAGTAAGAGGTGCTCCAGCAATTGGAGTATCTGGTGCATTTGGATTAGCATTGACCGTATTACAAAGCAAAGCAACTACCA
>PVMK01179282.1_pt1 | contig 21142 bp, 10 predicted proteins | sample 1853481 | NCBI WGS metagenome assembly PVMK01 (sample SAMN08533507, study PRJNA380276) | Marine sediment metagenome, whole genome shotgun sequencing project.
TACTCGACCACCTCCGCCACCTCGTCTTCGCTGCGCAAGATATCGACCTTGTTGACGACAATGACCACCTTCTTGCCCCATTGGCGGATGGTCTCGAGGAAAATCCGCTCGCTCTCCGACAGCGGTCTGTCCGCCGAGGTCACGAAGAGCACGAGATCGGCGCGCGGCACGTAGTCGGTGGTCAGGGCCTCATGCGCGCGGTCGAGGGCGTTGGTGCCGGGAGTGTCGACGATAGTCAGCTGGCGCAAGGTCTCGACCGGGGCCGTGATCCGTTCTCCGACAGCCCCCATCGGCTCGCGTTCGAGCTCCTCACCCCAGGTGATGTGGTGGATCTTGGAGGTCGTCGGCGTCACCCCTTCGGCGAGCACCGCCTGGCCGAGGAGGGCGTTGATCAACGCACTCTTGCCGGCGTTGAACTCACCCACCACCACCAGCAGAAAGAGCTCGTCGAGCTGGTCCACCGAGTCGGCGAGGGCGCGGAGATCGTCGGGCGATGTCTCGCTGCGCTCGAGCTCGGCCATCACCTCTGACAGAAGTTCGCGCTCAGTCGTCAGCAGCTCGCGCTGCCGGTCGGTCAGGATCGGTTCGAGCATGGGAGCATCTTACACGAGGGTATGGGGCCTGAGGCTTGGCGCTTGAGCCGACCCCACGCCTCACGCCCCAAGCCTCAAGCCTCAATATCCCGCTGCCATCCCGTCCTTCCTCGACTCGGTGGCGCCCGCGAGCACCCCCGTCGCCGGATCGCGGTAGATGATCTGGTAACCGCCGAAGTTCGCCGGGTTGATCTCCTCGATGCGATGGCCCCGTTTCACCAAATCTCGGTAGACCTCCACCGGCAGCCCCGACTCGAGGTGGAGGACGCCGCCCGAGATCATCACCGTTCCGGTGGGCTCTGAAGAGCCTGTGTGGTGGAACCTGGGCGCATCGCCCGCCTCCTGAAGGTTCATCCCGAAGTCCACGAGATTGACCACGATCTGCACGTGCCCCTGGGGCTGCATATCGCCGCCCATGAGACCGAAGGCGGTGTCCGGCACGCCGTTTGCACCCATAAAGGCGGGAATGATGGTGTGGAAGGGACGCTTACCGGGCTCCAGCGAGTTCGGGTGATCCGGGTCCAAAGAAAAGAGCGCGCCCCGGTCCTGGATTCCGAAGCCGAGCGAGGACACCACGTAGCCCGAGCCGAAGCCGGTGTAGTTGGACTGGATCAGCGCCACCAGCATACCGTTCGAATCGGCGGTGACGAGAAAGGTGGTGTCCCCGTGGCCGAGAGCCGGGTTACCGGCCACGAAGGTATCGGCGGCGTGTTCCATGTCGATGAGCTTCGCCCGCTCGGCGGCGTAGCCCTTGTCGAGGAGTGCCTCAACCGGCACTTCGGCGAACTGCATGTCGGCGTAGTACTTTGCGCGGTCCTCGTAGGCCAGCTTCTTGGCTTCCACGAGGAGATGCCAGAAGTCGGTGCTGTTGCGCCCCATGGCCGCGAGGTCGAATCCCTCGAGGATGTTGAGCATCTGGAGCGCTGCAAGGCCCTGCGGGTTGGGCGGCAGCTCCCACACAGTCAGGCCGCGGTAGGTGGTGGAGATGGGCTCCACCCACTCACTGCCATGGTTCGCGAACTCCTCCATCGAAAAGAAACCGCCAACCTTGTCTGAGAAGGCGCCGATCTGCTCCGCGATCTCGCCGTCATAAAACGCATCACGGCCACCGACAGCCAACCACTCGAGGGTGTGCGCCAACGCCGGGTTGGCGAAGATCTCCCCCCTCCGCCGGCGCCCTGCCGCCGGGCATGAAGACCTCGGCGATGCCCGGCATGTTCTTGAATTGGGCCGCACCACGCTTCCAGCTGCTCGCGATTATCTGCGGCACCGGCGCTCCTTCGCGCGCGATGGCGGCCGCCGGGCCGAGGAGATCCTTCATCGGCAATCGGCCAAACTTCTCATGGAGCTCGAACCAGCCATCGGCACAGCCAGGCACGGTCCACGAGTAGACCGAGTAAACCGGAATCGTCCCGTCGATTTCCGGGGGCACCTTGTCGATGGTGAGCGACGCCGGAGCCCGGCCCGACGCGTTGAGCCCGACTTCTCGCCGGTGTCGGGCTGGATCTTTAGGCGGTGGATCATCTCGTTGAGGGTCGTGGGACTGAGCTTGAGCATGCGGGCGGCGCGGCGCTGAATCCCACCCGAGCGGCGCAGGGCCTCGCAGATCAGGTACTCCTGGTACTCTGCCACCGTTTCCCGGAAATCGACGCCGTCGGGCGGGAAATCGGCAACCGGCTTGGTGCTCGGCCCCTCGTCGCGCAACGCCTGCGGGAGCTCGTCGATCTCGATGGTATCTCCCCGGCACAGAACCACCGCACGCTCGACCGCGTTTTCGAGCTCGCGAACGTTTCCCGGCCAGTGATACTCGGTGAGCGCGTCCATGGCCGCTGGGGAGAAGCCCTCCATCTCACGTTGATTCTCTTCGACGTAGATCTTCAAAAAGTGTGTTGCGAGAAGAGGAATGTCGTCGTGGCGATCACGCAGAGGCGGCAGCTCGATGGTAATGACGTTGAGCCGGTAGTAGAGATCCTCCCGGAAGTTGCCCGCCTGGACCTCCTCCCATAAATTGGTGTTGGTCGCCGCCAGGAGGCGGGCATCCACGGTCTTTGCCTCGACGCTCCCCACTCGGCGGATCTCCCGCTCCTGGATCACACGCAGGAGCTTGGTCTGGGTTTCCGGCGAGATCGTTCCAACCTCGTCGAGGAAGAGCGTGCCGTTGTGGGCCGCCTCGAAGAGGCCCTTGCGGTTGCTCACCGCTCCAGTGAACGCTCCTTTGACATGCCCGAAGAGGGTCGATTCGAGGAGGTCGGTCGGGATGGCGCTGGTGTGGACCGGCACGAAGGGTCCGTCGCCGCGCGAGCTGAGTCGGTGAATGGCGCGGGCCACCAACTCCTTGCCAGTTCCGGACTCGCCCACTATCAAGATGGTGGAGCGGGCCGGTGCGGCGCGGCGCATGAGCTCGAAGACCTCCTCGATGCGACGGCTGGTGCCCACGATCTCGCCCATGCCTTCGAGACGATTCCGAAGCTGGAGGTTCTCCATGAAAAGCATCCGCCGCTCGGCGGCCCGATGAACGAGGTGAAGGACCTCTTCGTTCTTGAATGGTTTCGGAACATAGTGGAAGGCGCCCGCACGCATCGCGTCGATGGCGGATTCCACCGACGAGTACGCGGTGATCACGACCACCGGCAGGTGGGGATCGAACGCCTTGATGTCGGGCAACAGATCGAGGCCCGATCGGTCGGGCAGCATGAGATCCAGGAGGACGACATCGACCTCTTCCTCGCGGAGGACCTGCATGCCATCCGCGGCGGTCGTCGCCTTGAGATACTCGAAGCCATCGCCCGTCAGAAGTGACCCCAGCACGTCCTGAAGGACGGGCTCGTCGTCGATCACGAGGATGGTTCCGGCTCCTGCCATCTTTGTAACCTGATCGTCGCTCGGGCCCCTCCGCGCTCCAGGTTCACAAGCCCGACCTCGCCACCAAGCTGGCCGATCATATCACGCGTGATGGAAAGGCCCAGGCCGGTTCCGCCACGCTCGGATTTGGTGGTGAAGAAAGGCTCAAAGACCATTTCAAGGACATCGTCCGGCAGGCCGGGGCCTGAATCTTCGACGGTGATCTCGGCCCACTGAGCATCGGCGGCCACCGTGAGTCTGACGATCCCGCCGGGCGCCGACGCCTCGATGGCGTTGCGCACCAGGTTTCCCACTGCCAGCTCGAGCGGCGCGGCCGACGCCCACACCATCACCGACTCCTCAACGCTCACGATTTCCAGCGCCTTCTCCGCCCCCAGGGAGCGTGCGGCCTCCTGAGCCGCCCGAACCACCATTTCACCGATCTCGAGCACCATCCGGCTGTCACTCGAACCACGCACCATCTCGCGCAGATTGGAGACGATTCGCGAAACGCGGAAGCTCTGGTCCACCAGCTTGGCGATGATGGTTGATCGGGGGTCATCCTCAGATGTCATCTCGCCCAACATCTGGGCGAAGGAGGAAATGCCCGTGAGGGGCGTGTTGATTTCATGGGCCAGACCCGATGCGAGCCGACCGAGGCCGGCCAATTGCTCGTGCTCGCGCATCCGGTCCTGCAGCTCGCGAAGCTCGGTAACGTCCTGGAGAACCACCACCCTGCCGTTGAAGCTGCCGCTATCGAGCTCGAGCACGGACACTGCCAGGATCACCCGCCGTCGAGGATCCGACAACGTTCGCGCCTCGGTGTTGACAGCGTGCAAGGGAAGCTCGATCTGCCAGGCTTCGGGCAAGCCGACAACTGAGCCGAGCCCCCGCCCTACCAGATCCTGGGCGTCGAGCCCGAAGATGTCGGCAGCACGTCGATTGGCGGATAGGATGTGGGCTGCAGCATCACATACCAGTATGGCTGCGGCCGATGACTCGATAATGCGCTGGGTGTTGGCGTGGAGGATCCGATATTCCTCCGCCTGGCGCCTGAGATCATCGAGGTACCGGGCGCTCTCCAGGGCCAACGCCGCCTGGGCGGCAAATGCAGACACAACCTCTTCACCCTCGCTGCCGAGCGGGAAGACGCCCCGCCGCAACCCGAGATAGAGAAGGCCGTGGACCGTGCCGACACGCTCGAGCGGTACTCTCACCGCAAAGCCCGCAGACGCCATGGCGTCTTCGTGCTTCCCCGGATACTCGGTCTCGGAGACCGCAGCAGGGAGATAATCCGGCTGCAGATCTCCGTCTCCCGTGATGCGCTCGAAGCGCTCCCGTCCGACCCGCAGATACGTCGCGACGAGATCAAAATCGAGACCCTCGGTCAGGGTTGTGGAAAGGCGCACGAGAAGCTCGCGCGGATCGGTAACCCTGGCAAGCTCGCGGCTCGCGCTGGTGAGCAGCGAGCGCGGGGCTGGGCGTCCCTGATGGAGCCATTGGTCGAGAAATTTCTCAACCCGCAGTCGAACCGGCTGCAGAAGAACGACCAGGAGCACGCCGGTAGCAAAGGCGAACAGGTTGCGCAGGGAACCCAGGCCACCGGCGAACATGAGCAGGAGGTGGTTCGTGAGCGCGAAAATGAACCCTCCGGTGACAACAACCAATGTAGCCGACAGCGAGTCGCGGCTGATCGGCTCCAAGTCCCACAGCCTGTAACCGCGAAGGGCGGCGAGAATGGTCAGAGGAATCGCACTGATGGGTAAGACCGCCAGCCAGGTGAAGGGTTCGAACGAGATGCCGATCCAGCGCGGGACCATGACCAGAATCAGAAACGGCACCAACCCGACGAAGAGGCCGAGGGCTGCCCACTCGATCTGGCGCCTGATCCGGACCTCCCGCGAGGCCGAACGCCAACGCCAAACCTGGACGATGATGCCAAAGATCAGGGAGGACACGAAAAGAATCCGCAACAGTGACGCCACCGCCGGCCACCAGGCCTCAGCACCGATGAACAGGGCCGTTGCGCCGGATCCCACTACCGCGAAAATCGTCAAGAGATCCCATGTCCGCATCGATCGGTCGCGCTCGGGAAAGATGAAGAAGAATCGGGCGATCAGAAAGGGCAGAGCCGCCCCGGCGCTGCGTCTCACCACCTGGAGGATGAGCTCGGCGGACGCAATTCGGTTCGGAACCGCACCGAGAATCACGGCGGTGGCAGCGAGGAGAAGAACGGTTGCCGCCTCCCGACGGTTCGTACGCCACACGGCATACAACGCGCAGCCGAGCCCGAGAAAGCCCACCAGAGTCCGCGCCAGGTAGACCCAGTTGACGACCGGGGGCGGGGATCGGTAGCGGATCTCTGAGAATCCGCCGTCTGGATGGCTGATCGTGAGATTATGCTCTTCACCTCCCGCAAGGACGAATGCCGGGTCCTCGAGACGATCGATGGAAATACCGTCCACGCTGACAATGAGGTCACCCTTCGCTAGACCCGCGTCCTCGGCGCTCGATCCAGGGGGGGCGTCGTCGACAACCAGTCCCTGCTCAACCCAGGCTACGGGAAAGTCGAGCCGATAGAAGGTCCGCACGGTGCGGATCAGGGAGGTCCCCGCCACCACGACGACGAACGCCGCAACGAGGTTCAGGATCAGGCGCCTTTTCAGCATCGACTCAGTATAGGGAAATCAATCAATCGTCGATATGCGGGTTAGCCGCCCCCTGCCTGTTCGCCACTGGTGATCTCGTGGTCGCGGTCGACATTGAGCACGCCCGCCAGCAGCATGTCGCGAACCGTCAGCGCGATTCGGCCCCTGCTGAACGGCAGCAGCTCGGCGAGCACACCCCAGCCGCAGGGCTGATTGGAAAGCTGATGCCAGATCTCTTCGACGAGATCTGCGTTGGTGTCGCTTCTCCATGCCAATCGGCGAGTGGCGGGCTGCAGGAGAGCAGTCTCGGAGGTCGTCGCCGCAAAATGGGAATATTCATCCTGAATTCTCGCCGCCTCGAGGAGAAGCGGTTGGACAGGGCGGTAGGTATCGGTCTCCGGGGCGACCGTGAGATTCGAGAATCTGAAGGATGCGTTTTCCGGTGGAGAGTTCAGGATTTCCATGAATGCTTCCGGGCCCTTGAGGCCTCCGCAGGTCATGCGCCCGATCATCCGGCCGCGCGAATGGATGGCTCCGAAGCTCTTGCCCTTTGCGTCCGATATCTCGAGTACGCCGGTGGCCCCGGAATCAACCACCGTCTGCAGAATCGCGGGAAGGTCGAAATGATCGAGCCTGCCACGGAGATTGCTGCCGCTGTGCGCACCGAGATCCGCGACGGTGCCCTCGAGACGGCGGGCCAGCCGTTGCAGGTAGTGGAGGGCCAGGTCCCGCGATGAGTAGAGGTGGCGGAGAAGTACCGGCCGCGGCCACTGAAGGGTGGTGCCGCCCTCCGGAAAATGGGCGAGGGAGTTCAGGGCCGTGCCCGTGAGCACCTTGCTCTCGGACACGGTCGAACCGACGCCGAGGTAAGCTACCGGCTGCAGCCCCACCTCCAAGCTCTCCTCGCGGCAGACTTCAATCACTCCCTCGAGCACCAGGTAGAGAGCGGACGGCGTCTCGCCCGGGCGGAACAGAACCCCGCCCACCGGATACACGCCGACCCTGCCCAGCCGCGCCAGCGATATCTGTTCCTCCTGGGCCATACCGTGGAAGAAAGGGCTTTCCCTGATCGCCCGCAACAGATCCTCGAATAACATATGCGTCTATTATGACATTTCCGACCTGTTGTTCAGTCACCCAACAGTCGGAAGTGGCGACAGGCTTCACACCGACACCTGTTCTTCCGGGCGGAAGATATAATGGAGCGATGATGCGGGACGAGAAGTCAGCGGAGGCCTTTCGGCAGGTCCTCGTGGAGGATCTGAAGCACCCGGTCTACCTCACTCCGGAGGAGGTGGGAGGAGGGTGGTGCGATCTCTTTCCGGCGCTTGCGACCTCCCTCCCCGCCCCCTTTCCGATTTTCGGCCGCGACGAAGAGAGTGTCGTGACCTGGGGTTACCCACTCCTGCTCTCCGACGGCGTTCTCAAGCTGCGGCGAGACCTCGACGGTCTGGTCGCGGCGGAATTGGACTCCCGAACTCGACCGCAGGCCGGCAACGGGGATGACAAGCAGCGGATCATGACGCAACGGGAGCGCTACTACAAGTCGATCTCCGTAACCCTCGAGAATGTCTTCATGAACGACTACCACCGGGGCCTGATCGACCTCTTCCTTCTCTTCCACTCGGGAGAGGTATGCCGAGCCCTGTCGAAGGCGCCAAAATCCTCGCCCACGTCGGGCACATCGGGTAGCGGCCGTGGACGGCCGGGATCCGAAGACCACCGCCAGGGCATCGCGACTATCATCGCGGATCTCCTCCGGCGTGCCGCCATCACGGCCGTCGACCATCTCCGGAAGCTCGCTGAGGTCCAGGTGACTCCCTCGGTCACGCCCCTAATGGGCATTATCTGTCAGGATCAACTCCTGCTCGTGAAATCCCGTACTCCGAGTGAGCTCTCCCAACTGAACGGTTATCTTCAAGCTCGGTTTCGGCAGAACGCCGATACGGTGGAATCCGCCATCCGCGAGGCGCTCGAACGCCTTCGTGACCTGGTGATCCGCCAACCCGAGGTGGGTAATCTCCTCCGCCTCGCGGTTGGCTCGAACCTCAAGTTCGATCGGCCGGAGACCCTGCTCGAACCTCGTCTCTTAGACGCGATCCACTCCTCCGGGCTCGCGGACAGCATCCATCTCTCGAGAATCCAGATGAAACTCCTCCGGGATCTCGGTCTGCGCCTCAAGACCTTCGAGCTGCTCGCCGCCCTCAGACGCCGGATTTTGCCCATGCAGCGACGCGGCACGACCCTGGTGCTAACCGGACCTTCCTCCGCGACCCCGATCGCCAAGACGACCCGCCCGTATGACTTCACCGCACCCGGAGTGGTCGACTCCTCGGTTCGCCGATTCGGCCTGATCTACGATCTGTCGAATTTCACGACTGTCCTCGAAGAGGTTCGCAAGGCGGGATGGATGGCCGAGGAACGGGCGCTCCAGTTCATGTACATCTTCCAGAATCGCCTCGAGGCGATCAGGCTTCGCCGTCGCCTCATCTTCGAAAAATTTCTCGGGGACGGCGCCTTCTACACTTCTCGGCGGGCCCTGCGAGTCATCGCCGCTGCGTGTGAGATCCAACACGTCTACGAGCAGCTTCGAGGCGTTGGATTCCCGTTCAACCACGGTATCCGGATCGCTGTGAACTACGGTGTTTTCCGTCTACTACCCATGCTCCATCCGGGTCCCCAGGCCAAGAGGTTCGAGTTCTTCGGTCACGGCATCGTCGAGCTGGCGAGGCTCACCACCGGCAAGAGCACCCGCGAGATCTCCGACATCGCCGAGTTCCTCGTTCAATCCGGCTATGACCCCGGCGAGGTCGATCACTTCCTGTCGCCCCTCGCTTCGGCGCGGAGCGGCCACGAAGAGATCTCCACCCGACCCTATGCGGCCACGCTTGACAGGCACGGCGAGCTCGTCAACGAGGGCATTGTTGTCGCACTGCCGTTCATCGAAGAGCTCGATCTGGAGCTCGAAATCGCGAAGCTCTCGAAGGTAACGATTGACAATTTCCGCTGGGCGTTCCTCCCGGTGGACCCCGGCCTGCCCGACACCCTGTACGTGGGACTTCGTTACCTCGGCGTCGCGCGTCTCAAGGGCCTGCCACCACAGGGGCTGGCAGAGGCCATAGTATGTACCGAACTTCCCGAAAATGCCGAGGAAATCGACCTCGAGGGCCCCCTGATCGGCCTCCTGAGACGATTTGCCCAGAACGACGGCTCCGGGCAGGACGCCGCGCCCGAAGAAGCCGGAACTATCGACACCAACCTCCTGGTCATCACTTATCTGCTCGAGGACGACACCCGCAAGTGGATCTTCGGCAAGTACAGGAACACGGACGGCGTGCTCCTGCACACCATCGAGGTTCCGATCCAGACGCCGGAGCTCAGGCCCGGCGAGCCCATGGAGATGTGGCTCTTTCGCAACCGGTTCGAGCTCGCCCGGGTCTACGAGGGTCTGCGCCGGGAGAATGCGGGCATCACCGCTCCCCTTGCCACCTTCCGCGACCGCGCCGGCTACCTCGCCTGTTTCCTTACGGCCCCACACCGCGGGGTGGGGTGATATCAGCTCCTACCCATGCCCGGGACACATTCAAAGTTTAGAGTTGAGAGTTGAGAGTTGAGAGTTAGGGCTGGATCTCAACTCTCAACTCTCAACTCTCGAGCGCTTCCTCGAGGATCTTCTGGAAGCTCTTCAGCCGGCCCTCGGCGATCTCACCTTCTTCTACGGCTGCGAGGACGGCACACTCCGGTTCGTGCTGGTGAGTGCAGTCTGGGAATCGGCAGCTCCCCGCCCGGCTCGCAATCTCCGGGAACGCCGCCTCGAGCTCCTCGGTCTTCGCTTCCCAAACTCCAAACTCCCTGAGCCCCGGCGTGTCGACCACGAAGCCGCCGTATGGAAGCGGCATCAGCTCCGCCATCGAGGTTGTGTGGCGGCCCTTGCCGGTGCTCTCCGACAACGAACCAACCTTGAGCCGGAATCCTGGGTAGACCGCATTCAGGAGGGACGACTTGCCTGCGCCCGAGGGACCGCAGAAGAGCGTCGTCCGGTCCACCAGGAGCCGCTTGAAAACACCGAGACCCCATCCCGTACGAGCCGAAACTCGGAGGACCCGGTAGCCCAGCTCCTCATAGGTATGGAGCCATCGGTCCACCTTTTCGACTCCCTGATCGACCTTGTTGATGGTGATCACGGCCTCGATCTCAGCGAGACGACAGGCGACGAGAAACCGATCAAGCAGGCCCGGCTTGGGTTCCGGCTCCAGGGCGGCAAAGACGAGCAGCGCCTGGTCGACGTTGGCTGCCAGGATCTGGGCTCGGTTTTTCGAAGGCGCCTTGCGAAGAAGAGAGTTGCGTCGCGCGTGAACAGCAACGATCACCCCGTCCTCTCCCTGCATCTCAAGGGTCACGCCGTCACCCACCACCAGACGTGCCGCCGACGGGGTGCCGCCCTCCCAGTTGAGCCGCCGCCGCGACGCCACCACGATGGTGTCGTCACCCACCTGCACTCGAACCAGCGGGCCGTGCATCGCGATGACTGTACCCTCAACGATCTCCATGACGGTGCCGAGTATAGCCAGGAAATTATTGAGACTCCTGCGAAACTCGAAGAAACGTGGGCGGGGATAAACCCCGCCCCTACGGTATCCTTTGTAGGGGAGGGGTTTATCCCCTCCCATTCAACACGCATCCGTTCGTGCCCGGGTCTTCAACGTGGCTCCACTATCTGCCGATTACCGGAAATGCGGGCGGGTGGTGGCAGTAAGGAGAACCATCAGTCTCCGATCAGCCGCAGCCTCGGGGGTCGGGTGGTGAGCTCGTCGACCGCTTGACAGAAGCGTGCGAAGGCGGGGTAGTTCTCGGTCGCCACCGTTTGCGCAGGAAGCACGACGGCCAGCACCGACCGGAGAGTCCCGGACCCATCGTCGAGGTCCTCGTCTACCGACCCCCACTCTGCCTCGAGGCGTCGAGGCGCACGATGCGCCGGCTCCCAGCCCGGTGCAGGGACGAGATCGAGCTCGAGCCGGCGTTCAATCGGCACTCTCAGAACCAGCGGGTAGGTACGTTCTGGCAACGATGCCAGTACGGGCACCAGCGGGTGGGAAAGCACCAGGCTTCGGCACACCAGCTCCCCTCCCTCAGCGTCACAGGCACCGCGAACCAGCATCTCGAGGTGAATCACCGCGCCGTCAGGACTGCGATCTATGTTCCCCTCGACGGCACTGGCTCCCGCAAAGAGACTCACTGCCAGCTGCCGGTAGAACATCCCCTCCTGATCCACCGGTACGCCCTCCACCCGTTCGAGAAGCCGGTCGGCCTGGGCGCCGCGCAGGGGCATCAGAAACTCGATTCGAGCGTCACCCTCCGCGGAGATCTCGGCACGGACCTTGACCGTCTCCTCGAGGTCGGGGTTGGGGAAGGTGGGCAGCTCGTCGATCAGGGTGACCGGCGCGCGCGGGCGGGTCAGCGGCAACACCAGACCGTCGGCGCCCTGAAAGATCGGATTGATGTGGTTGACGCCTCGGTTCTCCTCCCGAATATCGACCCAGAGCTCGTCGTCTCCACTCTCGAGCCTCAGCAGAGCGGCCGGAAAAGCGTCCAGCGTCGGCACCCGGAGGCGGTGACCGCGTTCGGTCCACGCGCGCGTCAGCACCAGATCGACCTCCCAGCCCGCGTCGGCCAGGACCGCAGCGAGGATGCCGAGACGGTTCCCTCGCCGGCGTCGGAAGCTGTCGCCGGCGGCTGTGCCCACGGAGAGCTCGCCGCCGCCTGCCTCGACCGTGTCGATCAGCGCAATCACGAGGGCCCGCAGTTGCTCCTCTGCCGTTTCGCCCTCGAGCAGCGGGCGGCTCCATTCACGCAGTTCGGGTGACAATCGCAGCACCGGTAAAACCCTGTCACGAACCGCGTCGCCGACGTCCTGCCAGGTAACCCCGAACCCGTAGTTCAACCACGGCATCAGATCCTGAGCGGGCGGAGCGAAAGGCTCGGTCGGCATCGGCGGCACGCGCTCCGCGCGCCAATTGAGCATGCGAAGGCCCTGCCACTCCTGCTCGCTGCGCTCCAGGCCTTCGAAGTTGCCGTCCACCTGCAGGTCGATCTCGGGCGGAACCAGCAACACGTACTCGGAAAGGCCGAACGCTCGATCGGGATCGGCAAATCGATAGATGTATGGAGGCAAATGCCCATCGCGGGTTGCACCGGTGGCTGCAACCCGCGCCACGTACTCCTCCTCTACCAGATCTCCTGGCTTGACATCATTCAGGGTGATCACCCCTCCGCCTGGTCTGAGCTCACTCGGCACAACCTGTCGGCCGTCCGGCTTGAGGACCCTCACCTTGAGCAGATATGCATCGGGCAGGGGTTGCAGTACCGATGCGCGACGCACCCCGACCGGTGTGTTGGCCCGGGTCAACCCGTGATAGTAGTAAAGGCTCGAGCCGTCGGGGAAGATCCGTTCCACAGCTTGGTCGAGGACGAGCACCGCATCGACGTCCGCTCCAAGATCACGGTACTCCGCGGCAAACGCCCTCGCCTCAACCTGGAAAGGAGCATAGAACGGGACCTGCCCCAGGCGCCACGACAGGGTCAGAAGCTGTAAATTCGACGGGTCACGCTCGAGCGCGTCGGCGACCGCCCGCTGCATCGCTTCGGGGTCGCCGCCGGCCGAGACCAGCGTCAGCTCATCGAAGATCGGAAGATCTCCCCACCGCGTCCGCGCACGTTCGAGCTCCACCCGTGCCGCTGTGAGGTCGCCGTTTTCGAGATGGAGCCGCACCAGCTGAACATCGAAGTCAGGATCATCAATCTCCCCGAGCATTGTTTGAGCGGCCGCAACCGCCTCACTCACGAGACAGCTCGAACCCAGTTGACCGATCCAACGAGACTCGACCGGCGTTGCCGACGCGAGTGCGCGGAGCAGCATCTTGCGCTCGCGCCAGCGCTCGAGAGACGCCAGGACCTCGAGGCGAAGCCCCGTGACGCTGAGCGAGTCCGGAAGCGCCGTTTCGAGCCGGGCCAGTCCCTCCTCGGCTTCCCTGGCCCACCCCCGTCGCACCGCCTCCCGAACCCAGATGCGGAGGATCCGCACATCATCTCCATTGCTCTTCATCAAATTATCGAGGAGGCGTTCGGCGTCCTCGGCGCGGCCCTCGCGCACGGCCACAGCTCGTTCGAAGAGCTGTGATCCCGGAATCGAGGCCGCCTCCCGTAGGAGCTGCGCCGTGCGACGGGAGGATTCGGCGCCATGGTTACCCCCGATTACCAGAAATTGGTGGCGGGCGAGGGCCAGGTCGGCCCACGGGTTGTCTGGATCTTCGGCGCGGGCGCGCTCGATCCAACCGTACTCCGCAATGGGATCGCCGCGTCCCCGCGCCAACTGCGCCGCCAACAGCATCTCCGCCGTCGATCTCCCGCCGTCTTCGAGGCGTTTCGAGAGCTCCGCCTCAGCCGGAGGCAATGACCAATCCACCTTCGACGCCATCCAGACATGGGAGGGCCGTTCGGTGGCCTTCACGCCCGCCAGTGAACCACCTCGATCATCGAGCAGGGTCACCCTCACGCCAGGTACGTCAGGAGAGGCCAGCTCCACCCGCAGCCGATGTGCGCCTCGGGTGAGGCGAATGCGGTACCAGTTGGTCTCGGGATCCTCGAACCCGCAATCCCGACGCCGGTCCTCCGCCCGTCCGTCAACCTCGAGGTTGTAGCCGCCCTGGGCTTCCACCACAAGCCAACCGGTGACATCTTCGGCGACATCCAGGTTCCAGGCCATCAGATAAACCCCGTCGACGGCCATGGACAGGGGCGGGGAATGACGCCCATCCGGGTTTCGCACGGTGAGCCGGAAGGCGGCGCCCTGATTCAGCCACCGGGATCCAGACGGCGGCAATCCATCGTCCGGCGGCACCACGTCACGCTCCAGGTCGAGGGAGCTGAAAACGCCGAACGGCCCCGCCAGCTCGGCCGTCTTGAGAACGCTCGCCGGCGCCTCGGACCTCAGCCTGGTTTCGATAAGACCAAGAACGAAGCCGAGCTCCGGGTCGCGGCCGTTCTCGGAGACCGAAAGGATCTCCTCCGGTGCCGGCAGATTCTCGATATTGGTGAGCCACCACATGGCGGCGGCAACCGCATCGGCGCTCGACGGATCCTCGGCAACGGCTGCAAGGGCTTGATCCCGGGCCGCCCCGAGCTCGAAGCGCATATCTTCGCGCCACACCTCCCACCACCCCGCCGAAACCGGCAGCGACAGGGTGAGGATCGCCGCGAGGACCGCAGCGCGGGCCGCCGGCGCTCTCATGGCGACTCCAAGCGGCGCTCGAGGTGGCGCTCCACCGCGACCAGGAACTCACGCAGGTCAACCACCTGGCCGGCTTCGACCAGCCCGGGCTCGAGATGGAGGAAACCCTCGATTCGGTATCCTTGGGCCCGGGTGTGGATTTCGACTCGCAGCGAACCGAATTCTGTGTCCAGGTCGACAGCCTCGGGCAGGCTGTCGGGCGGCCGCCCGAGATCGACTTCGAGAGTCCACTCGAGATCGGGACGGACAGCCACCATCAGCGGTCCGTGGCGTGCTCCACCCGGTACCATGCTCGCAGCCCACTCGAGTCCACCGGGAAAGACCCGGATTCCCCCACTGCTCGCAAGTGCGCTGCGAGCCACCGTGCCCTCGATCTCCATGATCGTCGGGTCGCGCCCGGGTATCAGCTGCAGATTGGGCTTGCCGGTGAGCTGCGCGCCCGGAAACAGCTCTTGAAGCCAGCGGGAGACCCGCTGGGTTTCCCGGCTGCCGGCAAATCGCACCCGTCTGAGGTCGGCCGCCTCACCACTGTCATCGGTTCGGATCTCCAGCTCGACCGCGTCGTCGCCGCCGAGGCTGATCGCAAATCTGGACCGGGCAAGACCGCCTCCTACGGCCTGGGTGATCTGCAGACGGCTCTGCGGTCCGTCGACCACCAGGACGACGGCGTTCTGGTCGACTGTCGGTGGCGGGTAGGGCGCATGCCCGGCGGCCGTACCATCGAGCCAGAGATTGTCCTCCGGCAGATAGGCGATGGCATGGTTGAATATCTCAAGCACCGCCGTCTCGTTGCTCACCGGTCCCAGATCATTGGTGCGCACCATGACCATGCGTGCCGGCACGCCGATAGCATCGTACAACGCCACCAACAGCGCCGCCTTGTCCTTGCAATCACCAATACGGTGGTGCAGAACCCAATCGGCCGAGAAGGGCCGGAAGCGATGTTCACCGAACTCGAGGCCCACATAACGGATCTCGTTGGCCACAAACCGGTATATCCGGTTGATTCTCTCGATGCGGTCATCGAGCCCGCCAACCAGACGCTGTGCGGTCTCCCGCACCTGCTCCGAAACCCGGACCCGAGGCGCGACGTGACGTCCATACCAGTCGGCGAGGTCTCCCCAGTCAGGATGATTCGAGTAGACGAGGTACGGCGTCACCATCAGCTGGGGGGCAGAGGGCACGTCGGGAACGACCGCTTGAAGATCCCGCCATCGCCAGCGCAGGTGGTGCACTCCGCCGGGATCCTTCTCCAGTGAAGGTTCGCCATCGAGATGAACCAGCTCCCAGTCCGGCAACAGCTCCTCCGGGCCCGCCAGCTCCAATTCCATGAGGGCAACCGGAACGGCGCGGCCGAATCGAATCAATCCCCCGTTGTACGGGCCGGTCTCGTTGGACTCCTCAGTCTCGGTGAGGATGTAGCTGATCTCGACCAGGTCACCATCCTCGAGACTGGTGAAACGGAGCACCCGAAGACGTGTGTCGTAGTAGAGGTTGAACTCCGGTTCCGAAAGCCGCGGCGTGTTTGCCTGGCGGGCGGCAACCTCGGAGCCGTCGCGGCGCAGGATGCGAGCCCTCAACACCCGAAGACGCTCGGACTCGGCGACAAACGGGATTCGATGAGTGAGCAGATCGTCTGCGCGATCGGCGGCATGAACGAGAAAGACCTGCTGGACCCTTTCCTCGGTGAGATGAGAGGGCAGAAAACGGGTTTCTCGGTGATCCAGGAGCACCACAGCATGCCCCTCGGGCGCCACCGCATCCGCCATCCGCCACATCTCCGCAGGGGTCCGGAGCCAGTCGAGGGTCTCGCTCCGCTCGCCCAGCAGCTCGAGAAGGCGCTGCGCGCGACGGTCCTGCGGCCGCAGCTCGAGCGCCTCGCGCGCCAGAACTACGGCTCGAGCATCGTCGCCGCTGGAATGCTCGATGCTCGCGAGCTCCACGATCAGATCGACGTTGCCGGGAGAACGTCGCAACCCCTTGTCGAGAAGGTCGCCGGCGCCCGCGAGGTCCTCGTCGGCAGCCAGCAGTCGCGCCAAACGGATTCGCACCTCGGGCCGGTTCGGGTCCCGCGCCAGCCGGTCGGCAAAGAGACGGCGCAGGGCCTCACCGTCGCCACAGCTTTCGGCAAGACGTTGGCGAAGGTCGATGATCGCCGCCGAACCGGGAGTCAACTCCTCGAGACGCGACGCCGCCTCCATCGCGAGATCCCATCGACGGACCTCGATCGCACTCTCGGCAATGCTCAGGTTGACCCGAACGCAACGTGGATAGGTGCGACCGAGCTCTGCGATCGCCGGTAGAGCCACCGCACCCCACAACCCCATGTCGAGGTCGAGGTTGGCGCCGCGTACGACAGCTTCGTCCCCGTTCGCATCGCCGAGGAGCCCGTGGGCCTCTTCAAAGAGGGTGCGCTCTCCGTACCAACCCGCAAGCTCGAGGCGAGCCCACAAGAGACCAGGGTCGGCCGCCACCGCCCCGAGAAGGAGATCGCGAGTCACGCCCGCCTCGGAGGTCACCATCCACTCGAGAAGACGTGCCTCGCCCGGGGCGTCGGACCTCGCCGCCTGGCAAGCCGCGCGCATTCCACCGCCACCTTCGGGCTCGGGGCGGCGGGCCACCAGGTACGCCGCAAGCGCCATCGAAGCGCCCGGCGCCCCCGAATCCACGGCACTTCGGATCTCCTCGCCCAGCTCGCGCACCACAGGTGGTTTGCGCTCCACCGCCGCCTGGACGACAGGTGGCTCCTGGACCTCGCGCACCCCTTCGAGCGACGAACCGTTGGGACGCGTCAGCCGCGCCCGCAGCCACCAGCGGTCGTTTTCGGAGGCCACAGCCGCGACCAAAAGGTTCCGCCCCTGCCGCAACCACGCCCCCCCCGCCACCTGATCTTCCCCCCTCCGCAACGGCTGCGGCGTGGTTACCACCTCGGACCCGTTGAGCCACACGCGGGCGACCTGCGCCGCCCCGACCCTCACCGCCACCGGTTGCTCGCTGTCGCTGACAACCGTGGTCGCGAGGTAGGCCATCTGCCGTCGTGGAGGCCACGCCAGACCCGACAGCCGAACCCACCCGAGAGGATCGGTGCCGGGCACAGCGCGCCACTCGACGTCTGCCGGCGGCGGCGCGGCAAGGTGGTCAAAGTCCTGCAGCTCCTCGAGGGGCACCGGGCCCTCAAACCACCACGACGAGAGGCCTCCCATGGTTCGGAAGAGCTCGCGTGCCGCAGCGTCCCGACCGCGATCGAGTTTCAATCGAGCCCGGATCAGCCGAATTTCGTCCACCATCAGCGGATCGACGCGACGCACGCCCGCCAGCCGATCGAGGTTCCGTTCGACGTCGCTCCAGTCGTTCAGGGTGCCCCGCCAGGCAAAGGCCATGAAGAGATGGTGATAATCGGCGGGCCTCACCCCGTTTTCGATCGCCGCTTCAATGTGACTGTCGACACGGTCCTCGATCGCCCCGGCGCCGACCGGTGTCGCCGCACAGACGAGGACCGCCGTCAGCCAAAAGGCCAATAGACAACGTGCCATCGAGGGTTGTTTGCCGCTGTCGGGGGAAAGGTACCGGAAGACAGTCACCACCGGTCGAGTATGGCAGATCCCTCTCGAAAGGTTTTGACGTTATCCTCCATCCATGACAAGCAAGAGCACCCGACCCGCAGCCGTGACGTTCGATGCAGGAAACACTCTGCTGTATTGCGATCCGAACCCTTCCGAGATCTATGCCGCCCAACTCAGTCGCCGCGGCCGATCCGTGCACGCCAAGGAGGTGGGCCCCGTCTTTCGGCAGGCGTGGGCCGAGATGCAGAGTCGCACCTCCCCCGGACAGGATCGTTACAGCTCGGCGCCCGGGGGTGAGCGCGCCTGGTGGGGAGAGTTCGTCAAGGAGGTTCTCGGACGGCTCGACCACGACGCTCCCTGGGAGCCGCTGCTCGACGATCTATACGCCGCGTTCTCCGACGACGGCGTGTGGCGGGTTTTCCCGGAGACCATCACCACCCTCAGCGAGCTCAGAACCCGAGGGCTGGCACTCGCCGTCATTTCGAACTGGGACCGTCGACTACCGGACATCCTCCGCTCACTCGATCTCATCGACTGGTTCGAGGTCGTCACCGTGTCGGCCATCGAAGGTGTGGAGAAACCCTCACCGGAGATCTTTCAGCGGACGTCGAGCCGCCTCGGGGTCGATCCCTCCTCGACTCTCCACCTCGGCGACGCACCACTCGAGGACTATTCGGGCGCCAGAAACGCCGGATTCGCCGCCATCCTGCTCGACCGTCATGATCTCTTCGTCGATCAGCCCTACCGACGCATCTCCTCTCTCGACGAGGTCCTCGAAATCGTCGACTCGACCATGACTGGACCGTGAATACTCAGTTTTGAGTTCTTAGTTTTGAGTTTTGAGTTTTGAGTTTCCGCCTGCCCTCACCGCTGGTGCCCTAACTCAAAACTCATAACTCCTGTCTTCCGATTCCTCGAAAACACGTGGAAGTCCGAAACGAGCTACTATGAAATCATGCTGCATGCCGTGATCATGGCCGGGGGTTCTGGAACGAGATTCTGGCCGGCTTCGCGTCGCCACCTTCCCAAACAGCTCCTCGCCCTTGCGACCGAAATTCCCCTCCTCCGGATGACCTTCGAACGACTGGGAGACCTGGTACCGGGGAATCGAGTGTGGGTCGTGACTACCGCCGAAACGGCGGAAGCCACCCGCAACGTCCTCCCGGAGCTGCCGCCAGAAAACATCCTGTCCGAGCCGATGGGTCGCAACACCGCGGCCTGCGCCGGTCTGGCGGCCCGTGCCATTCGAGAATTGGACCCGGAGGCGGTCTGCATCGTGCTGCCGGCCGATCATGTCATCGGCGAAGAGGCGCAGTTTCGCGCGGCGATGGCGGCGGGCGCCGAGTTCGTGGGCCGCGAGGGCGGCCTGCTGACCTTCGGAGTCCGGCCCACGCGGCCCGAGACCGGCTACGGTTACCTGGAACTCGGTCCCGAGCACCTACGCGAAGGCGAGTGGTCGATTCACCGGCTGCGGCGATTCGTAGAGAAACCGGATGTCGATCGCGCCCGCGCCTACCTCGAATCAGGGGGTCACCTGTGGAATGCCGGTATATTCGCCTGGAGGGCGACCACCCTACTGGATGAGATTCGGCGTCAGATACCCGAACTCGCGAGCGGTCTCGATCGCATCGGGAAAGCCCTCGGAACCGCTGAATTCGACGCCGTCCTTTCCGAGGTCTACCCGTCTCTTCCCGCAACCTCGTTGGACTTCGGGATTATGGAGGGCGCCGAACGTCTCTGGACCGTGCCGGTCGATTTCCCGTGGTCGGATGTCGGCTCGTGGACGGAGCTGGCAGAGAGGCTCGCCGCTGATGCTTCCGGCAACGCCGTCCGCGGACGGGTGCAGACGATCGACGCCGCCGGCAACGTACTGGTCAGCACCGGACCTGTGCTGTCGGTTGTCGGCGTCGACGGGCTGGTGGTGGTCGCCACTCCGGACGCGGTGCTGGTCATTCCCAAGGACCAGGCCCAGCGGGTCAAAGAGGTCGTCGAGGGCCTACACGATCGTGGCTGGGATGACGTCCTTTAAGAGTTGAGAGTTAAGAGTTGAGAGTTGAGAGTTGAGAGTTAAGAATTAAGAGTTGAGAGTTCAGGGGGATGCTGGACCTAACTCTCAACTCTAAACTCTTAACTCTTACTTCTTTTCTCTGAGTCCGTACTGGTCGAGCTTTCGGTACAGCGTTGAACGGCCGATGCCGAGCTGGCGCGCGACATCCGAGAGGTTGCCCTGGTTGTTCTCCATCGCGTGAACGACAGCCTCCCGCTCCAGCTCATCGAGGCTCTTGGTGCCGCCTTCCATGGAGGGGCCAGCGGACGGACCCCTTGACGCGTCGTCTCTGGTAATGCCGGATGGAAGATCGGCAAGCGTGAGCTCCAGACCCGCCGATACGAGCAGGGTACGGTGAATCACATTTTCCAGCTCACGCACATTGCCCGGCCAACCGTGGGTCGACAACGCCTCCATCGCCTGCGGTTCAACCCTCGTCACGCGCTTGCCGGCATCGCGGGCATGCTTGTCGAGAAAATGCTCCACCAGGAGCGGGATATCCTCGCGCCGATCGCGCAGCGGCGGTAAGGAGATCGGGAAAACCACCAGACGATAGAATAGATCTCGACGGAAGGAACCATCCTCGACCATCGATGCGACATCGCGGTTGGAGGCCGAGATGACGCGCACATCGAGCTCGATGTTGTCGGTTCCCCCGACCCTCTGTAGGACGCGCTCCTGCAACACCCGCAGCAGACGAGCCTGGGCGGATGGCGACATCTCGCCGATCTCGTCGAGGAAGATCGTGCCGCCCGCAGCCTGCTCGAACTTGCCCGGGTGAGTGGCGAGAGCGCCCGTGAAGGCGCCCTTCTCGTGACCGAAGAGCTCGCTCTCCTGTAAACCCTCGGGGATCGCTGCGCAGTTAACGTCGATGAAGGGGCCGTCGGAACGCATCGACGCATAGTGGATGGCCTTGGCCACCAACTCCTTGCCGGTACCGCTCTCGCCGGCGATGAAGACCGTGATCTCGGACTCTAGGATCTTTTCGATCTGGTCATACACCTTCCGCATCGCTGCGGATGAACCAACGATATTGCGCAGATGATTGCGGTCCGACAATTCCTCCTTGAGACGCGCAACCTCTTTTTCGAGGTCTCCATGGGACAGCGCACGGCTCAGCGTCGTGAGCAGCCGTTCCTGGTCGACCGGTTTGATCAGGTAGT
>PVMK01123619.1_pt1 | contig 21133 bp, 21 predicted proteins | sample 1853481 | NCBI WGS metagenome assembly PVMK01 (sample SAMN08533507, study PRJNA380276) | Marine sediment metagenome, whole genome shotgun sequencing project.
TTATAAGTGTCCTTGTAGGCTCAGGATTGGTGAATTCTAATGGTGAGGCTAGAAGGATGATAAAACAGGGAGCAATAAAACTTGATGGTGTCAAGATCGATGATGATTCCATGGAAGTCAAGCTGGAAGAAATAGATGGAAAAATACTGCAAAAAGGAAAGAGACATTTTAGGAAAATAATTATTACTAAATAAAGCAGGGTCAACTATAAGCGATTGTAAAGATATACGGCTGCAGCACATACCTTCCCAGCAAGGTTAAGATCCCATAAAAATAAATCGTCCCTGCCAGGGATTCAGTATTTAAAATATTAACAGACAGATGGTGGTTATCAAATTGACAAAATATATTGATGTTATATAATGATATTCGAATATATTAATTATGATATTTGTTAAAATATCCTATCTGTAATATATATTTATTAAGTTTAAATTAATTTATTTTTAAGGAGGAAATTAAGATATGCCGATATTTAATTACAGGTGTTCTGATTGTGATAATGAGTTTGAAATCCTGTCCATGCCAGGTGATATGCGAAGTAGAATGTTCCAATTGTGGTGGAAAAAATATAAAGAAGATATTCTCTTCATTTGATTTTAATATGAAGGAGTCAGCTGCAGGTGGAAATTGTCCTTCCGGCGGATGCCAGAATGGAAGCTGCGGACTAAACTAATAGAAAAGAAAAAACTAAATAAAAAAGAGTTATTCACTTAATAAGTGAGTAGCTCTTTTTTATTGGATAATATTATCAAAACTAATTAATCAGATAGAATAGGTAGAAAATTTTATGATAAATTAAATAGAATTAATCAGTATTAAATACACATTTTATTGCAAGTTATTTATGTTGACATTAATAAAAAATATTGATAATTTTATCAAGATTAAAAAATTTTAATTAAAAATTATTAATGTTAGCAATAACTTAATTTGGCAGATATGGAAATAATCAAAGTATCCCGAAGTGGTTTAAGAAAGTCAAATAATAATCATATTATCTATCTCTACAATCCCTCTTATTTATTTTTTCATTTATTTAATTATATATATTCGCCTATTTAATTAAGGAGGTCTATGTGTTAATCAGCAGAAAGAAATTTCTAAAGATTTCAGGCGGTGCAGTAGCCGGAGCCGCACTATCAAATCTATGGATGCCAAATTTACTCAAAGCAGCTTCCGTAAAAGATGGAAAGGGCAGGCTGCCAATTATATGGTTTCAAGGTCAGGCCTGTACAGGGTGCTCCATCAGTTTAATAAATACTGAATACCCGGGGATAGATGAGGTCCTTATCGAAGTGATAACACTGGACTATCAACCTAATGTCATGGCCGGTACCGGGGATGTGGCGCTTGATGTGATCAGGCGGATGGTCAAGGACGAAAAAGGACAATATATCCTGGTTTTTGAGGGTGCGGTACCTTTAGGTGCGGGGGGAGAATATTGTACAGTAGGAGAAGTAGACGAAAAACCAATAACCGCTCTTGAATGGATAAAAGAGATCGGTAATAATTCTCTTGCAGTTGTTGCAGTAGGATCATGTGCAGCATGGGGAGGAATACCTGCGGCGACACCGAATCCTACCGGTGCCGTACCTGTATCAGAAGTGATAAAGGATAAGCCAATTATTAATATTCCAGGCTGTCCTCCTCATCCGGACTGGATGGTAGGGACCCTTGTAAATGTTCTAAAATATGGGATCCCGAAACTTGATGAGCTTGGCCGCCCGGTAATGTTCTTTGGAAATGATAAACTCGTCCACGATAATTGTGAACTAAGAAAATATTTTGATGAAGGAAAATATGCAAAAGATTTCGGGGATGAAGGCTGCTTATATGAGCTAGGCTGCAAAGGACCTGTCACACACTGCGATGCCTCTACAAGAGGATGGAACAGCGGTGTTAACTGGTGTAATAGGGCAGGCGGACCCTGCATTGGCTGTACAGAGACATTTTTCCCTGGAGCAACAGGCTCAGGCTTATACGAAAAGCTGCCTGCAGCACAGGTACCCGGTTTTGCAAATATTAATGCAAATGCGAATACAATAGGCATTGCACTTGGTGCAGCAACCGCTGCCGGTATAGGGGTGCATGCAGTCGCAAGGGTAGTATCAAACAAAAAATTAAAAAATAAGAAAAAAAATGATAGTACAGAAGAAAAGGAGGGAAACTAATGGCTAAAACGATTACAGTCGATCCCTTGACCAGAATAGAAGGTCATCTGAAGATAAAAGTCAGTGTTGAGAATGGTGTGGTAGTGGATGCCCATAGTGCAGGTGAGATGTTCAGGGGTTGGGAAATAATCCTTAAAGGAAGAAGCCCTCTTGATGCTCCTATAATAACTCAGAGAATATGTGGAGTCTGTCCCCAGGTTCATGGTACTGCTTCTGTATTGTGCCTTGATGACGCACTTGGAGTAAAACCCCCTGCAAATGGCAGGATAATAAGAAACCTCATGCTTGGATCTAATTTTTTACAATCACATATACTACATTTTTATCATCTTTCAGCATTAGATTTTGTTGATATTACCGCTATTCTTGCATATAAAGGCTCTGATCCGAAATTAGTCAAGATAAGGGATTGGGTAAAAAGCGATGTTGAATCCGGAGAGGCCAGTGCAGGAGCACCTTTCTTACCCCGTTATGAAGGTGATTATATTGAGGACCACGAGATAAATATACAATCCATTGCGAATTATGTAAAAGCTCTCGAGATCAGGAGAAAAGCACAAGAGATGCTCTGTATCTGGGGCGGCAAAATGCCTCATGTCCAGACTTTATTCCCTGGAGGCGTATCTGCAAGACCTACAGTTGATAATATTGCAGCATTCAAATCAAGACTGGCAGAGATTCAGTCTTTTGTCGACAATGTATACATTCCTAATGTTCTTGCTGTTGCAAAAGCATACCCGGCCTGGTTTGGAATCGGGGTAGGATCAGGAAATTTCCTTTCTTATGGAGGTTTTCCAATTAATGATAACAAGGAAGAACACCTATTAACATCTGGTGAGTTTATTGAAGGAAATGTCGGAGAATTCAATTCAGATGAAATAACTGAGCATGTGAAGTACTCAAAGTATTCTTCCGGATCAGCATTACATCCTTCAAGTGGAGAAACTACACCTGATGTTCATAAAAGTGGAGCATACTCATGGGTAAAATCACCAAGATATAAAGGCAAGGTAGTCGAGGGTGGACCACTTGCGAGGACCTTTATAGCATATCTAAAAGGTACCAATAGTGACCTTAATGCAATGGTGGATGGTGTTCTTGGAGAACTTGGTGCAGGACCAGAAGCATTAATATCAACTCTTGGAAGACATGCAGCAAGAGCTCTTGAAGCCAAAATTATTGGAGATAATATGCAGAAATGGGCAGATGAGCTTGTTCCGGGTGAACCGGTGCATAATGAGTTTAAAATCCCTGATAGTTCAAAGGGTATGGGACTCACTGAAGGGCCCAGGGGTACTCTTGGACACTGGATAACAATCGAAAATAAAAAGATAGCAAATTATCAGGCAGTAGTTCCTACAACATGGAATGGCAGCCCAAGAGATGATAATGGCAATATGGGTCCCATTGAACAGGCACTGATCGGTACACCGGTTGTCGATCCTGAGAACCCAATAGAAGTGGGAAGAGTTGTCAGGTCTTTTGATCCATGCCTGGCATGTGCCATTCATATAATAGACAATGGCAGAGAGATCTCAAAGTTTAAAATAGATATTTGATAATCATACTCATTGTACAGGAGGATATAAATGAAATATATATTTAAACATACAATCATCACAAGGATAATGCATGCAGTTCACCTGATATCCATGATCATGCTTATTTTTAGCGGCTTCTTTATCTATGCTCCAAGCGTGTTCAAAGTATTTCCTTCAATGGATTCTGCAAGATATGTGCATTTTATATTTATGTATTTTATAGGATGGACATTAGTGTATAAATTCTATTACAGTATAGTTACCGGTGAGATCAAAGAATTGATATTCACCTGGAAAGATGCAAAAGAACTTCCGGGACTCATCAAGCACTATACTTATGGAATATTTGTAGGCCATAAGAAAAAAGATTGGGGCAAATACAATCCAGGCCAGAAGTTGCTTTATACTGCATGGCCAGCATTACTTATTGTTCAGGGTATAACAGGTATGGCACTATACTTTGTTGGGACTTTTGCAGTATTTAATAGTTTTATGGGTGGTCTGGCAAATATTAGAGCTTGGCATTTCATCATTTCCTGGATGTTTACGATCACGACAGTGGCTCATATCTATCTTGGCTCTACGGGAACAAAATTCTTTGAATACTACAAATCCGTGGTTACTGGTTATGAGATTCACGAAGAATAATATATAAAATAATATAAATATTTTAAGGGATTAAACCGGTGATATAATAATAAATATTGCCGGTTTAATTTATATAAAATAATGAAAGATAAGAAACAAAATTTAATTATTGGGTTTGGCAATATCCTCCTCACAGACGATGGCATAGGTATACATATACTTAATAAATTAAAAGAGGAAGAAAACCTCAAGGAAAACCGATTCCTGGACTTGGGCACGTCCTCTATGGATATTGGATATTATTTAAATGATGATATTGCCAGGATGGTAATAATAGACTGTATAAGATCAGACTATGATGAACCTGGAACACTTTTCAGGATGGGACTGGATGATCTTGTTTCGAAAAAAAAGGAGAATTTTTCCCTTCATCAAATAAAACTTATTGATTCTATTAAACTGGCTTCAATTGATAGTGATTTTCCCGATACCATGATACTTGGAATAGTACCAAAAGATATAAAAACTTTCTCGGACAGGCTTTCAAATGAACTAATTGATAAATTACCTATAGTTTATGATAAGATATTATATCTTATAAAAGAATTTTTAGGATAATATTACTTAAAAGTTTTCAATAATATTTAGTTAAATGCATGAATATTCAATAACAAGTTCAATGGTCGATATACTTGAAGATGTCGCAGAAAAAAATAGTTTAAGGAAAATAGCTAAAGTAAACATAGACCTCAATCCAATAGCAAATATTGAACCTGATTCAATAATTTTTTATTATGAATTCTTGATCAGGGACAATAAAATATTAAAAGATTCAAAACTAATTTTTAATATAAAGAAAATAAAAATTGAATGCAGGAACTGCGGTTATATTTTTGAAAAAGATGAGTTTATCCCAAGATGTCCGGAATGCGGCAGCAATAAAGTAAAAAATATTAATTTTGATGATATAAAAATAATATCGATAGAGACCTGAAATATTTATTATGCAGCAATAAATCAAAAGTATCTGAAAGTTATATTGACTTAAAATGAGGGTACCGATAAAATAAAAAAGTAGTTTTTATTATTAAAATTACTTGATTTATAATTATTTGCACAATTTTTAAAATTATTAGCAATAAATTAAAAGTGATTACTGTAAAATGATAAAAATAAATATATATTAATATTATTGCTAATAGTAATTTGAAGTTTTAATTGTACGGGAGGAATTAGAAACATAAAGCTTGTTTTTTAGAATTTTTCTTAAACAGTAATCATAAATGTAGCAATTAAAATTAATGTATTTATATAAAATTTGTGTAAGTAGATTGTAAGTCGGGTATATTTATTCGACTTTTTTTATTTATATAGGAGGAAATAATGGATTGGTGGATAATTTTAATCATAGCCGGTGTTGTTGTTGTCGTCGGTTTTTTGCTCGGATATCTTTACAGAAAATATATTATTGATACTCGTTCAGGCTCGGTTGCTGAAAAAGCAAATGCTCTGGTGGAAAATGCAAAAAAAGATGCTAGTAACATAAAAAAAGAAGCAATAATTGAGGGAAAAGAAGAAATACAACATCTTAAAGCAAGGACAGATGATGATATAAGAAAACATAAATCTGAATTAAAAAGAATTGAGGACCGTCTTTTAAACAAGGAAGATTCAATTGAGAAAAAAACTAACTATCTTGAAAAGAAAGAACAGTCCCTGGGCCATAAGACAAATGAGCTTGATGCAAAAACAAAAAAACTTGATGATGTATTAAAAAAGGAAGTACTAAAACTTGAAGCAATCGCTGAGCTTACAAGAGAAGAAGCAAAAGCTATACTTCTTAAAAAAATGGAAGAAGATGCCAAGTATGAATCAGCTAAAAAAATAAGGGAGATCGAAGTAAAACTCAAAGAGGATGCAGATAAAATGGCAAAAAAAATCATCTCACAAGCAATACAAAGATGTGCAATGGATCATGTGAGTGAGACTACTGTATCAGTCGTAAACCTTCCAAGTGATGAGATGAAAGGTAGGATCATCGGGAGAGAAGGACGAAATATCAGGGTATTTGAGAACCTGACCGGAATAAATATTATAGTCGATGATACTCCTGAGGCTGTAATTCTATCTTCATTTGATCCTGTTAGAAGAGAGATTGCCAGGATTACACTGGAAAATCTCATCATGGACGGAAGGATACATCCGGCAAGAATTGAAGAGATGTATGAAAAAGCCAGTAAAATAATAAATAATGAGATAAAACTTGAAGGTGAGCAAGTTGTGTTCGACACAGGTATTTCAGGGCTTAATCCTGGGATAGTCAAAGTACTTGGAAGACTTAAATACAGGACAAGTTATGGACAAAATGTTCTTCTTCATTCAAAGGAAGTATCATTTCTAGCAGGTATAATAGCAGCCGAACTCGGGCTTAATATAAAACAAGCCAAGAGAGCAGGCCTCCTTCATGATGTAGGTAAGGCGCTTACTCATGATATCGACGGCTCTCATGCTGTCATAGGAGCTGAACTTACAAGAAGGCTTCATGAAGATGAAGAAATATGTCATGCTATAGAATCTCATCATAATGAGGTAGAAGTAAAATCTATTCTTGATGTAATAATACAAGCGGCAGACCAAATATCCGGAGGAAGACCCGGTGCAAGAAGAGAAACACTTGAAAGATATGTAAAGAGACTGGAAACTCTTGAAAAGATTGCAACAGAATTCACCGGAATTGAAAAAGCTTATGCCATACAGGCAGGTCGTGAGATAAGAGTAATTGTAAAACCTGAAGATATAGATGAAGACAAGGCATTAATCCTGGCAAGAGATATAGCTGATAAGATAGAAAGTGAAATGGAATACCCTGGCCAGATCAGAGTGACGGTTATCAGGGAAAGCCGGGCTATTGAATATGCAAAATAGTTCTGATCTAAATAAATTCCTGGATCAGCTAAATATCAAGGATTCTCTGAGTGTTGAAGAGGATCTTGGAAACGGCTATGTAAGATTAAAAATATCGGAGGCAGAGCGCAGGCAGGCGCTTCAGGATATAAACTGTGTTGAAGATATTATTGTAGAGCTTCTTAGGAATAGCAGGGATGCCGGAAGTAAAAATATTTTTATCGGTACAAAGAGACTGGAAGATAAAAACAGGATAGTCAACTTTATTGATGATGGAGCCGGCATACCCCCAAATCTAAAAGACATCATTTTTGAGGCCAGGGTTACTTCCAAGCTCGATAATGGCAAAAAAGATACTTATGGTTTTCACGGAAGAGGGATGGCTCTTTTCTCTATCAAACTCAATGTGACCGATATAAGATTATCTTTTTCTGACAGAGCAAAAGGAGCCTCATTTTATCTTGATATTGATTTGGATAAAGTCCCTGAGAAGAAAGATCAGTCCATTATCCCCCAGATCATAAAAATGGATGAGGATGTCAGTATAATCGGGGGAGTCAATAATATCATTAAAACCATTATTGAATTTCAACTCCAGAATAAAGACATGAATTTTTTTTACGGAACCCCAACACAGGTACTTGCCACGATGCGGGAGATATTTAAGAGAGATAAAAACCAGGGTATTTACCCCTCTTTTGATGATTGGGAAAAATTAATTAATTTTATAGACCAGAATGATATAAAAATAACAGAGATACCGGTGCTGACTGATAATTCCAATTTGATGGGTGAGATAGCTGAGAAGATATTTAATATGAATATCTCACGCAGGGGCATACAAAGAGTAATGTATAATGAAGTAAAACCTCTTGTTCCACTAAAACTTGATCTTTTAAGTTATACGATCATTGATGAGGGGCCGGAGTCTGAAAAGAAAGATAGAACCGGATCAAAAAAGAATGGTAAGAACGGTGATAGAATAAAATTATATGATGAATCGAAACTTGCCAGCAGGTTTAAAGATGAAGAAATAAGATGTATAATTGATTTATTAGAAGAAAGAATTAATGAACTTGGCAGTAAATATTTCGTTTCTGCAGGAAAAAACATAGAATTTAAAAGGTCAAACAATATAATAAAATTTATAATCGAGTTAGTAGAAAAAGATTAAGAATGTAGCAATATGGATAAAAATATTAAATTATTAAAGGTCTCTTCTAAATCAAAACCAAATTCAGTAGCAGGTGCTATTGCCGGGAATAATAAGAAGTGAAAGCAGAGTACAAGTACAGACTATTGGGGCAGGGGGCTCTTAATCAGGCGGTAAAAGGTGTTGCGATAGCACGTGGTTTTATTGCACCGACCGGGCAGGAACTTGTATGCATACCCTTTTTTAAAGATATTGAAATAAATGGGGAAGTCAAGACTGCTATTGTTTTATCAATTGAATCCAGGTAAATCGATCCTACCCTCTTTTAACCTTCAAATTTGTTATTGTTTAGTAAAGTTATTATTTGTATTTTATTTTCAGTTCATCAAAAAGCACTCATAAGGGTGAAATAAGAAACTAAAAATAATAGCAAAAAGATGCTCTTGCTATTTACTTCCTGACAATTATTCATAAGTTATAGTCTGTTATTTGTATTGACATTGATAATTAGTACAATAAAATAAACAATCAATGTAAAATAGTTCATCGTAAGTTATTTGATACATAACTTATAAAACCTAAAATTACATATAGGATTTCGGATCAATGGAAACAAATATTTAAAGGAATTAAAAATAAATAAAAATTTAACGAAAAAAGTCTATATAGAGACATTCGGTTGCCAGATGAACGAATATGATACCGGAAGGATGCTTTACCATCTGGAACAGATCGGTTATGGTCCATCAGAAAAACGTAATGATGCGGATATCATTATAATCAATACATGTGCAGTCAGAGAGAAAGCTGCAAACCGGCTTTTTGGACATCTGGGTAATTTAAAACCCATAAAGGAAGCTAATCCCAACATGTTGATATGTGTTGGAGGCTGTACCGCACAAAACATCAGGGATCAGATCCAAAAAAAGTGTCCCTTTGTTGATATTGTATTCGGCACCCATAATATTTCAGAACTTCCGGCATTGATAGATCAGAGGATAAAAGGAGAAAAAGGCATCTGCTCAATAATAAATGATGGCTTTGACCATGATCTTGATAAGGTGAAAAGAATTTCGAGTTTTCAGGCTCTTGTGCCTATCACGACAGGATGCAATAATTTCTGTTCATATTGTATAGTCCCGTATGTCAGGGGAAGAGAGAAATCTATAGAACCGGACAGTATTGTTAAAAGTATTAAAGAGATAGTGTCAGAAGGAGTGATAGAAATAACTCTCCTGGGACAGAATGTCAACTCTTATGGCAATGGTCTGGATAAGGACATAAATTTTTCAAATCTTCTGGAAAGTGTTTCTGGTATTGCTGGTTTAAAGAGGATCAGGTTTATGACTTCACATCCTAAAGATTGTTCTCCTGACCTGGTCAGGATCATTAAGGAAAGAGATAATATTGTCAATCATTTTCATCTACCACTACAGGCAGGTTCAAACAGGATCCTTGAAAAGATGAATAGAAAATATTCAAGAGAGCAGTACCTGGATATTATAGATAATATTAGAAATAGTATCACCAGCTCCACTATTACCAGTGATATAATCGTTGGTTTTCCGGGTGAGGAGAGAAAAGATTTTGAAGATACTATTGACATGGTACAAAGGATCAGGTTTGGCAGGGCTTTTACTTTTATGTATTCTCCCAGGGAGGGCACAGATGCATCAAAGATGGAAGACACGGTTTCTATGGAAGAGAAGAAAAAATGGTTTAATGAGCTGCTGCAGGTACAAAATAAGATATCCCTGGAGGAAAATGAGAAATTTAATGGAGAGAAGGTTGAAGTACTAGTTGAAGGTAAGAGCCATAAAGATAGGAAATTGCTGGAAGGAAGAATGGAAAACAATATCGTAATAAATTTTAAAGGTAGTGCCAGTCTTATTGGGAAAATAGTCCCAGTCAGGATCGTACATGCAAAGACTTTCCACATGATGGGGGAGCTTATTGATTAATAAATATTATGTATATCTAAATAAAAATATGATTTCAGGAATACTGACGAAAGTATGGAAATATTAAAAGTAAGTGAATTTAAAGAATTAAAAAATACTCTTAAAAAGAATTCAATAGATATAGATCTACTGAAAGATAAACTGCTGAACCACAAAAAGATCATAGTGATCTGTGGCCCTACAGGTATTGGTAAAAGCAAGCTTGGAATAAGCATTTCCAGTTTTTTAGGTACCGATATAATTTCTGTAGATTCCATGCAGGTATACCGCGGGATGAATATAGGGACTGATAAGATAGATACCAGGAATTATGGTATCAAACAGTATATGGTCGATATCTTTGAACCTGACCATAAATTGTCGGTGATGGAATTTAAGAATACTGCAAAAAATATCATAAGCGAAGAATTTATTAAATCCCGGAAGATCCCGGTAATGGTCGGAGGTTCCGGCTTATATGTCAGGGCCATTATAGATGACCTGGACAAAGGCCCGGGAGAGGACAGGGAATTCCGAAAAGCCATTGAAGATGATATTAAAAAAAATAGTCCTAAAAAATATTATAATAAATTACTCAAAATTGACAGGGACTATGCCTTGAAAATAAGCGAAAATGATAGCAGGAGGATTATAAGGGCACTTGAAGTATTCCATTTTTCAGGAATACCATTTTCGCAGTTCCAAAAAGCCTGGGACAGTAAGACAGAATATAAGGTGACCTTTATAGGCCTTAATAAGGACAGAAGCCAGCTTTACCTGGATATAGAGAAAAGGGTGGAAGATATGTTTGAAAGGGGTCTGGTAAAAGAAGTTGAACATCTTATTGAACAAGGTTACAAAGACTCTTTAAGTCTCAGGCAGGCTGTAGGATATAAGGAAATATTGGACCATATTGAAGGTATAACGGACCTTGATACATGTAAAGATGAAGTAAAGAAGAACTCCAGGAGACTCGCTAAAAAACAGATGACCTGGTTTGGACGGGATAGTAGGATTAATTGGATTAGAGTAGACAATTATGATAATATATTTGATTTAATAATAGATACTTTGAAGGTAATTGATAGGGAATTGTAATATGAAAAGCATTGAATTTTCAAAGTTTAATGGTCAGGGAAATGACTTCATCCTCATAGACTCTTTTACAGACAATGTGGAACTTTCATCAATGCAGATAGCAACAATGTGCGACAGGCACTTTGGTATTGGTGCAGACGGAATGATTCTTGTAAAAAGATCCGGTAGTTCAGATTTTTATATGGATTACTATAATCAGGATGGCAGTAAGGCGGAGATGTGCGGTAATGGTATAAGATGCATGTCAAAGTTCATTCATGATAAGAAATTAAGTACAAGGGATAAGTTTAGTATAGGTACTCTTGCAGGAAAGAAGATCATAGAGCTTGATTTAGTTAAGGGATATGTGAGAAATATAAAAGTTGATATGGGTCCTCCAATATTTAATCCGGAAGATATCCCGGTTGCTCTAAAGGGCGTGGAAGTATTTGATCACCGATTAAATACACCAGAGAGGGATTTCTTGATAAATTGTATTTCTATGGGAAATCCTCACTGCATTGTTTATCTGGAAGAAAATGATGATATTGAAAAAATTCCTCTAAATATCTGGGGACCATTACTGGAAGAACACTCCTTTTTTCCCAATAAGACAAATGTTGAGTTTGTTAAGGTCTTATCAGATAGTGCAATAAAAATGAGAGTATGGGAGAGGGGAGTGGGTGAGACCCTGGCTTGTGGTACGGGTGCGTGTGCCGCTGCGGTAAGTGCATTTAAATTGAAGAAGATCACTGGATCTGCGGTAAAGGTAGAAGTACCCGGTGGTGTACTTAATATCGTCTGGAAAGGGGACTCATCCAGTGTTTTTCTTGAAGGAGAAGCAGAGCATAGTTTTAATGGGGTGTATTTTCTTAAGTAATGGCTTTTAAGGTAGCTATAAAATAAATAGAAATGATATGCTCATTAATTACTTTTAAAGACTGAAATAGAAGAAATATTAGAAAGGAATCCATAAATGAAAATTGAAGAGTCAAAAAGGCTTAAGAGATTACCACCTTATTTATTTGCCGAGATTGATAAGATAATCAAAGAAAAAAGAGATCTAGGCCTTGATGTGATAAGTCTTGGAATCGGGGATCCTGATATTCCTACACCTGGAGGAATAATAGAATCTCTTCAAGATGAAGCTGAAAATCCTGTAAACCATCAATACCCTTCAAGTTATGGAATGGAACTTTTCAGGGAAGCAGTAGCAGATTTTTATATGGATAGATTTGGTGTAAAGATCGATCCGGCTGATGAAGTCATACCGATTTTTGGATCAAAGGAGGGTGTAGCAAACATAGCATATACATTTGTTGACCCTGGAGATTATGTCCTTGTTCCTGACCCATCATACCCTGTTTACAGTATTGGTACGATGTTTGCAGGGGGACAGACACACATTATGCCTATGGAAGAAAAAAATGATTATATAATCGATCTGGATAGAATAGATGCTGGTATCGCAGCAAAAGCAAAACTGATGCATGTAAATTATCCCAATAATCCTACTTCAGCTATTTGTAGTATTGATTTTTATGAGAGACTGGCAGAATTTGCCTTAAAAAATAATATTATCGTGTGTCATGATAATGCTTATTCTGATACTTATTTTGGTGATAATAGCCCTGTAAGCTTTTTAAATGCCGGCGGATCAAAAGAGGCCGGAATAGAATTCTACTCCCTATCAAAAACCTTTAATATGACCGGGTGGAGAATAGGCTGCGCCGTTGGAAACAGGGAAGTGATAGCAAGCCTTGGAAAATATAAGACTAATGTAGATTCAGGTATTTTTAATGCGGTCCAGCATGCTGCAATAAATGCTTTCAAAAATTACAAAGAATATAGCACCGAAAACAACAAGATCTATAAAAAAAGAAGAGAGATGGTGACAGGTATTCTCGATAATATAGGAATTGAATATTATAAGTCAAATGCTACCATATATGTGTGGGCGAAAGTTCCCTGAAGGCCATACATCAAAATCTTTTGCAAAACTTGTACTTGATGAGGCAAATGTAGTCGTAACCCCGGGAAGTGCCTATGGAAAATTCGGAGAAGGTTATTTCAGGATATCACTTACTATCTCAGATGACAGGTTAAAAGAAGCCCTGGATAGGATAAATGGTACTTTGTAGGCTGAGTATCAGCATATATTATTTAAATTAGATATTTTTATGGCAAAAGAAAAAGCCCTATTAGTCTTTATAAGTTTTACTCAAAAAATCAAGAGCATTTCATCTAAAAGCGGTTCCAGCCTGACTATGGATGAAAATATTGAAGAACTTACTAATTTAGCTATAAGCGCAGGCGCTGAAGTAGTACAAGTAGTTGATTACCGCCAAACAAAACCAAATCCAAAATATTTTATAAGTACAGGTCGTCTTGAAATAATCAAGAATATATTATCTGAAAACAAAGTTGATCTCATGATCTTTGACGACGAGATAACTCCAACACAGCAAAGAAACTTACAAAGAAAACTTGATATAGGTGTGGTGGATAGAACGGCGCTTATTCTTGATATATTCGCACAAAGGGCTCGCAGTAGAGAGGGTAGACTACAGGTTGAACTTGCACAGTTAAACTATCTTCTGCCAAGACTTATCGGAAAGGGGATCGAACTCTCAAGATTAGGGGGCGGTATTGGTACCAGGGGCCCGGGGGAAACACAACTTGAGGTTGATAGAAGAAAGATAAGAAATAAAATAAGTGCCCTGGAAAAAAAGATCAAACAGATCTCTATTCAGAGGGATACACAAAGAAAAAGCAGAAATGATAATATTTTCCAGGCTGCTATTGTAGGATATACTAATAGCGGTAAATCCACACTTTTGAATTCATTGACAAAGTCAGATGTAGAAGCAAAGAATATGCTTTTTTCTACACTTGATTCTACTACCAGAAAACTGGATTTAGCTGTCAAACCGGATGTACTTCTTACCGATACTGTTGGTTTTATAGAAAAACTCCCTCACCAGCTTATTGCAGCCTTTAAATCTACACTTGAAGAGGTCAAGATCTCTGATCTGCTGCTTCTTATAGTGGACATAAGTAATACTGGTTTTGAATCAAATATATTAAGTGTAAAAAAAGTACTGGAGGACATCGAAGTATGGGGAAAACCTTTTATTATGGTATTTAATAAGATCGATAAGGTAGAAAAATTATTGCTTGAAAGTATAAGATTAAAATACAGGGACAGCATTTTTATATCTGCACTAAAATGTACGGGCCTTGAGGGACTAAAGGAAAGTATAAAGGTAAATATTGAAAAACATAATCTGACCATCAGGGTAAAAATACCATACAACGATCAAAAAATAATTTCATTTATCTATCAAAAATGCAAAATATTAAAAAGAGATGATATGGAAAGCAATATTGTTTTTGATTTGAATATAGAACCAAAATATATTGATATATTAAAAGTTTACTACATGGACCGTAAAAAATAAGTGGAAAAGAATATTAGAAATATTTCCTTATAACGCCGATTACTTTACCGAGGATGGTTACATCACTTACGATGATCGGTTCCATATAATCATTTTCAGGCATTAATTTTATTTCAGACTTGCCCTTAAAGAATCTTTTAACTGTAGCTTCTTCTTCAATTAGCGCAACTATAATTTCACCATTTATAGCTGTTTCCTGTTTACGTACCACAACAAGATCCCTATCCATTATGCCGGCATTTACCATGCTGTCACCCCTGACATTAAGCATAAATACTTCATTCTGGCCTTTAACAAAATCCGGGGTAAGGGGAAAATAATCTTGTATATTTTCCTCAGCCAAAATCGGCTTTCCGGCTGCTATATTTCCTAATACCGGGACAAAAACCAGATTATTCTTGGATAGATTCAGTTCAGATTCCTGGTTGTGAGAGGAGATAACAGAAATGGCTCTTGGCTTGGAAGGATTTCTTTTTAAAAAGCCTAGGGCTTCAAGTTTCTTTAAATGAGAATGTACAGTAGCAGAAGAACTGAGATCAACTGCTTTTGCAATCTCCCTGACTGATGGGGGATACCCTTCCTCTTTGATTTTTTTATTAATAAATTCCAGTATCTTTTCCTGTCTGGAACTTATTTTATTATTATTTTTATTCATAATTGTAATTTTTGGCTATTATAACAAAAAAGCGAACCCATGACAAACATAGGTTCGCTTTTTAAGACTAATCGATTATTCAGCTTTTTTTATCCAGGGCATCATCTTTCTCAATTTCTCACCTACGATTTCGATAGGATGATTTAATTCCTTTTTCTTTGTAGCATTATAGACGGGCCTGTTGGCCTTATTTTCAAGTATCCAATCCCTTGCAAAGCTACCGTTTTGAATATCTTCAAGGATCTTTTTCATGGCTTTTCTTGTATCTTCAGTAATTACTTTCTTCCCGATCATTATGTCGCCATACTCTGCAGTATCACTTATGGAATGTCTCATCCAGGCAATACCGCCTTCATAAATCAGGTCAACAATAAGTTTTAATTCATGTAATACCTCAAAATAGGCGATCTCCGGCTGGTACCCTGCATCTACAAGAGTATCAAAACCTGCCCTGATCAATTCTGAAGTTCCACCGCACAGAACAGCCTGTTCACCAAAAAGGTCTGTTTCTGTTTCTTCTTTGAAAGTAGTGGTAATAATACCGACCCTTCCTGCACCGATTCCCTTGGCATAAGCAAGTGCATAATTTTTCGCATTTCCTGAAGCATCCTGGTATACAGCAATAATTGCAGGAACTCCGCTATTTTGTGTATACATTCTTCTTACGATGTGTCCCGGACCTTTTGGTGCGATCATTATTACATCAAAATCTTCTTTTGGAACTATCTGGTTGAAATGAATATTGAAGCCATGGGAGAAACAAAGTATATTTCCTTTTTCCAGATTGGGTTCAATATATTTTTTATAGATAACAGCCTGCGCCTCGTCCGGAACCAGTATCATGATCACGTCTGCAGCTTTTGAAGCCTCATCGGCGGTCATAACTTCAAAACCTTTTTCTTCAGCCTTTTTCCAGGCATCACTTTCAGGTATTTCTGCTACTATTACATCCATCCCGCTTTCTTTAAGATTCTGTGACTGGGCATGTCCCTGGCTGCCATATCCTATTATGGCTATTTTTTTGCCTTTCAGGATATCCATATCAATATCTTTGTCATAGAACATCTCTGCCATTTTTTCCTCCTTGTAGTTGGTTCAAAAAATCCAATATGTAAATATATTGGCATATCTCATATTAAGAATACCCACTATTTTAACAAAATAAGCTGAAAATGTAATAAAAATTTTTAATAGGGGACTTGCCTTAAAAATAAATTTTTTTGAAAATTATTTGACACAAACGTATGTTCGGTAGTATTATATTAACAAACATATGTTCGTAGTCAAAAAATAGACCTAATATAGCAACAAAACTTATGGAAAAGGGGATAGGAAATGGCAAAGGTAATAGCAATGAACATTAAAAAAGTTTTTTTCATTATCCTGGTAATAGCAGTAAGTATCCTTGTGTTTTTTGCCTTTTACAGTAGCAGGGACAAATTCAGCGGCATAGATACTATGAAATATATGAAAATCAACTTGAACAATATTACCAGTGTCTCTGAGCTTGCAGAGAAATATTCTGATTCAAAGACCAAAGATAGATTTGTATCAGAATTAAAAAAGGTAAATGATATTTCATCTTCTGATTATATAGATAGGAAAACTGTTTTTATTCCTATATTTAAATCAAACTAAATAGAAAAGAGATTTAAATGGTAACTGACCTTGATATCCTGGAAGCTCTCTACGAACAACCAAAAAGCATTACTGAGATCAAAAAATATATGATCTGTCCTGATTGCGGCGATAATCTGGTAAATAGCGGAAATTGTCCTTTTTGCTATTGTGGGTGGAGCAGCTGCGGGTAATCAAATCCTATGATAGTACATTTCCTTCAATAGACTATAAAATGTCCCTTATAATAAAGTCTTTCTTATTGACATTTATCCTGCATAAAATACTATATAAAAATATTATATATATTATTTTCATGGCTTAAAGTGCCATAACTTTAATAAAGATTTGAAGGGAAGTTTATAGATCGTGATAAAACTAAAAATACAAAAACTTGATAAAACTTTAAAAACACCTAAATATGTCCATATAGGAGATGCAGGACTGGACCTCTATAGTGCCTTAGATTGCATTCTAAGGCCTTATGAGCGAAGAAAAGTGCCTACAGGCATAAAGATAGCCATTCCTGATGGATATGCCGGTTTTGTGCAGCCAAAATCAGGTCTTGCCATAAAAAGCGGCTTAAGCCTGGTAAATACTCCCGGACTTATAGATTCCGGATATAGAGGTGAAATCTGTGCTGTACTTATTAACCTTGACCCTGAAAAAGACTTTATAATCAAACATGGTGACAAGATCTGCCAGCTGGTAATACAGAAGGTTGAGAATGTCGAAATTGAGATTACCGATAAACTTGAAAATACTTCACGCGGTGAGGGCGGTTTCGGAAGTACTGGTAATAAGTAATAAGTAATTTTTCTGACAGATTAACTTCTTCAAATATATAAATTCTAATTAATTATTGCCTGAGATAATATCTGTTTTTGAATTAAGCCTATATCAGTATTAATTAGTAAAATTCTAGAAAGTTGTAAATTCCAGGAGTACCAAAAACCCTAGAAAACCCAAAAATATTGGAGTTTGGTTAAATTGTGGTAGGTTCCGATAATATATATTATGTAAACTAGTAATTTTTATGGTATTCTATTACTTAATGATATCTTTTTATTTATAATTTGGTGCCCTGTCCCCTGGTGATAAATAATATTAATTAGCCCCATTCACTTTGTAAACCTAACGTGTAGAATTTCTAATTATCAGTTCAGTACCTAAACTAATAGTTGAATGTTTTTTTGTTATTTATGTTTTTTATGAGTATATCTGTAGCTACTAATCCCAGTTCGTAAACAGGTTAACATATTGCAGTTAAGGGTGGATCTACTATTATGCTCCAATCAGGATCATCGTCTCCATTAGATAATATTAATTTATAACCGGATTGGCGTGCTTTGTCTTCAACAGATTTAGCAATTAATGAATAAAATTGTGAAAGTACAATGCATGAAAGGTAGTATTTAAATCAGGATATCTAAGATTTTATTCTACTTGTTCAAGTATTTAAACAATAAACTATTATAATCTTTTTTGTAAAATAGCTTTATATTTATTTCAGGATAAAGCTCCCTGATTTTCTTTATCTTTCTGTTCTTCTTGGTAACAAGCTTTTGATTCAATGTTGTCAGCTCAATATAAAGATCTAGTTCGGCAAGATAAAAATCAGGAGTTAAACTTATTAATGGAATATCTTTTTCATCCCATTCAAGAGTAAAAGTTTTTGGTTCATACTCCCATTTTATACGGTAAAAATCGAGTATTTTTGCAAATTCCTTTTCACTTTCATGGGCAAAAATAATATTCTCTGCATTTTTGAACTCAAGATCCAGTTTATTATTTTTTGTAGAATTTCTTCTTACTCTAAGCACATTTCTAGCCATTTAAGTATTTAAACAACCTCCTTTTAAACACTAATAGTTTTTACATTATCAATATCTGTTGAATCAGAAATATGGAAATGTCTCTCGATGTCTCCTTTCAGATCTTCATAGACCTTTCCCAATGCTATCCCAAAAACTCCCTGTCCACTTTTTAGGGTATCAACGATAGCTTTATCTGAACTGCAGGCATAGACTGAAGTACCATCAGAGATAAGCGTGACTTTTAAAAAGCCATTATCATTATTATTGCCATTTTCCTCCAGATATTTCTTTGCTTTCCTGATCTTCTGAAGACTGACTCCGGCTTCAAGCAGCTTCTTTATGACTTTTAGTTTTAAGAGATCATTAAAACTATACATCCTTCTAGAACCATACCCTTCCCCATTATTAACAGAAGGTTTTACAAAATCTGTACGGTCATAATAATCAAGTTGCCTGTAAGACAGGCCTATTATCTTACAAACTTCCTTTGATCTATAATAATATTTTACTGCTTCAGCCATATTCCTATAATTTAAAATTACTTATTAAATTTAATATTAACTTATATTACATGCTCGTAATTACATGCTCGTAATTACATGGTTGTAATTACATTATTGTAATTCTAATACCTTAAGTACAGTTAGTCAAATACATAATAAATAATATTCAGGAGAATCAATAAGGGTCTATTCATATATGAAGTTTATTTATAGTCTATATAAAAATAGAAATATTGGATGAGGATTGATCAGCAGATCATCATATACATGTAAAAGTGAGGCTTACCTGATATGTATTATTTATTGAAATCATCAGGTTCAATATGATCTAAAAAATCTTTAAATTTATTGACTTCTTCGTCAATTGATTGTATTACTAAGCCGCCAGAATCAAGAACATGCTCTGCAGCAAATATATCACATTTGCTTCTAACAGCAGTAGCGATCGCATCAGATGGTCTTGAATCTATTTTAATCAATCTTTTATCAAGATTTCTAATATTGATAATTGCATAAAATGTATTGTCCTTTATGTCAGATATCTCAATATTGGCAATTTTTATCCTAAGGTTTCTAATGATATTAATAATAAGATCATGAGTCATTGGCCTTGGTGTTTTAATATGTGACAGTTCAAGCGCGATTGCAGAAGCTTCAAATGGACCAATCCATATTGGGAGATACCTGTTACCTCCATCCTCCTTAAGTAGGAGAATCGGTTTTTGTGAAGGCAGTTCTATTCTTACTCCCTCCAGATTCATCTTGATCAAATTTATTTTTTTATTATCCATTATTAAAAATATTTATTATTATTACTTTTTCCCTTTTTTTTATTATATCACTTATCATTCCAAATTCGAAAATACAAGTTGATCTACACCTGAGCTGGAAGTCGACTAATATATTTTCTTCCGGTTATGATTTTGCAATCGATCCGATCATAAAGAAGTCCAGATAAATAGCCAGACACTTATTTAAAAATTAGAATTATTTTTAAGTGATTCAATATCCCTTTTTACAGTGTCAATATTGAGTTCATAAATTGATTCAAGATTTCTAAACTTCTGCTTATAATCAAGTCCATAACCTACAATATACTTCTCCCCTATGCTGAATCCAACATATTTTATATCGATATCCGCGATTCTCCGGACATCCCTGTTAAGAAGAGTACATATGGATATACTGTTTGGGTACCTTGATTTTAGATTTCTAAGTAAGTAGCTCATGGTTAGACCGGTGTCGATTATATCTTCAACGATTAGCACATCTTTTCCCTCTATGGAGTCTTCCAGGTCTTTAGTTATTCTAACAACACCGGAAATATCTTCATTTATTCCATAAGTAGAGATACTCATAAAATCTATGGAAAGCGCCAGGTCTATTTTCTTGATAAGATCAGAAAGAAATATTATTCCACCTCTTAAAACACTTACAAGCAGGATTTCCTTACCTTTATAATCTTCTGTTATCTGTTCCCCAAGCTCAGATATTCTATTTTTTAATTCTGAGCTGGGGAATAGTATCTTTCCTAATATATTACTCTTAGTGAGTTCTTTTTCTCTTTTAATTTCTTTCAAGATCCCGGACCAATAAACATTAAATATTATTAGTACATTAATCTATCAATACCTGGTATCAAACATACCCATGTTGAACCACGATTAAATAAAACTGTATTTCCGTCATTATCCTTAAATTCA
>PVMK01189205.1_pt1 | contig 21132 bp, 20 predicted proteins | sample 1853481 | NCBI WGS metagenome assembly PVMK01 (sample SAMN08533507, study PRJNA380276) | Marine sediment metagenome, whole genome shotgun sequencing project.
CCGATGATAGCGTTGTCGATGAGTTTCGGGATGCTTGTGTTCCAGCCTTCGCCGCTTACGTCAGCGGGAGTTAGTTTGAGTTTTTGGGCAGCCTCGACAGTGGCCTTGAAAATGTGAATGAAATCTTTGGTCTCTTTTTCAAGGTCGGTTGAAATTTTATTTGGCCAAAAAAAGAGGGTATGGTGTAGGTACTTAATTTTACTATGGGGAACGGTCAAGAATGCAAGATTTTTTTAACTATATGGATATACCTGCCAATTTTTATTTTTCATGTAAAAAAGGGCTTACGGATTTCATTCGTAAGCCCTTTGCGTCGAAATGGCTGGGGGACCAGGATTCGAACCTGAGTTAACGGGGCCAGAACCCGTCGTCCTGCCGCTAGACGATCCCCCAGTGTCGTGGGAACCTATTTCCTACAGAATAAATTTCTGTGAGTCAAGGAAATTTAGTTGATTAAGTTGATTGGTTGAATAGTCAAATAGGTTAGGATGGTTATGATCGTTTAGATGGTTGAGATCGTTGTGATGGTATAGATGGCTTGGATCGTTTTCACGACCCAAACGATCCAAACGAACATAACGATCTAAACCATTTCAACCATCCCTTTCTGCTATAAATTGTATCGCTTTTTTAAGCCGCGGGATCACGCGATCGGGTCCTAAAATGGCGATGATTTCGAAGATGCCCGGGCTGGCGGTTCGGCCGGTCAGCGCCACCCGCACCGGCTGGGCTATTTTACCCAGCTTCAGACCGGTTTCATCCATCACCGCCTTAAATACCTCTTCCAGATTCGAATGGCTGTAATCTTCCAGGGCAGCGAGTTTTTCAGTCAGGATCTTCACAGGTTCTAAAGCGGCCGGTTTGAGGAATTTTCGGGCCGCTTTTTCTTCATAGCTGATATCGCTCAAATAATAAAACAGGGCCGCCTCGGCCATGTCTTCAAGGGTTTTGCTGCGGGGCTGCAGGGTTTCAATGACCTGCAGAATATAATCATCTTCTTCGATTTCAATGCCGGCCTTTTTTAGAAACGGTTTCAACGGATCGACCAGATCCCCTGGGGGACGCTGCCATGATGTGTTCGGCGTTGAGCGCCAGCAGCTTGTCGAGATCAAAAATTCCGGCCGAGCGCCCGATGTTTTCAATATTAAAAACTTCGATCAGTTCATCGCGGGTGAAAAATTCCTGATCCCCGTGGGACCATCCGAGACGAACCAGGTAGTTTATCAGGGCTTCGGGCAGAAATCCCATGTCCCGGTACGCGGTGACCGACATCGCGCCGTGGCGCTTGCTCAATCGGGCGCGATCATGGCCGAGCACCATGGGTACGTGGCCAAAAGTCGGCAAAGGACTTCCCAGGGCCTTATACAGCAGTATCTGTTTGGGCGTATTCATTACGTGGTCGTCACCGCGAATAACGGTATTGATATTCATGGTGATGTCGTCAACCACCACGACAAAATTATACGTCGGTATGCCGTCGCTGCGGCAAATGATAAAATCGTCCAGCTCGTCATTCTGGAATACCATATGGCCTTTAATCACATCTTCAACCACGGTTGTGCCGGTGAGCGGGGCCTTGAAACGCACCACGGCTTTATCCGACTTATCCAGCCCTTTTTCACGGCATGAGCCGTCATAGCGCGGTTTATCCCCGGCGGCCATGGCCTTTTGCCGCATGACGTCAATTTGCTCGGGCGAACAGGTGCAATAATAGGCCTGGTCGGAGTCTATGAGTTTTTGAATATATTCCCGGTAGATATCGAAACGCTGGGTCTGGAAGTAGGGCCCCTCGTCCCAGTCGATCCCAAGCCACTGCAGGGCCTCAAAAATGGCATCCACCGAGGCCTGGGTGGAGCGTTCGGTATCCGTATCCTCGATCCGCAGGACAAATTTGCCTTGCATATGCCGGGCGTATAACCAGTTGAATATTGCCGTGCGGGCGCCTCCCACGTGAAGGTAACCGGTGGGGCTCGGCGGAAACCGCGTAATTATTTGTTCCATATTGTTCACCTTGATAGAACTATTTTATGATTGCGCCGTCTTATAGTGTGCGAGCCATTATGACAGTAACCAGATGAAATTATTTATATTCATGATTCATTCATCTACTGCAAATGTCTTAAAATAGGTAATTAATTAGTAAATCGCCGGAGCGGCGAAATTGGCCGGCGCCCCATCCGTTTTCTTTGTATTTCCTTAAAAATCCTGCACTTATTGGCTCTTTCCCAATTCACTATTTAAGCCCGGCAAAATAGATTTGACAAATAATATTAAACGGTTATATTATAAAGCTATTGGCCGCAGGGTAACTTCAATAACACAGAAGCGATCCCAGTACAAGAAAACAAAATGGATGGTTGGTTTGAAAATCCTTGACATTCGTCTGAATTTGAATTACTAGAACCGCACCCTTGAAATTGAGTACTAATTTTTATAAATTTATAAATATATTAGATAGTTAGGAGATTACTCATGGCAGTGCCCAAAGCGCAAGACTTCTAAGTCAAAACGCGACATGCGACGAACACACCAAAAAACAACGGCCCCGAACTTATCAACTTGTCCTGATTGCGGTGAGGCAACCCTGCCGCATCATGCCTGTCCCAGCTGCGGTTCTTACAAAGGGCCGTACCGTTATTTCAAAAGATGAGGATTAACGCCAAATTTTGTCAACCATACCGGATCTGTAACAACCCCCTGCCGGTGATGGGGGTTGCTTTTATGTCATTCTAACCCAATCCACCAGATTATAGATAGGTTTACAAAAAAGTTTTGTTAAAGCTGTTGTGTGCAAAATTCAGGTCGTGTATTGCTGTGGCCTGATATGACCTGAATTTTGCATGAAAATTAAGGAATTAAATCGATGGCTTCTGAAGAAACCCAACTCCAGGGATTGGATCAAGAGTCCCGGCAAATGGTTCTGGATACCATTGCCCAGCTGAGAAAGCGGCTTTTGACCAAGGAGAAAATACTGCAATACGACCGTGAGGAAATATTCCCGGAAGAAACCATCCGCGAAATGCTGGGTCCTGAAATCGGGCTGCAATTGTTGATGCTGCCGGAGGCTTACGGCGGGATGGGGGGCGGCACACGGGACAGCTGTGCGGTGATCCGGGAGATGGCCAAAATTTGCCTGGGTATCACCACCGCTTTTTTTGCCATTCAGCTGGGTGCCGATCCGATCGTCGTCGCAGGCACCGAAGAGCAGAAGCAGAAATGGCTCGGTGCCATTGCAACAGGCAAGGCCCTGGTTGCCTATGCGGTCACCGAGCCGGATGCCGGCAGCAATGTGGTTGCCATCAAGACCAAGGCCGATCCGGTGACCAATGATGCCGGTGACATTATCGGATACAAGATAAACGGCAGCAAGCAGTTCATTTCCACCGGCCTGTACGCGGATTTTATCACCGTTCTGGCCACTACACCCGAAGGGGCCACTTTTTTTATCATGGAAAAAGGGCACTGAGGGCTACACTCCGGGAAAAGGGGAAAAAAAACACGGGATACGGGCTTCGAATACCTCGCCGCTGACCTTTTCCGATGCCTTCGTGCCGGTGGAAAATCTGATCGGCGGCGTTGCCGGCCAGGGATTCAAACATGCCAGTAAAGTCTTCGGGTATACGCGACTGATAGTTGCCGCCATGGCCCTGGGCAGCGGGGAAGCGGCCGTGGAAATTGCCATTAATTATGCCAAGGAACGCATTCAATTCAAGGCCCCGTTGTCGGAAAAGCAGGGGTACACCCACAAACTGATCATCCCTCATGTCGTCCGGCTGGCCGCAGCGGAGGCTTTCATTGAGGAGACCGCTGAAAGACTGGATTCCGGGGAAAAAAATCTTGAAGTGGAAGGTTCGATTGCCAAGCTGTTCACCACGGAATCCGCCAACAAAGCAGCCGAAGATGCCATCCAGGCCCTGGGCGGTTACGGCTACATTGCCGAGTACGAAGTAGAAAAAATTAAACGGGACGTTCGAATTACCTGTATATACGAAGGGACCAGCGAGATTCAGCAGAATATTATCAGCATGTTTCGCTGGAAGAAAACCCGCAAATCCAAGGGCGAGTTTTACCAGTCCATCAGGGATGAGATGGTGCGGCTGGACGGTGAGGCGGATGATCTCGGATGCCGGATATACGGGCTGGCCGCCGACGCGCTGAACCAGGCGGTCAACCTGGCCCACGACCAGCGATTGACCCGGCAGCAGTATGTCATGTTCGCCCTGGCCGATATGATGGCCCATGTCGAGGTGGGGGCCAGCCTGGCCCGCAGGGCCTTTGATGCGGTTCAAGGCGGCGGTGCCGCCGCGGAGAAAATTAAATTAATTTCCCGGCTTTTTGCCAATGAAACTGCCCAGATGGTCTCCCAGGGCATCTTGAAAATCGTGATGGGCTGTGGGGCCTGTGATCTGAATATGACCAACGATTTTATGCAGAAAATTGCCTACACCGAGCTGACCGCCAGCTGCCGGAATATTATAACCGACATGGATCAGCTGGCCGACATCGTATTTGAGAGGTAAGCATGACGGATGGGGACAAACGAACGATTCTGGTTACCGGTGGTTCCCGGGGGATTGGCCGGGGCATTTGCCTGGCGTTTGCCCGGTCCGGCAACCACATTTATTTTAACTATTCATCAGCCGGTGAGGCCGCCGCTCAGACCGAAAAGCTGGTGGCCGAAGCCGGTGGTACCGCCACCGGCATACAGGTAAATGTTGCTTCTGAAGAAGAGGTCATCGGTTTTGTTGCACGTGCCCTGGATGAAACCGGACGGATTGATGTTTTGGTCAACAATGCCGGTATTACCCGGGACGGCCTGATTGTTCGCATGAAGGAAGCCGATTGGGAAGCGGTTCTCAATGTCAATTTAAAAGGGGCTTTTCCTCTGCACCAAAGCCGTTACCAAGCCGATGATGAAACAACGCTACGGCCGCATCATCAATGTGTCGTCGGTGGTGGGGGTGAGCGGAAATCCGGGCCAGGCCAATTATGTTGCCTCCAAGGCCGGCATTATCGGGCTTACCAAAGGTGTTGCCAGAGAGCTGGCGTCGCGCGGCATCACGGCCAACGTGGTGGCGCCGGGTTATATCGAAACCGATATGACGGCCGATCTGCCGGACAAAGCCAAGGATGCCATGGTGAGCCAGATTCCGCTGGGTCGGTCCGGAACACCGGAGGACATAGCGGCGGCGGTTGTGTTTTTGGCGTCCGATCAGGCGGCTTATATTACGGGGCAGGTGTTACACGTATCCGGCGGCATGTACATGTGAAAACGAATTCAAAATGCCATCTCGCACTCGATAACTGCGTTGCGTTCCGGCGCAAAATGCTCACGTACTTACGTGTACGCTCCGCTTTTGCGCCGAAACGGCGCCTTGTTCTCAAGCGCGATATAGCCTTTTGAATTCGTTTTACATAGTTTTGACTTTGGGCTTTCAGCTATGAGCTCTATTTATTGTTTTTATTCACCATTGCCTGCGGCTATTTGGGCCCAGCTATTTGCAAGGAGGTAAGTCTGATGTCTATTGAGGATAAAGTAAAAAAGATTATTGCCGAAAAATTGAGTGTTGATTTGTCAGAAGTTGTACCTGAAGCGTCTTTCGTGGATGATCTGGGAGCCGATTCCCTTGACCTGGTTGAATTAATCATGTCCATGGAAGAAGAATTTGATGTTGAAATATCCGATGAAGATGCCGAAAAGATAACCCGCGTCAAAGACGCCATGGCATACGTAGCGGAACATTAGGCCGCAGGGGTCACATGGCGCTGGTTACTGGTCACGGGTCTTTAGGTTTGGGGTGAGAAGTTGTAGCTAGACTCATTAACTATTTAACTAATACTGGAAGAGCGAACTCTATGAAGAGAAGGGTCGTCGTCACAGGCTTGGGGCTTGTAACCCCGGTGGGTGTTGGCGTTAAGCAGACATGGGAGTCTCTGTGCACGGGAAAATCGGGTGCGGCAGAAATTACGCATTTTGACGCGTCTGCTTTTCCGACAAAGATTGCCGCCGAAGTCAAGGATTTCAACCCGCAGGATTTTATGCCCAAAAAAGATGCCAATCGCGTTGAACCCTTTATTGCGTTTGCTCTGGCGGCCTGCCGTATGGCTGTGGAAGACTCCGGCCTGGTCATCAACAGTTCCAACGAATCCAGGGTCGGGACCATTACAGGCTGCGGACTGGGCGGTTTGCGCTTCATGGAGGAGACGGTTCGTAAGGTTACCGAACAGGGGCCACGCAGAGTAAGCCCCTTCTTTATTCCCATGATGATCGGAAATATGGTTCCCGGAATGATATCCATTCATTTTGGCGCCAAGGGCCCGAATTCCTCACTTGCCACTGCCTGCGCCGCCGGCGCCCATGCGGTGGGAAATTCGTTTCGACTGATCCAGGACGGTACCGCGGATGCCATGATCACCGGCGGCAGCGAAGCCGTTATCAGCCCGACCTGCATCGCCGGTTTCGGTTCCATGAAGGCCCTGTCCACCCGCAACGATGATCCCGCGAAAGCCTCGCGTCCTTTTGACAGGGACCGTGACGGTTTCGTCGTAGGGGAAGGTAGCGGTATTCTAGTTATCGAAGCCCTTGGTCATGCCCTTGAACGGGGCGCCCCCATCTATGCTGAGATAACAGGTTACGGCATGAGCGGCGATGGATATCACATGACCTCGCCGCCACCGGATGGTTCCGGAGCGGTTCGGTGTATGGAGGCTGCTCTCGAGGATGCAGCCCTTGACTGCAGCCAGATTGACTATATCAATGCCCACGGCACATCCACCGAATTAAACGATCTGTATGAAACCCGGGCGATAAAGACGGTATTCAAAGAACATGCCCACTCTGTGGCCGTAAGTTCCACCAAATCAATGACCGGTCATTTGCTTGGGGGGGCCGGAGGCATTGAGACTGTTTTCACGGCTCTGAGCATCCATGAAAACATGATTCCACCGACCATCAATTATGAAAATCAGGCCAAAGAATGCGATCTGGATTACGTGCCCAATGTCGCCCGAAAAGCCAAAGTACAAAATGCCATGAGCAATTCATTTGGATTTGGCGGTACGAATGCTTCCCTGATTCTGTCAAAATATCATAAATAAGCATTGATAAATTTCTCCCCAATAGCCTCTCTGACTGCTCTTAAAAACAATCCGAAATTTTTTTGCTTGCGGTAATGTGAATAGAAATATACTATTATTTTTTATGATTTTCAGAATCACGAAAACGGGGAGGCTTTAGCCCAGCATGGTAAAAACGGAAAATCGCCCATCGTGGGAAACATATTTCATGAATATTACCAATCTCGTGGCCCAGCGCTCGACCTGTCTGAGGCGGGCGGTAGGTGCCGTTCTGGTCAAGGACAAACGAATTCTGTCCACCGGATACAACGGTGCGCCGACCAACCTGAAGCATTGTCTCGAAGTCGGCTGTCTGCGTGAACAAATGGGCATCAAATCCGGCACGATGCACGAGCTGTGCCGGGGTATTCATGCCGAACAAAATGCGATCATACAAGCCGCCTACCATGGCGTATCGGTAAAAGGGGCCGTGATTTACTGCACCAACCAGCCCTGCTCCATCTGTGCCAGGATGATTATCAATGCCGGTATTGTAAAGATTTATTACCGCTCGGGCTATGCAGATTCCCTGGCCAAAGAATTGCTGGCCGAAGCAAATATTGAATTAAAACAAATTGAATCCGACAATCAGGAGGAAGGCTCATGAAATGTCCTTATTGCGGCGAAACTGATAACAAGGTAATCGATTCCAGGTTGAGCAAGGATGCCAGTGCGATTCGGCGGCGCAGGGAATGCATTGATTGCAGCCGTCGGTTTACAACCTACGAGCACATTGAAGAGATTCCCATCATGATCATCAAAAAGGATGGGCGTCGCGAGGTCTTTAACCGGGAAAAGGTGCGCAGCGGGATACAAAAGGCCTGTCAGAAACGCGACATCAGCATGAATGTTATCGAAGAATTTATTGACGACCTGGAACGAGACTTGCGTGAAATCGGTGAAAAGGAATTGCCCGCCTCTGTTGTCGGTGAGAAAACCATGGCCAAGCTGCACGAGTTGGATGACGTCGCCTATGTACGCTTTGCGTCGGTTTATCGGGAATTCAAGGATGTGAATGATTTCGTGTCCGAGTTGAAGAGCCTCTTGAGTAATCATGAGAAGTAGCTTGGTTTGGTTAAATAGAAGATAAGAAGTTAAGAAGGTGAGAGGCATTTCGCCGTTGGCGGTTTGAGGCCTGAGGTTTGAGGTTGGAGGCAAAAGAGCTCAAACCTCTAACCTTATACCTCAAACAGCCGAAGGCTCTTCTTACCTTCTCAGCTTCTTATCTTCTGTATTTTCTTTTACGACTATCACTATTCAACTAATCAACCTGTCAACCAACCATGGACGACCAGCATTTCATGCAAATGGCTCTGGACCTCGCGGTCAAGGGTGAGGGATTTACCTCTCCCAACCCCTTGGTCGGGGCCGTATTGGTAAAAAGACGGCCAGGTGGTGGGCAGCGGTTATCACGAAGTTATCGGCGGACCCCACGCCGAGGTCAATGCCATCGATGCGGCCGGCGACCGTGCCGCTGGTGCCACCCTCTATGTTACCTTAGAGCCCTGTAACCATACGGGGCGGACACCCCCCTGTACACCTAAAATATTGGAATCCGGCATCAGCCGGGTTGTGGTGGCTATGTCCGATCCGAATGAGAAGGTGATCGGCGGAGGTTTAAAATTTTTGCAACACAACGGCATTCCGGTCACCCAGGGTGTTTGCGAGAAACAGGCCCAGAAACAGAATGAGGCCTTCCTTAAATATATTCGCACCGGGCAGCCCTTTGTGATTGCTAAATGCGCCGCCACCCTTGACGGTCGGATTGCCACACGTACCGGAGATTCCAAATGGGTGACCGGCGAGGCGGCACGGCAATTCGTGCACAGCCTGCGGCATGCAGTTGATGCCATCATGGTCGGTATCAACACGGTTCGTAAGGACAACCCGAGCTTGACGACTCGTCTCGACGACCGGCAAGGTAAAGATCCGGTAAGAATCATCCTGGACACCCATCTGTCCATTGCGCCGGATGCCAGGGTATTGCAGCAGACATCCGCATCCGAAACGATTCTGGTGGCCGGCCAGGGGGTGGCGCGGAGTAAAAAGACTGCTTTTGAAAAGGCAGGGGCCCGGGTGATCGAATCTTCGCTCAAGGATAATCGAATTGATATGTCCGCCTTAATGGATCAACTCGGTGAACTGGAGATCTGCAGTTTATTAATAGAGGGCGGCAGCCGGGTGCTGGCCTCGGCGTTTAAGGCCGGTATTGTCGATAAGGTGCTGTTTTTTTATGCCCCTAAGATTTTAGGTGGAGACGATGGTGTCCCCATCTGCAGCGGACCGGGTGCGGAGCTGATGAATCAATCGACGGCGGTAAAAGAAATCGCGGTTCGCGTTTTGCGGATGATATTCTCATAGAAGGATATATTGAAAAGACCTGATTCGTACTTATATTATACAATTGGCCAGATGCGATGGCCAATTGTAGTTAATTAGTTGATTGGTTGATTAGTTTAATGGGTAATAAGGGATTTCAATCTATCTGACTATCTGACGGATCAACTATTTAACCAATCAACCAATCAACTTATACCATGTTCACCGGAATCATAGAGGGCTTAGGGGCCATATCCGCCATCCGATCAGCCGGCTTGGGGAAGCGGTTGACAATTGAATTCGATTTCGATCTGGATCAGACAAAAATCGGCGACAGCATTTGCGTCAGCGGTGCCTGCCTGACGGCGGTTAAAATCGACCGCCGGAATTTTGAGGTTGACATTTCCCCCGAAACACTTCAAATGACAACCTTTGGCCAGGCCAGGGTCGGCGAACGGGTCAACCTCGAGCGGGCCCTGCGGCTTTCGGATCGGATTGACGGGCATCTGGTTTCGGGGCATATCGATGGCATCGGCCAAATCCGGCAGCGGGAGACCCTGGGCAATGCAATTATTGTCACCATTGACATTGCCGAGTCGATGGCAAAATATATGATCGTCAAGGGATCGGTTGCTGTAGACGGCATCAGCTTGACCATCAATACCTGTACCCCGGGCAGTTTTTCCGTAAGCATCATTCCGCACACCGCTGATTTAACGACGATCGGTTTTAAAAACAAGGGTGATCCGGTAAACATTGAAAACGATATGATCAGCAAGTATGTCGAACGCTTTATGAACGCACGGCCGGGCCGGAATAAAGACAAGGCTGAAAAAGCATCGGCGATTGATAAGGAGTATTTGATGAAAACGGGATTCATCGATTAGCTCGATGCCGGATGCTCGTTACTGGATAAACTAAAAAATCGACAGTCGTCGATAGGACGCAATAAAGCGTCTAATACTATAGTTGGAGAAGCTATAAAAAATGCCACACCTTACCATTGAAGAGACGATTAGAGATATTCGCGAAGGACGGATGGTCATCCTGGTGGATGACGAGGACCGGGAAAATGAGGGGGACCTTTGCATGGCTGCTGAGGCCGTGACGCCCGAGGCTATCAATTTCATGGCCAAACACGGCCGCGGGCTGATCTGTCTTCCGATGACCCCGGATAAAATCGACGCTCTGGATCTTCCCCCAATGGTCGACCACAATACCTCCCCTTACGGGACCGGTTTTACCGTGTCCATTGAAGCCCGCTGCGGCGTTTCCACCGGTATTTCAGCTGCCGATCGGGCCACCACGATTTTAACCGCCGTGGCAGATGATGCCAGTACCCGAGACCTAGTGCGGCCCGGCCACATTTTCCCCCTCAGGGCACGGGAGGGTGGCGTTATCGTCAGGGCCGGTCAGACTGAGGGCTCGGTCGATCTGGCGCGTCTGGCCGGTATGAAACCCGCCGGGGTTATCTGCGAAATTATGGATGAAGACGGTACCATGGCCCGAATGCCGAGTCTTGAAAAATTCAGTGAAAAACACGGCCTAGGCATTTGCACCATCGCCGATTTAATTGAATACCGCATGCGTATGGAATCCTTTGTGCACCGTGCCGCCGAAACCAAAATTCCCACCAGCGTTGCCGGTGAGTTCAGAGCGGTTGTCTATGAGAATGACGTCGATAACCTTTTGCACATTGCCATGGTCAAAGGCGAAATCGATCCGGAAAAACCGACCCTCGTGCGGGTGCATTCCGAGTGTTTGACCGGCGATATTTTCGGTTCGCTGCGCTGTGATTGCGGGCCCCAGCTGCACAAGGCCATGGCCAAGATGGAAGAAGAAGGAAGCGGCGTGCTTTTGTACATCCGGCAGGAAGGCCGCGGCATCGGCCTGGTCAATAAAATTAAAGCCTACGCCCTGCAGGAGACAGGTCTTGATACGGTTGAGGCCAACGAGGAACTGGGTTTTGAACCGGATATGCGCAATTACGGCATCGGGGCCCAGATTCTGGTTGATCTTGGCGTCCGAAAAATGAGGCTTTTGACCAACAACCCCAAGAAAATGGTGGGACTGGAAGGATACGGCCTGAGCATTACCGAGCAGGTACCCGTCGAAGTCGAACCCAACAAATTCAACAAGTGTTATCTGGAATGTAAGAAACTGAAAATGGGGCATACGCTAAACATCGACGTAACTCCGTGAGATAGATGAGTTGATTAGTTGAATAGTTGACTGGTTGATTAGGTTTGGATGATCGGAATCGTTTAAAACATTAATCAACTAATTACTCCGCCCTGAAAAATAGCCATAACAGGGTTGGGTAGTGTAAATTTGTTCTTTTAAAATTGAAGAAAATATTTAGAAGTTGATCCGGGCGGATTAATTAATCATCAGCATCTGGGATGAAATTAAAAAGTCAAAAATAGCATAAAAAAATGCGCAGCATAAAATAATTAATCCGCCGGACCTTCGATCTAACAACTTACTTCAGTTTTCAAAGAACAATTTGCAACCCTAAATGTGCTATTTTTCAGGGCGGAGTAATTAACCAATAAACCAAATTAGAAGGGAGCGCACATGCCGAAATTTCATGAGGCGAAACTTATTGCTGAAGGTAAAAAGTTCGCATTGGTGGTCAGCCGCTTTAATGATTTTATTACCGAAAAGCTTTTAAGTGGTGCGCTGGATGCGCTTATTCGCACCGGTGCCAGTGATAAAGACATTGAGGTGGTGAAAGTACCGGGAGCCTTTGAAATTCCGCCGGTGGCCTTGAAAATGGCAAAAACAAACCGCTTCCATGCCGTTATTTGCCTGGGCGCCGTCATAAGGGGCGCGACGCCGCATTTTGATTATGTCAGCGCCGAAGTATCAAAGGGAGTTGCCATGGCCGGCATGGAATCCGGAACGCCGGTTATCTTCGGCGTTATTACCACGGACACCATCGAACAGGCAATTGAACGTGCCGGCGCCAAGGCCGGTAATAAAGGATGGAGTGCAGCCATGGCTGCTGTGGAGATGGCAAATCTGTTTGAACTTATTGATTAGACAAGATCATGGGTACTCGTCGTAAGGCGCGTGAACTCGCCATGCAGGCGCTCTTTTACATGGACATACAAAACAACGCATCGGTGGAGATGCTGGCGCATTTCTGTGAAAATTTTCAGCCTTCGGAAAAATCACAACCGTTTTTTTTGAAACTGGTAAATGGCGTCCTGGAGACAAAGGGAGAGCTTGACGCCCTGATTGACCGCTTTTCAAAAAATTGGGACATCAGCCGCATGTCCTGTGTTGACCGCAATGTGATGCGCATTGCGGTTTTTGAATTACTTTACTGTGCCGATATTCCCCCGAAAGTGTCCATTAACGAAGCCATTGATGTCGGGAAAAAATTCGGTACGGAAGAATCCGGAGCATTTATCAACGGAATCATGGACAGTATCCGCGGCGAGCTGGAAAAAAACGGAAAGTTAAACAAGATAGATAAGTTCGAAGATTAATAGATAAAGGCCGTGTTTCAGATTTCAGGTGTCAGGACTTAGGGCGCAAGGTTTTAAATAAGACAAACTTCCTTTTTTAAAATCCGCAATCCGAAATCGAGACAATCCCAAATCAAAGGCTTCTGACCTTTGGCCTCTGACTTCTGTTATCAGTTATCTGAACTACAAGGAGGAAAATGTGATTATAAAAACCCTGGTTGTTGGACCGATCCAAGCGAATTGTTTTATTGTCGGCTGTGATGAAACCCTGGAAGCAGTGGTTATTGATCCTGGAGATGAAGCCGATCGAATTTCACGTTTACTGGCCGAATCCAGCCTGACTGCTAAATATATCATTAACACCCATGGCCATATTGACCATGTCAGCGCCAATAAAAAACTGCATGAAATTACCGGTGCACCGATTTTCATCCACCCCCTCGATGCGCCGATGCTCGATCAGGTTGCTGCCAGCGCGGCCGCCTGGGGTCTTGATGCCGAAAATTCTCCGGCACCGGACAGAGAATTGCAGGAGGGAGATAAGATCACCTTCGGCAATATTACCCTGACGGTTATTCACACCCCGGGACACACACCGGGTGGGATTTCGCTTCACGCTAAAGATGATGTCTTTGTCGGCGATACGTTATTTGCGGGTTCTATCGGCCGCACTGATTTTCCGGGGGGCAGCTTTGAGACCATCAAGGAGAGCATCCAGCAAAAGCTGTTTAAACTCGGCGATGATGTCAGGGTCCATACAGGTCACGGCCCGACGACAACCATCGGAGAAGAAAAGCGCTCCAATCCCTTTGTCGGGGTAAACGCCTCATATTTTGGGTAAGAACCGAACCCGGATGAGCCGATATGAAACAGGTTTTGAGCCGTTTATAGCTCAACTTGTCCGGGAAATTCGAAATCCGAATGTTCCAATGACAAAAACAAAAGCAGCAAACGACATCATGCAAGCCACGATCCTGTTTGGGTCATTGGAATTTTAATCATTCGAATTTGTTTCGGATTTCGGTATTCGATATTCGGATTTTAATATTTCTGCGATAGGTTATTCAATACCATCCACCTAAATTAATTGATGTTGTTCGCTTCCGCACTTAACGACAGTTTGGCTTGTGCCTCCCTGTATTCGATTCCCTGCCGTTTCAAGATATCGTAATAAATCATGATCTGTTTGACATAGATAACGGGCTCTGTGCCTCGACAGTATCCGTATTTAGCCTTTTTATAATATTTTCGGTATCTTAACAACGGCAACGTTTTGCTTAGCGCTTCCCATGAATCCGGATTTAGATTCTTTTTAATGGCCAGATTCCGGGCATCCTGGATATGCCCCTGGCCCACATTGTAGGCTGCCAGGGCAATCATCATTCGATCCTCCCCCTTTGCGCCGTTGTAAAGATCATACATGTTTCTTAAATGCTGAACCCCGCCATTGATATTATCCACCGGATTATAAATATCGCTAACTTTCAGGCTGCGGGCTGTGCGGGTGAGAAGCTGCATCAAACCCTTTGCACCGGCATGGCTTTTGGCCAATGGATTTAAATGGGATTCCTGGTAAATCTGGGATGCTATCAAGCGCCAGTCGAAACCGTGCTTTTTGGCTGCTGCCTTGATAAACGGACTGTAACGAGATAGTTTGCTTTTGATCCTGCGGTGAAAGGCTCTTAAGTCAACGTAGTCGAAACTCTCAATATCTCCGTAATATTTATCGTAAATTTCATCAAACCGACCATTTTCTTTGATGGTTTTAAAAAAGGAATTGATTTTTTCTCGAAGCTGGTGCGCTTCGGGATGCACCGCCCAGCCGAGAGGCTGCAAGCCATTGATCGCCCCCGCCATGACTCCGCGGGGATAACGGCGCTGATTGAGCAGGGCAATATTGCTGTCGGCAACGGTCAATTCGACATCACCCTCTGCCACCTGCTGAATAAGTTCCTCGGTGAGTAAGTTCTTGTGCAGTTCAATGGTAAAATCAATCCCCTGCCGGCGAAGTTCCTCGAGACGTTCCTGGTAGGCGGTTGACGTCTGGACATGGATGGTTCTCCCGGAAAGGCCTTCAATATTTTTTATTTTTGGGCGGTTTCCATGAGAAATAATGTGCTGCTGGATGTCCATGTATCCGTCTGAGAAAGCGACCCGCTTTTGCCTTTTGGGGGTAATGGTTATTCCCGCTGCAATTAAGGCCGCATGCCCCTTCTTTAGCTCCGAAATCATTTTTTTCCAATTATCAACAATCTTAACTTTCAGTTCGACACCTAGATAATCGGCGAACTCTCTGGCCAACTCATACTCAAAACCCATGGCCTCACCCCGATAAAGATAATAGCAGTGGGGTGTATTTCGGGTGATCACCGTCATCTGTCCGGCTTTGAGGATTTTGTGGAGGGTTATAAATCGATAATCCTCAATGATCGGATTTATAGCGTAAAGTACGCCAATTACCCATAATACCAGAAGAATCAACGATAGGATGCGCCCTCTATGAAAAAATTTATGGATGCCCGATGTAATCATCTATATATATTATCGGCCAAAAAGTATTTTAGTTGATTGGTTAACCGCAAGTTACCCTCATACCTTCTTAATTTCTGCTTTCTAAAACGCTCCCAGCTGGCAGGATGTAAGTTTAATATTCAGGGCCTCACAGGCGGCGCTAACCGTCATTTTGGGTACATTTAAGCGACTCGCAATGCTCCAGGCGTCAATGCAGGTCAGTTTCTCTTCTACCAGGGCTGCCCCGGATCGCCTCTTCCAGCTCTTGGTGGGGGGTTTTAGGTTCAACGATCTTTGTTTCCGGGCCATAGCCAAACAATCCCAGCTGGCATTTCATTATTTTATAATCCAGCAGATCAATTGTCTTTCCAATTTCAGCCGGAGAAAGTTTTAGTTCATCCACAACCTGAAAGGCCACGGCGCATGCCACCGTACCATTCTTGGCGATTTTTTCAATTTTGTCTTTTGCCATCGGATCTGGTTGAGCATCCGTCCCGTGTTTTTCTGAAAATTTTGGCCCGTTTTCATGTGTCATTGAAATACCCCCTTAGCTGTTAAATATTTATAATTGAACGCGGCAGTGTGCCTTTTCCTGCATGGTTGGTGGAAATACCGAATTACCAGGATTGCCATCTTGGCGGGAAAGTTACAATGGCTGGTGTTTATCTTTGCAAGACAAATCCAGGCTTGAATAAAATGATCTGGTCTGATAATTCTAAAAATCTTTAGAGCTTGAAATTTTGACCAAGTATATCACAAATTCACTTTTGTTTGCAATCTCCTAGTCGCCGGTTACTTGTTTCTTGGAGACATATGTTGATAGTTCAAAAATCATAGCTCATTATTTAGTGGTATATGGTATAGGGTATAAGGTTTAAGGTGTCGGGCGTAAGAAATAAGGTAAAAGAGTCTGATCCTTCAGCCCTATACCTTACACCTTTACCACATGGTCCCAGCGACCAGCTGCCGGAAACCAGTTACCAGAAACCGGAAATTATTAAAGAATGTTGTGATATGCCATTCATCGTTAAGCGGAAAAAAACACGTCAGATACGGGTCGGCGGTGTTCCGGTGGGGGGAGGCGCCCCCATTGCGGTTCAGTCCATGACCAATACGCCGACTTCTGATGTAAGTGCTACCGTTTCGCAAATCGAGCGTTTGCAAAGTGCCGGCTGCGAAATTGTAAGGGTGGCTGTACCCGATGGACAAGCTGCGGATGCCATTTCGGCCATTAAAGAAAAGATCACGATCCCGCTTATCGCCGATATTCATTTTGACCACCGGCTGGCAATTGCCGCCGCCCGTGCCGGTGCCGATGGGTTGAGGATTAATCCCGGAAATATCGGCAGCCATAAAAACGTAAAAGCCGTGGTTGATTGTGCCAAAGATGTCGACATCTCAATTCGGATCGGCGTCAACTCGGGCTCCCTTGAAAAGGATATCCTTGAAAAACATAACGGTGTCACCGCCGAAGCCATGGTGGAAAGTGCCCTGCGTCATATAGAATTGCTAAAATCGTTTGACTTTCACCAGATAAAGGTTTCCTTAAAAGCTTCTGATGTGGCACGCACGGTGGAAGCTTACCGCCGTCTGTCTGTCGAAACCGATCTACCGCTGCATGTGGGCGTGACAGAGGCGGGTTCCCTTTACTCTGGAATTGTAAAGTCTGCTCTTGGCATCGGAACCTTGCTGGCCGATGGTATCGGAGATACGATTCGGGTTTCGTTGACCCGTGACCCGGTTGAAGAAGTCCGGGTGGGTTATGAAATTTTAAAAGCATTGGGTATTCGGCAGCGCGGGCCGGAGATTATTTCCTGTCCAACCTGCGGGCGTTGTAACATTGAGTTGTTTGATATTGTTGAACAGGTTGAAAAAGTCTTATTGACCACTTCTTCCACCATAAAAATAGCGATTATGGGCTGTATGGTGAATGGTCCCGGAGAGGCCCGTGAGGCTGATATCGGCATTGCCGGTGGAGACGGAAGCGGCATCCTTTTCCGAAAGGGAAAAGTCGTCAAGAAGTTTCCTCAGGAAAAACTGGTTGAAGTTTTGCTGAAAGAGGTGGAAGCATACGAGAAAAACAGAAAGGAATCCAATGGGGAGTAAAGTGAAGACCGCAATAACACCGACAAGGGCGGAAGATTATCCGGAATGGTATCAACAGGTGATTAACGCATCCGATCTGGCGGAGCGTTCACCGGTCAGAGGTTGCATGGTCATCAAACCGTGGGGCTACGCGATTTGGGAAAATATCGTGCATGTGTTAGATGATATGTTCAAAGAGACCGGTGTCAAAAATGCCTATTTTCCGCTGTTTATCCCTTTAAGCTTTTTTGAAAAAGAAGCCCAGCATGTGGAGGGCTTTGCCACCGAGTGCGCGGTGGTCACCCACCACCGGCTCGAGAAGGGTCCCGAAGGCGGCCTGGTTCCGGCCGGCCCGCTGACGGAACCGCTGGTGGTTCGGCCGACTTCTGAAACCATCATTGGAGATTCATTTTCCAAGTGGGTGAGCAGTTATCGCGATCTTCCCATTTTAATCAACCAGTGGGCCAACGTGGTGCGATGGGAAATGCGAACCCGGATGTTTTTAAGAACCAGTGAATTTTTATGGCAGGAGGGGACACACCGCGCATGCGACCAAAGAAGAAGCCATTGAGCGGACCAAGCTCATGCTCGAGGTGTATGCCCGCATGGCGGAAGACTATTTGGCCATGCCGGTAATTCAAGGCCGAAAGACGGCAGCCGAACGCTTTCCCGGAGCGGTGGATACCTTTTGTATCGAAGCCATGATGCAGGATCGCAAAGCCCTGCAGGCCGGCACTTCTCATTTTCTGGGTCAGAATTTTGCGAGGGCGTCCGAAATCAAGTTTCAATCCGCCGAGGAAAGCGAAGATTATGTCTGGACCACCTCATGGGGCGCTTCGACACGCCTGATCGGGGGCTTGATCATGACCCACGGTGACGATGACGGGCTCATTTTGCCTCCCCGAGTCGCATCGGCCCATGTTGTCTTGATGCCGATCGTCAGAAAACCCGAAGACAGGGAAAATGTGATGGGATATACTGAAAGGCTGGCGCAGCGTCTGAGAGAAAAATATTATCACCATCGCAAAATCGTGGTGGAAATTGATGATCGCGATATCGGGGGCGCGCGAGGCTGGGACTGGATTAAAAAAGGAATACCCTTGCGGGTTGAAATCGGCCCCCGGGACATTGCCCAGGATTCTGTTTTTGTCGGGCGGCGCGATAAGGCGCATAATGAAAAAGTTTCCCTAAAAAGCGAGCAGTTTGTAGCCGAATTGTCTAATATTCTGGATGAAATTCAGGGAAATCTTTTTGCCAGGGCGGCGGCCTATGCCCGGGATCATACCCTGACCATTGAGGATGCCCGGACCTTCAGCGACTTTTTTACCCCGCAGAATTTAGAAAAACCGGAAATTCACGGAGGTTTTGCCCGCTCCCCCTGGTGCGGTGAGGAAGCGTGCGAATTAAAGATCAAAGAGAATCAGGCGGTCACTATCCGCTGCCTGCCGCTTGAACAGGATACAGTTAAAGGGGACCTGTATCGGCTGCGGCAAGCCGGGCACCAGTTGGGCTATATTTGCTAAAGCATACTGATAATCATCGATAGTTCATGATTACTGGTCACTATCGGCTGATTCCTTGTCACTGGTTGCCGGCGATAAAAGGTCTAAGGTAGAGGGTAAAAGGTGAAAGGCCAAGGGCGAAGTAGGGCATCGGGTCTATGATAAAGGATTCTGATCCCTTAACCCTTTACCTTACACCTTCTACCTTATACCACATAGTTCCAGCTGCCAGCGCCTGGTAACTGGCATCAAGCATCGAGTATCGAACAACAACTAACGAGAACCAGCATTGATCCGAATCAACGACATCATAGACAGGATTACGGAATACCATCCGCAAACGGATTTGGATATCATTGAACGGGCTTATGTTTTTTCCGCCCGGGTGCACGAAGGTCAGATCCGCCTGTCCGGAGAACCGTATTTGTCCCATCCTCTGGAGGTGGCCGGAATCCTGAGTGACATGAAACTGGATGTGATCAGCGTGACGGCCGGTCTTTTGCATGATGTGATCGAGGACACCCCTGCCAACCCGGAGGAAATCGAAAAACTTTTCGGGCCTGAAGTTCTCCACATCGTTTCGGGTGTTACCAAACTCAGCAGTCTTTCTTTTCACAGCTCCCGGGCCCGACAGGCTGAAAGCCTTCGCAAGATGTTTCTGGCAATGGCCGATGATATCCGGGTTATTCTGATTAAACTGGCTGATCGGCTCCACAATATGCGGACCCTGCAATTCCACAAGCCAAACAAAAGGGTGGAAATTGCCCGGGAAACGCTCGATATTTACGCCCCCATTGCCGCACGTCTTGGAATTTATTGGATCAAAAATGAACTGGAAGAAAGTTCTTTTAAATATCTCCAGCCGGACGAATATGAGCAGATTCAGACGCTTGTGGCCACGTCCAGGTCCGATCGTGAAAAATACATGGAGACCGTCAAGAACTTTATCCAGAAAAAGATGGAGGAGACGGACTTAAAATGTGAGGTTCTGGGACGCAACAAAAACTATTTGAGTGTTTTCAACAAGATGATTTCCCAGAACCTTCCGTTTGAGGAAATCTACGATATCACTGCTTTTCGAATCATTCTCGATTCCATTTCACTGTGTTATGAGGCCCTGGGGCTGATTCACTCCATGTGGAAGCCGATCGATCACAAGTTTAAAGATTATATCGCGCGTCCCAAAGCAAATATGTACCAGTCCCTGCACACCACGGTCGTCGGACCCTTTGGCGAGCGCATCGAAATTCAAATCCGAACCTGGGACATGGACCGCGTCGCCAAATCCGGTATCGCCGCGCACTGGAGTTATAAAGAAGGAAAAAAGGTTGATGAAAATATCAGCCAAAAATTTGCCTGGATTCAGGACATCGTCGAAAACCAGGAAAACTTTCGAGACCCCGGTGAGTTTCTGGAAAATGTTCGCATTGATCTGTTCCAGGATGAAGTTTATGTGTTCACTCCTCGCGGTGAAATAAAAACCTTGCCGAATGGCGTGACTACAGTTGATTTTGCCTACAAGATCCATACCGAAGTGGGTAACCAATGCACCGGTGCCAAGGTAAACGGTCAGCTGGTTCCGCTGACATATGAATTAAAGACCGGCGATATAATTGAAATCATCACCTCCAAAAATCATCATCCCAGCAAAGATTGGCTCAAATTTGTCAAAACCATCAAGGCGCGTTCAAAGGTCCGGCACTGGATCAAGACCCAGGAAAAAGAGCGCAGTATGACCCTGGGCCGGGAGATGCTTGACAAGGCCTTTCGCAAAGCGAAGCTGAATTTTAACACCCTGGTTAAATCCGAGAAAATGGAGGAGGTCGGGGCCCATTTCGGGTTTAAGGCCGTTGATGATTTGATTGCCAACGTGGGTTACGGGAAAATTACTCCCCTGCAGGTTGTTCGAAAAATTGTTCCTCAAAACCAGGAGGCCGCAGAGGGTGAGGCGTCCATTTTCAACAAATTCATTGGACGTGTGGGCCGCAAAAAGAAACTGAAAACCGGTGTGCTTGTCAGAGGGGTAGATGATATCCTCATAAAATTCGGCAAATGCTGCCAACCGGTTCCCGGCGATCCGATTGTCGGCTATATTACCCGCGGTTTCGGCGTTACCGTGCACC
>PVMK01126591.1_pt1 | contig 21131 bp, 21 predicted proteins | sample 1853481 | NCBI WGS metagenome assembly PVMK01 (sample SAMN08533507, study PRJNA380276) | Marine sediment metagenome, whole genome shotgun sequencing project.
GGAGGTTGGGCCGAAGCACTGATAGGTGATTCGACACCGCTGGAGAGCTTCCGCAAGCTCGACATTCCAGTCTTGTACCTGGTGGGTGAACACTCCCCAAACTCATCGAAAGGAGTGGCCAGGCTGCTGACCGCAGTGCTTCCCGAAGTTGAGGTGTTCGAACTCGAGGGGCTTGGGCACATGGCACCAATCACTCATGCTGACGCTGTCAACGAATTGATAACCAGCTTTCTCGACGGCCGAAAGTAGGAGGTCTCGGATCCTTCGTGTGTTGACACGGAGCAACATCCGTTGTATGGTGTCAACATGGCGAGGGCCCGGCATCCAAAGAAGGACGTCGAGGCAGCCCTCGCCGCCGCCGAGGAGGCGGGATGGACCGTCACGCCCACTTCGCCGGGACACCGTTGGGGTGTCTTGCGATGTGGTGAGGCCAGCCGTTTGGGGTGTCAGATCTCGATCTGGTCCACGCCCCGCAACCCGGGAAACCATGCCAAACAGATTCGAAGGGCGCTTGACAGATGCCCCCACGAATGGTCCGACACGGAGGCCACCTAGATGATGACCTATCAGTTCACCCTCATCGTTGAGGGTCCCGATCTTCAGGCCGACAACCTCATCGACACTCTCTACGAGGCGGGTTGTGACGATGCGTTGGTTGGTCAGGTCGACGATTCGCAATACCTGGACTTCGAACGTGCATCTCCCAGCCTGGAGGAAGCCATCCTGTCGGCGGTCACCGACGTCGAGCACCTGGATGGTGTCGAAGTGATCCGGATTGCCGATGCCGGACTCGTGTCGATGGCTGACATCGCTGCCCGCACCCGCCGGACCCGAGAGAGCGTCCGGCTGTTGATCGCTGGCGAACGTGGTCCCGGAGGGTTCCCTCCCCCTGTCACCGACCCACGGAACCGTTACCGGCTCTGGCGATGGTTTGAGGTTGAACACTGGTTCACCACCTATCTCGGGGAACAACCATCGCGAACAGACGACCACGTCGCGGCGGCTATCAACGCCGGGCTCGAGCTCCGCTATCACGGCCGATACGTCGATCCCAGCCGTCGCAGCCAGCTTCGCGAACTCGCGGGGCTCTAGAGAATTGGATCGGTAGCGAAAGAGAATCCGCAGCCGTCGATGGTGAGCAAGGACTTCAGAAGGAGGGTCCGAGTCCTCTGTTCTGCTCTGTCGCCGGGCGATCCCGTCCAATGCCCGCTTGTTTCTGGCGGCCCGTGAGGTTCGTGGTCGTCGACCGACGGACTCTGATTGAGAAGGCTCGCCAGAGTCCGCGGATAGTTGGCGAGGGTCCGCAAAGCGGTGAGAAAGATCGCGAAAAGCCGCCGACTGAGTCGACACACCAGATCGGCCGAAACTCCAATGGTTATGGGAGGTTTCGGCCGGCATCGCAGGTCAACTGCTTGTGGTCAGGGACGGCGTCGATCCGTCGACCTCTGGTTTTTCAGACCAGCGCTCTACCGACTGAGCTACCTGACCAAACAGCCAGAACTTCGAGAAGATCTGACTTGCGGGCACGACGGGATTTGAACCCGCGACCTCCGGCTTGACAGGCCGGCGAACACTCCAGACTGTTCTACGCGCCCGGGACCTACCCGAGACAACGGGTGTGACCGTGGAAGTATATCGGCCGGGCGGTGGTGCTCAAGATGACGACCTTGTCTAAAGAGCCTTGAGCGCAGATAGAGCATCCTCCAACGCCACTTTGGCATCGCCGAAGAACATGAGTGTCTTCTCGTTATAGAAGAGTGGGTTGTCGATCCCGGCGAACCCGGGCGAGAGACTCCGCTTCACGACTATCACCCTCCCGGCCCGGTCGACGTTGAGAATCGGCATTCCATAGATCGGTGAGCTGGGGTCATCACGAGCCGAGGGGTTGACGACGTCGTTTGCGCCGACAACCAAGACGACGTCCGTTTGTGGGAACTGGGGGTCAGCCTGCTCGAGGTCGAGAAGTTGCTCGTACGGAACGTCGGCCTCGGCGAGAAGGACGTTCATATGGCCGGGCATTCGTCCGGCAACCGGATGGATGGCGTAGTGCACGGTGATGCCAGATTGCTCCAACTGGTCGGCAAGCTTTCGCACCGCATGCTGTGCCTGGGCGACTGCAAGTCCGTACCCGGGCACGATCATCACCGAGTCTGCGTAGCCGAGGGCAATGGCAACGTCATCGGCGGTGGCGTTGTTCACCGGCTTATCGCTCATGGTTCCGGCCACTGCACCGCTGTCGCCTGATCCGAAACCTGCGAACAGTACGTTGGCAAGGGATCGGTTCATCGCCTCCGTCATCTGGATCGTGAGGATCATCCCGGCAGCACCAACGAGGGCACCACCGATAATCAGAGCATTGCTCTCGATGGCGAACCCGGCCGCCGCGGCAGCCAATCCTGAGAAGGAGTTCAGAAGTGAGATCACGACCGGCATGTCCGCTCCGCCGATCGGGACGACGCCAAGGACTCCGATAACAAGAGCCATACCGGCGAGCACCCAATAACCGGAGGACTCTCCGCTCACGGCTGTCCAGATCCCGACTCCAATCAGTCCTATCCCAAGGAGGACGTTCACCAGCTTCTGACCGGGAAACAGAAAGGGTCGGCCGGGCAGGATTCCCTGCAGTTTTGCGAACGCGATGGAGCTACCAGTGAAAGTGAGCGCTCCGATGACGGTGGACACCAGGATCGACACCGTCGTTTCGGCCGCTAGGTCGGCGAAGCCGATCTCCACCACGGCTGTGGCCGCTACCAGGGCCGACGCGATGCCACCGAGCCCGTTGAAAGCGGCAACCATTTGAGGCATCGAAGTCATCTGCACACGAACTGCCGCCCAGGCTCCAATCCCTGCACCGACGATCAGACCTGCTGCAACGATCTCCCAATTGATGATGGAGCTGCTGACCAGAGTGAGGACGATGGCCACCAACATCCCGAAGGCGGCGATTCTGTTTCCAGACCGGGCCGTTCTCGGTCCACCGAGCTGTCGCAGCCCGACGATGAAGGCAACAGCCGCACCCAGGTAGAGGATTTCGGTCACTTGCGCTGGCTCTCTCTGTCGCGGCGACTGCGAAACATCTCGAGCATTCGATCCGTGACGAGGAAGCCACCAACGACGTTGATCGTTGCGGTGACGACAGCGAGGAAGCCCAGAATCTGACCCAATGGCTCAGCCCCGAGACCAGCTGCGGTCAGGGCACCGATGATGGTGATACCGGAGATGGCGTTGGCCCCGGACATGAGTGGGGTGTGCAGCGTCGGCGGGACCTTGCTGATGACCTCGAAGCCGACGAAAGCCGCCAGGACGAAGACAGTGATCCCCATGACGAGCGGGCTCATGACTTGGCCTCCAGACCGAGGGACCGACGGGTAACCGGGTGTGTCACGTTGCCGTCGTGTGTGATGCATGCTCCGGAGACAATCTCGTCGTCGAGATCGATGACGAGACCGGCGTCATCTCCCGTGATTCGGGCAACGAAGGCGGTGAGGTTTCGGGAGTACATATGACTGGCATCCACCGCGACTCGGCCGGGTAGATCGTCGGGTCCCATCACAACAACGCCTTTGTGGACAACTGTCTCGCCCGGTTGGGTGACTTCACAGTTCCCGCCCGTCGGGGCTGCCACGTCGACGATCACCGAGCCGCGACTCATTCCCTCGACCATCTCTCTGGAGATGAGAAGCGGGGCATGTCTCCCCGGTACCTGGGCCGTTGTGATCACAACGTCGGCGTCGGCAACGCTCTTGGCGAGGGCATCCTGTTGGCGTCTTTGGGTCTCATCAGCCACCTCCCTGGCATATCCGCTGGCCGCCGCAACCGACTCGTCGACGGGTGCGGCTATGAAACGGGCACCGAGGCTCTCAATCTGCTCTCGTACTTCGGGTCGGATGTCGTATGCCGAGACAACGGCCCCGAGCCGTTTGGCCGTGGCGATCGCCTGGAGACCGGCGACACCGGCACCGAGAACGAGCAGCTTTACGGGCGGAACGGTGCCTGCCGCCGTGGTGAGCATCGGGAAGAATCTCGGCGTTGCCGTGGCGGCCAAGAGCACAGCGTGGTAACCGGCTGCGGTGGCCTGTGACGACAGTGCGTCCATGCCCTGAGCGAGAGTGGTGCGGGGAATCGCCTCCACGGCAAAGGCGGTGATCTCTCTCTCGGTCAGGACTTTCACCAGATCGGCGGAGGCAAAAGGGTCCAGGAACCCGACGAGCGCCGCCCCTCTCGGGATCAGAGTCGCCTGGTCGGGTGTGGGTGGTCCAACGACGAGCACGAGATCGGCTTTGTCGTAAGGCGTGGAGCTGACATCGACTCCGGCATCCCGATAGTCATCGTCTTCGAAGCCTGCCCGCTCACCTGCACCAGGCGCGATCACGACATTGTGACGGTCTTCTATGAGGCGAATCGCCACCTGAGGCGTCATCGCTACTCGACGTTCACCCGCCGCTTCTGTCGGTACAGCTATACGCATCGGTGGCGACGCTAACTACGACCCTGCCGGTAGGGCTAATCAGACCCGCCGAAGCCCATCACTCAGGGTGTTTCAGCGCGACTTTGCCCATCTGCTCGCTCGAGTCGAGGTACCTCAAAGCATCGGGCAGGTCGGCGAAGTCGAAGACCTTGCCGACGGGGGACTCCGCCTTGCCGAGGCGGATCCAATTGAGGGCGCGGGCGAACTGGGCGTGGTTGCCCATGGACGAACCTATGAGTTCGAGTTGGCGGAAGAACAGGTAAGGGAGAGCGAGTTCCATCTTTGCCCCACTGGTTGAGCCGCAGATCGCGATTCGTCCGCCCGGTTTGGCCGCGCTCATCGATTGACGAAGCGTTACCGGCCCCACATTGTCCACCACGAGATCGGCACCTCCGAGGCTTCTCATCTCTTTGCCGAATTCGCCCGACGAGTCAAAGCCGGCCACGGCTCCGTGTTGGATTGCCCAGTCGATCTTGTCCTGAGAGCGTGAAGTCACGTAGACCTTGGCGCCGAGAGCCTGGGAGAGGGACATCGCGGAGGCCGATACTCCTCCTCCGACGCCAACAACAAGAACTGTCTCACCCTTCTTCAATCGCGCCTTCTCCAGCATTCGCAGCGCCGTCACGCTGGCCAGGCCCAATGATCCAGCAACATCCCATGAGAGGGCGGATGGTTTGCGGATTGCGTTGATGGTCGGCAACACCAGCTGCCCGGCAAAAGTCCCCGGACGGTGCTCTCCAAGAATGCCAAAGGAGTCGCAGTAGACGATGTCGTCTTTGCGACAGTAATCACAGACGCCACAGGACATTGAGGGGTCGACGATGATCTCGTCTCCAATGTCGAAACCGGCGACTCCTTCTCCGACGGCGTCGACTACTCCGGCGGCATCGGCGCCACCGGTGTGAGGTAGATGCTTGGGGGCAGGTAGCTCCATCGCCACCCAGATGTCCAGGTGGTTGAGCCCGGAGCTCTTTATCTTGATCCTGACCTGGCCGGCTCCCGGCTCGGGCTCTTCGACATCATTGAGCTCGTAAGAGCCGATTCCCTTGGTATCGGATAGCTGCCAGGCCTTCATGTCTCCGAGGGTAGCGTTGGGGGAAGAGGCTCCGAGGAGAGAGATTGGCGTTTGAGATCCCGGCGGACCGGGAGGTTCACACAACTTCGTTGAAGGTCAGGTTCTATGAACTTGATCCCTACGACCACGTCAATCACACCAACTACTTCTCCTACTTCGAGACTGCTCGTATCGAGTATCTGACGGATAAGGGGTGGGGGCTCATGGTCCTCAAGGAAAGAGGTATGCAGTTGGTGGTCGTCGAGATCCACGCCCGTTTCCTTGCTACCGCCGGGTACGGGGAAGAACTCACCATCCATACCTGGGTGTCCTCGGCCGGGCGGGTGAAGTCGCCCTGGGAGCAGCGAATGGTGCGTGGTGACGAGGACGTCGCCCGTCTCACGGTTCTGTTCGCGGCCACCGATCCCCAGGGGAAGCCTCGCCGAATGCCCGAGGAGTTCACCGGCTTGTTCTCCTAGGAACGGCTAGTTCAGCTTCACGCAAACTCTCACCCCGGCTTCACGGGTTCCTAACAACTGGGTCGGAGACTTGAGCCAAGGTTACCAATAACAGGAGAAAGAGACATGCGAAACAAGATCATCACGGCACTAGTCGCCGGAGGCCTTCTTGTCGGGGCCGGATTCGCCACTTCCGTCATATCAGCGCCGGGCACCGCTTCCGCTCAGGAGGAGACCGCCGACACTGTTGAAGAGAGAAAGGGTCCGTTTCATCGCGGATTCGAGTTCCTCTCAGAGGTTCTCGACGATCTGGTCGGAGAAGGCACCATCAGCCAGGAAGACGCCGACGCCGTTCTCAACGCGGTCGAGGAGAAGGCAGCGGAAGTCAAGGCCGAGCACGAGGCGATGCGAGAGCTGATCAAAGGCTTTCTCGAGGACGGTGTGATCACCGAAGACGAAGCCGCCCAGCTTCCGGACGACCATGGGATCTTCAATGAGAGATTCGATGAGGCCTGGGAAGACGGTGAGCTGACTTCAGAGGAACTCCGCCAGGCGCGACCCCATCCCCGTCGCGACGCCTTCAAGAAGGGCGCCCGGTTTGGTGCGCTCCTCGATGACGGTGGCATCGACAGGGACGAGTACGACGCCCTGGGCCCTGACCACCCGCTGAGCCAGATCGATGTGTCCGAGTACTTCGCCTTTGACGGGCTGATCACCCCCGAGGAGCTGCGTGAGATCTGGCAGGCACACCGGGCCGACTACCAAGGGGCCTGAGAGGAGCCAATTTCCTCACCCCCTCACTCAGGTTGAGAAAGACCCCCTCTCCTCCCAGGGGGTCTTCTCGCGTCAGCTCAGAAATTCGGCCACCCACTCGTCGACCGGGTCGGCGAGGATCTCGTCGATAGTGCCGGTCTGGACGATGGACCCCTCCCGCATGATCGCCAGCCGGTCGGCCAGCGCCGACGCTTCGTCCCGGTCGTGAGTGACGATGACAGCAGTCACCCCGCGCTCGTCGAGGATGCGGCGTGTGTCGACAACCAGCCGTTGGCGGAGGTTGCGATCGAGAGCTCCGAGGGGCTCGTCCAACATCACCAGCCGTGGTTTGGGCGCCAATGTCCGCGCCAACGCGACTCGCTGCTTCTCGCCGCCCGACAGGGAGTCGATGGGACGGTCCTCAAAACCACCGAGGTCAACCCACTCGAGAGCTCTTTCTCACTTCCTCGGCGATGTTGTCTTGTCCGGCCATTCTCAGTCCGAATGCGACATTTCCGCCAACATCCAAGTGGGGGAAGAGGGCATAACCCTGGAACATCAGCCCGAACTGACGCAGGTGACTTGGTAGTCCGAGGATCGACTCGCCGTTCCAGGTTATGTCGCCGGACTGAATCTCCGCCAGACCGGCCACGGCTCTCAACAGGGTGGTCTTGCCGGATCCCGAGGGGCCGAGAACCGTAACGATCTCGCCGTCGGCAACGCTCAGTGACGTCCCTTTCAACACCGGTGCGTCGCCAAGAGTTACGTCGATTGTGTCTACCCCGAGCATCAGAACCTGCCGATCTCGCCAAACCGAGCGCGGTCGATCCACATGACGATTCCAGCGGTGAGCGCGGCCAGGACAACCGCCATCGCCATCGCCATGCCGAACGAGGTCTCGCCGGGCCGGCCGAGCAGCCGGAAGATCATGGTTGGAATGGTGGGCGTGTTTGGTCGTGCGACAAAGGAGGTGGCGCCGAACTCGCCAAGGGAGATGACGAAGGCGAACGCGGCTCCGACAAGGGCAGCCCTGCTGACGATCGGAAGGTCGATCTCTCTCCAAACCCGGGATGGCGAGGCACCGAGAACGGCTGCCGCTTCTCGTGTCTCGTTGGGTATGGATCGCAACGTCGGAACTGTGGAACGGACCACGAAGGGCAGAGCTACCAGGGCGTGGGCGATGGGTACCAACCACGCCGACGCTCGTAGATCTACCGGCCAGTCGAGAGCCACTATGAAGCCGAACCCGATGGTCACCGCCGATGTCCCCAGAGGGAGCATCAGGGTGAGATCGAACCATCTCGAGAGAGACCCTCGGCGCCCGGCGATCACTGCCGCCGCCATCACCCCAACAAGGGTGGCTATTCCCGTGGCGACCAACGCAAAAAGAAGACTGTTCCCGACCGCGGAAATCGGTCGTCCGACAACGGGGTCTGATACGAATATGCCTCGATAGAACTCACCAGAGAATGACCGGGTCACCAAGGCGATCAGAGGAATGGAGAGGGCACCGATCGTTGCCCAGACGGAAAGGGCTACCGCGGCCCGGGTCGACCCACGAGGCTTGCGACGGTTGGAACCCCTCTCCAGCGTCCATGTGACTGTCTTTCTCTCCTGATATCGCGAATAGGCGTAAAGGGCGCCTGTGACTCCGACCAGCTGGACGATCGCCAAAGCGGCAGCGAGCGGCAGGTCGAAGAGAGTGACCGCCTGTCGATAGATCTCAACCTCGAGGGTCGCAAACTCAAAGCCGCCGAGGATCAGAACAACGCCGAACGACGTGAATGTGAAGAGGAAGACGATCGAAGCGGCGGCGGCAATAGCCGGCTTCAAGAGTGGCAGCGTGACGCGAAGAAAGATCTTCCAACCGGTTGCTCCGAGGACGCGAGCGGTCTCCTCGAGTTGGGGATCGATTCGAGACCAGAGAATCGACACCGTTCTGACAACGACGGCAGTGTTGAAGAACACATGGGCGGCGAGGATTGCCCAAATCGAGCCGTCAAACCCGAGGGAGACAAAAGCGGTGCCAACTACAACCGTCGGGAGCACAAATGGCACTGTGATCAACGCCGTGGCCAGCCGCCTTCCCCGGAACTCGTAGGTGGATACGGCCCATGTGAGGGGTGCGGCTGCGACAAGAGTCAGAATTGTCGAGAGGGTTGCCTGCCACAACGTGAACCAGCCGACCCTGAGGAGTCGGGCCTCCAGACCACTGGCACCAATGTCGAGCTCTGCCAGGCCGATCCCGATTATGCGGGCAACCGGGTAGACGAAGAAGTATCCAATGAAGACCGCGGGGAGGGCAGCCACCGCCACCCAGCCCCAGCGGATCCGCCCCATCAGCCCTCCATCACCTCAATCCATTCTTTGATCCAACGGTCCCGGTTCTCGGCGATGTAGTTGGCCGCGAAACGAGCCGGATCTTCGGGGACGACCGCGTGGTCGACGAATTCCTGGGGAAGCTCGGCGTCCCGGTTTGTCGGGAAGACAAACCAGGTGAGAGGGATCGTCTCCTGGAACTCGACCGAGAGCATGAAATCGACCAGTTTGGCGGCGGCTTCCGGGAAGTCGGTCCCGGCGAGAATGCCGGCGTATTCCACCTGTCGGTAACAGCCGGCTTCGATTACTCCGGTGGGAGCCGTGTCGGTTGGCTCTGCTGCGAATATCACCTCTGCCGGAGGCGATGACGCGTAGGAGACGACCATTGAGCTCTGGCCCCCGTATCTGAAGAAGTCGCCGTAGTAGGCGGAGTTCCAGTCGGCGGCGACATTGACTTCGGCTCGTCTCAGATCGGCCCAGTAGTCCAGCCAGCCGTCCTCCCCGAACTCGTCGATGGTCGCCAGCATGAAGGCGAGCCCCGGCGACGACGTTGCCGGGTGTTCCACAGTCAGGTGGCTCGCATAGATGTTGGCTCGTAGATCCATGAGGGTTTCTGGAACAACCAACTGGGTGGATTCGAACCACCCCTTGTCGTAGTTGATGCACACGTCCCCGAAATCGATCGGCGTGACCCTGTGCTCGCGATCGACCAGATCTGGAGGAACCCGGTTGATGTCCTCTGCCTCGTAGTTCAGGAAGATGTCCTCGTCGAGAGCTCGCGACAAGAACGTGTCGTCGACACCGAACAGGACGTCGGCTAGAGGGTTGTCCTTGGTGAGAATGGCCTGGTTGACCATCGAGCCCGCATCCCCCGCGGCGATGACCTTCACCTCGATCCCCGTTTCCTGGGTGAAGGCAGCGAAAGTGGCATCGGTCGCTCCCCCGGCGAAGGAATCGTGAGCCAGGAGAGTGATGGTTTGCGGACTCTCCCCCGAAGTGCCGCTGGAGCAGGCGGCGACGAACAATGCCAGGTCCATCAAGGCAGCGGCAGTCTTTCGTGTCGGGCTCATCGTCTCCGTCCTCGGTGGGAGCAATGAGGCTGAGGGTTCCCTGCGCCGGCATTACCCGGGTCAGGTTCGGTCGGTCGGAGCCTTTTGAGACTCCCTCTCAGCCCGGTATTACCGAGCTCCCGTCTTTCAGAGCATACCGCAACGTTTTGTGAAGATCTACGCGGGTTATGCCCGCGCGAATCTTCACAAAACGGTTATTTGACCGGGGAAATGGTGATGACGGTGTTGTGACCGCCAAAACCGAAGGAATTGGTGAGCGTCGGGCCCGGCTCCCACTGTCTTGGCTCTCGAACGATGTCATCGAGCGCGATGTCGGGGTCTTGGACGTTGAGGCCCGGGTTTGGGGGCAGCTCTCCACGACGGATCGCTTCGACGACTACAGCCACTTCAATCGCTCCGGATGCACCGAGAGCGTGACCGGTCGCTCCTTTGATCGACGAGACCGCCGGCTGGTCGTCACCAAAGACACGGGCGATCACTGCACCCTCGGTGCGATCATTGAGCTCGGTGCCGGTGCCGTGGGCGTTGACGTAGGAGATGTCCGATGGGTCGAGAGCCGCGTCTTCCAGAGCCAGTCGAACGGCCCGTTCGGCACCTTTACCCTCAGGATGGGGCGCGGTGACGTGATAGGCATCCGCAGTGGATGCCGCTCCCAGGATCTCGGCGATAGGGGTAGCTCCTCTCGCTTCGGCAACCTCTGCTGCCTCGAGAATGAGGATTGCGGCTCCTTCTCCCATGACAAAGCCGTCACGGTCAACATCGAAAGGGCGGGCGAAGCCTGCTGGTGACAGGGCGCGGGCGGCCTTGAATCCTTCTCGGGCTGATCGGATAGCTGCTGCCTCGGCCCCACCCACCACTGCGGCGTCTGCGTATCCCCACTGAATCTGGCGCAGACCGTCGATCACCGCCTGGCTTCCGGCAGCACATGCGACCACCGGAGTTGTGACCTGGCCCCCGAAGCCGTATTTGATCGAGATGGCAGCCGCAGCGGCATTCGCCATCATCATCGGAATGGAGAATGGCGAGGGCCGCGGCTCGTCCTCTTTGGAGTGGTCGTAGAGCCGCTGAAGGGATTGCAGCCCGCCGATCCCGGTTCCGAGAACCACCGAGATCCGATTGTGGTCGGCTGCCAGTGGCCCCGATTGGCCGAAAGCCTCATCAGTGGCCACCAGAGCGAACTGCGTGAACATGTCGAGACGTCTGGCCTCTCTTCGCGGGATCCAGGGCTCGGGGTCCCAGTTGTCGATCAACCGAGGGGCGGGCCCCGGTGGCTGCTGAATCCCCTTCCACAGGTCGTCCATGCCGATGCCGGGAGCACCCACGGCACCAACACCGGTTACGACGACGCGTCGTCTATCCATTTATCGTGTCCATAGGCCCTGATTCTGCCTCAATCACTGGGGAAACACAGATCGTTGCAGCTTTCGCATTCCCTCGATCCACCGGTCGTAGTCGTTGGCCTTGTTCTGGAAGAAGCGCTCAACGTCCGGATGGGGGAGGATGAGAAAGCGCTCATCTGACAGTCCCTCGACAACGGCATCAGCCACGGCAGCGGGTTCTATGAGGTGGGGACCAAGGAGATCCTCGAACTCCGACGCCGAATGCACGAACGGTGTGTTCACTCCCATCGGACACAGGCAGCTCACCCTGATTCCGGCGTCGCCATAGGTGATAGACAACCACTCAGAGAAGGCAATCGCGGCATGTTTCGTCACCGAATACTGGGCAGCCTTGAGATTGGTGAGCAGGCCGGCTGCCGATGCGGTGGACAGAAAGTAGCCCTCGCCCCGAGCCACCCATCCGGGGATCAGATGCTTGGCGGCGTGGACATGGGACATGAGATTGACCTGCCACATGCGGTCCCACTCGGAGGGGTCGGTCTGCTCATCGCCTGCAAAGCCGATACCGGCGTTGGCGCAGAAGAGGTCTATCGGCCCGAACTGGCTCCCGGTTTCCTCGACGAGCCTCCGGTTGGCATCTGCATCGGAGACATCTGCTTGTTGGGCGACGGCGCCAATGGCGCTCGCGATCTCTTCAACGGCGGCCACGTTGAGATCGACGAGAACCAGTCCTGCGGGATTCTCCTGTGCAAATCGACGGGCCAGAGCCTCGCCAATCCCACTGCCCGCTCCCGTCACGACGATGACCTTGCCCTCGAGATGCACGGGGATCTAGAACCGAGCTTCTGCCAGGAGCTTGTTTCCGGCCTTGATTGTGGGGATCAGACCGTTGGCTTGCGGCAGGAGATGCTCCCCGTAGAAGCGTGCGGTCACCACCTTGTCCTCCAGAAAATCACTGTCGTGCTCCCTCGGGTTCGTCTTCGCGGCGACGGCAGACTTGGCCATCAACCAGCCACCGATAACTGTTCCGAATTGATTGAGGTACGGGGTCGCCCCTGCCAGGGCCTCATCTAGCTCCCCGCCGGCGAGGCGCTCCCCGAGCCAGGTGGAAGTATCCACGAGACCCTGGATGGCGGTGGTCAACTCGTCCCTGAACACGCTCAGGTCCTGGTGGTCGTTCATCTCGTCGAGAACGTCCGCCATCTCGGTGATGAACCTGGCTACCACGCCCCCGTTGTCCAGGGGGAGTTTTCGAAGCACCAGGTCCATCGCCTGGATTCCGTTGGTGCCCTCATAGATGGGAGCGATACGGGCGTCTCTCAGGTACTGGGCGGCTCCGGTCTCCTCGACGTAACCCATGCCTCCATGAACCTGAATGCCCAGTGAGGCCATCTCTACTCCGATGTCGGTACACCAGGCCTTGACTATTGGAGTGAGTACGGCGAGACGGTTGTTCGCAACCTGCTTTCTCTCCTCCGAGTCGGGATGAAGTGAATAGTCCGCCTCCTGGGCGGTGATGTAGACGAGACAGCGGGTTGCCTCGGTGTAAGCCTTCATTGTGAGCAACATCCGTCGCACATCAGGGTGCTCGACGATGGCAACGCTCTCCTTGGAATCGGCGCCTATCGGCCGGCCCTGGAGACGCTCATGAGCGAAGGAGAGGGCCTGCTGGTATGCCCTCTCGGAGATCGCCAGCCCTTCCATCCCGACACCGATGCGGGCGGCGTTCATCATCGTGAACATGTTTCGCATGCCGGCCATCTCCTCGCCAACCAGATAGCCGACGGCCCCGGCGCCGCTATCACCAAAGGTGATGACGCAGGTGGGTGAGGCGTGGATGCCGAGCTTGTGCTCGATGGAGACGATGGAGTAATCGTTGCGTCGACCCGGCTCGCCGTTGTCGTCGAGGATGAACTTGGGCACCAAGAACATGGAGATGCCCCGGGTCCCTTCTGGAGCATCTGGGGTGCGAGCGAGAACGAGATGGAGGATGTTGTCAGTCAGGTCCTGGTCCCCCCAGGTGATGAAAATCTTGGTGCCGAAAATCCGGTAGGTGCCGTCGTCCTGCTTCACGGCCTTGGATCGGAGGGCGCCAACGTCTGAACCAGCTTCTGATTCGGTGAGGTTCATCGTCCCTGTCCACTCGCCGCTCACGAGTTTCTCCAGATAGCTCTGCTGTAATTCCTCGGAGCCATGGGTGACCAGGGCGTGGACCGCCCCATGGGTGAGCATTGGACAGAGTGCGAATGCGAGGTTCGCCGATTTGTACATCTCGTCGATGGCAACACCGACGGTGTGTGGGAGCCCTCCTCCGCCCCACTCGGCGGGCATGTGTGACGCCGACCACCCGGACTCGACGTATTTCTTGTAAGCGTCCTTGAAACCGTCGGGGGTCCTCACGTTTCCGTCCTCGTCGAGAACGGATCCCTGAACGTCACCGACCCGGTTCAGGGGCGCCATCACCTCGGATACGAATCTGCCGGCCTCGTCGAGGATGGTGGAGACGGTGGCAGGGTCGGCGTGCTGGTAGCCGTTCAGCTTGGACAGTCGTTCGAGATCGGCGACGTGGTTCAAAGTGAAGTTGATGTCGTCGAGGCGGGGCATGAAGCCTGACATGGCCTTGATGGTAACCCCCTGGCTTCGGTCTAGAACCAAGCACACGTTCAACCCAAACATGGGTCAAAGACTGTCCAAAGGGTGACGGTCGGAATGGCATATGACTGTCGGGGGTTCAACATCATTGCCGATGACGTCACCCAAATCGGGCACAAAGCCGAAATCAGGATCGAAGAAGGCGCGGGCTGCAGAGCGGAAGCGAAAGGCGCAGCGCAAGAAGATGTTGGTCCGCGCCGCCATGGTGGTTGGTGTTGCCATGTTTGCCGGTGTGTTCGTTCTCGCCTTCTCGGAAGGCGACAGTGCGGTCGGAACCACCGACACCGAGTCATGGGACCTCCCTGCTCTTGCCGACGACAGCCGGGTAACGCTGGCGCAGTTCGAAGGCAAGCCCACGGTTGCAGCCTTCTTTGCAAACTGGTGCACGGTGTGTCGCCGCGAGTTGCCCGGTTTTGCCCAACTCTCCTCCGCACTCGGAGATGAGGTCAATTTTGTCGGAATCAATGCAATGAACAACGGCAGCGGTCTGTCATTCGCCCAGCAAATGGGTATTGGCCACTGGCCGCTTGCCCGCGACATTGGAATGCACGACGGTCGCCAACTGGTCACCAACTTCGGAGCCCGGGGCTCGCCAACCACCGTCATCTACGACGAGAACGGCGCAGTCGTCGACGTGACCCTGGGGAGACTTACGGCTCAACAGCTCGCTCAGAAGCTCAATCAGTTCTTCGGAGTCGCTTCCTAGCCCAGAATCTGATCGACAAGGTCGGGAAGGACGTCCCCGATGCCGGCTTCGATCTTCACCGCGACGAGGTGGTCGACGTCTGTATCGCCTCTGTTGATGACCACGATGGGTTTCATCTGACTCGCCGCCCTCATCACGACGTCGGCCGCGGGCCACACTGACACCGTCGACCCCACAACCAGGACTGCATCGGCGATGGCCAGGAAGACATTGGCCTTGCGGACCTCGTTCTCGGGGAGCATTTCGCCAAACATGACAGTGTCCGTCTTGACCATTCCACCGCAGACCGGACAGTTGGGATCCTCCTCTCCGGCTTCAACCCATTCGAGCACGGTCTCGGTTGCCCACCTGCTGTCGCACGACATGCAGTGGGCGTTGCGAACGTTGCCGTGCAACTCGGCAACGAAGTCGTCCTCGAGACCGGACTTGTGATGGAGGCCGTCGACGTTCTGTGTGACGACTCCGGCGAGGCGTTGGTGTTCTCGAAGCCTGGCGATTGCGTGGTGGCCACTGTTGGGCTCGACCGCCGATCGCGCGCCCCAGAGCTCACCGTCGATGTTCATCCGCCACCCCCGGACGCGGAGATCCCGGCTCTCCCGGTAGCGATCGATGTTGAAGTCATCGGGATCGACCCTCGTCCACAGGCCATCCGGACCGCGGAAGTCGGGGATTCCGGACTCGGTGCTGAGACCGGCTCCGCTGAAGACAAGGATCTGCTCTGCGGGTCTGAGCACCCCGGCCGCATCGTCCACAAAGTCCGACATGATCACCTGTTTAGCTGCTCTCTAGGCTCAGGGCATGAGTAACGATCCACGGCCTGCCAATCCTGGTACGTCTTCCGTCAGTCTCGGTCACGAGGTGGAGGACCATCTCGGGTCGCTCAAGCCACCGATCTATGAGACGTCGACCTTCGTCTTCGAGACGGCCGAAGAAGGCAAACGCTTCTTCGAGGTGGCGTATGGCCTCGCCAAGGCGAGGGAGGGTGAGGAGTTCGGTTACATCTACAGCCGGCTCGACAACCCCAACCTTCGAGTGGCGGAAGCCCGTCTTGCCGCTTGGGAGGGAGCCGACGACGCCCTCGTCTTCAACAGCGGGATGGCGGCGATCAACACCTTGTTCCTGAACTATCTGAGACCGGGCGACCTGATTCTCTATTCGACTCCGGCCTACGGGGGAACAGTCAAGATCCTCGAAAGTCTCTTCACCGAACTGGGAGTCGCCACCAGGACGTTCCACTCGGATGCAACCGAGCGGGATCTCGACGCGCTGATCGGCGATCGCTCGCTGGCCATGGTCTATCTGGAGACTCCTGCGAACCCGACCAATGACATATTCGACATCGCCATGGCGGGCAGCGTGGCTCACGCTCATGGCGCCCGGCTGGTTGTGGACAACACATTCTTGAGTCCGGTGTGGCAAAGGCCCCTGGATCATGACGCCGACCTGGTCGTTCACTCGGCAACCAAGTATCTGGGAGGGCACAGTGACATCACGGCTGGTGTCGTCTGTGGAGGGGCAGAGGACATCGACGAACTACGTCATCTCCGTTATCGACTGGGAACCACGGCGAGCCCTCATACCGCGTGGATGCTGACCCGAAGCCTGGAAACGCTCCAGATTCGTATTGAGAGACAGACTGCCAGTGCAATACGAGTCGCTGCATTTCTCAATGATCACTCCAAGGTGGCGAGCGTCAACCATCTCAGTCTTCTCGAAGCCGATGACCCCAAGAAAGGGATATTCGAGAGCCAGTGCCTCGGCCCCGGAGCGATGATCTCCTTTGAGGTTGCGGGTGGGGAGGAAGAGGCATTCCGGTTCCTCAATGCGATCGACGTCGTCCGTCTCGCCGTGTCCCTGGGCGGAACCGAGTCGCTTGCCTCGCATCCGTGGACGATGAGCCATGCCACGATGGCGCCGGAGGAGAAGATGCTGCTTGGGGTGACACCGGGTCTCATCCGGTTATCAGTAGGCGTCGAGGATTCAGACGACCTGATCGAGGATCTGGAACAGGCGTTGGGTCACGTCTGAGTCGCGTAGCATCACTCCATGGACACCTCGCCGGTCACTCCTGAGATTTGGGACGACTTCCTCGAGGTGATGGGACCCCGCGGCGGAGACGCCGGGTGCTTCTGCATGTACTACCGCCAGACCAGCTCAGAGTTCGATGAGAGCAAGGGCGATCAGAACAAGGTCCTGATGAAAGAGATTGTCGACACCGGCCGTCCTCCCGGTCTAATCGGATATCGCGCCGACAAGCCAGTCGGATGGGTGCAGGTCGGACCCAGAGATTGGTACGGGAGACTTGCCCGCTCCCGTGTGACCAAGCCTCTCGATGATCGCGAGGCATGGTCGGTCACCTGCTTTGTGATACCCAAAGAGCATCGGCGGACAGGTGTCGCCACTGAGCTGCTCAACGCCGCAGTCGAGTACGCCAGAGATCAAGGAGCCGAGGTAGTGGAGGGTTATCCGGTGGAGCCGAGAAAGGACCGTGTGCCTGACTTCTGGTCATGGATGGGGTTCGCTTCGATGTTTGAAGCATGCGGATTCGAGGAGGTTGCTCGCAGAAGCGAGACCCGGCCATTTATGCGACGGGAGCTTGGCTAGGGCTAGTTATCGTCGACATGACGGGGTGGCAGCCCCATCCGATCGCTGAGAGCTTCCTCTCGGTCCCGAACGATCCTGTTGGCGATCGCTTCGGCAGCATGTGTCAGCCACATTGATGTGTGAGAGCCGTCGGAGTAGTCGGCTTCGCCGAACGCGTCGACCCTGTCTTGCTCCAGAAGCCTGGCTGCCTGGTCGAACTCAGCCTGTGATTCGGGGCGGTACACCGCATATGTCCGACCGCCGTTGGCTTCGACAACGGAGAAGACAGGCACGTCGGACGGCCCGTCGGCGACATAGATCATGTTCTGAAAAGGGACCCGCCGGTCCTCGTGGGCGATCTTCGCGTTGACATCGATGGCCTGGTTCTTGTTGGTTCCCTTATTGATCTCGAACAGCGCTCGTGTCTTCGATGTGTTGTCGATCGTGTAGATCAGTTGGCGTATCTCGCCCTCGGGGGAAAAGAGCTGATCCTGCACCGAGGCGTATCCCGGCGGGGCCACAAGCTCGGTGAACTCACAAGCCCAGACGTACTCGATCTGTGATGCCGCGGCTGAACCGAGAATCATCTCCCGCAGCCCGGTCGAGACAACGTAGTGCTCGACGCGGATCTGATGCTCGGCGAAGCGCGGCTCGGCTTCGACCGTCTTTCTGATCAGTTCCAAGAAGTCCGGCATTCCGGTGTAGAACTCGATTCCGGAGCCCAGCTCCCGCAATAGGGCATTACTGAGGCCAGGCATCCGGCCCTCCCGGACATAGGTGAGGATGTGGTTCAGGTAGAGGTGGTCCCTCTGAATCAGGCGAGACCCGTGGCTGCGGTAGAACTCGTCGAGCCCGTCGACTTCGCGCCAGAACTCCGCCTCGTCCATGTCGTAATACCGAAACAGAGGGCCCTGCATGTTCCCCGGGATCAGCGTCTTGTCGAAGTCCCAGATCATCGCAATGACGTTTTGGGGGAAGAGTTGACGATTCATGACAGCGATGAGGCTATCTGGTTATCCACAGACCTCAATGGGCGAGGTCAGTTTGAGGTGTGAGCCAGCGTGAAGAGCTCCGAGCGAGCAGCCGCCGATCGATCCCGCCACGCCTGATCTCTGACATTTGAACGGCCCAGACCCAGCACCACATGTCGCTCTTTGGCAATCGACGAGCGAAGCCCATCCAGGTCGCTTCGGGCCACAGCCAGTTCACCCACGTGATGAGCATCCCGGGCCACGTCGTCGTAGCGAACGAAAGCTACGAGGAGAAGGCGAAACAGCTGTTCGAAACGTTGGCTCAGCATGGTGCAAGGATACCGGTCGGCGTGATCAACACCACCTTGGCGAAGGCTGGCAGCGGAGGTTTGATAGTTTCAGGATCCCTTGAGCACCCATACCCGAAAACATGACCTCATCCCGATCGTCGGGATGTTTAGGACATATCAGCGCAGGTATCTCAGATTCGACCTGGTCGCCGGTTTGGTTCTGGCCTCGATGCTGGTGCCCCAGGGTATGGCCTATGCAGAGCTCACCGGTCTGCCGGCGGTAACCGGCATCTACACGACAATTGCCGCCCTCATCGCATACTCGGTGTTTGGCCCCAACCGTCAGCTTGTTCTCGGGCCTGACTCCTCTCTCGCTCCGGTAATCGCGGTGGTGATCCTGCCGCTTGCGGCTGGTGACCCTGCCACGGCGGTGGCACTCGCCTCCGCCCTGAGCATCATCACCGGTCTGGTGTGCATTGCCGCCGGGTATCTCCGCGTCGGTGTGATCACCGAGCTTCTGTCCAAACCCATCCGAATCGGATACCTCAACGGCATTGCGGTGATCGTTTTGATATCTCAACTGCCGAAGGCCTTCGGGTTTTCGGTAGAGGGAGGGTCCACTGTCGACGTCCTCACCGCAACGGTCTCCGGAGTGGCCGCTGGTGAAATGGTGCCGGCCGCTTTGGCTCTCTCTGTCGGAAGCGTTCTGCTGATCGTGGGACTGCGTCGGGTGAGTAAGCGAATTCCTGGTGTGATCTTCGCCGCAGGGGGGTCCATCGTGGCCGTTGCCCTGTTTGACTTGGTGGATAAGGGGGTCAAGACGGTTGGGAGTATCCCGACCGGACTGCCCCCTCTCACCTTTCCGGGCGTGGACATAGACATGCTGCCTGCTCTCCTTGGAGGAGCGGTAGCAGTGGCGCTTGTCTCCTTTGCAGACACCGGGGCGCTATCCACGGCAACCGCTCTCAAGTCCGGGGTCCGGGTGGATCCCAACAGCGAGATCAAGGCCCTTGGAGCAGCGAATCTTCTATCGGGTGTCTTCCAGGGGTTCCCCACCAGTGCCAGTTCGTCCCGCACCGCAGTGGCAATGGCGGTGGGATCTCGCACTCAGCTTGCCGGTTTGATAGCCGCGGCAGGAGTGGTCGTGATCATCGTGGTGTTTCCAGGCTTGGTCGCTGAGATGCCGTCGGCGACCCTTGCGGCCATCGTCATCACCGCTTCGTTCGCACTCTTTGACTGGGCCGGCACGCTATGGCTGCTCAGGGCACGACGTTCGGAGTTCCTTCTTTCGCTCGGTGCCTTCTTGGGTGTGCTGCTGCTGGGAATTCTCGAGGGGATAGCCCTGGCCATCGTTCTGTCGCTTGCCAATTTCGTTCGCAAGTCGTGGCTTCCACACAGCACCGAGCTTGCAAAAGTCGAAGGCGTCGCCGGGTATCACGACAGGGATCGGCATCCCGACGCCGAGGTGGTTGCGGGTCTTCTCATAGTCCGATTCGACGCGCCGTTGTTCTTTGCCAACGCCCCTCGGTTTGGGAGACGCCTCCAAGAGATGTTGAGAAGCGCCAACAGGCCAATAGAGAGAATTCTCGTGGTGGGCAATGCCATTACCGACATAGATACGACAGGTGCGGAGATCCTCGGTGATGTGCTCGATGATCTCGAGGCCAAGAATGTGGCCTTTGCTTTCGCTGGGCTCAAGGGCGTTGTCAAGGATCGTCTCCGCTCGTACGGTCTGATCGAACGCATCGGTTTGGCGAACTTCTATCCCAACACGATCTCGGCAGTGGAGGCCCATCAGCGGTTGGGCAGAGAGCAGGGCGACTCGGCCTAGACAGTTCGTGGAACTAGCCGGGAATGAACGACAGACGCACTCTCCGCACCGGGTTATCCACGTTGGTGTCGACCAGCACCACCGACTGCCATGTTCCGAGGATCATCCGACCGTCTTCAACCGGAACGGTTATTGACGGCGAGATGAAGGCGGGGAGGACATGATCTCGTCCGTGACCGGGTGTGCCGTGCTCATGGCTCCAACGTCCGGCTTCGGCTGGCAACAGGTCGTCCACGGCTGCCAGGACATCGGACTCAGTGCCGGCCCCTGTCTCGAATATTGCGACGCCGGCTGTTGCGTGTGGTACGAAGACCGAGACCAGGCCGTCACCCTTGTCGGCACAGAAACCTGCCACCTCCGAGGTGAGATCGACGGTCGTGGGCTCGTGTCCGGTGGTGATGCTGAGTTCGATGGATTTCATAGTGGGTCTTGTCGCCGAGGGAGGCCATGGTATGTGACTTTGATCAGATAGGTCCGCTGGATGCCGGCCGTGTCCGCGTCGGCGTGAGTGTGCTCTTCCATGATCTACCACGATGACGTAACACCGACCACGCATGGTGGTGATCGTGTGGTGTAGGTTCCGAAACGATGTGAAGCCCAGATCAGGAGGGCTTCCCGGAGGTACGGAGGTGCCCA
>PVMK01123278.1_pt1 | contig 21129 bp, 21 predicted proteins | sample 1853481 | NCBI WGS metagenome assembly PVMK01 (sample SAMN08533507, study PRJNA380276) | Marine sediment metagenome, whole genome shotgun sequencing project.
TCTATTGGAATCACACCTCAAAATCCAACCACAACCGTTTGCCAAGATCAAAACTTAAAATATTTTCAGATGCACTGTCTTTGATGGCTGATTTAAGATTATATGAACAAATATACAATAATCAGAAGATTGACCGGATTCGATTTAGGCACGCAATATCTAGTTTTAGGCAGGTCCAAATTGATTACCTTGGCTGATGGAACCTACAATTCAAACTCTTGTAAAATACTATGAATTGACATATGCGATAAGCTTTGATTCATTTCAAGGACAGTGTGGAAGGGGTGGTGGATTTCAATTGTATCCTCTAAACGATACAAAAATTCAACCGATTGATTAAAGGGCGAAAGATAATCGGGGTTTGGACAGTCTTAAAGCATACTTGTGTTTTAGAATAAGTTTAATTGTTTTCCACCTATAATGAGAGAGCGATAATCCAGATCAAATAAGCGCAAGACAATATCAGCGATTGGCGCAAGCTGTTTCACACTGTAATGGCGATAGTCATAGGCTGCATTGGATATTTTCTGGACAGGTTCAGGCCCGGCTGTCGTCATAACATAACTTACGATTCTACCGTCAAATTGATCCAGCATCCGGGCGGCGCGAACATGCGGTGGAACATTTTTTGTATATTCTTCCAATCGTTTGCTAATTCCTTTTCTGTAAACTAATTTATCGTCTAATTTCCCGTCATAAAGCTGCTTGTGACGGCTGCGGACCATATCACAGAGTTCATCTTTCAGGTCCGGTGTGTAACCCTTTTTAAACAGCAGCGTAAAAAGATCAACCTGTAACTCTTTTGCAAGCGCCGTCCAATCGCGCCGAGTTGTCTCCATGCCTGCAAAATATAACTCTCCAACTCCAGTCTCGTTTATGAAAAAACCTGCGTAACGTTTTTTCGATCCCGTATCCCGGCCACGAATAGTGGGCATGAAAAAATGCACAAATAATTTTTCAAATTCGATATCAAGTTTGCTTTGTACGTTAAAGCGTTGCTGTAACTCTGTATTCAAGTAACAATTGAGCCTCTCGGAGAGCTGGGTGCCTACTTGGTTTATCGCAGTTTGCTCGCCGTCGCCAAAGTGGATAAATAGTGAATCGGTATCCCCATAGATGACCTGATGGCCTTCACTCTCAATGAATTCACGGGAAAATATCAAAATCCAATGACCAATACGGGTGATGGTCCCCGCAAGGCGAGGATCATAAAACCGACAGCCTGGTGTTCCCAGAACACCGTAAAAAGCGTTCATGATGATTTTTACAGCCTGCGATAACGCTGAGTCTTTTAATTGTTTGGCATTATCCCGTTCCTGCCAAAGTTCCTCGATAATGGAAGGCAGAATTGCGAAATTTTCGGCAAATTCAAGGCCGGCCGGACCTTTAACGATTTGGCCGGTCAACTTTGAATCACTTGATGGTAAATCTTCAACTAAATCATGCAGGATCACATTGGCTGCAAGGGGGTCAACTCGAAACGTCCGGATGATGCTGGGATAAAGGCTTTTAAAGTCAAATATTGCCACGTTTCGGTAGAATCCGGGTGTGCTGTCAAGTACAAGGCCGCCAGGTGCTGTTTGAGCCACAGCGGCTGGTTGGGAATTGGTATCTGCAACGTAACCGCGCCGGTGTAAACGAGGGAGATACAAAAAATCGAAGGCTGCAACGCTCCCACCGACACGGTCCAGCGCTAATCCTGTCAGTTGCGATTTTCGGACAGCCAGCTGGTTCAGGTTAAGTTTTTCAAAAATCTCGTAAACCAGCCTTGTATCCTCCAGGTTATATTCTGCAAGGTTTGCTTTGTCCGTATGGAAAAGATGGGTTATCTCCGCAACTTTCTCGCGGCCGGATTTTTCAATCAGTTTTTTTCGTCCCAAGACCTTTTGAGCAACGGTTGATAGAGAATAATCTTCTGTCTGAACATAGGCGCTTCGGACCATGTGGATACCGTCCAGTGCGGCCCTGCCGGGTATGCGAGCGGTCCACTGATTATAAAAAGCTGCCAGGCGCCAAGAGATCCGCAGATCCGTCGGTTCCAATATCAAACTCCATTCCCAATGCCTTGCATTTCCGCCAAAGCCACTGTAGATCAAAGCCAATAAGGTTCCAGCCAATAAATGCATCCGGATCATACTCTCGAACAATACGGAAAAATGCCAGCAGCAGTTCCCGTTCGTTGCGAAAGCTCTGATATACCCTTGTTTTATCGCTAGGTTCCGGATCGACCATGAGAACTGTTTCAAGATTGTTGCCGAAAATAGCGATGGAGTACAGATCCATTTCCATTGAACATTCGATATCAATGGAAAGCAGCTTCAACGCGGGTGTAAAATTAGAATCTTTCACTTTCGGGTCAATGAAATATAAGGTATCGTTTTCTACACTAACCGGTTTGCTTTCAAAAGATACTCCTCCTTTGATAAAACGTTCCATCAAAAACCGTGCTACGAGGTTAATATCAGCCTCATAGGTGGCGATATTACGAGACTCGCATGCCCTGCGAGCACGAGTCAACTCCGATGTGGTTTGAAAATACAGCGCATCCACAGGGTTTCCGCGCAGACTCCTTAATTCAACACTTTTGCGAAACATGCCAGGTGGTGCCCAGTCTTTGTCACGATCAATAAAAAAAACAAGGCCCGGACGGGTCACGGTCCAGTGAAAGCGTTTTCCATCGGATAACCTTCCCTGGAAAACCAATTGCGTAACGTTGTTGCGAATAATCTGGCTGTTGGATAATATAAAGCCCTGATAATCCATTTTTCTCTATTTTTGGCGTTTCTTAAATTATGAATGATCTCAGCGCATAAAATTATGCAGATTTATTTATCGATTAGCGATCCCGGGCGGATACCCTTTACGCCGAACTTTTCACATATCGAATCCAAGGGTCTTGTTTAGTTCCTTTCTTTTTTCATTTGACCCATTTTGGTTGAAAAGGGAAAGCTGACGTTCGGAGCCGATATCGGCAAGGTTAGATAACGAGATGCCTAATAGACGGACCGGTTTTTTGCCGACAGCTGTTTTTTCCAACAGACTGCAAATGTTCGAGTATATGTCGGCACTGTCGTTTGTGTACTTATGCCGTGTAACAGAACGGGTGATTTGTACGAAATCATGGTATTTTACTTTTAAGGTGATGGTTTTACCCTTCAAGACCTTTCCGACGCATGCGGCGAGCCACGCGATTGGCCAATGACAAGAGCTCTCGTTTGGCCAATTTAAGATCAAAGATATCCTTAGAATAAGTATCCTCATGACCAATTGATTTAACATCATGAAACGTTACCACATCCCTTTCGTCTATTCCCATTGATAGTTGATGCATATGGCTACCGTGTTTGCCGAATTTTTTCTCCAACACCTCAACGGGCATCTGTCTCAAGTCCATAAAGGTATGAATGCTTAGGTGAGATAGAGCTTCCTGTGTCACTTTACCAACACCCCACATTTTTTTAATCGGAAGGGGATCTAAGAACTCCCTTACCTTATCGGCAGGAACAACCGTCAATCCATCAGGCTTTTCCATATCAGAGGCAATCTTGGCAACAAATTTTGACGGCGCAACACCGGCTGATATGGTCAAACCGGTTTTTACAACGACCATCTGTTTAATCTTTTCTGCAATTTCAATTGCCGAACCGAGAAGACGGGTGGAACCGGTTACATCTAAAAACCCTTCATCTATGGACAGAGGTTCAACCAATGGGGTGAAAAGATAGAATATCTCAAACACCTGTTCGGACACCTCTTTGTATCTGGCCATTCTGACCGGCAAAACGATCCCATTGGGACAAAGCTGCATGGCTGTCGCCATAGGTTGTGCGGAATGGACACCGAATTTCCGGGCTTCGTATGAGGCAGATGATACCACACCTCTTTCCTTGCTACCGCCAACGATAACCGGTTTACCCTTCAGTTCATGATTATCCAGTACCTCAACCGAAGGATAAAACGCATCCATATCTAAATGAATGATGTGCTTTGGTGGTCTTTGTTTATCCATTTTCTACAAAGGAATTTGCCGTTTTTTTATATGAAAATTATCATACCCTGCAAATCCTGTAAAATGAAACCAGAGATCTTTTTCTTTCGAGTAGGGAAGAGGTGGTCGATTAAGTGACCGGATGTGATTTAAATCGATACAAATTGGTTTGTGAAGGTAAAATTCGCAACGCCGAGCAGAGACATAAACAGGGCATCGGTGTTGTCAGGATGCGATAATGTCCTTTATGTAAACTAAATCGCGATTTCCCAGACCCAGTTATACGCGATTTCGGTCGAATGTTTTAAATTTTTGTACTGTGTTTTATGATAATTGTGATTATCTGAACAAATATACAATAGAATCAGAAGATTGACCGGGTTTGACTAATGCAATGTAAACAAAATGAAACGCTAAAAAAGAATAGGTTTGTCATGCCCAATCTATAACTCAATCCGAAAATGGCAGGAATCGGTGCATTACCGAAAGTCCCATTCCTCTCCCTTCGCTCTTTTCTTTGGTGGTAAAAACCGGCTCAAAGATTTGCGGCAGCACATGGTTTGGCATTCGCAACCCGTGTCGCTGACCGTCAATTTGATATAAGCGCCGGGTTTCAGCCCCTGATGGCCTCTGGTAAAGTTCAAATCGAGTTCAACATTTTCCAGCTTCACAGCATACTCACCGCCCGTTTTCCGCATGGCATGTTCTGCATTGGTGTACAGATTCATCAGGACCTGATGTACCTATGTCGGATCCGCATTCACCATCGCATCACTTTGGCAATCTTGGCGCATTTCGATGGTTTCGCGATGGATGCCCGCAGCAGTTTAAGGGTTTCTTTGACGATGTGGCTTATCTGGACCGGTCTGCGCTCCTGAAAGGGTAAGTGGATGGTAGCTTTTTCCCCGTCAACCGTATCTCATGTCTTTTTGAAACCAGCCCTAGAAAATCGGGTTGAATGAGGTCGATAAATGGAATTCCGGCCAATTCATCTGAGGAATACTCTATCATATCTTTGGTTTTGGGGTTCGAAAACTTGATAAACTCATCTTGTGCAATAAAAATTGCATCATTGGCGTTATCTACGAGTTGGCGGTACTTTTCCTCACTTTCCCGCAGCTTCATTTCAACTCTTTTCAGACCCCTTAATTTCCCTTGTAACAGAAAGAATGTGTGGCTCCTCATTTAGCATGATAACTTTGGCAGGCATCAAGGCAGTTTTAGTCGTTCCATTAACACGAGTTTGTAATAGCAACCGTAGATAACCGGCGCAACCAGCCCGCGGTTCTAAGCATAATTCGAAAATTGTGATAGGATTCTTACTGCCGATGACGGCAAAGATCGGCCAAACTGATAACCGTTGTTCGGTTGCAATAGGAGTCTTCGACCCACTCTAAACTTGCTAACTAACCAACGCCCTAACATCTTCCGGGTTCATACCCTTGATCCCCAAATCATCAACCGCAAGGCCTTCTTTGAAGTAATCCACATCCGTCATGATGGAAGCAATCTGGATGACTGCATCCACTTTAGGCGTTGGTACATCCCACATGCGGCCGATCGACGACCAGGGTGACAGTCCAAAAGGCAGATCCTCGTTTAAGTAGCGGGTGTTGATGGAAGCAGGTGCCGGGAAGGCTGAATCGCCATGTATCGGGCTTTGCCGAAGGGTTTCGGATAACGTTTTTTTCTCCAAGGAATATTTCGCATAGAGATTTTCAAATGCATTTTTAAAGGGGATCCCATCGCTGCTGATCTTTTTGAGCAACGACATACGCTCGGCGTCCATCCCTATCATCACTTTGCATACCGACTCGGTGGCTCCATCTGCATAGAGGTTCCAGCCTTTACCACCTGTTGCGTCTATCCGCCCGGCATTAAACAATACCATGGGAGGATGAACGATGGGGTTCAAGTTATTGATGCTGGTCGTCCAGACATTTTCGGCCGCAATAAACTGAGGGAATACGGGATTGATCAAGTTTAAAAATTCGCTTGTCCGGCCGGCCGGCAAGGCGGCTGCCGGCAGTTGATTTTTAATGCCGATACAAGCAACCACACCAGGCTCGCGCGCGCGAGTGGCATAAAGTAAAGACATGGTCTCCACCGGCGTCACCCGGGTGGTCACGCCGATTTCGTGCATCCATTTTTTAAATCGCAGCGCCCCGAAATTGGAAGTGAACAGGATAAACTGTCCGTCCTCGAAATGGTTGGCCAGTGCTTTGCTAAAAGGCTCATGTGCATAAGCCGAGCCGCCAATGATGATAACATCAACGCCCCTGATGGCTTCTTTCAGATCGGTTGTAATCATATTCAGCTTGGCAAAACCGTTGCTGGCGTCGCCTGATATATCAATGCCTCCTTTTTTCTCAATGGCAAGAATGTTATCCTCAAATTCGGGCACCTCGGCCAGATTGACGGAGAATCCTTTAAGGGTGATGTCGGCTGCATAGGCCTGCCCCGAGTTTCCGGTTCCCAAGACAGCAAACTTTGGACGATTTACTGATTTTGTCATGACCTGTTTCCTTTTTGAGGTTTCCCCGGGTTCATACTTTTTTGGAGTCGATTTTCAAATACTCCCTGGTATACTTCTTGAGCTTTCCTTCATCTAAACTGACGCCCAGGCCGGGGGCTGCCGGCACCGCTACAACTGCCCGGGAGATATTTTCCCCGAAGTCGGTGATGTCGTCCGACATTCTAAGCACCGACATATAGGCGTGTCCCATGTCCAGCAGGTTGGGCAGCACACAGCCCAACTGCAAAGAGGCCGCCTGGCTAATGCCGAACTCCAGCATGCTGTTCATCAGAATCTTGAGGCCGAAAGCATCAGCCATTTCTGCAACTTTCCTGGCTTTACTCAATCCACCGTTTTTGGAAATTTTGACGCTAAACACATCCACTGCCTGGGCGCGAATCAGGGCGGTCGCTTCTTGAATGGAAGCTACGCCTTCATCCGCACTCAGCAGGCAGGGTGCCCGGCTGCGAATACGCTTAAGCCCGCTAATGTCGTAACGGTCAATCGGCTGCTCAAGTAAATCCGGGTGGCTGCTGCCGATGCCGTCAATAAACAGCATTGTTTCGGCTACCGTCCATCCCTGGTTGGCATCGACAATAATATTTAACTGGTCACCGAACATTTTTTGGGCAGAGATCATGCGGTTGATTTCATCAGCGATCGGCAGCGCACCCATCTTAATCATGACGGATTTGTACCCGCTTTGGATTAGCTCCCGTATGAATTCAGCATCCTCTTCAGGTGTTCCGCTCCCGATAGGACCCAACAGCGGCACTTTGTCCTGATATAAGCCCCCCAGCAGCATGTGCGCGGGCAGATTATTGGCTTTGCCGGCAATATCAAAAAGGGCCATATTCACCGCCCCCCGGGCCAGCAGATTACCATGTACCCGCATATCTAAATCGGATTCTATGGCGGTGATCCAAGTCGGGTTCCGGTCCATCAAATGCGGAGCGATAAGATCGCGGATAACAATCATGACCGTGGCAGGCGTCTCGTTGGTAAAAGGATTCAACGGGTCCGCCTCGCCTAAACCGACGATGCCCTCATCAGTGTGAACTTTTAAAATGACTGCTTCGGCATCATAACGGGTGCCATAAACCTTCGATAATTTATACGGTCTGGCAAAGGGTATTGAAATGTGAAACAGCTCCAGTGCGGTAATCTTCATTCCTGTGCTCCTTGGCTTAAAACTAGGTTGAGCGGTTCAGGGTTCAACGTTCAGGGTTGTCTTTCTTTCGTTGAATTTGAACCTTGAACCTCTTAACCTCTAAACTTAGGCCCTTAGCGGGGTTTTTCTGACAACATGTTGTAAAAGACTGAAGGTGTCGGGTGTCAGGTGTCAGCGTGTCAGGGAAAGTAAGCGCTGAACACTGGCACCTTGTATGAAACTTCATTTATGTGTATGGGCCAGACCGAGTTAATCGCGGTTGAAAACCGCTCCCACAATCAATAATAGCTAATATGAATCTACAAAGTTTCTTTTTCGATTTGACCGGCCGTTTCTTTGGCCGGCGGCTGGGCTGACGCCTAAAACCTAAAATTTGCGACATTAAGTTATCAGCGTGTTAACTGCCCCGAAGGGGCCACTTTTTCCGAGCGCAGTCTCAGAAAAAGCTTAGTACCTACTTTATTGAAATCACATCATGTTTGCGCATGATTTATGCGCTATCCATAGTGGGCAGAATAACTCGTTCTTTTAATTGCAGAGCTGCTATAAATATTTTTTTTGCCCAAGAGTGACTAAAGTTATGAATTGCTGTCGATTTAAAAAAGACAGGGCGTAGCGATTCATTAAATATTCAATTTTCAATATTCAATTTCGGCTTGCCCGGGTTAGGTTTCACTTAACCGTGACCACCGGGCAGGTCGCCTGAAGTATGATATACTGAGCGTTCGATCCGAATAGCAATTTCCCGACTTTTGACCGTCTTCTGACACCAATGACGATCTCATCAATTCCGTTTTCCTGTGCGAACTGAACCAGGTCTTCTCCAGCAGATAGAGAACTGATGATTGCATGCGTCTCACATGCAATTCCGTCTTCTTTAAATGAAATCCTTAACCTTTCCAGTTCATGTTCAGCCTTTTGGATATCTTCGAGTTGCAAATCAGGACCTTGTGTCAAGGCGGTTAGCAAATAAACTTTCGCATCAAAGGCTTTCGCATGTTTCTTTACCAGTACCAAAGCCTCTTTGGCCACATTGGATCTATCATATCCCACCATAATATTCATTTTGGCCTCCTATTAATACATTGGACGTCTGAAAAGAAAGCACGGCACATTCATCCCGGCTCGGAGTGAGAGCTCCTCCCGCAAAGCGGGGGCCTCAGGAAATCCCCTGGAAAGGGGCGAAGACGATTACCTCGTTCATTTAAATCCGAAATACGAAACAAATTCGAATGACAAAAATCTAAAACCGTTACGCCACTGACCCTTACAAAATAGTTTAATCCGTTGTTATCATCTTTCGTATTTCGTATTTTCGATGGCTCGCTGGTTTCTCTCCGGGTCGGTAGAACCTTTCCGGGTCTACCACTGGAAGTGTGGCTTAATATCGGAGTTAAAGTCTTTTCTTAAAACTATGAGGTCAGGGCAACGATCTCTTCCGGCTTCTTATCGGCTATTCCAAGTTTTTCAAGCGTCGTTCCCGTTGAAACATAATCCACGCCGTGAAGCCACGAAGTCAATCGGATGGTTAATTCAATAATTGGTGTTTCAACCGCTGCTTTTTCTGCCAGCAGCAAAGCGGGAACATTTAGACCCGGGACATCTTCCGTGAGATAACGACTCCTCACATTGTGCCCTACGACATCTTTATAAGGGCTTTCAGAACTGTTTGAATATTCATAATATGTTTTGCTGTCATTTTGGCCGTAATACATTTTCAGTTGCGCCATAGTCGATGAGAGTTTCACCGAGAAGGCCCTGCCGATTGCAAGACGTTCTTCGTCCATATGCATCATTTTTTCGGAGATTAGCGGGAGTAATACCGTCCATATAATGCCGGAAGGTTTCCGGATTCCTTTCAATATCACCATAGTTTAAAAGTACCGGAAGCGGATGGAGGGTCTGGTTGGGGTTATCAAGGTCAACTTCCAGCAAATTATCCCCGGGGAAAAAATCGACATAGCCTCCAAAAAGATCATTCATAATGTCGAGCACTTGCGGGTTATTCCGGCTGGGAGAGGAAGCAATTTTCAGACGGGACTTTTTCTTATATATCATTACGGTGTTGTAGGCCGCAATCCGACATGCGTATGGGAGTGAGGCCGTTTCAGATATTGTTATCTCTTTTTTAATCCCGCGATCGGTCATCATCTTCTTTAAACGCAGACCACCGTAATTTCCGGGTATGATAATGACATGCTGGCCATCCTTGAGATGCGAGACCATTTTTTTAAAGATTGGTTTATGAGCAAAAGAAGGGACAACAATTAAAATAACGTCGGTGTCTTTTAACGCTTCTTCAATATCCATGGTTGCTCCGCTGAGCTTACCGCCGGCGGTAATATCTCCATCTAAAAACATCTCCTTTTCTGCCTTTATTTTCAGATAATCCTCTGTTTCCTCTAGAGGTTCATACATGACGACAGGATATCCTTTTTCGGCGATCTGTCCACAGACAGCCCTGCCACCGTGTCCACTGCCCAGGACGGCAAATTTTAGTGTCTTTTCCATTTCAAACCTTTCCTTTTTTTGTGCCTTCGAGTCTTAGTGGCTGAACTTTTAAGAATTTATAAAATAATATATCAGTAAAGGTGGCATGCGACAGCGTGCCCCGGTTTTACATCTTTGAGCTGGGGTTGAGTATCCCGGCATACGTCCATGACTTGCAGGCAACGCGTCTGGAAGCGGCAACCGGGCGGTGGATCAATGGGTTGCGCGACTTCGCCTCTGATTTTGGGAATGGGTCTCTTATAGGCAGGGATCGGGGATTGGGAACCGCGGCTATAAGGGCCTGGGCATAGGGGTGATGGGGATCGGTGATCACGTCCCTTGGTGCGCCCCCAGTTCCATGATCCTGCCCAGATACATGATCATCAGGCGCTCTGAAATGTTGGCCAGGATTGAGAGGTCGTGGGAAACATAGATGCACGAAAAATTCATGCGCTCGGATAGGTCTCTGATAAGATCCAATATCCCGGCACGAATGGAAACATCCAACATCGATAAGGGTTCATCGGCAATAACCAGCTTGGGTTCCAGAACCAGTGCCTGGGCGATACCAACCCGCTGTCTTTCTCCACCGCTCATCTGATGGGGGTAACGGTTTTTATACTCCTCAGGTGTTAATCCGGCCATGGTGATCGTTTCGTTGGTTTTTTCTCTGATCTCTGTTTTACTCTTGTCGGTAAGCGCCCGGAGAGGCTCTGCCACTAAATCGAAAACAGTATACCGCGGGTTAAGGGACTCATAGGGGTCCTGGAAAATGATCTGGACCTCACGGCGGTAATTCCGGATTTCTTCTTTGGACATCTCGGAGATATTACGATCTTTATACAGGATGGCACCGCCGGTCGGTTCCCGAAGTTTGGCGATGGCCAGACATGCCGTTGACTTGCCACAACCCGATTCCCCGGCAAGTCCCCATGATCTCACCAGGCTCCATGGAGAAGCTTACCCCATCGACGGCCTTTGATGGTTTTTGGTTTTTCTCCACCCACCAGTTTAGCCAGAAACTTGGGTTGGAGATAAAAGTATTGTTTTAAGTCGCTGACCTCGAGGATTGCCATGTCTTCTTATCTCCTGCTAATTTTCGAAATTCTTCAATATGGCTGGTTCGGATGCAATGGACAAAATGGCCCGGTTTTATCTCCAGATCCGGTGGCCGTGTTTTCTCACATTCCGGGTATAACGAAGGGACACCGAAAAGCAAAAAGGCATCCGGGGGTGTCCTCAATTAAATTCGGCGGTGAGCCGGGAATAGAAATGAGCTCCCGGTCAAGGGCTTTAATACTGGGAAAGGCGTTCTTAAGACCCAGCGTATAAGGGTGATAGGGTTCATTGAAGAGCTCCATTGTTCCGGCCGATTCCATCAATCGACCGGCATACATGATCCCGATGCGATCGCTCATTTCTGCAATGACCGAAATGTCATGGGTAATGAGCAATATGGATGCCGCCGATCCGCTCTTCTGCCGGATTTCTTTTATGTTTCTCAGGATCCGTTCCTGAACCAGAACGTCCAGACCCGTGGTCGGTTCATCCATAATGACCAGTGCCGGATTCAAAACCAAAGACATGGCGATCATGGCCCGCTGGCGCATGCCGCCGCTGAATTCATGAGGGGTAGGCTTTCATCATACCGGCCTGGAGACCCACCGCATCAAAAAGCCTTTCGACAATCTGTTCGCATTTAGCCTTATTGTATTGGGTGTGGGCCATGATCGCTTCGCTGCACTGGTCTCCAACCCGGTAGACCGGATTGAGGGCGTTCATGGCGCTCTGAGGGACCAAGGCAATTCCCTGCCAGAGGATCTTTTCCCGGAATTCCTTCTCCGGCATGGAGAGAATATCCTGCCCTTTAAATTGCATTTTGTCTGCTGTCACGTGAGCGCTTTGGGGAACCAGACGAATGATGGTGCGTATGAGGGTCGATTTGCCGCAGCCGGATTCACCGACCAGGCCGACGACCTCGTTCTCCTTGATGGTTAAAGAGATACCGTCATTGGCCTTGACGGCACCTTCCTCTGTTTGATAATGGGTCTTGAGGTTTTCTATTTCTAAAATCATATCGTATTATCTCCGCTAGCGCTGTTTTAGGCGTGGATTGGCCACCTCCTCATACGCCCGCGAGATGAAGACCAGAGAGCTGACCAGCAAAATAATGCAGATAGATGGCCAGGCAAACCACCACCAGGCTGTTCTGATTTTTCCCGAAATCCAGAGGTTGTAAAGCATTCCGCCCCAGGTGAGGTTGTCCGGATCACTAAAACCCAAAAAGCTGGCCCCGGCCTCGGCCAGAACAGACCAGGCGATGTTAAAAGAGGTATAGAGGAGTAAGAGGGGCAGAATGTTGGGCATGATGTGACCGTATATGATTCTCAGATTGCTGCACCCTCTGGCTTTAGCTGCCAGGATAAACTGCCGCTGCCGAATGGCAAGGGCCTGAGACCGAACCACCCGGGCCGAGGTTCGCCAGACGATGCAGCAGATGGCGATGATCACAAACCAAATGTTGCGGCCAAAGAGGGAGATAAGGACAATTAGAAACGGCAAAAAGGGCATGCCGTAAACAATATCGGTAAAGCGCATCAGTATTTCGTCAATTTTTCCACCATAAAAAGCTGAGAAGAGTCCTATGTTTGCACCGATAACAATGGAGATCAGCCCGGATACCAGTCCGATCAGGAAGGTGGTCCGGGTGGCATAAATCAGCTGGCTCAAAATATCGCGGCCCATAGCGGTGGTGCCCAGCGGAAACTCCAACGATGGCGGGCGGAGCATGGCCAGCTTGCCATTGGAATCACGCAGCGATTCCCAAAGATCGTGGGGGGCGATCCAGGGAGCCAGCAGCGCGACCAGACCGAAAAATAAAATGATTGCAGCCCCGAATTTGCCGAAACGGTTGCTTATAATAATTCCATACTGGGTAACAAAAAAATCTTTTATGCTGTCCAGTTTCATTTCATCGGCTCCAGTAAACAGTCTGTCGTGAAACTAAATTGTGAATAGAAAGCATTCCTTTTCAGTCCTTTTTCCCACCCATAGATATCCTCGGATCGAGATAACAATATGAAATATCCGACACCAGGTTCAATAAAATGACCAGAACTGCCAGTAGCAAAAAGGTGGCCTGGGCGACCGGGTAGTCGTGTGAGGAGGCCGCCTCGACCATCAACTGGCCCATGCCGGGCCAGGAGAAGACCTGTTCAACGATGACCTGTCCGCCCAGGGCAAACCCGATCAGAACCGAGGACACGGTAAACACCGGCAAAAGCGCATTGCGGGCTGCATGCTTGATCATGACTCTAGTGGGAGACAATCCCTTGGCCTGGGCCAGCTCGATGTAATCACTGCCCATAACCTCGAGCATGGAGTCACGCATGATCAGCATCGGTGTGGCAAGATAGTAAAAAGCAGTGGTGATTGTCGGCAGTACAAGATGGTGCAGAAAATCCTTGCTGAAAAGCATTTGAATTCCGGTAGCCAATCGCATGCCCGGGGTGGCCATGCCACCGGTAGGAAAAAGATCAAGCCGGTAGCTGAGGATTATTAAAAACAGGATACCGGTGACAAAAGGCGGCGCGGATTGGAGGACCAACACGCTCACAGTGGAACCCACGTCCAAGGCGCTGCCGCGTTTCCAGGCCATGATCATGCCCAGGCCGGCGCCGGCCACCAGGGTAAAGCTCATGGCGGCGCCCATAAGAAAGATGGTGTTCCAAAAACGATACTTGAGGATGCCGAACACTTCATGCTGGGTGGTGTAAGAGCGGCCCCAGTTCAAGGTGACGATGTTTTTTAGATACAACAGATATTGGACAATTAAAGGTTTGTCCAGCCCAAAGGCTTCTTTTAATCTGGCCTGGGCAGCCTCATCCAGCGCCGGACTGATCACCTGGGCCGTCGGGGTCGCCGGGCATCACGCGAAATATAAAGAAGAGGATGGTGGCGACCGCAAATATCGTCATAATCGTGTATAAAATTCTTCTGATGATATATTCTTGCACCTTTTTTCTCCTCTGGTAAAGGGGAGGCGACCGGAACTTTCAGGCCGCCTCCATTTTTGGCAGGCGATATCCGAATTAGGGGCTTCGCCCCAAATGGAATATTCCATTATTCCATGCGGCTAACCAAGAGAATGGCCGCAAAAAGCACCGTGACATCAATAAATTATAGAAACCCCGATACATCGAGCTAGGCCGGATAGTGGAGTTTGCCTTTTTCCCACGTGTAGCCCGCCTCGGCCAGGATCTTTTTGGCCTTGTTGATGTCTTCGGGGTAGGATTTAACCGCCGGGTTGTGCCAGAATTTATTGGCCGGTGCAATGACCGAACCGCCACGATCCGCCAGTCCGGATAAAATGGCCTCGATGATCAAGTCTTTGGGAATGACGTGGGCGATGGCCTTTCTGAAGGCCGGATCGTTCAGCGGAGGCCTGCGGGTGTGATAGCCAAGATTGTAGAAGCCATGATTGGGATACCCTTTGGCAACCACGTTTGGAACTTTTTGCAGATCCAGAAAGAGGCTGGGTTTGAGGATGTAACGATTCCGGTCGCATTCGCCCTTTTCAATGGCAACGGCGATCGCATCGTGGGAGCCGTAGACAATCCCGATGATTCCTTCACACTTGGGCGGATTAAAGTGCTTTTTAAAGGCCGATACCTTGAATTCACGACCCCGATCCCAGTAGTCCAGCTTAAACGGACCGCTGCCGATGGGCTTCTCATTCGGATAGTTGAGGGGATCGCTCACGTCCACCTTATCGGGAATGTCTTGCCAGACATGCTTAGGGATGAGGAACATGCCGGCCAACAGGTTGGGAATGAAGGGAGCGTAAGATTCCGCCAGTTTAATACGCACGGAATGCTTGCCCGTGATCTCGACATTTTCGACCTTTTTCAAGATCTGATAGAAGAAGGGATGCTTCCATTTGTTGCAGTAATCGAAGGTGAACTTGACGTCTTCGGCTGTCAGCGGTTTGCCATCGTGCCAGAGCATCCCCTGTCGAATGTTTAAATCAAGCGTCAACTGATCGATCACTTTATAAGATTCTGCCGCCCAAGGCACTATGTTTCCGTCGGGACCCACCCTGAACAACGGATCATAGATCATCCTAAGCTCCATGAACTCTGTGGTATCCTTGACCGCCACCGGATTCAGCATTTTCAGAGGGGTCGGTCGGGCCGTCCGAACGTATCCGTCACCCTTGACTATCTCCATGTTGATGTCCGTCCAGAAGCTGCCGGTGCCTTCACCCAGCATGGGAACCACATTTTTGATGCGGTCCGAGCGATAGGCGGTGGTCATCTGCATATAGGCAACCACAGTCAGGGCTTGAGCTTCGTGACACAGTTCCTGGGCTTTGTAGACAATTTCCCGCCTTTTCTCTATGTCCATTTCTTTCTGTTGAGCCTCAGCCACCTTGTCGATCTCGGGGTCGTTAAGTCCATACCAGTTGTAGCCACCCTTTTTATACTGTGAAGAATGGTGCACCTGATAGATGAAAACGTTTGGGGTCGATACGAATCGAGGCCCCGGAGAGCATGACAAACCACATGTCATAATCATGCTCCATGATCACCTTTTGGACATTCAGGTTGTAGTCGATGGGGTTCGCCTTGACGTCCCAGCCGATTTGCTTGAAGGCACTCGCGCATACCCTGGCCACCTCCGGTCTGACCGGATCCATGGTCGCAGTGGCTGTTGTAATCTTCATAGAATCGACTTTCGCTCCCGGTTTGGACGCAGCGAAGACAGCGCCGGGACCTGCAATCATGCTGGCTCCGATAACCCCCCCGGTTACTTTAATGAATTCGCGTCTTCCCATTTTTTGTTCAGTCATGATAAACCTCCTCTTTTAAGTTTTAGTTACTTAACGGCGATTTTTTGGTTTTTGTGATAAAAAAATAATTTGATTAAACGTCGTCACAGATTTGTGACAGATTGAAGAATTGTGGGATTCAGGAATTGCGGAATTTAAAATCGGAATTGTACCATATTTAATCCTTAAATCCCTTAATTCGCAATTCTTAATTTGGTTCCGGCGCAGCCGGGTTAGGCTTATGAGTTTAGGTGGGTTTCTTGGGTCTAACATGTTGGAATTGCCTTTGCAGACCTGTTATCCGTTGGTCTATGAAAACAAATGGTTGCGATTGGAACTTTCGTAATTATCGATTGGTGCAAACAGTCGCCAAGATCAGTTTGCCATTCAGAGGGAGCGAGTTAGTTCGCTTCGCTCACAAGTGGAATGGTGGAAATTGTAAAAAATCCGATATATTTAAATTGATGCGTCCGGTTCTCTAAATAAGAGCAAAGATTATGCCAAAATGGATGAGACAATTATCGAGATTCTGTTCAGGCCATAAGTCCCTTCAATCACAGGTATTTTTGAAAGAACTGGAAATTTTGGCGGATAGAAAGCCGTTGAGCTATTTGTCTAATATTTATACATATTAAATAATAATATATTTTAAGTATTTAATATTATTATACTATATATCAATGTGTTTAAACATTTGACATGTATAAATATTAGACACTTTATCGGATAGCAAGGCTGCGCTATTTTAAAAGATATTTTAGTGCCGTATCCGGGAAATCCAATCGCTCTATCTGAATCAGTTGGTGGTGACTTTGAGGTTACCCTGATCGGATAGTCGAAAGGTTGTATTTTTTTATCTTGTTATATAAAGTTGCCCTGGAAATGCCCAGGGATTTGGACGCCCTGGACAGGTTAAATTTCATTTCCTGAAGAATTTCCGAGATGGCCTGCTTTTCCACTTCTGCCAGGCGTAACCCGCGCCGGTTTTTGACGGCATGCTTTCCAGCAGAGACGGAGACAATCCCCAATAGATCCGACCCGATCATATCTCCTTCGACCAGATTGACCGCCCTTTCAACTATGTTTTCCAATTCCCTGACATTTCCTGTCCACTCATAATTGTAAAGTGTCTGTTTGGCTTCCTGTGTAAACTGCACGCCCTGTTTTCCCGCGACTTGGGCACAACGACTCAAAATGTAATTTGCCAGGAGCGTGATATCATCCGGTCTTTCTCTGAGCGGAGGGATCGTGATGGGAAAGACATTGAGACGATAAAAAAGGTCTTCTCTGAAATTTTTCCGATCAACCTCCTGCTTTAGCTGGACATTGGTGGCCGCTACGATCCGGATATCAATCGTTGTCGATTTGTGGTCACCGACTCTGCAAACCTCACCGGTTTGAAGCACCCGCAGCAGCTTCACCTGCATTTCCGTTGACATGTCACCGATTTCATCCAGAAACATCGTCCCGCCGTCCGCAAACTCAAATTTTCCCGGCCGGCCCCCCTTGAGGGCCCCGGTAAATGCGCCTTCAACATAACCAAACAGTTCACTTTCGAGCAGCTCACGCGGAATGGCGCCGCAATTGATGGCCAAAAAAGGATGTTCTTTCTGGGCACTGTGGTTGTGTATCGCCTGGGCGAAAAGCTCTTTCCCCGTGCCGGTTTCACCGAGCAACAAAATAGATGACTTGCTCAGAGCGGCGATCATCGCCATCCGCTTGGCCTCTTGAATGGCAGGACTCACACCGATGATGTCTTCAAAGGTAAATCGTGCCTGGGTGCCGGCCATTTCATTAAGAAGCTTTCGTATCCGCTTGATCTCGTTAAAGACAAGGATGATACCCTGGATCTTCTCCGCCGAATCCAGAATGGGCTTGGCTGTGCATATCAGGTGTATACGCCGGCTCGGTGCATGGATAAAAACCTCCCGATCAACAAAATCGAATCCCGCCCGCATCAACTTATTTATATTTATTTGTTGGCCGAGAACCTCGGATAGCAGATGTCCTTCCAGAGGCTCCTCCCATTGAAGAATTCGGCGGCCCTGATTGTTTATGTTGTTGATGACACCGTTTTTATCAATGGTCATGACCCCACTGTCGATAGAATCAACGATGGCACGCATGTAGTTGTTGTGCAGCTTCAATTCCTTGGAGGTCTTTTGAATTTTTAATTGATTTTCTATGGCGCGGGCCGCTGTAATCACCATACCCAGCGTGTGGGGATGAACCTTGGCGGCACCACCGGACATGGCGATGACACCGGCCAGCTGATTATCCGGGTCGAAGACGGGTGAAGCGGAGCAGGTGTGGCCATGGCCTCGTCTGCAAAAATGCTCTTCGTCGTTGATTTGAACCGGAATTTCCCGGGCCAGGGCCAGACTGATGACACTGGTTCCCACATCTTTTTCAGTCCAGCGATAACCGGGGCAGCAATTACCGCCGGCCAATTCTTCCACCACCGGTTTATCACCGATGATGTGAAGGATATAACCTTCACTGTCGGCGATATTTACGGCAAAGCCTGCACCGGAAACAAATTGATAGAGTTCTCCAATTTGAGCGGTTGCAATTTCCAAAAAATCCCGGTTTTGCTCCAGCCGAACTGCCAATTCCTCGGGCTTCAATCGATTCTGCAGGAGATTGCAGGTGTCATTCGGGTTCACCCCAAAATGCCTGCAGCGCTCATGTGAGGCCTGAATTTCTCGATGCAGGGTTTCCGGGTCGGGAATTGAATAAGAGGGCATCAGGTCATTCCTTTTTTATGAGTTCAAAACGGCGACCAGGTTGCTATGGGTAAGGAATGCGGATTGAATATATTGGTAACGTTCAAAAGTGTTTACATAGTCTAAAAATTGATTAAATCACGATCTCTCTCTATGGTTAGAGTTTGCCAACAAAAACCAGGAGAAAGAGACCGTGATGGAACAGGAAACACATATAACACTCGAATCAATTTGGCAACCCCCAAGCGCAAGCAGTGGCCCAGATTATCCAACGGGTTAGTCCCGACGTGGCGCTTATCAACGAGTTCGGCTTCGATTCAGACGGCATTGCAGCCCAACTTTTTCAGGAAAATTACCTCTCCATTTCCCCAAAACGGCGCCGATTAGATCGAGTATCCGCACCGATATATTGCGTCGTCCAACACTGGCGCCCCCTCGGGGTTTGACCTGGACAACGACGGATCGGTTGGAGAACCCAATGACACTTTCGGCTTCGGCTTTTTTCCCGGCCAATACGGAATGGTCGTATACTCACGTCATCCCATCATTTATGAGGGGGTACGCAACTTCCAGTTGTTTCTGTGGAAGGACATGCCGGACGCCATGCTGCCGAAATATCCGGACGGCATAGATTGGTATTCGCCTAAGGAGCTGAACGTGCTCCGCCTTTCTTCAAAGAGCCACTGGGATGTACCCATCCTTATAGGAGGTTAGAAAGTGTACTTTCTTACCAGTCATCCAACACCGCCTGTCTTTGATGGACCGGAGGATCGCAACGGCACGCGCAACCACGACAAGATTCGCTTCTGGGCCAACCACATCATCCCTTCACGCGCGGGCTACATATACGACGATAATGGGAGTTTCGGAGGGGTCAACTGTCGCGACTCCTCGATTTAACCCTACACAAGGGCGGTGCCCGAGCGCCGCTCTCCCCCTCCCCCCCAGCTCCATTGCCCTGGCCCCCCACATCAAGCTTGCGCAACCACGCGCTGTCTGTAAACTCTGAATAAGGAAGTTCAAGGCGAAAGGGGGTGATGAATGGCAACGACAGAAAAACATCCCTAACACCCGCCGCAAAAAGAGTCAAAGATACCCTTAACCCCTTTCATATTGTTTAGACTTAAGTATCGATATTGGGTAGGGATATTTCACTATCTGAAAGTGAAAACTGTATTAGCTGCTTCTATGTATATGCAACCTATTGAAATTTAAAGCTATAGTGTTTGGTATTTCCTCAATTCAAAAAAACAACTTTCATGAATGCTTTTCGAAATGACCCTTTAAAATCACTATCAAAAGATGATACCTCAAAACACAATATATAGTATTTTGATTTACTATTAAAGATAGGGCTGTGTTGTGTATTGCGTAATGCGAAATCCACATGTCGTGCCGAATAGATATTACGGCTATCAATACACAATTCGTCGTGTAAACAGACAGTTATAGATTGGCCTTACAAATACACAAGCAATTGGACAAAAAATGCCATATTGAAAAACCTACCTCCTCGTCCTACAGTTACCGTATTTTTCCGGCACGAAGTATGAGTGACCACTCTGGAGATTAGTTATGGCAGCTATATTCGAATGCTGCTGAATGCTGTCGGTTGTAAATGCGCTGGCTTGATACCTGGTTTAACCTGTATGCGGCCTTGAAGGGATTTTTTGAATATTCTATCTACACCTCTAGCTTTATAAGCCTCTCTATGTTTTGCCGTCTGCCTGGGAGTGCAAAAAGCCCATGCAGGTTAAAAAGATTGTTGCCCACACTAAATTTTACAGGATAATGACTGCCATTATCCGTCCCTACAACAGCTCCAATATCGTTTTTGTCAGTATCATACACATCAGTAACGCAACCACGGATTCGTTCTCCACGAAAATAATCCACAAGCGCCATACCTAACCATATGAATTGCTGAAATATTAATCTTTCGGTTTTTAAAATTATATCTTTTATCGCCTAAAATGACAATCGTCTCTATCCCTTATGATATGACGGTTTCTGCATTTTTCTGGAAATCTACCGCCCTTGATCGCACCGCGAATGTAAAAAGCTGCAAAAAATCTTAAATAGGCCTTTTCCGCCTGTCTAGACGTGGAAAAAGCCTATTTTCCAATAAAATTTAAGGAGGTGAGAAATATGGTACAACCTGAAAAACGATTTAAAGCCGGCAGCTGTGAGGCAGCAGTCTTTGAAAACGAGATAACCAGAGATGGCAATACAATAACGGTAAAAAAAGTAGCGATACAGAAAAGATACAAAACCCAAAATGACGAGTGGAAGAGCACGCACAGTCTTGACCAAAACGACATTCCAAAGATGATGTTGGCTTTATCAAAGGCGTACGAGTACCTGACATTGAGAGAGGACAAACCAAATGACGAAGTTGCTGTAGAAGAG
>PVMK01189154.1_pt2 | contig 21128 bp, 20 predicted proteins | sample 1853481 | NCBI WGS metagenome assembly PVMK01 (sample SAMN08533507, study PRJNA380276) | Marine sediment metagenome, whole genome shotgun sequencing project.
GCTCACGCGCACCTCGCCGCCGACCTGGCTGCTGCTGTGCAGAGCGGGGTCCGCGCCAGTCCAACGTTGATATTCAATGAGGGCAGGCAGATATTGGCAGGGAATGTAGGTTATCGGGTTCTTGAAGCCAATATTCGTGAGTTATTGCGTAGCCCTGATGAGCAGCAGTCCTGGTGTTAAAGTAGTAAATTGCCGCGGTCTCAGGACTGATGCTGATCCATTGTTTTGCCAGGGATATGCCGCAAACCCATTGCTGGCAAGGCGTTAGAGGGTAGCCGGGCTGCTGACTTCCTGACGTCATTTTTGTGCGCGTGTTGGTCATCTCTGTGCCGACACCATGCTAGAATTCGCCGCTTGTGTGCAACCGATAATGGCGATAAAGGGTCAGGGCGTTCTGACTCAATACACTTCTATGTCTATGTTTAGATTTGCTGCGGACCGGATTCCGGTCTCATTTGTGCTCGCGTCCAGTGCCATAGATTTCATGGTGTATTTTCTGGTCGACAATGTCTGGTGGTTGCTGGGCTATACGCTGCTTATGGTTCTTCCTAAAGGCATTATCTGCGCCTGGAATCATCACCATCAGCACACGATGACTTTCCACTGGCAGCCACTCAATCGTATGCTTGAATTTTTCTACGCATTACATACCGGTGTCACTACCAATCTCTGGGTATTGCACCATGTGCTTGGTCATCATCGAAATTTCCTCGATCAGGCGAGTGATGAAAGTGGCTGGAAGCGCGCGGACGGTAGCACGATGAGCACCCTGGAATATACGCTGACGATTGCTGGTACAGCCTACTATCGCGGCTACAAGGTAGGCAAAAAATTTCCACGCGTGCAGCGGGACTTTCTAACGTACGCAGCATTGACGCTGGCGGGTATCGCGGCACTTATATGGTTCCGTCCGGTACCGGCACTGCTGGTATTTGTGCTGCCGATGATTATCAGTCTGTTATTTACAACCTGGGTGACTCATGATCACCATAGTGGACTGGATGCCGATGATCAGTTTGCGGCCTCGTATAACAATTCTAACTGGTTGTTTAATTTTTTGACGGGCAACCTTGGTTATCATACTGCGCACCATTACCGGCAGGGAGTACATTGGTCCAAGCTCCCCGAGCTGCATGAAAAGATCAAGGGTCAGATTCCGGTTCATCTGCTGCGTGATGCAAGCTTTGTACTGGCAGAGGCCTGAATCCTTTTAATCCGTAGTCGTCTGATCTGAGTTTAAGTATAGAAAATGCTCTGGGCCTTCGGGTGTCGGGGCGTTTTTATTTCAGCTGGGACTTTACTGATAACTGAAAGTTGCTACTGCTGCGATAAATACGCAGTACCTTTAACAGAGATATTTCCAGCCAGATAAAATCAGCTGCCAGGCTTATAGCAGCCAGCGGGCTGATAGCTGGTAGTTGTACAGCACCTAGAAGCAGCATCAGGGCTATGCAATGCAGCCAGAATTGTATCCGCGCATGCCTGACCGGCAACAGATCATGCATTGTGGGGAGTCGCACTATATCTGTGGGGCTTTTCAGGCAGGCTTGCTGTAAATGCAGCCAGCTCAGAAACGGAGCAATTTTATGGAGTACACCGATCATGATGGAAATAGCAAAGCCCGGGATCATTAGTATTCCCCACTGCAGTTCATAAGCAGCATTTGGACCTGTAATACCGAGTAGTGAAATAAGGTAGCCCAGTATGGCCACTAACAGGCACCCCAGACCGAGTTGCCAGAAGCGAATTGTATAATCAACTATTTTACGTTTACGCCGTAGAAAAAGATAAAACGTAAACAGGATGTAAACACTTGTTGCCAAAATCAGTACACTATCTGCGATAAGTGATAACCAGGCGACTTTACTTAGAGTAAGTGCCATCAGCGCAATAAAAATACTTAATGGCAATATCTTTCTGATGTATCCCGGGTAGTCCGGTGTGACATGAAACATAGGGATAATCTGGTAGCTGACCCCCATAATCAGCAGTAGTACCCAGCCCAGTAATGCAAAGCGCAGATGTGCAGTGCCGTTATTGGCAAGGTAGTGCGGAATTTGTGCGCCCATGTAGCTGCTCAGCATGATTAACCCCAGGCTAAGGGCGATCAGCAGTGACAGTGCGGCCAGCCGGATTGCAAAGATTGAATCGCCACCGCCAATGGGCCGCATAAGGCGTAACCCCAATGCGCCTGCAAACAGGACAAAGCCGCTTCCCAGCATGATCATTGCGGTAAGTTGCCAGCTGTAACCAGACCAGCGAAATGCGACTCCCAGCGCCAGTGCTCCGCCGGATATTAAAAAGTGTACGGTGGGCGCAAGCCAGCGTTGCCCGGGAATGCTGTGCCCGCTTAATACGGGTAATACCTGGAACAGGGCGCCCAGCATGACGGTTGCCATAAAACCCAGCGTCAACAAATGAGTTGCTGCCATGACTTCGGGTAACCAGCGACTGGTCCAGCCGTCTGCGCTGCTTCCAAGCAGCAGTAAAGCGCTCAGGATTCCGAACAGGGGAGCACTTATAAAGAATCTGAAGGGGATTCTAAGTGGTGGTATGTATTGCAGCTGCAGCCCGTCAATTTTCATAGTCTAAGCTGCGTGCAGAATTTGGCCGTGGCCGGGTCATTACTACGCCAGAACAGAATAACCCATTTAGTTTGCTGGCCAGTTTGTGGGCTGGCCAAATGTCGATAGCTGATATCCAGTTGCCGGCAAGTTTCAAAAAGTGGGTAAGGCAACTGACGGTGCAGCATCCGCAGGTACTGACCAGGCTGCAATTGTTGCAGTATCAGCGTGGCTTTCTGCAGCGGCTCGGGTGGCTCCATAGCTGCAGCATCAAGCAGAATTTCTTCCATAGCGTGCCCTGTCATGCTTCTCCGAGTGCCTGCATCTTCGCCAGAACAGCTGCACTATCGCTGAGTGCCCGGTCCGTCATAGGGTACAGCATCTGCTCTTCTTTCATATTGTGCTGCTGAATAAGCAGCATCAGCGAATCTGTCAGACCAAGAAAGCGTTGTTGATCCTGGCTGTCCAGACAGCCCTTCAATTCCGTTATCAGCCCCCTGATCTGCTCATGCTCCATCCTCATTACCACGGTAGGCCCCTCTGTGTGACCAGTCTCAGTCTCGAAGGCAGGAAACAGCACTTGCTCTTCCATATTCAGATGCCGCTCCAGCATAGTATTGAAGCTGTCAAAGTGCGTGGCAGCATCGGCCCAATTGCCTTCACTGGCACTGGCCTCAGCATTAACAAATAGCGCATCGCAATCACGATGATTTTGCTGCATATACTGGCTAATAATACTCATAGTTTTGTGTCCTGGTTCTGTTTGTCGTGTAGCAGGGCAGGTAGTTTTTTGCCCGTTATTAATAACCGGATGAGAGTCCGGTTATTGCAAAGATTGAAGTGGTGTTGCAAGCCCCTGTGCTGTCATGCACAGAGATACTCATTGCTTAATAGGCAACCATTTACATGCGTTGAATATGCTACAGCCGTTCCTGTTTGCGAGCAATATTATTTTGCTTAACAAAAGCCGGCTATTCCGCATTTTAATATGGGAAAGCTTTTAAAAAATATTTATCGGATAACTGTGCATTTCCTGTTGCAGGAATAGTTGCTGATAAAGTTAGTAACGGGAACCTGATAATCAATAAAAATACCTTTAACTGGTTTTTAAGCTACTGCCCTCTTAACCGATAAGTGGTTTTAGCGACTGACTTCAGTCAGGCTATTTTTTTAACTTCATACCTGCCTAACGCGGCATAAATAGTTGTGTCACAAACCGATGATTACCACTCTGTGGTTGTATGGATAACTTCATGAAGCGGTGAGTTTTTTTACTCTGGTTTAGAAATCGAGGTGTATAAAGGATCGCAGGCACAAACCTTGTTCGGCATCATAACTATCCTAGGTACTTGTACGTATTTGAGCCAGGCTTCTCCCGGCTAATCTCCAAGTGTAGTTCCATTACGCTTTAAGGTGTGCGTTGTTCGTTACCAGATAACGACATGCCATTTGGGGGTTATCCATGTATATCAATTTCTGGTATGTCGCATGTCAAAGTTCTGAACTTACCTTCGGAGCGCAAAAACCAATAAAAATTATGATGCTCGGGCATCACTTTGCCTTGTGGCGTGATACCAATGGCAAGGTGCAGTGCATAAGTAACACTTGCAGTCACCGCGGTGGTGCGCTGGCTGATGGCCGTGTTCGCGGTGATTGCGTGGAGTGCCCCTATCATGGTTGGACCTTTAATGGTGAGGGCTCCTGTGTGCGTCTTCCATCGCTGGGGCCGGACGCAAAGATACCGGACCGCACCCGGGTGGATGCGTATCCGGTAGAAGAGCGCTATGGATTGGTGCACGTATTTCTTGGTGACCTGTCCGAGGCGGAACGCCCACCAATTTTTTCGGCACCGGAATACGATGATCCTGACTGGCAGTTTATTGCACTTAATCTGGAATGGAAGATTGATTACAAGCGTTCCGTTGAGAACACCATGGACCCGGCACACAACGAGTTTACTCATCCTACGCACGGTTTTATGGGTGCCAAGGCAGACTATACGTGTGATGAGATTGTGCTTGAGGATACTGAATGGGGTACGGGCTTTATGAATGCCATGAAGTCACCGCCGCTGCCACAGCGGGAAATGCGGGAAGGTTCGGGGCGTGAAGGTGATGGTATTACCTATGCCGGTTCGGGCAACCACGGCCCGAATGTTACCTGGACACATATTCATATATCAGATCAGGCCTGGTTCCATGGCGTTGCTTTTCATACACCGGTGCACGAGAAACTTGATCGGATGTACGGCATCTTCGGGCGCAACTTTATGCAGGATTCAAAGTACGACAAGACCTTTGAGGATCGCAGCCTGTATGTTGCTGAACAGGATCGCAACGTACTCGAACCGATGGAGCCCATTCGATCGCCGCGCCGTAATGCGCACGAATTTCTGCTGCCGGCCGACAAGGCCATCAAGCGGTATCGTGAGTACTGTCAGGACTGGGAAGATAATGGCTGGCGCCTGGACATTAATAAGATTCGTGCCGACAAGGACGAGATTGCCTATGCCATTCCCAGCCCGGTACGTCGCCGGACTAAAGGCTGGGTCATGCCAGCAGTACCGCTGCTGAAAGGGAATAAACCTGCCGTTAAGGCTGTTGGCTAAATCACGGCAGAGCTAAATGACAAATGAGGGTTTCCGGTATTACCCGTTGCCCATGAATACTTTGTGGTGCGACTGTCTTGTTGATGCAGTCTCTATTTACAGGCCATAACTGAGATCGAGCATGTATATTAATTTTTGGTATCCCATTGCGACCAGTGATGAGGTTAATAATAAAAAGCCTTTTCGGGCGCAGGTGCTGGGAGCATACTTTGTTGCATTCCGTGATGATGCGGGTGGTGCACATGTGCTCAGTGATGTCTGCATTCACCGCGGCGGTGCACTGGGTAAAGGCTGGGTGCGGGATAATACCGTGGTCTGTCCTTATCACGGCTGGCGGTTTGGTGGCGATGGCCAGTGCACGCATATTCCGTCATTAGTGGACGAGCAGGATAAACCGCCCGCTCGTGCCAAGGTGGACAGTTATCCGGTACAGGAAAAATATGGCATCGTATTTGCATTCCTTGGTGATTTGCCGGAATCAGAACGGCCGCCGTTACTTGAGGTTGAAGAGTATGAACAGGATGGCTGGCGTGCCAATAACCTGACTGTATTCGAAGTTAATGCATTCTATGAGCGCTCGATGGAAAACGGACTGGATCCATCGCACAATGAATTTGTTCATCCTGCCCAGGGTGGGCCGGTGGTTCCCGAGCTGCGCAAGCACCCTCCGGTGGTAGAGGATAATCTGTGGGGGAGCCGGTTCCTGGTGACTTTCGCAAACCCACTGGAAAACAAGCCGGAGTTGATGACCGCAAAGCACCTGGTTTCAGATGTAACTGCAGGGTCCGGGCATGTCGGCCCCAATGGCATGATCACATGGATCAAACTCTCCGCTGACAGCATGTTTTCTCAGTATTTTTTTGAAGCACCGGTAAATGAAAGCCTTACCCGGATATTTTTTGTCAGCATGCGCACGTTCATGCTGGAGCCCGAAATGGATGATCGCCTTACAAAACTCAATTTGTTGATCGCGCAAGAGGATATCGACATCCTTGAAGAGCTTGATCCTGTGCGTACTCCCGACAGCAATAATGAAGAAGTGCTGGTGCCATCGGATGGTGGTGTCATCCATTACCGTAAATATCTGGCAGATTGGCGGGCCAGAGGGTGGCGTATTGATATGAAAACACTGCGTGCCGAACGTGGTGACCGCGCCTATGCAATTCCCAGTCCCGCACGGCGTACTTCTCGTAACTGGGTATTAAAGTCGGTGCCACTGCTGTCATCGTAACTAATGAAAATTGGCGCCAGCTAATTGCTTTGGGTATTTGCCTGCAGCAATTCTGCCTGTGCTATTAAGATTATTGATGAACACATTCAACCGGCGATAGCAGCATAATGTGGAGAACTAATGGGGCACTTACTGCCAATGGAAGCTTAGTGACCATTAGCTCTTAGTTTAGCTGTCATCATTGCCGCCCAGGCTGGTCTGGTTCAGGGCATTCGCTTGCTGGTGCTGGCGGTATGGATACTGGTTAGTCTGATGGCCGCCATTTGGATATTTAGTCGGCGTGAGCTGTAAGTTCCGGCTAGTCTGTATATGCGTATGGCTTCCTCGCTTAGTGCGCAACACAAGCTTGGTGCCGGTTGAGGCCTGATCTGATCCTGTCTGAGGGCAGACCTAACCCGGATCGTCTTAATGTTTTTCTCTGATCTTCGGGGGGCAGGCGGCATTTGTATTAGGCTGTACGTATGGGGCCATCAACGGAAACCGAACCCACCCTCAAACGTGATATAGGCCTGAGTCTGTTCGTGCTGTATGGCATGGGCAATATTATTGGCGCAGGTATTTATGTACTTGTTGGCAAGGTGGCAGGTGCTGCAGGCTGGCAAGCGCCGTTTGCATTTTTGTTTGCAGCCGTTGTTGCCGGGCTAAGTGGGCTGAGCTACGGTGAGTTGGGTGCACGCTATCCGGTTAGTGCAGGTGAGGCGGTTTTTGTGCAGCGGGCATTTAACCGGCGTGTACTGTCAGTGACAGTGGGTTTGTTAATTGCTCTGGCAGGTCTGGTATCAGCCGCAACGATGGCACGCGGCTTTGTAGGCTATTTTAACGAGTTCTTTAATGCTCCAGCCTGGCTTGTTGTTTTAGTTGTTCTGTCCCTCCTTACATTGATTGCATTGCGAGGAATTGTCGAATCGGCCTGGGTAGCGGCTGTATTGACGCTGATAGAAGCGGGCGGTTTGCTGTGGGTAATAGGTGTGGCAGCCCCTAATCTGGCGGGTTTGAATGAGTTGGCGCTGGATTCGATGGTGCCACTCACGGGTGTTGCATGGCAGGGCGTTATGGGTGGTGCGTTCCTGGCATTTTTTGCCTTTATCGGTTTTGAAGATATGGTTAATATCGCCGAGGAGGTGAAAGAACCGCAGCGTACAATCCCACGGGGCATTATTTTTGCATTTTTGCTATCAACTGTTTTGTATGTGCTTGTTACGCTGGTATCGATAGCAACCGTACCGCCCGAAATACTTGCAACCAGCAATGCGCCGTTAGCCGATGTTTACCGGTCAGCGACAAACCAACCTGCAGTTTTTATTAGCCTGATTGGGCTCGTTGCAGTCATCAATGGTGCGCTGATACAGATTATAATGGCATCACGTATTTTCTTTGGCATGAGCCGTAACGGCTGGTTGCCAAATTTTCTGGCTCACGTTAACCCTCGTACTCACACACCTGTGCCTGCCACGCTGGTGGCGGGTATCCTGGTGCTTGTTCTGGCGCTGGCCTTACCGTTAATGAGCCTGGCTAAAATCACCAGTGGTTTGGTGCTGAGCGTATTTGTTCTGATTAATCTCAGTCTGGTGCGTATCAAGTATCGTGAACCTGTGCCGGAAGGTGTCAAATCTGTACCGATAGCTGTGCCGGTGTTGGGTGCGCTGTCCAGCTTATTCATATTAATTGCGGGATAACGGTGGCTATACAAGGTTTGCGCCAATTTATTGCAAATCCTTCCATTTAGGTCAACGTCTGTTATAGTCCGCTCCGTCTTGGCGCACCTCGGTCTGCGCTAACTTCTCCGGACCCGCATTTCCGCGGCTATCGGAACTACTCAGAATTATCCAGCCTGGGCCGAACCACGCGCGGTAAATACTCGCGACTGGGTCAGGCGATCTTGGAGCACTACATTAATGTTATTTGAAGAACTCGGCCTGTCGGCCGAATTGCTGCGCGCGATTGAAAAACAGGGTTACCGTGAGGCAACCCCGATCCAGCAGCAGGCTATACCCCTCGTCCTTGCAGGTAAGGATGTTTTAGCAGGTGCACAAACCGGTACCGGTAAGACGGCTGGTTTTACTTTGCCGCTACTGCAACATCTGCAGAAAACCACTGTGGAAGGGCAGCGCAGACGCGTGCGTGTCCTGATACTTACCCCAACGCGTGAACTCGCTGCGCAAGTTGATCAAAGTGTGCGTGACTACGGCAGTCACCTGCTGTTTAAATCAATGGTGATTTTCGGCGGGGTTAGTATCAATCCGCAGAAACAGAAATTGCACAAGGGTGTCGATATCGTGGTTGCCACCCCTGGTCGACTGCTCGACCATATCAATCAGAGAAGTATTGATCTATCGAACGTAGACATGCTTGTTCTTGATGAAGCGGATCGTATGCTTGATATGGGCTTTATTCGTGATATGCGCAAAATATTTGCGGTATTGCCGAAGAAGCGCCAGACGTTGCTGTTCTCGGCTACATTCTCTGATGATATCCGAAAATTTGCGTCAGACCTGTTGCATCATCCTGAAGAAATTCAGGTCGCACCCCGCAATACAACGGCCGATCGTGTCAAACAGATAATCTATCCAGTCGATAAAAGTCGTAAACGCGAATTGCTTTCACATCGTATTGGTGCGGAGAACTGGCAGCAGGTGCTGGTATTCACTCGTACCAAGCACGGTGCCAATCGTCTTGCAGAACAGCTTGCGCGCGATGGTATTACTTCTGCGGCTATACACGGCAATAAGTCGCAGGGCGCCAGAACCAAAGCGCTGGCAAATTTTAAGGCGGGCAAGGTGCGTGTACTGGTAGCGACTGACATAGCCGCACGCGGTATTGATATCGACCGGTTGCCACATGTCGTTAACTACGAGTTGCCGCATGTGCCGGAAGACTACATACATCGTATCGGGCGTACAGCACGTGCAGGACAGGAGGGTTCTGCGGTATCGCTGGTTTGTGTTGATGAACTCAAACTATTGCGCGATATCGAAAAATTACTGAAATGTAAAATCGAACAAGAAATTCTCCCGGGCTACGAACCCGATCCGCGTATCAAGGCGGAGCCTATTAAGAATGGTCGTTCGCAGCGTCCTGCGGGGCGAGCAGCAGGTTCACGCAATAAAGGCAGGAGTGGGCCGCCAAAAGCGAAATCGGGCCAGGGTAAGCGTAAGTATTCATCGGCACGCCAACAGCATGGAAGATAAAGCCTGGTCGCCATTGTCATAGCTGTCTGCATAGCCCGTACAGGTATGCAGGATTTATGGAATAGCAGACTTCTATCGACAGTAATTCATCTGGACACGGGCATGTTGGCAACATAATACTTAGCGGGTGACCTGAGAAGCATGGTTAGCCTGTAAACTGTGGTTCTATAAGGAGATTCGGTAGCGCCTTCTGCTAGAATCAAACTGTTTCTGACACTCAATATAAAAAACTTACTGCGGCCGATATATTTCCCCCCGGGTTATTGGCTGTAGATATCGTTGTAATGTCAGGTGCAGTCACCTTCAGGATTAGGCATGATCTGGCCTGATTTTGTGGTGCGGTGAGAAGTGCCATTCTACTGGCGATGAAGGCAAGTGATGAGTAAAAATATATTTTCAAAAGGCGGTAAGGAATAAAGATGCCAATACAAGCCGCTATTTTGGCCGGTGGTGAAGGAACGCGGATGCGTTCATTGAGCGATATACCTAAAGTACTTTTGCCTGTTGGTGGCAAGCCGATACTGGCTCATCAGCTTGCCTGGCTACGGAAATATGAGTTTTCACATGTTTTCCTGTGTCTGGGTTATCAGGCTGATGTGATCGAGCAGGTCATGGGTAATGGAAGCGAGTTTGGCGTGCACATAGATTATCGTGTTGAAAATAGTCCACGTGGAACCGCTGGCGCAGTAAAGGATTTGGGTGATGCACTGACAGATGATTTACTCGTTGTATACGGGGACCTCTATGTTGATATCGATTGCCATAAGCTGCTGGATTTTCATGCCAGCCATGATGGGGTTGCGACAGTGGTTGTCAGGCGAACTGATCACCCGGAGGACTCAGATATTGTTGAAACAGACGAAAAGGGGCAAATTCGTGCTGTGGGTCGAATAGCCTCAGGTGAGGTTTCAGGGAACCTGGGTTGCACAGCTGTTTGGGTGATACGCCGTGAGTTGCTGAATCGAATTCCTGATACTGGCATGAGTGATTTTGCGAGAGATATTTTTCCGGCTGCTGCGCGGGCAGGGGATAAGATGATGGCATATGAAACCACAGACTTTGTCAGAGATATTGGTACGCCCAAGCGCTATGAGAAATTTCTGGAGTCGTACCGGGGCGGATGATGGTGATGTGGGCAGTTTTTCTGGATCGGGACGGGACTATTAATGAGCATGTTGGGTTGGTGTCGCGGCCGGAGCAATTGCAGTTGATCCCAGGAGCAGCCGCAGCGTTAAAGAGACTGAAAGCTGCAGGAGCCAAATTACTGCTTATCACTAACCAACCAGTAGTTGCCAGAGAATTGATTGATGAAGCTGGCCTGAAACTAATCCATGATCAGTTGCAGGAATTACTTGCTAATGAGGGGGTGTCGCTGGATGCTATTTTCTATTGTCCGCATCACCCGGAAACGCACCACCCGGAGGCTTCAAATCCTCACTACAGGCGTGAATGTAATTGCCGAAAACCAAAGCCAGGCATGATACTGGAGGCGGCTGAGAAATTTGGTGTGGATATGGCTGCTTCCTATTTTGTCGGTGACAGTACCCGGGATATAGCAGCTGCTTCAGCGGCGGGCTGTATACCGCTATTGGTAAAGACGGGGAGTGGCGGAGCAGATGGGGCATGTCCCGAAGCCAGACCAGAGGCGGTGCTGGAGGACCTCGCCGAAGCAGCGCAGTGGATTCTGGATCACAGGATGGCAGCATGATCATATCAAGAACACCTTTCAGAATTAGTTTCGCGGGTGGTGGAACAGATCTTGCGGCTTTCTATCGGGAGGAACGTGGTGCAGTTCTGTCGACAGCTATAGACAAGTACATGTATGTCACGGTGAATAAATACTTTGAGGATAAAATTATCCTTAAGTACTCCAAAACCGAAGAGGTCAATAATATTCGGAGTGTGCAACACCCCCTGCTTAAAGAGGCAATGAAAATTACAGATATCACCCGAGGCATAGAAATAACATCGATGGCTGATATTGTCGGCGGGACGGGTCTGGGCTCTTCATCAAGTTTTACGGTTGGAGCCTTACATGCCTTACATGCCTACAAGGGGCGTTACACTCCAGCGTCACAACTTGCGCGCGAAGCCTGTGAAATTGAGATAGATCGGGTAAAGGAACCTATCGGTAAGCAAGATCAGTATATTGCTGCATATGGTGGTTTCCAGTTTATTGAGTTTATGCCAGATGAGTCGGTACGGGTAAGCCCGATCATTTGCCCGGCGTCTAAAGAGAGAAACCTTTGCGCGAACCTGATGTTGTTTTACACAGGAAAGAGACGCAAGGCGGGTACTATCCTTAAGGATGTCCGATCTAATATGGGGCGTAAGCGATCTGATATGCGTGAAATGCGTGCATTAGCTGATGAAGCACGCAAGCAGCTGCAAGAGGGCAGTGTCAGTCGTTTTGGTGAACTACTGCATGAAGGATGGCTATTGAAGAGGAGCCTCCATAGCAGTATATCTAACACGGGTATTGATGATGTTTATGCGCGTGCCCGCAAGGCAGGTGCGGAAGGTGGCAAGATTGCCGGTGCGGGTGGCGGTGGGTTCCTGTTGCTTTATGTCAAGCGAAAGAATCAGGCCCAGGTGCGAAAGGTTATGCGTGGATGGCGCGAGGTTCGTTTTAATTTTGAGCCCGAAGGCTCCAAGATTATTCATCTTGCGCGTTAAGGGTCGCATGTTGATTAAAGCAATTATTCACTGGTTATCGAATGCCATAATGATTCGGTATGCCTATTTATTCTTAGTTTGAGTTTTTATGTCCTTATGAAATTATCAGTTATATTCCCTGTTTACAACGAGCGAGCCACTGTTAAGAAGATCCTTGACCAGGTACTTGCCTTCCGGATGGATGGTTTGGAAACAGAAGTAATAATTGTTGAGGGTAACTCAACAGATGGAACCCGTGAGGTTATTAAAGAGTACGAAGGGAAGCCGGGTGTGCGCGTCTTCTATGAGGATAAACCCAAAGGGAAGGGTGCGGCCGTACGAAAAGGTTTGGCAGAGGTGACAGGTGATATTGTCCTTATCCAGGATGGCGACCTTGAGTACAAGGTTTCTGACTATCCGAAAGTTCTAACACCCATTATTGAGGGTAAGGCCGATATAGTGTTTGGTTCCCGAGCTCGGGATCCCGAAACCCACTGGCAGTACCGCCAGTTTAAGGGATTTGAAGCGATATACGGTTTTTTTGTAAATATAGGCGGTGTCTTTTTTACTGCTTTATTTAATCTGCTCTATGGCACGAAACTTACTGATGGCGCCACTATGTTCAAGGTTTATCGTGCATCACTACTCAAGGGGTTGGTGCTGAAGAGCAATGGGTTTGACTACGACTGGGAGATGCAGGCGAAACTGGCCAAACAAGGGCACTCATTTTATGAGACTACAATCTCCTATCATGCCCGGGGGCGTGATGAAGGTAAGAAGATTGTATTTTGGCGCGACGGCTTTTTTGTTGCTGTTGCGATAGTGCGGTACCGTTTTTTCGATTAATAGCTGATTAGTTTTCCCCATAGTTGGTTCTGTTGCCAGCCGGCCATTAGCAACTATTCTTCCAGTGGCGGTAGTGGCTCATTTTCCCTGGCATAGACACTGAAGCTTGAGTCATTCTTGCTGCCCCAGGTGTCTGCGGACGGTGCCACAAAGTATTCGGGCAGGCGTTCTTCTGCAATTGCTTTTAGGTCTGCCGGTAACTGCTCCACTGATTGAAGCTTGGTCATGAATGTCCGGAATAGCAGGCTGCCATCGGCGGTGCCCTGACGCATCCAGGGTAACCACGGGCCGATACGGGTCCAGGTGCCTGAGTAATCTGCGCTCGTCAGGTCCGGGTTCTCTACCTCAGCAAGATTGGCGACGCGCTGAAAAATTTCGGCGATGCGAAGCACTTTACCTGCAGACTCGCGTGGCCATACCTCTGGTTTTAGTTCATTCGGGAATGCCGTATGCACTTCGAATGTTGAGAATAATTTATCACCAAATGTATCCCACCCCAGTGGCAGAGGAACTTCCATCAGGGTGCCATCAAAATCCATTTCTATCGCCGTGCCAACTTTTTCACTAATGATAAGATGGGCATTCACTGTCATATTGTGTATGGGCTTAACGTCGCACATTTCGTTGGTATAGGGGTTTTTCCACTGGTCGATGAATTTGCCAGTCTTATGATCTGTGTAGAACGCGCATTCACGATTGAAAATCCGAAAGGAACCGTCCGCCTGTTCTTCTGTGCGTATTACGCCAAATCCCTGAACCCCAAAAAGTGGTTTTAAAGGGCGGTCACGCCGGGTGTCGCCAAAAACTGTGCCACCGAACCATCCGGGTGTTTCTTTGGTGGGGTCGAGATCGCCGGTTAATTTGATAAATGCATCCAGACTCTGTTTCGGGTCGGCAAAATCTGCAGGGATTCGTTTGGCAGCGGCGGGTTGCGAATCGGTTGGGGCGCAGGCACCAAGCATGGCGCCGCCAGCAGCCAGTCCGCCCAGTCCTAGTGCCGATTGCATGGCTTTACGACGAGTACGTGGCTTATTCATCCAGTTGCTGTTCATGGTGGTGTCTCCGCTGAGTGATGCTTCATTGCCTTATAGTGACGCTATCATAAGTGAATTCAGCTCATAATCGAACACCATTCTGGCGATGTACAACAGTAACTACGCATCCTGTAGCCTATGTGCTGTACTTACATGTAAATACATGTAAGTACATATTAATCTCTGCACAGGAGTGGAAGCCATTAGGATGAATCAATGACTCAAGATATGTGCGATAGGGTGGTTTTAATTACCGGTGGTGCCCGTGGGATGGGGCACGAAACTGCACTGATGCTCGGGCAAATGGGTGCGCACGTGATTATCGCAGACTGGGAAGGTGAGGCGGGCACGCGTACGCGTGATCAGATTAATGCAGCGGGTCCCGGCAGTGCCGAGTACCGTTACTGTGACTTGTCATCCCTGGCAGAAGTCCGTGAATTTGCAGGGAGGGTTCTCGCCAAGCATGATCGGCTCGATGTTCTTATTAATAATGCTGGCATAACCGACCCCGTGCGTCGGGTTAGTGTAGATGGCTACGAGATGCACCTGGCTACCTGTCACCTTGCACACTTTCTGCTAACCAATCTGTTGCTGGATATGTTGAAGAAAAGTGCCCCGGCACGAATAATTATGATCTCATCCGAAGCGCATAAAGCGGGACCCGGGCTGGATTTTGATGATCTCAATAATGAGAAAAACTGGAAGAATCATGCGCAGCCTTCCAATAGTGCGGCGTTTACCGCCTATCATCGTGCCAAGCTTAGTAATCTGTATTTTATGTATGAATTGGCTGAGCGCCTGCGGGGGACTGGTGTGACAGTGAATGCCATTTCTCCGGGTTTTTTTATTAATACCTCGATTTACCGGAATATGACGGGTATTTTCCTGTTTTTTGCAAGGATCATATTTGGCTTCGGGTCTTTGCTGGGCCTGAATACGCCTAAGCGAAGCGCCAAAACTTATCGTATGCTGGCCACTGACCCGGAGCTGGAGCAGGTTACCGCTACCTATTTTGAGCATGAAAAAATTAAGGACACTTCAGATCAGGCTAAGGACATAGCGTTGCGCAAAAAATTGTGGTCCTGGTCAGAAGTGCAGACAGGAATTGGTGAAGATTGAAACAGGCTTGATACCTGATACTGGCCCGCTCACGGGCTGAGTCCAAAACAGTGTTTTTGCTGGTTTTAATATAAGCTTCAGCAAGGTTTTTTTCAGAGGATTAATTATGCTCCGTACTGCCGAACTGATTTTTCTGGCCACATTTGCGCTTCCGGTATTCGCCCAAAACGATGTATTGCCTGACCCGGTGTCAGCTGAATTGTGCCCGGCAGCCCAGAAATTGATGGCCAGCACCGAGCTCATGACTACTGCTGACGATGCGCCGATGGTGCCACAATAGAGTATGGCCCATCTGGCGGCTGATTAAGTTAGTAGGTGGTGCCGGAGTATTTTCAGCCGGTGCTGGCGCATTTTCTATCGCTACCCCACAGTGAAGTTTTTGCGTGGGTCTTACGGATGAATACATTAATTATGTTTCGCTCTTGGCATCGGTATTTATGTGCCCTTTTCTGCGCGTTGATTGCGGGCATGGCAGCTGCAATTGCTGATGATCTGCCGACAGCGCTTTCTGTAGACTATTGCGCGGATCAATATTTGCTCGCACTTGCCGAGCGAGAGCAGATAGTTGCCGTTTCTCAGGATGCTCAGCAGGAGTTTTCCTACCATGCTGATGTAGCCAAAGGGCTTCCCCGAGTGCATTCCACTAGCGAGGAGTTAATTGCCCTGGCCCCAGATATTGTTATTTCATCCTGGGGGTGGCCCGCGCAGGATAGGCGGTTGCCCGAACAGTACGGTGTTGAATTTGTGCAAATCCAGTTTGGCCATACACCAAAGGTGATCGCCGGGAATTTACGCCAAATAGCAGTGGCACTTAACCGACCACAGGTTGCTGAATCAATCATTTTGCAGATGGAACAGCGCTTGGTACGTGCGCGACAAAGAGCAGAAAAAATTGTAGCTACAGCAAATCTGACTGCTGCCTATATAACGCCAAGTGGTACTACCAGTGGCAGTGATACGCTTATGGGTAGCATTATGCATATGGCGGGCCTTAGAAACGTGGTTGCGGAACATGGCTATGCAGGTTGGCGCTATCTGGATCTGGAACAACTGGTGAGTGATGATCCTGATATTTTAGTAGCCAGCTTTTTTGAGATGGGCAGTCAGACTACCGATAACTGGAGTATTTCACGTCATAAGGTAATGCAGAATTTTTTGTCTAACAAGCCTGTAGTCTATATCCCGGCACGCTATCTTGGCTGTTCGGCCTGGTATTTTCTTGATGCAGTAGAGCTTATTCAGGATCAGGTGGAAGCAGATGCAGTCACGGTTGGTATAAATGCCAATGCACTGGCGGCACGGCATCAGAGTTTATGAACAGGGAACGCAGCACAGGATTACTATTATTGTCATTTTGGCTGGTTGCTTTGCTTTTGCTTCTGGTGGCCCTTTCTTTGCTGACAGGTTTCGTCGACATAGACCCCTATGCAGCTATAACAGCTCTTTTTTCGGGTTCATCAGGAACTGACGCTGTCATCATCAGGGAAATTCGCTTGCCCCGAACGTTGATGGGGATTCTGGCGGGAGCGTCACTTGGATTATCGGGAGCTGCATTGCAGGGGCTATTCCGTAATCCGCTTGCTGACCCAGGCATTATCGGGATATCTGCCAGTGCAGGATTGGGTGCAGTAGTCGCCATTCACTTCGGTGTAGCTCAGAGTTTTACGCTGGCGATCCCCCTGTTTGCAATGGGTGCTGCCGCAATATCCACACTGATCTTATTTATGGTTGCAATACGAGATACCAGCGCGCTTACATTAATACTGATTGGTATAGGTGTCAGCAGTCTTGCGGTTGCATTGACGTCACTGGTGATGAATTTCTCGGTCAATCCCTTTGCATTAAATGATATGGTTTTGTGGCTGCTCGGCAGTTTGTCAAATCGCAGTTACACTGATATAGCGTTGGCCGGGCCATTTATTATTGCGGGCATGTTGCTGATTCTGTCTTGTGGCAGCGGCTTGCGCGCGCTTAGTTTGGGTGAAGCCGTAGCAGAAACAATGGGCATAAATATGCGTGGATTGCGGGCACGGATCGTATTGGGGAGTTCATTAGCGGTAGGGGCTGGCGTGGCAGTTTGTGGAACGATAGGTTTCGTGGGGTTGGTTGCACCACATATAGTACGGCCCTTTGTGGGCAGTGATCCCGCGCGCATTCTGTGGCCCAGTGCTCTGGTTGGTGCAATTATTGTGACCTTGGCAGATGTGCTGGTGCGGATAATTCCCAGCAGTCATGAAATAAAACTAGGCGTGTTGACGTCTTTAGTAGGCGCACCATTTTTTCTCTTGCTGGTCGTGCGCACGCGGCGGTCAATGCGATGAGTTTAAGAATTGCTAATTTGAGTGTTGAGCTTGGGCATAGCACTATATTGCGTGATGTGAGCCTGCAACTTGAAGCGGGTGACTTGCTGGGCCTGATAGGCCCGAACGGGTCGGGTAAAAGCACCCTGATACGGTCTGCACTGGGGCTTGAGAAAATTCATAGTGGCGAGATTTCTATTCGCGGCAAACCGCGGGCGGCCTATACACGTCGTGAACTGGCCCAACTGATCGCATATCTCCCGCAGGATCATACGGTGCACTGGCCACTTGATGTCAGAAGTACTATTGAATTGGGGCGTGAGCCGTACCTTGGGCCATTTCAACGTCTAGCCAAAGCTGATTTTGAGGTAGTTGAGAAGGTGATGCGCCAGACTGATACGGAGCAGTTTGCTGATCGATCTGTACGTTCCCTGTCAGCCGGAGAGCGGGCACGCGTACTATTGGCACGGGCGATGGCGGTGCAGGCGCCCTATATACTCGCTGATGAACCCACTGCAGCTCTGGATCCGCGGCATCAACTGGCAGTGATGGATTTGTTGTGCCAGCAAGCCCGCAACGGAACAGGTGTTGTGGTCGTGGTGCATGACCTGATGCTGGCAGCGCAGTTTTGTACTCGGGTTTGTTTGCTGGATAAAGGTACTGTAGTGGCTGATGGAACTCCGCAAGAAGTACTGGATGATGCAAACATTAGCCAGGTTTATGGGGTTGCGACGGAGTGCGTAAATGTGGGCGGCCAGTCTCTGGTAATTCCTGTAGCCCTGGCACCTGTTTAAAGTGCTTGTGGTAACTGATGTGGCAACAGGCTTTGTGTAAGGTAATCTTTCATCTATGGCTATCCGACGTGTAATACGAATGGGACACCCCGTGCTGCGGCAGGTGGCCCGCCCGCTGGAACCTGATGAGATTGGTAGCGAGTTTATTACTCATCTGATCAGTGATATGCAGGACACCCTGCACGACTACGGCGGTATTGGTCTTGCCGCACCGCAAATCGGCGAGCCGCTGCGTCTTGCGATTATTGAGATAGAGGGTGGGCCATCGCGTTATGGCGAGCTGGAGGCTATGCCGCTGACAGTTTTTATTAATCCCGTTATTACTGTTATTGATCCTGCTGCCGAGGGCTACTGGGAGGGCTGTCTTTCGGTACCTGGGTTACGTGGTTATGTCGAGAGACCACAGCATATAAAGACTCAGTATCTTTCTGAAAATGGCGAAGTCAAAGGGCTGGAGTTACAAGGATTTCCAGCGACAGTTTTTCAGCATGAGTTTGATCACCTCGATGGCAAGCTATATATAGACAGGATTACCGATACTCGCTTGCTGGCTTTCGAAAAAGAATTTGAGCAGTTTCGTTTGGATGACGAAGACTGAGTCCGACATTTAATTCATCCGCGGCACTTCATCCAGTATCCAGTTTTTTTCGGTGCGTCGGGCAGGGCAGGGAATTGCAAAGGCAACATCGCCGCGTTGTGCGAACAGTTTTTTCATGTCGATACGCCAGCCCTTGTGTTGCCATTCCTTTAACAGCTCACGATAACGCACCACTGGTTTATCTGTTGGCACCAGTAATTCTTTGGTGAGAGTTTCGGGCGTTCTTACGGGGTTGAGTTTAACCAGCAGATCTATATCTTCCTGGGCAATCTCCATATTGATGTCAACAATTTTCTGATCCATATCGGGATCCATCAGAAAATGCCGCATATTCAGGAAGAAAATACGTGTGCGCTGTTCATCGATAGGTGCTTCAAAGAAATACTGGTGAAACATATTTTCTTTGGTGAAGTGGAGCCATGTTACCAGCGCATTGGGCCCTATGTGACCGGAGCCTGCCTTAACAACTTCGTCATTAACCGAGTTGGCCTGGGCGAGTAAACCTTCGTCTGGCGCCAGTTGAGTAAACGGCATCATAAAGCCACTGCCGAACTCGGTCAGCGGGTCGATCTTGATGGGATTCTTTTTGAAATCCAGCACCATTCCTGGTGTGCCCTGTTTCGGGTGGACAAATTCGTTGTGGGCCGGATCGAGACCATTCTCTATTGAACGTTCATAGTAGTAGTCCACTTCGAATACAGTCAGGATATTGGCGCGCCAGTCATCCTGTTCATATTCCTCGACTTCCCACAAGGGTGGACGTTCGTTCTCGGGCAAGTCGCCAAGAAAAGCAAATACGATGCCGTATTTTTCCTGCACCGGGTAGCTGTCCACCTTGGCACGTGCGGGCGGTTTTTCATCCGGTCCCTGTGACGGAATCAGGGTGCAATGCCCGTCGCCATCATATTGCCACCCGTGATATGGGCATTGAACGCGGTCGCCACAGATCTGGCCGTCGCCCAGCGCCCCACCGCGATGAATGCAGGTGTCACTGAGGACATGGGCGTTGCCGGCGGAGTCACGGAAAGCCACGAAGTCGAGACTAAGTATCTTTACCCGCAGTGGACTATCGTTGGTGACCTCCGGGCTGGTCGCTACCGGGTACCAGAAATTTATATACATATATTGACTATAGCAGGGACGACCGTGATTCAGTTCCCCGGTATGGGTCTGGCTGACAGTTAACCACATAAACTGCAGGCCGACTGTATTGCGTAGTTATATACCAGCACCTGTGAATAACTGCGGGGCTGGCTCGGGGTGCCTGTTACCGGCCAGATGAATTATGTGGTGTAGCCCTGAATTAGCAGGCATTGTTGGGGTCCGATGTTCCATGCAGAAAGTCCTGGGCGATACGCTGGTGCGGCATCGCGAATTCCTGCCTTGTGGTGCTATTCCTGCACCTGATTGTGGTGGCAGTGAATTGAAAAATCAAAAAAGTGGGTGAGGGCGGATGCGGAAATCAATAGCCCGTCGGTCACAGAAATTTGCTGGAATCGGTCTTAAAACCCAGTCCCCATGGGCCAAATAACATAATTCTCTTAATGTGCGCTGGTTCACAGAGTTCATTTTGCTGCACTGAGTAAATAGCAGTCCAGTTCCGGGCTGTTTTACAGCGCCCGGTAATCATTGCATTTGCATGGAAGCTTAGGAGTGCTGGGCATGTACGGGATGTCTGTAGACATTTATCGCCACCGATTACTTTGCGTAATTATTTGTCTGTTTGGCTGGTCAGCCCCCGGCATGTCTGACCAGGCTACCAGGGCAGAATTTCCCCGTCCCACTGGTAAAATATGCCAGAGTCCTCAAGTGTCATGCGGTCTATAAGCGATATCATGTCATTGATTGCGGTGCGTGGTACCAGCCGACCTGCTTTCATCATCATTTGATAATTACGCGGTACAGAACTCGGGTCTTCGGCATTTATGTAATCTTCGGTATCGACGGTGCCAGGCCCGATAATGCCAACAATAACCCCTCTGGATTTCAGGTGCAGTGCGTAATTGCGCATGGCCATATTTAACCCGGCTTTACTTGTGCGGTAACCAACATTTATAGGAACCTGCAGGTCACCTATAGATCCGCCGGTTGAGGTCATTGCGATAATCTTCTTCTGTTTGCTGGCCTCAACATTTGCCTGAAATGCTTCCGACACCTTAATCGGGCCCATAATATTTACAATCAATATCTT
>PVMK01180342.1_pt1 | contig 21126 bp, 14 predicted proteins | sample 1853481 | NCBI WGS metagenome assembly PVMK01 (sample SAMN08533507, study PRJNA380276) | Marine sediment metagenome, whole genome shotgun sequencing project.
TGATGTCGGTGTTGAATGTGAGTTTATATATGGTGCTGATATCAATCCAAGTAAAACAGCAACAGAATATTTGATTAAGAAGTTAGGCAAATGAATTTATTTAATATCACATTGAAAAGTAAAACCACAATCTTTATGAGCATATTAAAATATATTCCAACTTTAACTCTAGTGGCTTTGTTAAGCCTCCCTGTTAGCATGGATGCTCAAGACTTGGTTCCAGAAGATTTAGAATTTCGTCGTCAGGCAGTTAGGCGAATGATTTTTGATCGTTCGCAAAATATTCCTCTTTCTGGATTAACCCCAGCAAAAATTGTTGGAATTGATGTAATGCATCCTGCTGTTGGCGAGCAAATGAACAACCCAAAATTAGATATTGTAGATGGTCGTTTGCAAATAACTGCTGAACATTCAGCATCATCAACACGTTGGATAGGTGGCTATAATTCTTTTGCAACCTATGACGTTGCAGTTCATAATTTTGAAGGCTCTGGAGAAATAGGAATGTTATTTAAAAATAGTGATACAGAAAATAGTATAGCAGCAGCTTTGGTTGCAGTAAATGACATATATCATTCGATATATGTTTCAATAGTAAAAGATGGGCAAGAGGTTAAAAGTGATTATTTAGTACTCCCTGAAAATTTAAGAACAAATGAACCTATTCGATTAAGAGTTCAAATGTTAGCAGTTGGAGCCAATTTATTTGTTGAATTAGAAGGTAAATCCACTCTAATTGGACATATAGAATTTGCAGAATACTTTGATCTTCGTAAGAAAGATCTCATGAGACGTTTCGAATTTTGCCTCCAAACTAAAATGGAGTCCAAAGCGAGCGTTGATATTGATGAGGTGACCTCGTTTTTATCACCAGGAATTGGACAAGCAGATGTTCGGTTTGTTACTTATGAAGATGGTTCTCCATTTTTTAAAGAGGATAGATTATGGGCAACTATGTCTGTCCGTGGACGTCATGGCGGATATCCATTACAAGGTATGTTTAGTATTAATCCATCCGTATTTGATGTTAAATTTGAAGGGCTCATTGTTTATGATAGAGATGATGGGTTATTGAGAAATGATATCGCTTCAAATATTTTTTACGATCGAAATGCGAAAGAGTGGCGAGGATTTACTACAGGATTTTCGGCTTATGGAGATCCTAACGAAAAGGAGAAGAAACAAATCTTAGCAATTCATAGTTCTAGAAGTCCGTTGAAGGGCTTTACTGTAATGAAAGCAGAATCCATAGGTCTCTTTGGAGATTTAGAAGACCCGCAATGTATTTATGACAAACAAGCCAATAAATGGCGGATGCTACTGTGTGAGATGAATCATGGTTACAAAGCAGTTATTAGGGAATCCGATACATGGAATGGTACATATAAAATAATCTCGGGCCCTGTAGATGTTAACAGTACGGGTACACAAATACAAAATATTGGAGGAAAGAGATATGCTTTGTTTGGTAGTTCAGACCGAAAGGTTTATATCAGATCTTATCCAGATTTAAAGCCCGTTGGAGAATTAAATATGCATCGCCCACCATGGAATGAAAAGACTGGAACACGAATATGGCCCAATGTTGTTCCACTTCCAGAAGGATACCCTGCGCCATACATTGCTTTGATGATGGACAGATTAAATTTTCCAGGTATGACAGGTGATAACTGGACATACGGGGCCATGTATTTGTATCATGGATATAAAAAATAAATATATTAAAAACTAAAAACTAATGAAATATTTAAAAAGAGCATTCTCTTTTAATAGTTGTAATTTTTTTATGCTGACAACAGTTTTATACTTGTTGTTTTTAGTTGCTTTCAATGCTTGTAACACAGAGGAGAATACTAATAGTAACGCTTTAAACCCTGTTGATTATGTTAATCCATACATGGGGAATATCAGTCATCTACTGGTACCAACGTTTCCAACAGTTCACTTACCGCATAGTATCTTAAGAGTTTACCCCAACAGAGGTGATTATACAACTGATCTCTTAGATGGTTTCCCAATAGTTGTAGCAAGCCACAGAAAAGGAACTGTTTTTAAAGTCAGCCCGTTTCAGGGCAATGAGGAAAATATTAAACCTGTAATTAAATATAGTTATGATAATGAAGAAATAACACCTTATTCGTACAGTGTTAATCTGGATGAACAGAAAACAGAAGTCGAATTTTCCGTATCTCACCAATCGGCTCTTTACCAGTTTACTTTTGAGCAAAATAGTTCTCCGTACATCATCTTAAATTCAGCAGAAGGCGAATTAAACTGGGATGGGAAAGCTATATCTGGATATCAACACATTGAAAAGGGAACCAATGCTTACATTTATTTTGAACCCGAACTTACTCCCGAAAGTGTTTCTATCTTGGTGGATGATAAAATTAGAAATGAACAAAATATTAGCGGAGAAAATATCTCTATCATCTTAAAATTTAATAAGAAAGATGCCATTTTACGTGCCAGATATGGAATTTCATTTATTGATACAGAACAAGCAGCAAAAAATGTACAAAGAGAAATAAAAGATTATAATATTACTTCCTTAAAATCAAAAGGACGCGAAATCTGGAATGAGGCACTTGGCAAAATAGCGGTAAAAGGCGGTAGTGAAAATGATAATGTTGTATTCTATACTTCATTATACCGAACGCTTGAAAGACCTGTAGTCATATCTGAGGATGGTCGTTATTACAGTGCGTACGATCGTAAAATTCACAGCGATAATGGTACTCCTTTTTATACAGATGATTGGATCTGGGATTCATACCGAGCCCATCATCCATTAAATGTTCTTATCAATCCAAAAAAAGAAGAGGCTATTCTCCATTCGTTAATTACTATGTCCGAACAAATGGAAAATTATTGGATGCCTACATTTCCTCGAATAACAGGAGACCATCGAGGTATGAACTCAAATCACGGTGTTGCTTCGGTTATTGATGCACATTACAAAGGACTTAGTGGTTTTAGCCTCGAAAAAGCATATAAAGCATGCAAGGGAGCAATTACCGAAAAAACACTCTCCCCTTGGTCAGCCAAACCAGCTGGTAAACTTGATGATTATTACAAAGAACATGGTTACCTCCCTGCTTTAAAGGAGGGCGAAGTAGAAACAGTTCCAGAAGTGCATTTTTTTGAACGCAGACAGACGGTCGCTGTAACATTAGGGACAGCCTATGATGAATGGTGTTTGTCGGAAATTGCAAAAGAAATAGGCAAGGCAGATGAACAGAAACACTTTCTGCAGCGCTCTTTTAATTATAGGAATCTATTTAATGCCGAAACCGGATTCTTTCACCCAAAAGACGATGAGGGAAAATTCATTGAGCCATTTGATTATATCTTCTCTGGTGGTCAGGGGGCCAGAGCTTACTATGATGAAAATAACGCATGGATTTACAGATGGGATGTTCAGCATAATGTAGCAGACCTGATAGATCTTATGGGAGGAAACGACAAATTTGTAAAAAATCTGGATGCGATGTTTGCAGAACCACTTGGTAAAAGTAAATATGAATTTTACAAACAACTGCCCGACCATACCGGTAATGTTGGTCAGTTTTCTATGGCTAATGAACCCTCACTCCATATTCCGTATCTGTACAACTATGCAGGGCAACCTTGGAAAACACAGAAACGTATTCGTTCACTCGTAAAACAATGGTTCAGAAATGATTTAATGGGTGTTCCTGGAGATGAAGATGGTGGCGGAATGTCGGCGTTCGTAGTATTTTCATCAATGGGTTTTTATCCTGTTACTCCCGGAAATCCTGCCTACAACATTGGCAGTCCGTTTTTCGAACATATAAAAGTAGATTTAGGAAATGGTAAATTTTTTGAAGTTGAAGCCACAAATTGTTCAGAAAAGAATAAATATATCCAATCAGCAACCTTAAACGGTAAGATATGGGATAAACCCTGGTTTAATCACGCAGATATTATCAATGGAGGTAAATTAGTGCTTTCGATGGGTAGCAAAGCAAATCCTGATTGGGGAAGTGGCATTGATGCCGCACCACCTTCAGTAGGGATTCATAAATAATTGCTGAAAAATGTAGAAATAAAATTACAACGGGATCCAGTTCAAAGCGGGTTTATTGTGTTTGAGAAATGAGATAAAAAAAGAAAAATGGATAGACGAAAAATTTATTAAAAATTCGGCAGCTTTAAGTATTGGAGCAATGGCCAAGCATTTATGGCAAAGCATTATCCTTAATTATTCTAATCGGTTAAACTGAAATTATATCAACACTTTTATTATTTATTAAAAATGACTGAAAAAACAAGAAAGGACAGGATTATTGACAGGAGCAATCTTAAATTATTTGCGATATTGTTTTTCCTATTATCCATTCAAAGCTGTAAAAACACGACAAATAAATCTATGTCGCCTGAATCTAAGCCTGAAAATTACCATGTTTCAAAAAATGGGAATGATAAAAACAACGGAACAGATAAACTTCCATTTCTAACAATTCAGTACGCTGCTGATATTGCACAGCCCGGCGATACGATCACAGTTCATGAAGGGATCTATCATGAAGAAATTACACCTCCTCGTGGTGGAACTTCAGAAAATAATCGAATTGTTTATCAGGCAGCTCAAGATGAGAATGTTGAAATACGTGGATCGGAAGTAGTTCAAGGGTGGACTGAAGAAACTAAAAAAATATGGAAGATCGAAATAGCTAATTCTTTATTTGGTGAATTTAATCCTTTTGCAGATGAAGTAAGTGGAGATTGGTTTAATCCAAAAGGACGTAAACATCATACAGGCTGTGTCTATCAAAATGGCGAATGGCTTTTTGAAGCTGCTTCAAAGGAAGAACTTGATTCTCTGGAAAACAAATCATGGTTTGCCGAAGTTGGTGATAAATCAACAATTATTTGGGCAACTTTTGAAGGGAGTAATCCGAATCAAAGTTTAACTGAAGTAAACGTAAGACAAACAATTTTTTATCCACGCAAACCATTTGTAAATTATATCACAATTCGTGGATTCAAAATGTGCCATGCAGCACCAAAGTGGGCGCCTCCGACGGCAGAGCAAATGGGACTTATTGGTACTCACTGGAGTAAAGGTTGGATTATTGAAAATAACAATATTTCCTACTCAATAAACGTAGGCATTTCATTAGGTAAATATGGAGACGAATTTGATAATCTGGAAGCGACAGCAGCTGCCTATCTAAAATCAATTGATCGTGCAAGAGAGAATGGCTGGAATAAGGAAACTATTGGAAACCACATTATCCGTAACAACGAAATTTCATATTGTGAACAAGCCGGTATGGTTGGGAGTATGGGTGCCTCTTTCAGCAGAATTGAAGGGAATTATATCCACCATATTCATACACAAAACCGTTTTGGTGGAGCTGAAATGGCTGCAATTAAATTTCATGCGCCTATTGATATGCTTATAAAAGGAAACCGGATTCATGATGGATATATGGGTATTTGGCTCGATTGGATGACGCAGGGAACTCGTGTAACAGGTAATTTACTTTACCGCAACATTACACACGATATTTATCTGGAGGTAAATCACGGTCCATTTGTTATAGATAATAATATTTGTCTTTCTAATAATTGTCGACACCTTTCGCAAGGCGGAGCTTATGTTCACAATCTCTTTGCTGGCAGATGGGGCAATTGGGATAACGGACGTTCAACCCCCTATTTTAAGCCGCACAGCACAGAAAAAATTGCTAATCATGATATGTTTGTTGGTGACGATCGTTTTTATAATAATTTGTTTATTGGTAATGGAGAAGAGTCATTATTTATTACTGAGAAGACAAATGAAGGAGTGCCATTTTACTACAGTTATGGTTTGCAATGTTATGAGTATCGTCCGCAATTACCTCAAACCGGAGGGAATGTTTATTATAATGGAGCAATGCCGTGCAAAAAGGAAGAAGCAATAGTAATAAATCAAAATCCAGCGATAGAGCTTGTTGAAAAAGGGGATGAGGTGTTTTTACAGATCTTTATTGATAAAAAGCAGGAAAAGAGTAATAATCCGTTGGTGACTTCTGAACTGTTGGGAAAAGCAGAGGTTCCTCAAGCTCAGTTTGAGGATTATGATGGATCACATTTGATGATTGATACAGACTATTTTGGAAAAAAAAGGAATAAAGCCAATCCATCAACTGGGCCATTTGAAAATATGCAGAAAGGTGAAAATAGAATTCAAATATGGCCCAAATCAGTAATTTTGAAATAAGAACATAAAGTCAAAAATAGTAATTATATGACAAAGCAAATTTTATATTTAGCATTAATGCTAATGGTTTGAATTCATGACAGGAAAAACAATCCGAAGTAATTCTTCTAGAGAATGAAAATTTTGAAAAAACCATAGATAACAAACAAGTAAATTTGTTTACTCTAAAGAACAAAAACGGTCTAGTTAGTCAGATCACTAATTATGGTGGTCGTGTAGCAAATCTTTGGGTTCCTGATAAAGATCGGGCCATTGCAGAACTGGAAAATGCCTTGAAAGTATGGACACAATACACTAAAAATGGACTTCAGCAAAATATAAATCCGATTTGGACCAACCGAGTTAGTTGGGCATGTTGATTGGGTTAAAACCACAGAATGGGTGGCACAAGATATAATAATAGCAAAATCAGAATAATATCAATAAAACAAAATGAACTACTTTAAAATTATTAATTCCAAATCAATTGCATTGTTTTATGCAATGATAATTTCCATTACTATTGCAACTTTCGGCCAGACAGAAGAAAAACCCAATATTCTTCTAATCACTGCCGACGACATGAATTGGAACTCGGTTGGGGTTTATAACAGTACAGTAGCAGGAATAACTCCTAATATTGATGCTTTGGCCAGCGAAGGGTTTCGATTTGATTATGCCTATGTGCCCTTGGCCATGTGTACACCATCCAGGCAAATAATCCTTTCAGGCAATCACAGTCATCAAACTATGACAAGAGGTTTTACTGAATTGGAAAGGTTAGGACCTGCTTTACCCGATATCTTAAAAGAAAATGGTTATTATATTGCCAATATCAACAAGCAACAGAATAATTACGATTGGGATAAAGCCGTTACTGAAGTTGAAACCAGTAAAGGGCGTAATATTCCTGCTAATGTAAAAGCAGTTAAGGATATTATGAACGATGCCGGGGAGAAACCTTGGTTTATCATGATGAACTTTAACGATCCGCATCGTCCATTTTATGATTCTGAGGCTCAAAAAAGTAAAGCCGGCTATGAAGAATTAAAAAGCCAGGGGAAATTAAGTGTTCCAAGTAAAGTGTATCACCCCGATGAAGTTTCTGTCCCAGGGTTTTTACCCGATTTACCAGAAGTAAGAAAAGAAATGGCAGAATATTATTCATCAGTTCGCCGATGCGATGATGGCGTTGGTGCAATTTTGGAAGCTTTGAAACAAGCTAAGCAAGAAGAGAATACCATAGTTATTTTTCTTTCTGATCATGGAATCTCAATGCCTTATGCTAAATTAAACTGTTATCAAACCAGTTTAAGAGTCCCCTTAATTGTAAAATATCCATCAAAAATTAAAGCAGGGAGTCGTGATTCCAAAAATGTTGTGAGCTCATTAGATTTGGCTCCTACCCTTTTGGATATGCTAGATTTGAATATTCCTACTTATATGGCAGGACAATCCTTTGTACCCCTTTTTGATGGAGAAGTCCAAAAGGGTCGTGATTATACGATAGGTTACTATTACCGAAACCTACGTCAGAAAAACATGTTCCCGGAATTTGCTGTTCACATGAAAGATTGGGTTTATATTTACAATCCATGGGTTGATGGAAAAGAGGTTCATAATTCTGATTATACTCATAGTGAAACATTAAAAGCTATTTGGGCGGCCGCAGATACAGTTCCATCAATTAAAAAACGAAGTGATTTTCATAAATACCGCATTATTGAAGAATTATATAATGTGCGCCAAGATCCGCATTCGTATAATAACTTAGCCTATGACAAAGAATATAAACAGAAAGTTGCAACCATGCGTCAAATTCTGGTCGAATGGATGAAAGAAACAAATCACCCTGCATTAGAATTAATGAGAAAGCCTTATGACAAAACACTTATAGCCTCATATATGAACTGGGAAAAGGAAAATGCTATAAAGCAAATTGAGGAAATTAACGCCATAAAAAAGAAGAAAAAGAATAAATAATATGAAGCTACTAAAGCCAAACAGAATAGAGAGAATACTAATAAAGATACTTTTATTTTTTACCGTCATATTGCAAATCTCTTGTGGAAATATAACAGAAAAAGAACTAGATCCATCGCTAACTCTTTGGTATAATGCCCCTGCAGCAAACTGGAATGAAGCCTTACCAATTGGAAATGGCCGATTGGGTGCAATGGTTTATGGAGGCATCGAAAACGAAATTATTCAATTTAACGAAGAAACACTTTGGACAGGGCAACCTCATGATTATGCTCATGAAGGGGCATCTGAGGTATTAGATGAAATGCGTCAATTGCTTTGGGAAGGAAAACAAAAAGAAGCACATAAATTGGGGAATGAGCGTTTTATGTCACAACCTTTTGGTCAGTTCAATTATCAGCCTTTTGGAAATATAAAGTTACATTTTCCCGGACATGACAGTGCAGTGAATTTTAAAAGAAATTTAGATTTAGAAACTGCGATTTCTTCAGTTCAATATGAAGTAGATGGGATTCAATTTAAACGTGAAGTTTTTACGTCAGCACCAGATCAGGCCATTGTAGTTCATATTGAATCATCAAAAAATGGAAATTTGAATTTTGGAATAAATCTAGATACACCACATTCAAAATATGAAATTGAGGTTCTTGAAAATGAAATAATACTTAGAGGAAAAGCAAATAATTACCCGAATGAGTTTGATAACAATAAATTTCGCTATCCGGAAAGTAAAATCACTTTTGAGGCACGCTTAAAAGTATTAAATGATGGTGGAGAACTCGTAGTTGAAAATAAAACACTAAAAATTAAAAATGCAAATACAGCAACACTTCAGTTGGTAGTAGCTACAAGTTATGTGAATTATAAAGATATCAGTGGAAACCCAACCGAATTGTGTGATAACTATCTGAAGAACTTAAAAGGAAAATCTTATGATGCATTAAAAGAGGATCATATTCGTGATTATCAAAATTTGTTTAACCGAGTTGAATTGGATCTGGGAATATCAGAAATTTCAAATCGTCCTACCGACAAGAGATTGAATTCATTTAAAGAAGATGAAGATCCCAATATGGTTTCATTGCTTTATAATTATGGAAGATATTTGTTAATTTCATCTTCACGGTCGGGTACACAACCTGCCAATTTACAAGGGATTTGGAACGACAGGCTTTCGCCCCCATGGGATAGTAAATACACAATCAATATCAATACTGAAATGAATTATTGGTTGGCCGAAATGACAAATCTTTCTGAATTGACAGATCCATTAACCAAAATGGTAGAAGATTTGTCGGTAACAGGTCAGAATATTGCCAAAGAACATTATAATCTTGATGGCTGGGTTACGCATCATAATACCGATATTTGGCGTGGAGCCGCGCCAATTAATAATTCAAACCATGGTATTTGGGTAACAGGTGGAGCTTGGCTGAGTCAGCATTTATGGTGGCATTATCAATATACATATGATGAAGAATATTTGAGAAACAGAGCCTACCCAGTATTAAAAAAAGCTTCCAAATTTTTTGTAGGATTTCTTGTTCCTGATCCGAATAATCCAGATTGGTTAGTAAGTGGTCCAAGTAATAGTCCAGAAAATGGAGGTTTGGTTATGGCGCCAACTATGGACCATCAGATTATTCGCAACCTTTTTGCAAACACAATTGAAGCGGCTGAAATTCTAGATTTAGATTCAGATTTTATAAAAATATTGAAAGAGAAAAGAGCCAAAATTGCACCTAATTTAATTGGAACACATGGACAGTTACAAGAATGGTTAATAGATAAAGACAATCCTAAAAGTCAACATCGTCATGTCTCTCATTTATGGGGACTACATCCTGGAAATGAGATTCATCCTTTAACCACTCCAGATTTAGCAGAAGCCTGTAGAGTAACATTATCACATAGAGGCGATGAAGGTACTGGTTGGTCTAGAGGATGGAAAATTAATTTTTGGGCACGACTCTTAGATGGAGATCATTCGTTTTTGATACTTCGTAATTTATTGATTCCAGTAGAAAGCACAGTTAATAGTGCAAAGCAAGGAGGAGGATTATACCCAAATTTATTAGATGCACATCCTCCATTTCAAATAGACGGAAACTTTGGTGCAACTTCAGGAATTACAGAAATGTTATTGCAATCACATTTACGAGATGAAAACGGAGACTATTATCAAGACCTACTTCCAGCGCTTCCATCAGCACTTTCTACTGGAAGTATTTCAGGTATAAAAGGAAGAGGAGCGTTTGAAATATTGATAGATTGGAAAAATGGAGAATTACAATCTGCTGATATTAAATCATTAAAAGGAAATAAGTTAAATGTGAGATATAACGAAAAATTGATTTCAAAAGAAACAGAAAAAGATGAAATTATAACATTAAGATTTGTTGATTTTGCAAAATAAGAACTAAAATTAAAATTATGAACTATATTAAAACATTAAATTCCAAGGCAATAAATTTTCTTTTTCCTGTTGTTTTTTTGCTTTTCATTAATCTCTTTAGGACAGATGAAAGAGCAACCCAACATCCTAATCATCATCACCGACCAGCAGGCTTGGGACGCTGTTGGATATGCCGGGAACAAAACAATTAAAACACCCAATCTGGATCGACTGGCAAGTGAAAGTGTTAATTTTTCCAATGCGATTACTCCAACTGCGGTTTGCGTTCCTGCAAGAACATCGATACTTACAGGCCGTTTGAATGAAACAACAACGATTCGTCAGAACAGAGATGCTTTAACAAATGATTGTTATTACCCTACTTTTGATGAGATTTTAGCCAAAAGAGGATACAAATCTGAATATTACGGCAAGTTTCATGGACCGGAACATATGGCAAGAGTCTATTCAAATCCTCCTGTTGAAGGTATGACAGGAACCGACCCAATTATTCATTGGGAACCACTATATGTTCAATATATTCAGGATCATGTAAAAGAAAGACCCTTAAAAAAAGGTGAATTGTATGAGACTTCATTTTATGGGGGCACAATTCCGTATAAACTGGATCCTACCGATATTTATTATGACGATGTCCATTCGGGTAACGTTCCTGAAAAAGCTGGTTTAAAGACTTTAAGTCAATCTGTAGTACATGGTGTATTGGATTTACCGGCCGAATATACGATTACAGCTGTACAAGGAAAACAAACCCTGGAAGCATTGGATCGATTAAAGGATAAAAAGTTTGTTTTGACATCTTCGTATCACTGCCCACATGTACCCATTACACCCTCCGATCCTTATGCATCGATGTATAAGCCTGAAGACATGCCAATTGCAATATCTATTAAAGATAAAAGAAAGAATTCTCCATACTCACCGGGTAAAATTTTTGAACCTTATGATGAAAAAGAGAAAGTTCAATATATGGTTGCAAATTACTATGCATTCGTTACCGAAATTGATGATTGGATAGGAAAAATTTTAGACAAAATGGATGCATTGAATTTGACGGAAAACACATTACTGGTATTTGTTTCAGACCATGGCGAAATGCTAGGGGCGCACGGTATGCGTGGAAAATTCAATTTTTATGAGGAGTCGGTTCGTGTGCCATTTTTAATTCGATATCCAAATAAAATAAAACCGGCGCAAACCATATCAACACCTGTTTCCACTCTTAACATATTCCCGACGGTATTAGATTATGCAGGGTTAACAAATATTGCTACCGATGGTTATTCATTAAAGGGAGTCATGGAAGGAACCCAAGCCCCGAAATATGACTTTGCGGTTTCTGAATGGAACTGGGAAAATGAAAATACGCCATCCATTATGATTAGAACAGAAAATTGGAAGTTGATGACAACGCATCGTAAAGGAGGCAAAAATGTAGAGGCGCTTTACGATTTAAAAAATGACCCTCATGAATTGAACAATTTGTTGGGATCAAATCCCGATCGATTTAAATATGTTGATAGGGCTGAAAATTTAAGGTCAAAACTATTGACCTATTTGAATGACGTTAACTACCCTCTTGTAGAAGGAATTAAACAAAGAGTACTCATAAGATAATAAATTAAATTTAAATTTATGAATATCAGATTATTACAACTATCGCTTTTGATCGTTTTAATTTTTCAAAGTGCGGTTGCCTTGGCTCAAAAGAAAGAGAAAAAGAAAGAAACAACTCAGATTGTTCTATTCGATGGAACATCAACAGATGCGTGGAAAGACCTTAAATCAGAGAGTTTTCCCGAACATGGTTGGCAAATTAAAGATGGAATTTTAACGGTTCTGGGAAAAACAGATACGCAGGATGGTGGACACGATATCATCACAAAAGAACAATATTCGAATTTTGAACTGGAATTGGAAGTACTTTTAAGTAAAGGAGCTAATAGTGGAATTAAATATATGGTGGTAAACACCTACCCGGGAAAAGAGGGTCATTACCTTGGTCTAGAATATCAATTAATCGACAATAAAAAGCACCCCGATGCACTTCTTGGAAGGAATGGCAATCGAAAAATGGCAACTTTATATGATATTCTTCCGGCACGTGATAATATAAAAGTAAATCCTCCGGGTATCTGGAATAAAGTAAAAATTGTTGTAAATAAAAACCGTGTAGAACATTGGTTAAATGATAAAATTGTACTTGTCTACAATAGAAAATCAGATAGTTATAAGGAACTGGTTCGACTTAGTAAATACAGCAAGTTGGTTAATTTTGGTAGCCAAAAGAAAGGCCATATCCTCTTACAAGGACATGGCAATGAAGTATCATTCCGAAATATTAAGATTTCAGTCTTGAAAAAATAATATTTTTTGGAAAGATAGGCCATCCAATACCAAATGGAAAATTGCATAGGTCACCAAACATTGTTCAAAATCCAGGGCAATAAATCTAGCAAATTTTCAATTTCCGATTCAATTTATTGTAAATTAAATTCAATAATTATTAAAGGAACATTTCTTTTTAGTAATGATTATTTTGATGATTGAACTGTTGGAATGCAATTTTGAAACTGTAATGATTATTGCGACATTGATTTAAATATTCTTAAACAGGATATATGCTGCTATTATTCATGAATTAATTTTTAATTAATTGATTATTCATTTTTAATTAATAGGTACCTGTTAAATTTGATTTAAATCAAATCAATCGTTTGAATCGGAAAATGAATTGATTAAATTGTAAGGTATGGCTCACCATGAAGGAATTCCTCAAGTGTTTCTTCCTTTGGCTAATTCTGATTATTTAATATACGGTATATCCAAAATTGATACCATCGTACTCAAAAGTAAAATGGTAACATCGGGTTAAAACTAGCTAAATACGAAGGAATGATGATCGGATTTTCTTTTTGCTTTCTAGAACTTGAAGATGAAATTAAATTGATTACGACCAGTTGGGCTAATGAGGCAAAAGAAATCGCTGTTGAATGGGTAGATAAAATGAAGAAAACAATTGAGTAATATTAAAAAAATGATTGGGACAACACCTGAAAAATAACGTATGAGTGAAATCACATTAAAAGTTAACAAAAAAGAGTTTAAGGTCGACGTTGATCCACAAACACCAATTCTGTGGGTTTTACGCGATCATCTAAAATTGGTAGGAACAAAATTCGGATGTGGGATAGGTCAATGTGGAGCATGTACCATTCATTTAAATGGCATCGCCATCCACTCCTGCCAGCTTCCGGTGGCCGCTGCGGCAAATATTGAAATCACCACTATCGAAGGTTTGTCAGATGATGGTTCTCACCCGGTTCAAAAGGCCTGGGTTGAGCATGATGTATCTCAATGTGGCTATTGCCAGGCCGGCCAGATAATGACAGCTTCATCCCTTCTGGCAGCAAATAGCAATCCCACCGAAGACCAGATCTCTTCTACCATGGCAGGCAATATTTGTCGTTGTGGAACCTATGATAAAATCAATGAAGCTATAAAAAAGGCCTCAGAAAATGTTTAGAATATAATGCTACATGATTATGAAAGCAAATAAGAAATATCAAAGTAGAAGGGCATTTTTAAAGACTTCGGCCATTGGAACCGGAGGACTCATGTTGAGCTTTAGCTGGCTATCATGTCAGGACAAATCCTGGTCATCAGAGCAATCACTTCCAACAATAGAAACTGAACTTAGCGGATATATCATTATTAAAGATGACAATACCGTGACTATCTTCTCCCAAAATCCTGAAATCGGTCAAAATATTAAAACTTCCATGCCTATGATCGTTGCAGAAGAATTGGACGTAGATTGGAAAAATGTGGTGGTCGAACAAGCCGGCTTAAATACTGACAAATTTAAAAGACAAGTTGCCGGAGGTAGCCAATCCATTCATAAAAGCTGGTCCATTTTAAGAGAAGCCGGTGCAACTGCTCGACATATGCTTGTCGCTGCAGCAGCTGATCAATGGAAAACCCCGGCAAAGGATCTTCACACTGAAAACGGATACGTATTTAACAACTCCGGAGAAAAATTATCCTATGGTGAACTTGCTGCAACAGTTGCTAAAATGGAGGTGCCTGGACAAGTGAAATTAAAGAACCCTAAAGATTTTAAAATTATTGGGTTACCCTTATTGAATGTGGATGCCAAAGGAATCGTAACCGGAACTCCTTTATTTGGAATAGATACACAACGGGAAGGAATGGTTTACGCTCGTGTACTTCGCCCACCGGGCTTTGGTATGACGCTGATCTCTGTAGACGACACAGAAACTCGTAGTGTCAATGGAGTAATTGATGTTTTCACATTTGATAACAAAGTTGCTGTCATTGCAAATTCGACCTGGACTGCCATCAATGGTGTTAAAGTATTAAAAGCCAATTGGTCGGAAGCACTGGCCTCCGAAGATTCTAAAGTCCATCAGAAAAAATTACTCGAATTAGTCAATAATAAAACAATAAAACCTCGTGTAAACCAAGGAAACGTAGAGGAAGCTTTTGTGAAGGCAGATGCTACGCTAGAACGAATTTATGAGGCACCTTTTCTTCCCCATAACTGTTTGGAACCCATGAATTTCTTTGCAAATGTAATGGATGATAAAGTGGAACTTTTCGGTCCTATACAAACTCCTGCAAACTCTCGAAAGGCTGTTGCTCAATTGCTCAAAAGAAATGAGTCAGAAATTTCTGTAGGGATTTCAAGAATCGGTGGAGGCTTTGGTCGAAGACTCAGAGGAGATTTTGTATTGGAAGCTGCTCAAATTTCGGATAAAATTCGGCAACCAGTCCAGCTTATTTACACTCGTGAAGATGACATGACTGCCGGAACTTATCGTCCGGCCTCTGCCTATAGATTCAAAGCGGGAATCAAAGGGGGTAAAATAACTTCCTATCATCTTACGGGTGCAGGGGTAAGAATGAGAAATACGGTCCGACCAGGTACATGGCCTCAAGGAGCTGTTCCCAATTTCAAGTTGGAAACACACTCCTTGAAAAGTGAAATTACCACAGGTCCATGGCGAGCTCCAACGTCTAATTTTTTGGCATTTGCCGAACAGGTTTTTATTGATGAATTGGCCGAACTGGCAAAAAAAGATCCTGTAGATTTTCGGTTGGACTCATTGAAACAAGCAGAAAATTCTGCTTTTGGGAAGACGAAGTATAAACCGGCAAGATTAGCAGGCGTTATTAAACTTGCTGCCGAAAAATCTAACTGGTACACGAAACAAACAGGTATTTTCAAAGGAATTAGCGCCTATTATTCGCACGATTCCTATGTTGCCGAGGTAGCAGAAATTGTTATTGAAAGCGGACAGCCTAAAATCAATCGTATTGTTGTTGCAACAGATTGTGGGATTATCATTAATAAATCTGGTGCGGTAAATCAAGCAGTTGGAGGTGTTGTAGACGGTATCGGCCATGCTATGTATGGTGAACTCTCCTTTGTTAACGGAGTTCCTAATCACAATAATTTTAATACATACAGGCATATGCGAAATCCTGAATGCCCAAAAGTTGAAGCTTATTTTGTCGATAGTAAAGAGGACCCAACAGGATTAGGAGAACCAACCTTACCACCGGCAGCCGCAGCTTTGGCCAACGCTATTTATGCTGGAGTAGGTAAAAGAATTTATAGCCAACCCTTTAGTAAACACGGCATTTCCCTTGTATAAAAAATTAAATTTATAGAATAAAATTAACATATGAAAAGACGAGAATTTATTAGAAATAGCATGTTGTTTTCAGCATCGACTTTCATGGTTCCGGTAATTGGATGTTCTTCTGCCGGAAGCAACAAAAGTCCGTTTGAAATGTTGGCTAGTTTGCAATTGACCGATTTTGAAGATGAGCAGGATGAGAGTCCCCTACTATTTCAAAATAAAAACAATTCCTACCTCACTACTTTAAGAAGAATGGAATACCCTTCCGATAAGGAAATTATATCCTTGTTTAAATTGGAAAATGGAAATTGGATAGAACAAAATCCTGTCACAAAGGCCGCCGGTTCTTATGAAGCAATTTCCGCCGATTGTCATGTCAAGGGACAACCTGCCGTGGCTTGGGTAGCTATTAATAATGATCAATGGGTTATTAATGTGAGTACGCATAATAATGGAGATTTTCAAACACCTATTCAAATTAGCGATCCTTTAAAACGATCCATTAATCCAGTTGTTAAAGCTGTTAGTTCAGATTCTTATTTATTGGCATGGGAGAGTTTTGAAGAGGGAAAATTTTGTATTTATTTATCAAAATTCAATAAAGGACAATGGACGAATCCTGTATTGGTTACAGATAAATCTCATAGTTGTTTCGACCCGGCTCTGGAAGAAGATGAGTCCGGAAATATATATGTTGCCTATGATATTACCGATGGACCGCATAGAAATATAGAAATGAAAATATTGAATGCTTCTTTATCGGAAGTCAAGAAAGTTCCCATAGCTATAGGAGGTGGATTTATTGATCGTGTTAATATCAATGTAAAACCAAACCTTGGCATTGACAAGACTGGCAGACTTTGGATTTCATGGGAAAACAATCGTTTTGCTCACAGACTTCAGGACAGTGATAATTATACAGGAGATCGTTGTTGCGCTATGGTTTGCTATGAAAACGGTGAATTGCTGGAACAAAAAGAAACCGGCAGATGGCTTTTTCAAGGAATGAATGATCATTGGCCAACCTTTAGAAAAGATCTGGACGGCAACCTTTATGCTGTGACCAATTGTGGTGGCGATTTTGAGGATAATCCATATTGGAAATTCAGAATAGCCTATTTGGATCCTGAAACAGGTTGGTCAAAACCGGAAATCATTCTACAAACCAAACAAAAAGGAGAATCGATCAAACCTAGCATTTCATTTGATGGAAACAATCAATCCTTTTGGTTGACCTGGAAAAGCGAAAATTTTCATGATAGAGACTATAACGATCCTGAAGAACACAACAATAGAAAAGATACCATACGAAGGGGAATGCTTGAAATGAATCAATTTGTAGCTCCGAGCATTTCTAATCATAATAATGCCTATACCTTGGTTCCAACAACCATAGAGGAACATCATCCTGTAGAAGGTTTTGCCCCCGATTTAAGTGGAAGACCAAAATCAAGAAGGACTACCATGACCCACAATGGTGAAACTTATACACTGCTATTAGGCAATTTACACGAGCATTCAGAAATCTCAAGTTGTTGGCCCGCCGGAACGGATGGCACCTTACACGATGATTATCGTTATGGCATGTGTTCAGAGGGTTATGATTTTATTGGAATCACCGATCATGCCTATTCGCAAACTGAGGTGTATTGGCGTAAGCATTTGAGACTGGCAGATTTTTACAATGACCCGTCATATTTTGTAGCCTTTCCATCTGTGGAATTTACACTTTCCAATGACCGTGCATTTGAAATAAGAAAAGGTGCCGGGCATCGAAATGTGATATTCAATTCAACAGCTGATGCCAAAAAGTATATTCGGGATAAGAATCAGGTCTATTCAGTTAGGAATCCGGAAACAAGAGATGCAGAAGGGCTCTGGAAATATATTCACGAAAACGAAATAGATTGTATCTCCATACCACATCATCCGGCCGACGAAGTCCATGCATGTTGTTGGGAAACCAGAGATGCGGAAATTGAACCAATAGTAGAAATTTTTCAATGCCGGGGTAATGCTGAATACCGTGGTGCCCCCAGAATGATCAATTTAGAACGTCATGTGCCTACAAAAAACGACAAAGGGTTTATCGATTATGCCCTAAGGGATAAGAAGTACAAACTGGGCTTTATAGCAAGTGGTGATCACAATAGCATTGGCGTAGGATTGGCTAATATTTGGGTAAAAGAAATAAGTAGAAAAGGAATACTGGAAGCCGTTCGGAACAGAAGGGTTTTCGCCACAACAGGTGATCAAATCATAGTCGATTTTAGGCTTAACGGAAGCATACAAGGGCAATCCATAAAGGGTATTAAAAAACCTAAACTTCAATTTTCTATTCAGGCTGTTGATCAAATTGAAAAGATTGACATTCTCAGAAATAGTAAGGTCATCAAAAGTATTCAATCCGATAAGGAATTGAAGGAAATGAAGGGAACTTATGTTGATGAAGATTATTTAACAGAAAAAAATGTGCTCTATTATTATATACGTGTCACACAGAAAAATAAGCATCTTGCATGGTCAAGCCCAATTTGGCTTGAGGTATAAGTTGCAGAAATGAGAGCTATTCACAAATATGAAAAATAATAATAGGGTTAAAACCAGTCAGAGATGAAAAAACGGATTTTATTAAGCCTTCTGGTTACAGGAGTTCTGGTCACTTTTTTGGGATGTCGAAACAACGACAAAAATGAAATCGTAAAAAAGAAGAAACCGAATATCCTGATACTTTTTTCTGACCAACACAACAAAAAAGTAATGGGCTTTGAAGGCCATTCAGATGCCATTACACCCAATCTGGATAAGTTAGCCGATGAATCCTTTGTGTTTGACCGGGCTTATTGCACAACAGGTATCTGTGCACCATCCAGATCATCATTGATGACCGGAATTTACCCCAGAACCTTAGGAATATTGTCTAATTCGGAAGTTACTTCAGTAATGAAAGAAGTAGCGTCTTTACCAACAATTTTAAGAGAACAAGGATATAAAACCTACGCTTTCGGCAAAAGACATACCAAACTTGCCATAGATGAAGGATGGGATGTTAAAAAAAGCCATCTGTGTAATGAAAGTGAAGATAATTATGTGACCTGGGTGGAGGACCAGGGATATAGTAAGCAATTCGCAAAAGATTGGGCCGCCGAATTTGGAAAACCATCAAGTTGCTCCCATGAAGAAGGTGCTATAGCAACAGCTGATTTAGGTACCCGGATTTCTGAATTGCCCGAAGGATATACTATGGAAGCTTATACAGCGCTGAATACCATAGAAATGATCAAGGCTCATAAAGAATCGGATCAACCCTTCTTTTGTTGGGCCACTTTCTATAGGCCCCATCAGCCCTATACCCCCTTAAAAAAATACATGGATATGTATGATGTTTCTGATTGGGGTATTGGAACGAATAAGGGGGGATCTATTAAAATGCCTGAAAGTTTTTATGAGCCTACTAAAGAATTACCTCCTTTTTTACAAAGTCAACGCAACGGTGGTAACAAAGTTTGGAATATGGATAAGGCATTTGAAGATGAGCAAATATGGCGTGATTATATAGGAGCCTATTACGCCTTGGTCACAGAACTGGATCATTATGTCGGTGAAATCATCAGCGAATTGGAAAAGGCAGGAATGAAAGATGAAACCATCATTATTTATACAACCGATCATGGAGATTTTGTAGGGAATCACGGGATGGTAGAAAAGGCTGCAATGGGCCATAATGTATATGAAGATATTCTAAATATTCCCTTAATTATTCATTATCCCGGCCAGACCAAAGGAGACAAAAAATACGAATTGGTAAGCCAGGTGGATATCATGCCTACCCTGTTGGAAATGGCCGGTATCGAATCACCTGATTTAAAACACAAAATCCAGGGTAAATCCTTACATAAACTAATGGATCAGGATAAAACATTGGATCGCCAATATATCGTTTCTGAAAGCTGGTCACAGGCAGCAATTATTTCGAAAGATTACAAATTGGGTATCATGTTAGACCCTACAAATGTCAAAAAGAATTTTGATTATAGATCTTTTGGAGACATGTTTTATGATCGGTCAGATGATCCCCTGGAAATTCGAAATGAAATTCAAAATTCAATATATAAAGAACAAATAGATCAATTAAGATCCTTTTACAATCAATTTGAACTCGATTTTCCTGATACTGGTAAACAGGAAATGATATTAACCTTTAAAGACTAAAATTATGGCTGGAACGAATGAAACTACTACTGACATTGTATCAGGAGAATCGACAAAAGGGTATAAAAGTGCCTTTGTAATATTAACCATGTTATTTTTTATGTGGGGATTTATTACCTGCTTAAATGACATTTTAATACCCTATTTAAAAGCAGTTTTTGAACTGAACTATTTTGAAGCGATGTTGATTCAATTTGCTTTTTTTGGAGCTTATTTTGTGGGGTCAGTCGTTTATTTTTTTATATCAATGACCTATGGTGATCCCATCTCAAAAATGGGATATAAAAATGGTATTATATTGGGCTTGGTCATTGGAGCTTTGGGATGTGTATTATTTATACCTGCTGCAGAATATTTGATGTATGGATTCTTTTTATCCGCTTTATTTATTTTGGGATTGGGAATGACGGTATTGCAAATTGCTGCAAATCCTTATGTACCAATCTTAGGCAGTCCAAAAACTGCTTCCAGCCGGCTTAATCTGGCTCAAGGCTTTAATTCCTTTGGCTATACCATTGCTCCGTTGATAGGTGGATATTTGATTTTTAGTTTTTTTGGCGGAGAGGATGTTGTTGGTGCCGATGCGCTTAAAATGCCTTACTTAGGCCTAAGTGGCATGTTTTTACTTTTAG
>PVMK01124896.1_pt1 | contig 21125 bp, 20 predicted proteins | sample 1853481 | NCBI WGS metagenome assembly PVMK01 (sample SAMN08533507, study PRJNA380276) | Marine sediment metagenome, whole genome shotgun sequencing project.
AGTTACATATTCACCTGACGAAGTTTTTGCTAGGATTCAACACGAGAATATTCAGTTTATAGATCTACAATTCACAGGTCTTACAGGTCACTTTCATCATACTACAATTTCATCTGACCTGTTTACCCCTGAACAAATGAGAGATGGATTGCCTAAATTGGATGGTTCGTCAATTGTTGGTTTTACTAGTATTGATGATTCAGATCTACTTCTAAAGCCAGATCCAAATACATTTGCAATAATTCCTTGGATGACTGAAAACAAAACAGCCAGACTTCTTTGTGATGTGTATTGGGGAGAGAATAGAGGGAGGTTATCAAGAGACCCTAGAGGAATTGCTCAAAAAGCTGAGCAATACATCAAATCTCAGGGATTTGATTTTAGTAATTGGGGTCCAGAGGTAGAATTCTTTGTTTTTGATAAGGTACATTGGGATGTTTTAACACCATACAAAGGACAATCCTATTCAATTGAGTCAGCAGAGGCTCCATGGAGTCAAGAAGGAAGTGGATATCCAATGGGATTACAAGAAGGATATTATCCTAGCACACCATCAGACACTCTTACACCATACAGAAATGAATGTGTGAATGTTTTGAGTAAAAATTTTGGAATATTATGTGATAATCATCACCATGAAGTTGCAACTGCAGGACAATGTGAAATTGACATCAGGTACGATCGTCTTACAAATGCCGCAGATGCTGCACAATCCTACAAGTATGTTATAAGGAATATTGCACAGAAATATGGAAAAGTTGCAACAATGATGCCAAAACCAATTGCAATGGATTCAGGTTCTGGAATGCACGTTAATGTTAGTTTATGGAAAGGAAAAGAAAATATATTTTATGATCCAGATGATGAGATTGAATTAAGTCAAACTGGAAGATATTTTTGTGGTGGAATCATTAATCATGCCAAAGCATTATCAGCAATTTGCAATCCTACTACTAATTCATACCATAGACTTGTACCGGGATATGAAGCTCCAGCATACATTGCATGGAGTTCAGGAAATCGTTCCGCTATTGTCAGAGTTCCAAAACATCTCACAGGAAAAGAATACGCCCACCTAAAGAGACTAGAGTTTAGAGCTCCTGATCCTTCATCTAATCCATATCTTGTATTTGCTGCAGTGGCAGCAGCTGGACTGGATGGAATTAAAAAGAAGATAGATCCTGGAGATCAAGTACGTGAGGATATCTTCAAGATGACTAGATCAGACAGAGCCAAAAGAGGTATTGGTGTTCTTCCAAAAAGTCTCGGTGAAGCATTAGATGAGTTAGAGAGTGATAGAAAATTCCTTAATCCAATTTACACTAATGATGCAGTTGACAAGATCATAGAATTAGAAAGAAGAGATCAACGTGAAATAGCCATTAGACCACATCCGCATGAATTTTATCTGTACTTTGATGTTTAGGCTCTTCCAGTAAGCTGAAAGATATAGTATAATGAAATTGCCATCAGAGCAAATCCTCCTCCGAGAAATATTCCTCGCCTCTTCTCAGATGTAGCAGATTTGTACAGTAAAACTCCACCAGCAAGACCCAAAAATAATATCAAGACTCCGATGATTACACCATCAAAGCTTGCGTTATTGATTAGTGGATAAAAGAGTCCAGATAGTAATGTAAAAAATGCAACTAGGTAGATGTACTTAAAACCAGTAAGCATTTTGGATGATGTTTTATTCAATGTTGTTCGTGAATGCAGTAATCAAATAAACTTTTGAAGAAATTTTTCAAAATGATTTACATCATTCCGCCCATGTCAGGCATTCCACCACCCATTCCAGGTGGCATTCCACCACCCATTCCAGGTGGCATTCCTCCTTCTCCTCCGCCAGGTGGACCACCTGCAGATTTCTGGGTAGCAATTACATCATCAATTCTTAAAATCATGCATGCAGCTTCAGCAGCTGCAGATACAATTTGAAGTTTAACTGTGAGTGGTTCAATAATATCACTTGATTTCATATTAGCAATCTTTCCTTTCATAACATCAATTCCAGTCCATTTCTCTCCTTTCTGTTGTCTTGAGCGAAGAACTGTCATTGTATCAATTGGATCCATTCCAGCATTTTCAGAAAGTGCTAATGGAATTGCTTCTAAAGCATCAGCAAACTTTTCTGCAGCTAATTGTTCTCTTCCTTCTAGAGATTTTGCCCAGCTTCTTAGTTTAGTTGCAGCAAAAGTTTCAGGAGCACCGCCACCTGCAACAATTGAAGGAGTTTCCATTACATCTTTTACAACCATTAGTGCATCATGAACAGAGCGTTCAACTTCATCAACTACTCTTTGTGAGCCTCCACGAAGAAGCAAAGTAACTGATTTTGGATGTTTACAGCCTTCTACAAATACCCATTTGTCTTCTTCAATTTTTCTTTCTTCAACAAGATCTGCGTTACCTAGATCTTTTTCAAAAAGATCGTCAAGGTTTGTAACTATTCTGGCACCTGTTGCTCTTGAAAGTTTTTCAAGATCACTTTCTTTAATTCTTCTAACTGCAATGATTCCAGCTTTTGCTAGATAATGTTGAGCCATATCATCAATACCTTTTTGACATAAAACTACATTTGCCCCAGAGCCAATGACTTTGTCAACCATTGTCTTTAACATTCTATTTTCTTCATCTAGAAATGCTTTTAGTTGCTGAGGATTTGAAATGTTAATTTTTGCATCAGTTTCAGTTTTACTAATTTCTAATGCGTTATTAATTAATGCAATTTTAGCATCAGTTATTTTAGTAGGCATTCCTCCATTAACAATCTCTTTATCAAGAACAATACCCTGAATAATTTTTGCATCTTGGATAGAGCCTCCAGCCTTCTTTTCTACCTTTAATATCATCAATATCAACATTGTAACTTTCACCATTCTTTTCTGAAACAGAAAGAATAGATTGTACAACAATTTCGGCAAGTTGATCAGAGTTTTTTCTAACAAGTTTAGTTTGCATTGAGGTTTTTGCGATTTTATGTAGAATATTTTTATCGTTTGGAGATATTTGGTCAGCAATGCTTTCAAGAAACTGTTTTGCCTTTTTTGCAGCTTTTCTATAACCATCAACAATAATTGTTGGATGAACATCTTGATCAATTAATAATTCAGCGTTTTCAAGTAAAGCACCTGCCAACACAACGACTGAAGTTGTACCATCTCCCAACTTCATTGTCTGTAGTTTTAGAAATTTCAACTAGCATTTTTGCTGCTGGATGCTGAACATCAATTTCTTTTAGGATGGTTGCACCATCATTAGTAATAGTAACATCTCCCAAGGAGTCAACTAGCATTTTATCCATGCCTCGTGGACCTAGGCTAGTTTGAACAATTTCGGCAATAATTTTGCATGCAGCAATGTTATTCTTTTGTGCATCTCGGCCTTTGGTTTCTGTTCCGCCTTCTTTTAGCAGTACAACTGGCATAGTACCCTTTGAAGTGGCTTGCATACCCATAGATGCAGAAACTCTAGATTCCCCTTTTATATCTTGCAGATCAGAATGTGGAAATTTGAGCCATTATCGGTGTTTTTAAATTGGGAAAATCAAGTTGCAAAATATGGTCAAGTCACCAAATAAGGAATCTTATGATAAAATTTTTACAAAATTAAAGGAACATCACAAGTGGTTTGAAAATTCAATTCCGTTGATTGCAAGTGAAAATATTCCCAGTCCTGCTGTTCGAGAAGCTATAATTTCAGATTTTGGAAATAGATATGCTGAAGGATGGCCTGGGGAGAGAGTGTATGCTGGTTGTGTCTACATTGATGATGTAGAGTTTGAATGTATGAAATTAGCCAAAAAATTATTCAAAGTAAAATTTGCTGATGTAAGACCAATTTCAGGAGTTGTTGCAAACCTTGTAGTGTATTCTGCTTTTACCAATCCAGGCAATGTGATGTTGGCACCTTCTATTCCTGCAGGTGGGCATATTTCACATGGTAAAAAGGAACATTTTGGAACTGCTGGTCTAGTTCATGGATTAGAGATAGAGTTCTATCCATTTAATGCCGAAGAAATGACAATTGATGTTGATAAGACAAAACAGAAAGTCAAGGTTCTAAAAAAAGATGGCCGTCTTCCAAAGATGGCAATGTTTGGTGGTTCATTATTCTTGTTTCCACATCCTGTCAAAGAATTATCAGATTTTCTAAAGAGTTATGATATGCACATTAATTATGATGCAGCTCATGTTGCTGGATTAATTGGTGGTGGAAAATTCCAAGATCCTATACGAGAGGGTGCAGATACTATGACTATGAGTACTCATAAGACTTTGTTTGGACCTCAAGGAGGACTTGTTTTAGCATCTGAAGAACATGAAGAGGTTATCAAAAAAGCAACTTTTCCTGGTCTTACAAGTAGCCATCACATTCATCATATGGCTGGAAAAGCAGTTGCATTTGCAGAAGCTTTAGAGTTTGGAAAAGACTATGCAACTCAGGTCATAAAAAATGCAAAGTCATTTGCAGAGGCTTTAAGCGATATGGGATTCAAGGTGTTAGGGGAGAAAAGAGGATTTACAGAGTCACATCAGATTGCAGTCAATGTTTTAGATTATTCTGATGGTGGAAAAGTAGAAGCAGATTTAGAAAAAGCTAACATTATAGTTAACAGACAGCTCATTCCAGGAGATATTAAGGCAGGAAGAAACTATTTCCATCCAGGTGGAATTAGATTAGGAGTTTCAGAAATCACACGACTTGGAATGAAAAAGAATGAGATGCAAGAAATTGCGTCTGTCATTAAACAAGTAGTTATTGAGAAAAAGGATCCAAAGAAGATACTTGCAAAAGTAAAGGCATTCAGAAAAAACTATCAAAAAGTCAAATTCTGTTTTGATAACAAATTAGGTGCCTACGAATACGTTAAACTGAGATAATTTTAGGCGTAATCAGTAAGAAGTGATTGATCTCCTTTACTCTTACCAAATACTAATTCAATTTCATCTGATAGAGCATAAATTCTTCCCTTTTGATATTCACCAACATCATATTTCTCAACAAGTCTTTTTGCAAGTTTTAGATATTTTTCTACAGAGCCCTCTGGTAATTGTAGGGATTAGTTTATGACCACAAACGCATGTTTGGATTAGAGGCATTCGACGGAATGATTTCCCACAACCTGTACATCTAAAGTTTTGTCTAGCATATGCTCTAAGATTTCCCATAATGTCTGGAACAAGATGTGTTGAAATGACATTTGAAACAATTTCTGAAGGATTTACGACATCAATTAATTCAGCATTTCTCATTTGCATATCAAATTTGTCAAGCATGGAACCAAGTGTAGAATAAGCACTACGAGATTTCGAAGTTGTTAAAGATGAAGTTGAGTGTGTAAAGAAATAGTCGTAAAACTGTCTTTCAGTTTCTAGACGTGATTTTATAATTTCTACAGATGTTACATCTGATGCTTTGATCTGTTGAAGTGTGGATTCAAAGAATTCCAAAGGAAGTGATTTTGTGACTTCAAGGTTGTGTGCCTGTGGTTGAGATTCGTGTGGTAAAACAAGAGGCTGAATAAGTAATGGAGCATCCATTAATCCACCTATTCTATCAGAAAGAAATTGTCTTGAGAAATTAAGTAGACTGTCCATTAGAAGCATGATAGAGTCAGCATCACCATCGGCATCTCTTCTTTTTGCAGAGTGCCAGTTTGGAGTTGCAAAACAAACATGAGTTTCAGTATATCCAATAATTCGTCCTACGATTCCAACAGAAGTATGTGGAGCTAACCCGATTACTAGATGGCCAATTAACTCTTCAGAATTCTTTACGTTGTAAAATGGAGATTTTCCATAGAATTTTTCTAAAAGAGTATCAATGTATTTACAAGTAGAAACCAGATAATTCCCGCTATCATAAGGAATTATCACATCTTGCATACGAAGTTCCACGATCTGATCTGAGTTTTCAAGTGGTTTACCCTCTATATCATGAGAATACCCAAGCACCTTTAGTTTCTCTATTGATGTTCCAATCCATGATGGTTTGAATTGAGTTAAGGGTGAGTTTGTTGCATCAAATCTGACAGTCCCGTCTTTGAAGACTGTCAGTCCAAAGTTTTGACGCACAAGCCCCTTTTCTAGAGGTTCAGCAATTCTATCTTGATTGATTAATTCTTTGACGCCCTTGAATGGTTCTTTGACACGTAGACCCATCTTTTCTTGGGCTGAGAGTAGTCTTGCTTTTAGTGGAAATTCTTTGTGTGAATGAGCCGATGCTTTACGTTTACATTTTTTGCAATACGGTTCATCTGAGGGTATCTCTACAGTTAGAACATCTGTAGTAAACTGTTGTTTTTGTGCCACATTTAGAGCACTTGATGCCTATAGAAGGTTCATCACATTGGTTGCAATGCCTATTGGATATGTTAGTAAAGAAATGTTCATTCCTTGATGCCTTTAGAAGATCTCTGGTAGGTCCTCCTTTGTCACTAACTGGAAACAATACATGTGTTGGAGGTTTCATTTGTCTAGCAGCTGCTTTTTCAGGTCTTCCGATTCGAACTCCGATAGAGGTTGAGAATTTATTGTTGATTTGAATCCCAGATGATTTTGTTAGAATTTTTGGAACTGATAAATCACTAATTGTTGGTTTTTCTCTAAACAATAGATTAAAGAAAATTTTTGCCTCTAGATTTTCTAAGACTATAGTTTCATTTTCAACTTTATGAGGAGTCCCCCAATTTTTCAAGGATTTTTTTAATTTGTGTCGAGTATTCAATTGATGTTTCATTGACTTTTTTTGGTTCTAAAAGTTGGACAAGTTCTTCTGATGAGATTTTGTCCCAAAAATACAGATAATGTGGATGAAGGGGAATTTGAAAGTCAAGGGAAATTTTCAGTGCCTCATCTATTGTGGGAATTCTAATCAAGAATTGTTTTAGATACTGATCATCAGGCTCATATTTTTCGATTTTTTGTTTTAGTTCCTCTATCCAAAATTCTTCAACATACCCTGAAGGCACAAGTTGAGCATTGTTTTCAAGAAAGTCTCCAAATGAGATTAGAATGTCTCCCAGATGAAGTATTTTTTCAATTTCGTTTTTGATTTCTATTCCATGTTTAACATTTCTAATCTTTACAACATTACCATTTTTTAAACGAACTATCGGAGTGTCAATGGAATCAACAAATGCAACAGTTGCTCCTTTTCCTGGAATGTCAATTTTGATTTGTGTTCCTACAACTATGGTATGATTCAAAATTTCACCAAGTGCTGGATGAATTCCAACTGCTGCAAAGCCTGTATTACATGCTCTTCCATATCTTAATCGAAACCCCCCCTAACTTGTTAGGCATAGATAAGACTGATCTGCCTGTGATTACTTCACGCATTCTTTTGGCAGCTGCGTCTTCCTGATTTTCACCTGTTTGAACTGCACCTTTAAGATCATTGAGCCATTCCCAACCATCTAGATTATACAATTCAATTCTTTTGAGAAGTTTTTTAGATCTTCCAATCAATCCATCATTTAAGACACGTAAAGCACCTCCTCTAACTCTATCAGTTTTGATGCGAGTCATAGATTTGTGATTTACAACCTCAAATGGATCCGTATCTACTCCATCTAATTCAACTGGAAGATTAGAAATGACATGTTCGATATCTTCATCTAAGATATGGAATTGGAAGCTGCTGGCCTCTCTTTCATAGATTCGTAATTCCTCTACAAATCTACCAGTTTCATCATCAAAGGAATTAGCTTGGTATTTTGCCAATCCAGCTGCCTTTCTAACATGATCTGCAATTAGCATTGTTACAGCAGATTCTGTTCCTCCTGCTGAACGCATAGGTCCTGCAATAGAAACTGAAAGATATTCAGTACCATCTTTGTTTTTCTTTATCTTTATTTCACTAATTCCCTGTAAAGGCGCGATGGTTACTCCTTCTGTAACAATGGCCAACCCTACACGAACTGCAAGATCTAGTTTGTCTTCTAAGGAGGCATCAGAAAGAGAATATTTACCGAGAGCAATTTCCTTTGATAGAATTAGTGCAGAGATCTCCTTTCCATTTATTTTTAGGAGTTCTCTAAGGGGTTCAGCAATATCAATTTCGTGCATTTTGGAAACTCGATCTGCCAAATCAAATGCGATTTTAGGCTCGATTATACCTGAAGAATCTACCAAACTTGATTTTGCATCTGCTGATTTCTCAAAGATTGAAAATGTTTCAGTTGAGAGGTTTGAGTAGTAATCATGATAATAATCTGGCATCTTAATACCACTAATACGAAAAATTGCATCGTTATCAGACATAATACAGTTTTACTACTTGCTTCTTTGAATTGCTTTTGCTATTTCTTGGAGTTTTTTTATACTTCCTCCTTTTTCAAGGAATGTTCCAATAACCAGGGCATTAGCTCCTGCTTTGACCAAACCTTGAGCAGTTTTCACGTCTTTGATTCCTCCTCCTACTATCAAAAATCCATTAAAAGCACGCCTTACTGTCTGAACCATCTCTGGAGTAACACTGGTTTTTGCACCAGAGCCTGCTTCTAAATATACAAATCTCATACCAAGGAATTGAGCAGCAAGGGCATACGCAGCAGCAATTTTTGGTTTTTCAAATGGAATTCCTCGTGCTGAGCCAACAAACCAAGCAGAGGTTCCCTCTCCTATCACCAAATAGGCAGTAGGGAGTGGTTCTAAACCAAATTTGAGAACACTTGGAGCTCCAAGTGCTTGTGCTTGTGTGATAAAGTATGGGTTTTCTGAGTTCATTAAAGAGCTAAATAGGATTGCATCAGCATCAGGCACAACACCAGTAACATTCCCAGGAAACAGGATTATTGGAATTTTTATCCCTTTTTTGATGCCTTTAACCACTTGAGCCATCTCAATCTGATCAGTGGCAGAGGAGCCTCCAACCAAGATTGCAGAGGCACCAATCTTTTCAACATCTTTGGCAAGCTTGCTTGATGCCTTTAATTGTGATACTTCAGAATCAATTAACACAAACAATAATGCATTTTTCTTTTTTAATTCAGATTTTAGGAAGGATTCAACCTTGTTTCCAGTCATAGTGGAGGTTTGTTGATGGCTCTTTAAAGTTTAATTGGAATGTTGGTATACAAATTTGTATAGCTATGGGAGAGTCTGAAGGATCTAATTTTAACAATATTATTCGTCAAATTATCAAAAAATCACTATTTACAGAGCGACAAATTGAAATTATTTTAAATCAGAAGGATCTTCTAGAATCTGAGTTTTCTATAACAAAAGGAGCATATTACAGACAAGTTGGGCAGTCAAGAGAAAAATTAATTGCATTATTCTATTCTATCATACTTTTGCGTGGTTTAGGAATACTCTTACCTGATGATATTGATGTGATATCCAAACTTTCAGAGCAGATTAGTGTGATTAATGAGAGTAAAATCTTCCCAGAAAAAGAAGAAGAAGTCATTAGTGTGATAGAGATGTACATTCGACAGGCATGTAATATGTGATGTTTGTGATGATATAATCAAAACTAGATTGATGTGTTAGTGATTATGTATGTGAGATGTATGTGAGTTTGTTAATCTAAAATGTGAAATAATGTTGTTCAATCACAATAAATCACAACATAGGCGTAAAGTTTGTGATGTTAGTAGAGATTCCTGATCCTGAAGTGATTTTAGGTGTGATTTTAGTATTCTTAGTTGGTTTAGGGGTGGTGTATGGATTTTACAAAGCTCGTCCATTCATCAAGTCCAGGAGTGAGATGTCTGATATATCACAATCTGAGCGTTTAGAGTATTATGAAAGACAGTTAATTGACATGAAAATACGCCTAGATGCCATAGAAATACAAGGAATTGAGCAAAAAACAGAGGATCCAAATTTGGAATTAAAACAATTCTTAGAGAAATTAGCAAAGAATGAAGCACCTGAGATACAAGTTGAGGATGTTAATCACTCTGAAGTTGTGCCTGAAAAACCAATTTCTACGCCTAGTGTTTCTACCACAGTTCAAACAAATCCAACAGATCATGTGTTGAATCTTATCACAAACAAAGCTATGACATCACGTGACATACAAATCACATTAAAGAGAAGTAGGGAGCATACATCACGATTAATGAAAAAATTGTTTGAAGATGGTTTTGTTGAAAGGAACACAGAAACTAAACCATACACTTATTCAATCACTAAAAAAGGAAAAACAAAGGTTGAGGAAGTTCAAACAAGTCCTATAATTGTATAAGAAATTTCTAAAGTATTTTGGAATTTAATTTACGTTATTTATTCAAATTTTACGTAAAACAGACTATTTCAACATTAATTATTAATTATAGATTTTATTAAATTATATATATTATAATTCTATAGTAATAATATGTCTGTACAAGAGAATGAAGTTTTGGTAAAGATTACCTCTGCTGGGACAATTTCCATTCCTAAACAATTTAGAAAATACATGGATATCCAAAAAGGTGAATATGTTAAGTTGATTCTTGGGAATGATCGGTTAATTATCAGAAAAATTACCATTTCTTGATTGATTATCGTTGTTTTTGACCTATCTTAATGGCTTGATAGGTCCATTCACGGCCTGTTCTAACCCTATCAATTCTTCCTTTAGATGAAAAACGCGACAAATAGGTGGATATTACGCTAAGTTTTACTGGTTCGTTGAATTCATCTTCGTATTTTTCAAGGATGGTCGTAGAGGTAAATTTACCCATGGGGAAGAATTTATCCACAATATGCCAAATTTTAGAGCCTACTGAGTCCATGTTTGTTGTTTCTTGTTCTTCCTCAATATTCATCAAATCCATCATTTCAAATATTTTTAGAACCTTATCCCTGGTGACATTACCTTCTATTTTGATGTCATATCGTGCACCATCAGAGTCCTCCATATCTATTCGAATACGTTTTTTAGCCATCTTTGAGATCTAGAGGATCAGATGTTAACAGTTCAATTGATCCCAGAAGGTTTGTTAACTAGATTGTTTGTTAACATTGACTGCGTAAGCCACGCCTAGCCATATTTTTATTATTAACAACACATCATGTTAAACAACCCTAAATTAAGAAATATTCATGCCTGGAGTGGAAACAATGGGGGTTAAATCTTGGATATTCACAGTGTTAACATCAATCTTAACGCCTGGAATGGAAATAAAAGGGTCAAAATAGGCTTTTTAGATAATTTCTTAACAGGAAATTAACAAAACGTTAACTTTAAGATAAAATTGGATTCAACCCACACACCAGTCTTTCCACTCTATTTTTCTATAATTTTTTTTTGAAAATATGAAACTAACTAAAAATAATTAATTACAAACTAAACTAGAGTTACTATTCTATTCTTTACTCTCTTAATTTAGATATGGTTATGATATTATTGATAGGAAACAAAGGTGTGTGAGTATGTCAGACCCAATAGATAGATTACTTGATGCAGCAGAATCTGGTAAATCTCTTATCAAAAACCGAGATATTCTTCAAACATCATATGTACCAGACACCATCCAACATAGAACATCTGAGCAGGAAAAAGTTACCCAATCATTATTACCAATTCTAAAACAATCAAGACCATCTAATCTCTTGGTATATGGAAAACCTGGAATTGGTAAAACATTAGTTGTCAAAAAAGTAATCTCTAAAATCCAAGAAAGAGTAGAAAAATCAAATTTCCCAATTAAACTTGTATATTCTAATTCTAAAGAAGAAACAACTCTTTATGGACTATTAGTCAGCCTAGGCAGGCAATTAGATCTAAATGAGAAAGAATTACCCACAACTGGCCTAGCAACAAGCGAGGTTTTCAAAAGACTTCTCAACAAGATTGATGAAGGAAAACTTAACGCAATTTTTGTAATAGATGAGATTGACTATCTCGCTCAATTAGTATCAAAAACAGGTAAGGACATCTTATACCAACTTACAAGAGCAAATGAGCGACTAAAACAAGGCTCCCTAACTTTGGTAGGGATTTCAAACGACCTAACATTCAAAGAAAAACTAGATCCTAGAGTAATTAGCAGTCTTGGTGAGGAGGAGATTGTCTTTACTAATTATAATGTTGAACAAATTAAAACAATTCTTGAAGAGAGAATCAATGAGGCCTTTGTGGAGAACTCTGTTGAGGAACCAGCCCTAAATCTATGTGCGGCACTTGCAGGAGGAGAACACGGTGATGCTCGTAGGGCAATTGATTTGATTCGTGTTGCAGGAGAGATTGCTGAAAGACAACAATCAAACAAAGTTACAAAAGAGCATGTTAGAGAAGCCTCACTAAAAATTGAAGAAAACAAAGAGGAAACTGCTCTCAAATCATATCCACTTCATGAAAAACTAGTCATTCTTGCAATTATGAAGGCAAACGGCTCTTCCACTGGAGAGATCTACTCATCATACAAAAATCTCTGCAAGACAGTAGGTCGAGACGAGCTTACCCAAAGGAGAACTACACAAATGTTAAGTGAAATTGAATTGTCTGGAATTATTACTGGAACACTAGTCCATCAAGGAATTCATGGTAGGACAAAAAAATACAAACTAACAATCTCATCTGAAATGATAAAAAAGACCTTCAAAGACGATCTAACTTTGAAGGATATTATCTAAATCTGAATTATAATTTTGATGGAATACTTGGAAAGTCTTTAGATTTACCATAAGTGCAATTCCTGGATTTGGGGTCATTCCAACACTGGCTTGGAAAGGTGTTTGTTTTTGCCATGAACCAGAATTTACCAGTAAAATTCCCTTGTACATATCCAGTTCTGCCCTGTGAACATGACCTACATGAAAGATATCCGGAACATCTTCAATTACCAAAAGATCTTCCATTTCTGGTGCTATGGGTGTTTGACTACCATAAATCGGGCTTAGATGTCTTGCCCTAAGAAGATGTTTCATCACGTTTGTTGGTTTGTTATAACTTAAGCCTGGTGTGGTCTTTACAATATCATCAATACTCTGTCCATGAAACATCATCACCTTTACACCATTCAATGAAACTACGGCTGGATTTCCAACCATAACTACATTTTCCATTTCCCACAAACTTGAATTGTATTTTTTTGGTATAGCTGGTTGTGGGAGAGCTCTTCTTCCAGGATCATGGTTTCCAGGCATTATTATGACCTTCATATTTTTTGGAATTTTATCAATCAAACCTACTGTCTTTTTCAGTTGCTCCTCAATAGTTAGGCAAACCAACTCTTTATCCTGATTTGGGTATATTCCAACCCCATCAACTATATCTCCACCAATTAGAATAAAACGAATTTTTCTTGCAACTGGATCTGGACTTGATAACCACGAAACAAACTCTGTAAATTCATCCTCCATGAAGTATTTACTTCCAATATGTAGATCTGAAAGAAAGACAGCATATGCATCAGTTTCTGATTTGTTGCTGGCCTGATCTGGAATGTCTGGCAGAATAAGATCCTTGATAATAAATCCAGAATTCTTTCCTAAACCTACTCTTACCATAACGAATTGGTCAATCAGAAGAGTACCTACTGTCTTTTGCAATTCATTATCAAAAACAATACCCTCAAACAAGCCTGATGGATCCTCTAATTCCAACTTTGTGATATTTCTCTCAGTAGTTCTTGAAGTGACAAGACCGCACAGATACATATCAGCTTCGGGTTTTGTAGTTTTTACAGATGCTATGGATTTGAGCATTCTTGATTCTGGTCTATCTGAAATTATTCGTTTGAGCTTGTTAAAACGACTTGAAAACAAGGCATTGTATCCTTTAACCCCCTCACCTGTTGTTATTTTGGTGGTAGGATCAGATAATACTTTGACTTCACTTTGTAGTGTTGGATCCTCTTTAATTCCAAGATATGTCTCCAAATCATCTTGGTTAATCTGAAATAATTTTTGTTTGGTCTTTTCTCGAACTATCTCTTTTATGATCTTCTCTAATTTTTTAACATCTAAATTTTCTAAAATTTTAAAAGCATCTGGATGAATCTGGAATCCTTTGTTTAATGCGTAATTTAACGCAAAGGTTAGCTCCTTTTTCATATCAAAAAATATCATCTGGTTTAATTAAATCTGCGCCTACACCTAACCCTCAAATATTGTACAAAATGGAAAGGCAATATGAATAACATTAGAATAATTACGTTTTTCATATTTTTAGGAATTTTTGTAGCTGCATTTCAGATCGGCTCAATGTCTTCTGTTAGTGAAGAAGAGGCAAATGCCTTCATGGCAGAATTTGAAGAACTTGTTTTAGATATTGATGCGTTTGGAATTTTTACACATAATTTGATCATTTCTCTACCAATGTTTATTCCTGGGTTTGGTGTTGCTTGGGGAATTTTCTCTGCTTGGTCCACAGGATTTGCTTTTGCTGCAATTGCTACTACTATTCCTGAAATAGGAGAAATTCCACCACTCTCAATTCTTTTCTTATCACCATTTGGGTTGATGGAAATTACTGCATACTCTATAGGCATCTCTAGAAGTTTCATACTAATTCGAGCAGTAAGCAAAAAGATCAGTCTTAGATCATTTATCAAACCAACAGTTATGGAAATTGGAATTGTTATGGGTCTACTATTGGCAGGAGGATATCTTGAATTTTACATGATAGAATTAGCCCAACAAGAAGGCCTTGAGATGCCTGGATTCTAACTTTAGGCTTAGTCAGGCTCGAGTTTAGATATACTATATCTTCTATCTAAAATAATTTAGTAGCAAATTATAAACCAAATTAGAGGACAAATTAATCGTGAAGGTAACTATACCACTATTAGCATTACTTGTTGTTTCATCAGGATATTTCATTAATGACGCATTTGCTGAAATTTCTGAGAATCAACCATTTCTTTTAGAGGGTTCGCCTTCATGGCAGAATTTGAAGAACTTGTTTTAGATATTGATGCGTTTGGAATTTTTACACATAATTTGATCATTTCTCTACCAATGTTTATTCCTGGGTTTGGAGTTGCTTGGGGGATTTTCTCTGCTTGGTCCACAGGATTTGCTTTTGCTGCAATTGCTACTACTATTCCTGAAATAGGAGAAATTCCACCACTCTCAATACTTTTCTTATCACCATTTGGGCTGATGGAAATTACTGCATACTCAATAGGCATCTCTAGAAGTTTCATACTAATTCGAGCAGTAAGCAAAAAGATCAATCTTAGATCATTTATCAAACCAACAGTTATGGAAATTGGAATTGTTGTGGGTCTCCTATTAGCAGGAGGATATCTTGAATTTTACATGATAGAATTAGCCCAACAAGAAGGCCTTGAGATGCCAGGATTCTAAAGATTAGAAATAATTAATTTCAAATAAATTGTATGTGTATGTGGGCAGTCATTGGGATAATCAATAGTAAGAAAAATTAACTTCAAATAGGCTCGAGTTTAGATATACTATATCTTCTATCTAAAATAATTTAGTAGTAAATTATAAACCAAATTAGATGACAAATTAATCGTGAAGGTAACTATACCACTATTAGCATTACTTGTTGTTTCATCAGGATATTTCATTAATGATGCATTTGCTGAAATTTCTGAGAATCAACCATTTCTTTTAGAGGGTTCTGGATTTGCTGTAACTGAAGAATCAATCAATTTTTCAGAAATTGATTTAGGTTTATCATCTCAACAACAACGTGGAAGTTCAATTGATCTGATTATTGAAGATGGTTTTTTTACAATAGGTGATGAAGATTTCCTTGTATCTGAATTGCCTGGAAAATTTTTGCGTGAAGGAAAATATATTAGAATTAATGGAAATGTTTTAAGTTCAAATGGACTTGATACATCAATTAGCTTCTTTGGAAGACTAGTTGAAGAAAGCAAAGATGGTTCAGTTTATGGTTTTACTGGCAGAATTACAACATCTGATGATACTTACAAAATAATTTACACAGCAAAATTATCTAATCTATCACAAATTACCTCAACACCTACTTCAACATCTTCAACACCTACAACATCTGAGAAACCAACCGATAACATAGTTTACATTCTTAGAGGCTCATCCACACAAGGAGTTATCCCAGATAAAACTCCGGATGAAGAATTTGGTACTTTCAAATCAAAAGTTCAGGTTGCTGGTCAAGTTCTAGAACAAGCTATAGCAACACAATCAGCAGATGGCCATCTTAAACTAAGATATTTCTCACAAGATAGATTTACATTTTACGGTGGTGGATCCATTACAATTGTAAATTCTGACGTAGTTGAACATAGTGTTGTTAGTGGAACTTCAAATTATGGTTCACGTAATACTAGTGATTTTACAAGTACATTTACCCCAGATGGAAGAATCTCAACTGAATTAATTCCACCAGGAGAATCAACTACAATAACAATTGATGATGTGGGACTTACCAGATTATATGATCCTAATTATCCATGGATGAAAATAGATGTAGTAGTATTTCCTGAAACATCAGCTACTCAAATAATTAAAGATTATGGTAAACCCAAAAATTAATTTTCCCACTGCCATCTATAGTTCATGTATGAGTCCAAATTTGTTTGATTGAATACCATTACAGATAAATCAGAAAATTCCTTTCCTTCCAATTCTTTTACAGTTCCTTCAAAACTGGTTTCTTTTTCAGTTGTTATTGCCTCAAAAACATGAACTTTCATTTTAGTAGTGTCAAAACCATGTTCTCTAAGATATACAGCTATTTCTGAAGGCATAAAATGTTTGTCTGGTTGTTTTGGCCAAGGCCTTGGAACTAAAACTACACTAAAACCATCAATCAATGCTTTTTGCAATTCTAATTTCTTATCTTCAATTTGGGTTGTAACATGCATTGTAATTACTTTAGATTTATCAAGAGGGACTTGGGCTCTTGATGCAGCAACTTGAATTGAACTAATTCCCGGAATGATTTCAACTTCACCAAAAATTCTATCAATCTATCAACAACTTCTGATTCAGAAAAATTCACATCTCCAGTAAACGGAATTACTAATATTTTGTCATCAAGTTTAGGAAGAATTTTTTGATAGGACTCTTCCTGATCTTTCATAGTAATTTCATAGATCTCTTTTCCTTCAATCAAATTCTCTATTGTCTTTAGTGTGTATTTGCAGAAAATTCCTTTCCTTCCAATTCTTTTACAGTTCCTTCAAAACTGGTTTCTTTTTCAGTTGTTATTGCCTCAAAAACATGAACTTTCATTTTAGTAGTGTCAAAACCATGTTCTCTAAGATATACAGCTATTTCTGAAGGCATAAAATGTTTGTCTGGTTGTTTTGGCCAAGGCCTTGGAACTAAAACTACACTAAAACCATCAATCAATGCTTTTTGCAATTCTAATTTCTTATCTTCAATTTGGGTTGTAACATGCATTGTAATTACTTTAGATTTATCAAGAGGGACTTGGGCTCTTGATGCAGCAACTTGAATTGAACTAATTCCCGGAATGATTTCAACTTCACCAAAAATTCTATCAATCTATCAACAACTTCTGATTCAGAAAAATTCACATCTCCAGTAAACGGAATTACTAATATTTTGTCATCAAGTTTAGGAAGAATTTTTTGATAGGACTCTTCCTGATCTTTCATAGTAATTTCATAGATCTCTTTTCCTTCAATCAAATTCTCTATTGTCTTTAGTGTGTATTTGTAACCAATCACAATATCACAATTTTGAATAATCTCTTTTACAATCTCAGTTACATATTTTGGTGAACCTGGTCCAACACCAACAGCATAAACTTTTCCCAATTTTACTTCGTAAATATTTGTCTGTCTTTAATATATTGCACAAAAGGCTCCCAATCTACTTTCATGTATTTTGTAGGCTCTTTTACAGGATATTTTACCCAATCTTGTGCTATTGCATATTGAAATTTTTCTTGTTTTCCATCTTTTTCATATTCCAAATATAGTGCACTCCCCCAAACTTTTTCTTCAAAACTAATATTGGAAATATCATCAAATGATAATTCGAGATTCCTATCATCTTCTATATCATTCATAAGTTCATTTTCATCATAACCATCATGACGAATCATTGTGTTCTTTGATCTGATAAAATTAATCACCTGTCTTTGAGTAATAGCCTTCCACCACTTCATCTTGGATTCTGTCTTGTGTACAAACATCAAGTGTTTGTCAGTCAGTACTAACATGCCCTCTTTTCCACCAATTGAAAAGAACTTTTTAGACTCTCTCCATACTGAAACCAAATGTGCTTGAATCTTCTCATCAGATCGCATGTCGATTGATCTACTTGACTTTGTTAAAAACTAATACAATTGGCTTTTAAGTATGACACTTTGTGAAAAATAGTTGAATAGAATATTTTTGGTAATTACAGCTTCATTACTTTTAGCTGGTGTTGGTAATCAAGCATTTGCTCAATCTGATGAAAAATTTGTCGTCTTGGAAACAAATCTTGGAACTATTGTAATAGAATTTTTCTCTGATGATGCACCAAATCATATTGATAATTTTATTGGACTAACTGAATCAGGATTTTATGATGGAACTATCTTTCATAGAATAATTCCTGGATTTATGATTCAGGGAGGTGATCCAAATACAATCAGTGGTGATCCAAATACTTGGGGACAAGGAGGTCCAACAGAAAGAGTAGATGCTGAATTTAACACAATCAAACATAATCGTGGAATTGTTTCGATGGCAAGATCAGCTGATCCAAACAGTGGTGGTTCCCAATTTTTCATAGTTCATAAAAATTCTAACTTCCTTGATGAACAGTATACAGTATTTGGTAGAATTGTTACGGATGAAAGTTTTGAAACACTTGATAAAATTGCAGAAGTTGAAATAGGAAATAGTGACAGACCAATAAACACTGAACAAGTCAAAATTACAAAGGCTACAGTTGTTAATCGTTCTGAGATTTCAAATCTTCTTGAATTGCCAGAACCTGAACGTACACAATCTACTATAACTCCACCAACTGATAATCAGAAATTTGAAAGCACTGAACACGAAATTTCATTTAGCGTACCTGAAGGTTGGTTATTACAGTATCCTGATAAAACACAAGAAGATTCTCCTGATATAGTTGCAGTAGGACCAAAACTAGGCGTGATGAATGCAGTAATTTCATTTACAATTCAAGAAACTAATCAAAGAACATTAGATGATCTTATTTCTGAAAAGGCTGGAACATTACAGCAAGCTATAGAATCAAAAAGCTTGGAGGTCATTTCACAGGAAAAGATAACTGTCAATGATAACCAGGCCTATGTCACTAATGCACAAGGATACTTTTCTGCTAATGGTGAAAAATTCAATGTAAAATTTAAAGAAATTATGATTTATGATACTGAAAAATATTATACAATTGCTTACAGTAATGATCTGGGTAACTTCAATTCTCAACTTCAAAAATTTGAAGAAACAGTTGATTCCTTTGAAATATTATCCAAAGATACTTCCATGGATGAATCTAGTACAGATACTACAGAACCAGTTGAAGAGGGAGGAGGATGTTTAATTGCAACTGCAACTTATGGTTCAGAACTTTCACCACAAGTACAACAACTCAGAGAACTCAGAGATAACAAACTACTCCAAACAGAATCAGGGATTTCATTCATGAATACGTTCAATGATTTCTACTATTCATTTAGTCCATACATCGCAGATTATGAGCGTGAAAATCCTGTATTCAGAGAAGCTGTAAAGATTACAATTACTCCAATGATTTCTAGTTTATCAATTTTGAATTATGTAGATATGGATTCAGAGTACGAAGTTCTAGGATATGGAATTAGTTTGATTTTACTAAATGTTGGAATGTATTTTGTAGCACCAGCAATAATTATCTATAAAATTAGAAAATAACTAATTAGATCTAATTTTCAACTTTTTTAATAGTTTTTTGTATGTACATTATAACAACTATCCCAGTTCCAATTACTACAACTACTGTAACATTATTTGTGAGATTAATTCTAAAAAAATCTAATAAAAAAATTACAACTAAGGAAATTGCTCCCACTAACAGAACTCTATCTCTAAATGAACTGTTAATTTTTTCCATATTTTTCATCTGTGATAAACATTTGATATAATGATTTTTCCTATTTACCAAACGTCATCTACTTCATCAAGCTCCTTGTATTCTTTCTCAGTATCACGTTTCAATAGTTTTAGTCTAGAAATATCTCTATCAAAGAACAAATCTATTGTCCAATCAAGGAACACTCTAAATTTTTTTTCAAAAGTTGGAATTTTTGAAAGATAGACATTTCTCCAAATCAACCATGCCCAAAATCCAGAGATGTTCATTCCCAAAAATGTAGCAATTCCTGATCTCTTTCCAATAATTGCCATTTGTCCTTTAGAGTGATATACGAATTTTTCTTTTTGAGAATTTTTTATTAATGCCTTTAAATTTTTAGCTGCAGTTTTTGCTTGGGCTTCAGCAATTTGTGCTGTTGGAGGAAATGGTCTTTCTGTTTTAGGATCTAAAAATAATGCACAATCTCCAATTGCAAAAACTCCAGGAAAGTCTAGAACCTCAAGATAGTCATTAACAATAACTTTGCCCTTGTCAGTCTTGAACATTGATCTCTTGATTGTATTAACGGGAGTTACACCTGCAGTCCAGATCAAAGTCTTTGTTCTAATTACATCAGTTATTGGTTCATCAATTGGGTCTTTTGGATTCTGAACTAATGATTTTGTGGTAACTTCATTTCCATCAAAACTAGTTACTGCAGTTTTTAGTCTAATGTCAATTCTTCTATCTGTCATTTTCTCTTTTGCAAATCCTGCTAATTTTTCATTAAAACCTGGTAAGATCATTGGCAATGCTTCTATTACAATAACTCTGAGATCTTCTTTGTGAATACTATGATAGTGTTTCCGTGCATCCAAAAGGAGATCCATCAATTCACCAGCAGTTTCAATTCCTGCAAAACCACCTCCAACAACAACAAAATTCAAAAAGCTTTTTCGAAGAATTGGATTGGTCTCGTTTTCTGCCTGCTCAAGCATATCAATTATTCTATTTCTTAACATTACAGCATCATTGAGTGTTTTCATAGTATAGGCATTTTTTTCAACATCTGCCATTCCAAAAAAGTTTGTCTCACTACCAAGCGCAATTATCAGAAAATCATAATGAATTGAGATACTTCTTTTATCCCCAGTTCCCCATAGAGTTACTAGCTTT
>PVMK01122278.1_pt1 | contig 21121 bp, 18 predicted proteins | sample 1853481 | NCBI WGS metagenome assembly PVMK01 (sample SAMN08533507, study PRJNA380276) | Marine sediment metagenome, whole genome shotgun sequencing project.
ACTCGGTATCGCTGGAAAAGGGCGTGTCGAAAGAGGTGATCCTCGATGCGCTGGAACTGGCGCTCGCCTCGGCGACCAAGAAAAAGTACGCCGAAGATGCGGAATTCAGGGTCGCAATCGACCGTCAGACAGGTGAGTACGAAACCTACCGTACCTGGCGGGTAATCGATCCCGAGGAGTTGGAGGAGGAGCAGAACCCCGACGCGGAATGGACTGTGGAACAAGCGCACGAGACCGACCCGAATCTCAACCTCGGCGACACCTACGAGGTCCACGTGGACTCCGTGGAGTTTGGTCGCATTGCCGCACAAACGGCCAAGCAGGTGATCGTGCAGAAGGTTCGAGAGGCAGAGCGTGCCCAGGTGATCGAAGCCTATCTGCCGCGCGTGGGTGAACTGGTTAGCGGAACGGTCAAGAAAGTGACCCGTGAAGCGGTGATCTGCGATCTCGGCAACAATGCGGAGGCGCTGCTGTCACGGGAAAACCTCATACCTCGCGAGACCTTTCGAGTGGGCGACAGATTGCGCGCATTGCTCACGGATGTACGTCCTGACGTACGAGGCCCGCAGCTCGAATTGACGCGCACATCGGCGGCCATGCTGGTGGAACTGTTCAAGATCGAGGTTCCGGAGATCGCTGAAGACATCATCGAGATCCGGGGTGCGGCTCGCGACCCGGGCTCCCGCGCGAAGATTGCGGTCACCACCAATGACGGTCGAATCGATCCGATCGGTGCGTGCGTCGGTATGCGTGGGTCGCGCGTTCAAGCGGTTTCCGGAGAACTCGCGGGCGAGCGGATCGACATCGTTTCCTGGCACGAAAACCCAGCACAGCTCACGGTGAATGCGATGTCGCCGGCGGAGGTCGCGTCGATCGTAGTCGACGAGGAAACCCACGCGATGGACGTGGCAGTCACCGAGGACAACCTCGCCCAGGCCATTGGCCGTGGTGGCCAGAATGTGCGCCTGGCCAGCGAACTGACTGGCTGGACGCTGAACATCATGACCGAGGAAGAAGCCGCTACCAAGCAGGAAGAGGAAGCGGGCAAATTCGTCGCAGAGTTCATGGCGACGCTTTCGGTCGACGAGGATGTTGCCGGGGTACTGGTGGAAGAAGGTTTCACCTCGCTGGAAGAAATTGCCTACGTGCCGAAAGAGGAGATGCTTGCGATCGAAGGGTTCGACGAAGAGATTGTTCAGGAACTACGCGACCGGGCTAAAGACGCACTGGTGATCAAGGCGATCGCGAGTGAGGAGCAGCTTGGCGACGTCGAGCCGGCCGAGGATCTGTTGGAGCTGGAAGGTATGGATCGTCGTTTGGCGTTCAAACTGGCGAGCAATGAAATAGTAACGCGTGAGGATCTCGCGGAGCAGGCAGTATTTGACCTGATCGAAATCGATGAGGAAATCGGCGAGGAGCGGGCAGCCGAGCTGATCATGGCAGCTCGCGCGCACTGGTTCGAGGACGAAGACGGCGAAGCCGCCGAGGCGGCGTCTGATTGAACAGGCAAGTGAGCAGCGCTAGCGCGAAGGGGTACGGGAGAAACGCATGTCAGAAGTGACGGTAAAACAGCTCGCGGAGGCGGTCGGTACTAACCCTGATCGTCTGCTCAAGCAGATGAAGGAGGCAGGCTTGGAGCACAGCTCTGAGGATGCGTCTGTATCTGAAGAGCAGAAGCAGACCTTGCTTACGCACTTGAAGCGCAGCCACGGTGAGGCCGAAGGCGCGACGCGCAAGATCACCCTGAAGCGCAAAACGGTCAGCACATTGAAAGCGGGCCAGGGCAAAGGGCGCGCGGTGAACGTCGAGGTGCGTCGCAAGCGTACCTATGTAAAACGCGGAGAGCCGGCTGCGGATGGACCGGCTGCCGAGGAGCAAGCGCCGAAGGTAACCTCGCATGCGCAAGTCGAAGCGGAACGCATCCGCAGCGAAGAATCCGCACGCCAGTCGGCCGAGGAGGAAACCCGCAGACAGGCTGCCGAACGTAAAGCGGAAGAAGAACAGCGTCGCGAGGAGTCGCGCGCAAAGCCCAGGAAGAGACCGACCAACGTGCGAAGGGAGTTGGAAAAGAAGCAACCGGCAACCCCTGAACTGAGCATCGAGGAGCAGGTCGCGGAGGCGGCGGTTGAGGCACAGGCAGAGGAGCAGAGCGCGGAACGTGGGCGGTCGACGCGATGGCAAGGATCACCATAAAGACAGCACGGACAGTCGTTTCAGTGATGGCGGTGGTCGGCGGGAACTGTCATTCAAGTCGAACGTGCGTCGCACCAAGCGACGTGGCGGGCGAGTGGAGCAGCACGGTGGCGAGTTCGAACGTCCCCAGGAGACCAAGCAGCGCGAGATCGAAATTCCGACAATGATCACCGTCGGCGACCTTGCCCAGCAGATGACGATCAAAGCCGGCGAAGTTATCAAAACGTTGATGGGTATGGGCGTCATGGCCACCATCAACCAGACGCTTGATCAGGACACGTCGACGCTTGTCGTCGAGGAAATGGGCCACACCGTCAAGCTGATCAGCGAAGACGCGCTGGAGCAGGCGCTCGAAGAGTCGCTGAAGGTCGACGAAGGCGAAGGCACGGTGCGGCCGCCGGTGTTGACCGTGATGGGCCATGTCGATCACGGCAAAACGTCATTGTTGGACTACATCAGTAAAACCAAAGTGGCGAGCGGCGAGGCGGGCGGCATCACCCAGCACATCGGTGCCTATAGCGTTGCCGTGGGGGAGGGTCGGTTCACCTTCCTGGACACGCCTGGCCACTCGGCGTTTACCGCGATGCGCGCGCGGGGCGCGCAGGCTACGGATATTGTCATTCTGGTTGTTGCCGCAGATGACGGTGTCATGCCGCAAACCGAGGAGGCCGTCCAGCACGCCAAAGCCGCGGGCACTCCGCTCATTGTTGCGGTCAACAAGATCGACCTGGAAGGTGCCGATCCGGAGCGCGTCAAGAACGAGCTTTCGGCGTTGGAGGTGATCCCTGAAGACTGGGGTGGTGATACGCAATTCGTGAATGTGTCCGCGATCACCGGCGAAGGAGTCGATGCGCTACTCGAGTCGGTGCAGCTACAGGCGGAAATTCTGGAGTTGAAGGCCGTCGAAGACGCGTCGGGGCGCGGGGTGGTGATCGAATCGCGCCTTGATCGAGGACGCGGGCCCGTGTCTACAGTTCTCGTTCAGAATGGCACGCTCAGGCAGGGCGATACGATTGTTGCCGGCGAGCACTATGGCCGGGTCCGCGCGATGATGTCCGACACCGGCGAGACGGTGAAGGAAGCGAGTCCGTCGACGCCAATCGAGGTGCTCGGCTTGTCGGGCACGCCAGACGCCGGCGACGAGTTCTCGGTGGTCAGTGACGAGCGCAAGGCTCGCGAGTTGGTGGAGTTTCGCAAGACTCGTAAGCACGACCAGCGGTTGGCGCTGCAGCAGGCCTCCAAGCTCGACAACATGTTTGCCGACATGGTGGAAGGCAAGAAACGGTTCTTGAACATCGTGCTGAAGACTGATGTGCGTGGTTCGCTGGAGGCCATCGCCCAGGCGATTGCCGAGATCAATACTGACGAAGTCGCGGTCAACGTGGTCGGATCGGGTGTCGGTGGCATTACCGAATCGGATGCAACCCTGGCGCAGACCTCGCAAGCGGTGATGTTTGGCTTCAACGTGCGCGCCGACCCATCGTCCAAGCGGGTCATTGAACGCGAAGGCATCGATCTGCGCTATTACAGTGTGATCTACGAGCTGCTCGATGACGTCAAGCAGGCGCTGTCGGGCATGTTGTCTCCCGAAGTACGCGAGGAGATCCTCGGCGTTGCTGAGGTGCGCGACGTATTCCGTTCGCCGCGTTACGGGGAGATTGCCGGCTGCATGGTCATCGAGGGCACGATGTTCCGGAACAAGAAAATCCGGGTGTTGCGCGACGACATTGTGATTTACGAGGGCGAGCTGGAATCGTTGCGGCGCTTCAAAGACGATGTCAACGAAGTGCGCAATGGACTGGAGTGCGGCATTGGCGTGCGTAACTACAGCGATGTGCGCGAAGCCGACAAGATAGAAGTCTTCGAGTCGACGGAGGTGGCACGCGAGCTGTAACGCGCGCGTGGACGAACATGAAGGATTATGGTCGTGAGTTGCGTGTTGCAGACCATCTGCGTGAGAGTCTCGCAGAGATTCTGCGTCATGAAATGCGCGATCCCCGTGTCGAGATGGTCAGCGTGACCGATGTCCGAGTCAGCCGCGATTTCACCTCGGCCAACATCTACGTGTCGTCGCTGAAGGTGACCGGTGATGAGCAGCAACAGGAACTGATACGCGTGCTGAATGGCGCGGCGGGTTTCCTGCGGTCTTCGATTGCCAGGCACAGCACTATGCGAATCACGCCGCGATTGACCTTTCATTACGATCTGCTGGTCGAAGAAGGGCCGCGCATGGGTGCGCTGATCGCGCGCGCCGTAGCTGCGGACCGGCGCGCCGCCGCCGCGGATGACGAGAAAAGTTAATGGGACGCCGCCGAAAGCAACGCGGACGCGACATCAGCGGCGTGGTCGTGGTCGACAAACCCGCAGGTTTGAGTTCCAACGATGCGGTGCAGAAGGCCAAGTTTCTGTTTCGTGCAGCCAAGGTCGGCCATACTGGCAGTCTGGATCCGTTGGCTCGGGGCGTATTGCCGCTGTGTTTCGGCGAAGCCACCAAGTTTTCTCAGTTCCTGCTGAGCTCAGACAAGAAATACTGGGTGCGCATCCAGCTCGGCGTGCGCACCGACAGTGGTGATGCCGACGGAAAGGTAGTCGAAACCAGACCCGTTCCAGAAATCCCGACGGCGACGCTCGAAGGCGCGCTGGACCGTTTTCGAGGTGAGATGGACCAGGTGCCACCGATGTTCTCGGCCCTCAAGCACCAGGGTCAGCCACTGTACAAACTGGCGCGTCAAGGAATCGAGGTCGAACGCAAATCACGCCGCATTACGGTGTTCAGCAATGAGCTGGTCCGTTTCGACTCCGACGAGCTGGAGTTGATGATCCACTGCAGCAAGGGAACCTACATTCGTACCATCGCAGAAGATCTGGGCGAGTTGTTGGGCTGCGGCGCCCACGTAACCGCGTTGCGGCGAACTATGGCGGGTCCTTACCAGGAGGCCGACATGGTGACCTTCGACGAGTTGTATCAGATACGGGATGTTGAGGGTGTCGAAGCGCTGGATTCGGTGTTGCAGCCGATTTCCAGCACGGTACGCGGGTGGCCGGTGGTCACGCTAACCGACTCGACGGCTTACTACGTTCGTCGAGGCCAACCCGTGATCGTCGCCCACGCACCGTCAACGGGTTGGGTAGCATTGTGCGAACGGCACGACGACGAACGAACAGAATTTATCGGGGTGGGTGAGATCCTGGACGACGGGCGCGTGGCGCCTCGACGTCTGGTGCTTACCCACTGATCGGGACGCTGCTGTAAATATGCATGGTGGCGAACCGAATTTGAAGACAAGCATATTTGGAGAAATTAGATGGCTTTAGTAGCCGAAACCAAGGCTCAGATCGTAAAAGATTATCAGTTGAGCGAAAGCGATACCGGGTCACCGGAAGTTCAGGTCGCGTTGCTGACGGAAAACATCAACCAGTTACAGGATCATTTCCGGGCGAACAGCAAGGACCACCATTCGCGTCGCGGGCTCATCCGCATGGTCAACCAGCGTCGTAAGTTGCTGGATTACCTGAGAGGTAAGGATGCGGAACGCTACACGACGTTGATTGGACGTTTGGGGTTGCGCCGCTGAATCTTAAGCGGTACGCGCCCGAAGTAGGCAGAGTAGAAAGAGTAGGAAATCAGGAAATCAGAAAGAGGAAAAGACATTGAATCCCATCAAACAGGAATTTCAATTTGGCGACCACAAGGTCGTTCTCGAGACTAACCGGATTGCGAAACAGGCGACCGGTTCGGTATACATCAGCATGGGCGATACGGTGGTGTTGTGCACCGCGGTCGCCGACAAGAAGATGCGGCCTGGTCAGGCATTCTTCCCGTTGACCGTGAACTATCAGGAAAAAACGTACGCGGCCGGAAAGATCCCGGGTGGTTTCTTCCGTCGCGAAGGCCGACCAAACGAGAAAGAAACGTTGACCTGCCGGTTGATCGACCGGCCGATCCGGCCGCTGTTCCCGAAAGGGTTCATGAACGAGGTGCAGGTCATCTGCACGGTGATGTCCTCGGATAAAGATATGGATCCGGACATTCCAGCATTGATTGGCGCATCCGCCGCACTGGCAATTTCGGGCGCGCCGTTCGCGGGTCCGATTGGTGGCGCGCGGGTTGGCTACATCGACGGTACTTACGTGCTCAACCCCGGCTACGAAGCGCTGAAGGGGTCGGCATTGAATATGGTCGTCGCCGGAACCGCTGCGGCCGTGTTGATGGTCGAATCGGAGGCGCAGGAGCTGTCCGAAGACCAGATGCTGGGTGCGGTGTTGTTCGGACATCAGGAAATGCAGATCGTCATCGAAGCCATCAACGCGTTGGTCGCAGAAGCCGGCAAGCCGAAGTGGGACTGGCAGGCGGAACCGGTTGACGAGGCATTGCTCGCGGCCGTCCAGGAGAAAGTTGGTTCTGGCCTGGGCGATGCTTATCGGATCACCGACAAACAGGAGCGCCAGAACGCGGTAGGCGAACTGCGCGGTGTGGCGCGAGAAGCATTCGCCGGCGCGGACGACGCGAAATGGTCCACCGACGATGTTTCCGACGTGTTCAGCAAGGTTGAGAAGAACATCGTTCGAGAGCGGGTCCTGAACGGCGAGCCGCGAATCGACGGACGTGATCTGAAAACGGTGCGGCCGATCGAGGTTGAGGTGGGACTGCTGCCGAAGACCCATGGGTCGGCGTTGTTTACCCGTGGCGAGACTCAGGCGATCGTGGTGGCGACGCTGGGAACGCTGCGCGACGCTGCGTTGATCGATGCACTCGAGGGCACGTACAAAGACCAGTTCATGCTGCATTACAACTTCCCCCCCTACAGTGTGGGCGAAGCGAACTTCATGGGCGGGCCCAAGCGCCGGGAAATCGGTCATGGTCGGTTGGCCCGCCGTGGTATCGCCGCGGTACTGCCAGATCTCGAGGAATTCCCTTACACCCTTCGGGTAGTTTCGGAAATCACCGAATCGAACGGCTCCAGCTCGATGGCCTCAGTATGCGGAACCTCGCTTGCGCTGATGGATGCTGGCATCCCCATCAAGGCACCGGTCGCCGGCGTTGCGATGGGTCTGGTCAAGGAAGGCAATCGCTATGCGGTGCTGACCGACATCCTCGGCGACGAAGATCATCTCGGTGACATGGATTTCAAGGTGGCAGGTACCGCGAACGGGGTCACCGCCTTGCAGATGGACATCAAGATCGAAGGTGTCACCGACGAGATCATGGAAGCGGCACTGCTGCAAGCGCACGAAGCGCGGCTACACATTCTCGGCGAGATGAACAAGGTTCTTGCCGAGTCGCGCGAGTCGCTGTCTGAGAACGCACCGCAGATGACCGTGGTGAAAGTCCATCCGGACAAGATCCGCGACATCATCGGTAAGGGCGGTAGCGTCATCCGCGGAATTGTGGAACAGACCGGTGCCGAGGTCGACATCGACGATGACGGCAGCGTGAGGATTTACGCTGAGAATGCCGAGGCGATGCAGGCCGCCGTTGATCGAGTCCAGGAGATCGCAGCTGATGCCGAGATTGGCCGGATCTACAAAGGCACAGTCGCGAAGATCGTCGACTTCGGTGCCTTCGTGAACATCCTGCCCGGCAAAGACGGGCTGGTGCACATCTCACAGATCGCCGATGAGCGGGTCGAGAAAGTGACCGATTTCCTCTCCGAAGGTCAGGAGATCGACGTCGTCGTACTGGACATCGATAGCCGCGGGCGGATCAAGCTCAGCATGAAGGAAGTTGCGAACTACGTAAGTGAGCAACAGCCTGCAGAAGAGGCAAGCGAAACGGCGTAGTACGACAACAGCTGCGGGCGCATGGTTGCGCCCGTGGCGTTTCGCCGTAGGCAGGGCAGATACCCATTCCCAGCTCTTGAAGAGGTTGGTTGATAGAGCTGTGAATGGGTATCTGCCCTACCTCCCATCACCCCGGCGCGACCGTGCGCCCACCTGTTTCTTCTCTTGCTGAGTACCGACACCGCCGTCCGCAAGGAATGCGGGCGTAGTCCCCTCAGAGCTTTATTGACCGGCCTTTCCGAAAGCTCTGAGGGGACTACGCCCGCGTTCCCTACGACATGCTCGTATCCCTAGCCACCCGCTCGATTAGCCACGAGATCGTCGACTACCGACGGATCAGCCAACGTTGAAGTGTCGCCAAGGTCGTCAACCTCATTAGCCGCAATCTTGCGCAGAATTCGACGCATGATCTTGCCGGATCGGGTCTTGGGTAGCCCTGGTGCCCATTGAATCACGTCGGGTTTCGCAAACGCTCCGATCTCACTTCGAACCAGGTTCGATAGCTCCTCGCGCAGCACCACCAGTTGTTCATCGCTCGCATCTATACTGCTCATGAGGGTCACGTAGGCGTAGATGCCTTCGCCTTTGATGTCGTGCGGGAAACCGACCACTGCCGCTTCGGCCACGGCCTCGTGCAGCACCAGCGCGCTCTCCACTTCGGCCGTGCCCATGCGATGCCCCGATATGTTCATGACATCGTCGACCCGCCCGGTGATCCAGTAGTAGCCGTCTGCGTCGCGGCGGGCGCCGTCGCCGGTGAAGTAGTAGCCAGGGTAGGTCGAGTAATAGGTGTCGATCGCGCGTTGGTGGTCGCCGTAAATAGTGCGGATCTGACCTGGCCAGGACGCCGTCATGACCAGATTTCCGGTCGCCTCGACGGTTTCGATGAGTTGGCCGTTCTCGTCCATCAGGCCGGGTTGTACGCCGAAGAACGGACGCGTTGCTGATCCTGGTTTGAGATCTGTGGCTCCGGGCAGCGGGGTAATCATGATTCCGCCGGTTTCCGTCTGCCACCAGGTGTCGACGATCGGGCAGCGCGCATCGCCCACGATGTTGTAGTACCACTCCCAGGCCTCGGGGTTGATCGGCTCGCCGACCGTTCCCAACAGTTCCAGAGAGGCGCGTGATGTGCTGCTGACGAACTCGTTGCCCTGGCTCATCAATTGACGAATGGCGGTAGGCGCGGTGTAGAAGATGTTGACGCTGTGCTTGTCGATTACCTGCCAGCAGCGTGACGCATCGGGATAGGTCGGCACGCCTTCGAACATCAATGTGGTGGCACCGTTGGCCAGGGGTCCATAGATGATGTAGGAGTGCCCGGTAATCCAGCCCACGTCGGCGGTGCACCAGTAGACATCGCCGTCGTGATAGTCGAAAACGAACTTGTGGGTCATCGCGACGTGTAACAGGTAGCCCGCAGTGGAATGTTGAACCCCTTTCGGCTTGCCCGTTGAGCCCGAGGTGTAAAGGATGAACAGCGGGTCCTCGGCATCCATCGACTCGACTTCGCAATGGCTCGGCTGCGCCTCGATGATTTCGTGATACCAGACGTCGCGATCCTCGTTCCAGGGGACATCGGCGCCGGTACGTTGCACCGTCACCACCGTGTGAACGTTGGGGCAATCCGCCAGCGCCAGCTCGGCGTTGTCTTTCAGGGGTATGATTCGGCCACCGCGCATTCCCTGATCGGCGGTAATCAGCGTCTGGCAGTCGGAATCGAGGATACGATCCTTGAGTGACTGCGGCGAGAACCCGCCGAACACCACCGAATGGACGGCGCCGATGCGGGCGCAGGCAAGCATGGCGTAGGCCACCTCGGGAATCATCGGCATGTAGATGCAAACCCGGTCGCCGCGCTTCACGCCACGTGAGCGCAGTGCGTTGGCCAGCTTGCACACCTGTACGTGAAGCTCGTTGTAGGTAATCGATTTTGAGTCGTTGGGGTCGTCGCCTTCCCAGATGATCGCGGTCTGCCCCCCGCGAGTGGCCAGGTGGCGGTCGATGCAGTTGTACGCTGCGTTCAGCTGTCCGCCCTGAAACCAGGCGAAGCGTCCGGATTCGAAGTCCACGCTGCTGACCGTGTTCCACGGTTCGTCCCAATCCAGGTACCGTTCGGCTTGCTCAGACCAGAAAGCGTCGCTATCGGTCACCGAGCGTTGATACATCTCCTCATAGATGTCCACATCGATGAGGCACTTGCGTTTGAAATCGTCGGGTACCGGGTGGACTTCGCTCATCGCTGCTCCGTACTGCCGCCGTGCCGTATTCTGTCCATCAGGAGGCGGGTGGCTGAATCGTGTTGTTTCGACGCCCCTCCACCGAGCTCAGTATGAATGGTGCTGCCGAGTTGCTTGCCGAACTCGACCCCCCACTGATCGAAGGGATTGATGTCCCAGATCATACCTTGGCAAAACACCTTGTGCTCATACAGGGCGATCAGCGCGCCGAGGGTAGCCGCGTCCAATCGGTCGAGCAGGATCGTTGTGCTGGTCCGTGCGCCGCTGCTTTGCTGGTGCACTGGCCCAAGCGACCGACCGGCAAGCAGCGCTTCGCTTTGACCCAGACAGTTTGCCAGCAGCCAGCGATGATGCTGATCGAGTCGAGGCTGCGAAGCTCGGGCATGCCCGGGCTCTACGCAAGCGATGAAATCTGCGCTGAATGCTCGGCTGCCCTGGTGTAACAGTTGGTGGAACGCGTGCTGACCATTGGTTTCTTCCCCGCCCCAGAGTATCGGTGAGGTGTGAACGTCGGTGCGCGTGCCGTCCCGGCGGACCGTTTTGCCGTTGCTTTCCATCTCGAGTTGCTGCAGATAGGTGACCAGGCCGGCAAGTCGCTGGTCGTAACACAGCACCGCGTGGCTCTGAGCGCCGCGAAAGTTACTGTTCCAGATGCCGGCCAATGCCATCAGCAGCGGCGCATTTTCGACCTCGTTTGCCGAGCGAAAGTGCTGGTCCAGTTGGCGCGCGCCGCCGAGCAGCGCGGCGAACCCTTCGTTACCGATGCTGACCGCGACAGGGAACCCGACGCACGACCACAGCGAGTAGCGGCCGCCGACCCAGTCCCACATGGGCAGCACGTTCAGGGCCGGGATTCCGAAGGCGGTCGCTGCGGCTTCGTTAGCGGTGATGGCGATGAAGTGTTGGGCGATCGCGCCGATGTCCAGGGCCCGCTCCAGGAACCAGGCACGCAAGGTTGTTGCGTTGACCAGGGTCTCGGTGGTGGTGAAGGATTTTGAGGCGATCACGAACAGGGTCGTTTCGGGGTCCAGTGCGTCGAGTAGCGCATGGGTGGCATGGGCGTCGACGTTCGCCAGGAATCGGCAGTCGATTGGTTCCCGGGTCGGTTGGTGACTCCGCTGATTAGTCCGGAGGGCCTCGATCACCAGTGCCGGGCCGAGATGGGAACCGCCAATGCCGACATGCACGAGCGTGCGAATTGGTTTGCCCGTGTAGCCCCGCCAGGTTCCGTCGCGCAGCGCCGTCACAAGTCGCTGCTGGCGCGCTTGCGCGCTGGAGATTTCATCGCGGACCGCGAGCGGCTGGTCTTCGGCTGATGCCCTTAGCGCGGTGTGCAGCGCCGGCCGGTCTTCGGTGACGTTGACCGCTTCGCCGCTGAACATCTCGTCCCTGGCCGCATTGATCCCTACCTCGCGGGACAAGGCGATCAGGGCGTCGAGCACCTCGGGGTCGAGGTGTTGTTTGGAAAAGTCGATGTGCAGGCCGGCGACGTCAATGGTCAGGGCATGCACTTGTCGGGGGCCGCCAACGCGCGCGGTCGCCAGCCGACCCAGGCGTTTCCAGGCGGGATGACTGGAGGGTGTCGTGGTACTCATGTGGACCTGGCACTTTCAACATAGACGTTGTCGATCAGTCGCGCCTGGCCGAGCCGCGCAGCGCCGAGGACGATCAGTGATCGCACCTGCGACTGTGGTTCGGCGAGTGTCAGCGCGTCACGAATCGAGATGAAGTCGGGTTCGAAGCCCGCCGCCTCGAGGCGCTGCACGGCCACGTGCTCGAGCCGCGACAGGTCTTTCTCGCCGCTCTGTAGCGCGGCCGCGGTCGCCTGGAGCGTCGCGAACAATTCGGGGGCCGCGGCACGCTGGGCATCGTCGAGATACTGGTTGCGGCTGCTCAGTGCCAATCCATCGTCCGCACGCACGGTGTCCACGCCGACAATCTCCACCGGTACGTTCAGCTGTCGGGTCATGTTGCGGATGATCGTCAGCTGCTGATAGTCCTTGAGGCCAAAATAGGCAACGTCGGGGCGGACGATATTGAACAATTTCAAGACCACGGTGGTGACGCCATCGAAATGACCCGGACGACTGGCGCCGCATAGCTCCGTGGATATTCCGGGTACGCTGACGGCGGTTTGTGCGGAGCGGCCGTCCGGATAGAGTTCTGTCTCGCTCGGCGCGAACAGCAGATCGACGCTGGCTGCTTCCAGCTGGGCGCTGTCGTTGGCGAGGGTTCTCGGGTAGCTGTCGAGATCTTCCTGCGGGCCGAACTGGAGCGGATTGACAAAGATTGTGGCAACGGTGAGATCACAGCGAGCGACGCTCGATGCCATCAATCGAATGTGTCCTGCATGTAGATTTCCCATGGTGGGTACGAGACCGACGCTACTCCCCGAGGCCGCCGTGTCTAGAACACCGCGCAGTTCGCCAATTTCATGGATTGTCTGCATGGTTACTCGAAACAGTGTTCGGGCGCGGGAAACGAACCGTCACGCACCGCATCCGCGTAAGCCTTGAACGCACCGGCGATAGTTCCGTCACCCTCGCCTAAGAAGTTCTTGACGAATTTCGGCACTTTGATCGACGACGGGGTGATCCCCAACAGGTCGTGCATGACCATGATCTGACCGTCGGTGTGGGGGCCCGCACCGATGCCGATAACAGGTACGTCGAGGCGCTCGGTCACCTCCTTGCCGAGGGCTACGGGCACGCATTCCAACAGCAGGATACTGGCACCCGCGTCCTGCAGAACCAGGGCTTCCTCGACGATCTCGTGAGCCTGATCCGGATCGCGGCCCTGCACGCGATAACCGCCGATCCGGTTGATGGACTGCGGCGTCAGGCCCATGTGGGCGCACACCGGGATGCCGCGCTCAGTCAGCAGCCGGGTAGACTCTGCCAACCAGGCGCCGCCTTCCAGTTTCACCACGTGGGCGCCGGCGCGCATTAGTTCGGCGGCGCTCTCCAGCGATTGCTGTTCCGAGGCGTAACTCATGAACGGCAGGTCAGCCATGATCAGCGCGCCGCGGTTGCCATTGCGCACGCACTGCATGTGGTAGGTCATGTCCTTCAGTGTGACCGGCAGCGTGCTGTCGTGACCCTGCAGGACCATGCCAAGCGAATCGCCAACCAGGATCACTTCGACTCCCGCGCTGCTGACGAGCTCGGCAAACAGCGCGTCATAGGCGGTAAGTGCGGCGAACCTGCGGCCGTTGCGCTTGCGGGCAAACAAGGTGTTCAGCGTTACCGATTTGGTTGTGGTCTGGGTGCTCATGGTTGCGCTCGCATCAGATCAGCGTTGGATGAGGATTGAAGTACTGGCGCAGACCGTTCATGTGAACGATGCGTTCGATCAGCTCACGGTAGTGGTCGTCGTTGCCGACCAGGTCTACCTCCGTTGCGTTGACGATCAGCAACGGCGCTTCATCGTAGAAATGGAAAAATCGTGCATACGCCTCGACCAGGGTACGCAGGTACTCGCGGTTGATGTGTTGCTCCGAAGCGACCCCGCGAGAGCGAATCCGCTCGATCAATACACTCTCAGGTGCTTGCAGGTAGATCACCAGATCGGGAGTCGGTGGCGTGATATCCAGGTTCTCCTGGATCTTGTCGTACAGCTCCAACTCGTTGGGGTCGAGGGTGATTTCTGCGAACAGCCGGTCCTTCTGCATCAGAAAATCGGACACTACGACCGGGCTGAACAACCCGGTGGTGCCCAGCGCGGTCAGCTGCTGGCTGCGATGCAACAGGAAGAACAGCTGGGTGGGCAGCGCATGGCGGCCCCCGTCCCGATAGAATTGATCGAGGAACGGGTTCTCCGTCGAAGGTTCGAGCAGGGTGGGGTAGCGAAAGCTATCCGCGAGCTTTGTCGCCAGGGTTGTTTTGCCGACCCCGATTGGCCCCTCGATCGCTATGAAGCGGGGCAGTTCGAAGTCGTCAAGGTTCAGCAATGGGGTGGCCATGACCCAACATCGAGTGGTCTTGGTGCCATGATAACGCTTCGGTGATCAGCTCAGGAAGATGCGGGATCCAGACGGTTGCCGTCTACTTCCTGATTTTCCGGCTTGGCTCCCGAGCGACGACGGCGACGGCGGCGTCGCTTGCGACTTTTGCCGGGGGCCAACGTACTGCGCATGCTGTCCTGTTGGTCACCCTCCACCACCTGATACTCGGTCCACCAGTCGGCGAGCGACTCGTCGACCTCGCCGGTTGCTGCGCGCAACAACAGAAAGTCGTAAGCCGCTCTGAATCGAGGATGACTCACCAGGCGACCGAGATCCCTGGGTTCGCGCTCTTCCAGCCTCGGCTGCAGCAACCAGACTTCGCGGATGAACTGAGAGAAACGGCGTGGGATGGACGAGATCTCAGACTGATCGCGCAGCACCTCGAGGCTCGCGCTATCGCGCGCTTCGACCACGGACGAGAATTCAGTGTGCTGCGACAGTCGGTCCAGGTACGTATCCCATAGCAGCACGGCGAACAGGAAGCCAGGGGTAACTGGCTTGCCGTCGCGGATACGCTCGTCGGTGCCGCGCATGGCACTGATGATCAGTGCGTTGACATGGTCGGTGAGGTCTACGTCTGGAAACAGCGTTTCGGCCAGGTCCAGATCACAGATCAGCGACCACGCCTGCTCGGCGCTGCCTTGCAGGAACAGTTTGCACAGCTCGTCGAACAAGCGTGCTGGGGCGACTTCGTTGAGCATGTGCGAGGTTTCAGGAATGGCGGTCCCGGTCATGCCGTCCAGCTCGAAATCGAGCTTCGCTGAGAAGCGAATCGCGCGGATGATGCGAATGGGATCTTCACGGTACCGGATCGCCGGTTTGCCGATCAGTTTGAGGCGTCGATGGCGCAGATCGTCCAGGCCGCCCAGGTAATCGGTCAGCACCTCATCCAGCGGATCGTAGTACAGGGCGTTGACGGTGAAGTCGCGCCGGTGCGCATCTTCATCGATACTTCCCCAGGCGTTGTCCCGCAGAATGACTCCCTCGGCGGATAGCGCGGTGTCCTTGCCGCGCAGCTCGCGGCGGTTGTTCACCGAGGGTTCGCCGTCGTCCTCGTGCTGCCGCCTGAATGTTGAAACCTCGATGACCTCACGCCCGAATCGGACGTGGGCGATGCGGAACCTGCGGCCGATCAGCCGTGTGCGCCTGAATACTTCGCAGACCTGCTCCGGAGTAGCGTCAGTGGCAACGTCGAAGTCCTTCGGCAGAACGCCGAGCAGCATGTCGCGTACGCAGCCGCCGACCAATAGTGCCTCGAAACCTGCGTCGCGCAACCCGGTGATGACGTTCATCGCCGCTGCATCCACGAGTTCAACGTTGATGCCGTGCTGGTCGCGATCCAGGCGGGTGGCTGTTTCGTTCTGGTCAGGCGTGGCTACGCCTTCGGAATTGTTCATGAATGACAGGTCATCGACTAGTGTATTGGCCCAGTGAAACGTGGAATCTTACCAGATGTGGCAAATGGAAAGGCGGGGGAGCTAGCGGCGTGTGCCCCGCTTTCGGGTGCGTTTGCGCGGGATATTCAGCCGTTGGCGACGTTCCCAGAGGCTTTTTCGGCTGATCCCAAGCTTTTCGGCAAGTTCGGTCTCGGTATGTTGATCTTCGTGTTCGGTCACGAAACGAACGAAATAGTCTTCCAGGCTGGTCGGTTCGCTGGCACTGTGCTCATCCGCAGAGGCGGTGCGAGGGACGTCGCCGCCGATGGCCAGCAGGTCGCGCTCGATGTATTCGCCCTCGCAGAGGATTACCGCCCGCTCGATGGCATTTTCCAACTCGCGGACGTTGCCGGGCCATTGGTAGCTACGAACTGCCTGGATAGCATCCGTGGACAGCTGCAAGTTCGGTTTGTTGAATTTCTCACAGGTACGCCGGAGCAGATAATCGCACAGCTCGACGATGTCCTGTTCGCGTTCGCGTAGCGGAGGCACCACCAGGGTCAAGACGTTGAGTCGATAAAACAGGTCCTCACGGAAGTGATTTGTCTCCGTCATCCGCTGCAGGTCGCGGTGGGTGGCAGCGATCAATCGGATGTCCACTGGTCGTGCTTCGGTTGCGCCCATGCGCCGGACCTCGCCCTCCTGAAGAACCCTCAACAGACGGGCCTGGGCTTCCATCGGCAGTTCGCCGACCCCGTCCAGAAATAGCGTGCCGCCGTGAGCCGCCTCAACCAGTCCGCTGCGGGTCGTGCCGGTGCCGGTCGCGGCGCCGCGCTGCTGACCAAACAGCTCTGACTCGAGCAGCGTTTCCGGGATGGCCGCGCAGTTCAAGGAAATCATCGGAGCGTGCTGACGCTGGCTGTCGGTGTGCAGCGCCCGAGCGACCAGTTCCTTGCGCGTACCGGATTCGCCGAGGATGAGTACGGTCGAATCGGTGGGGGCGAGCTTGCGGATCCGATCGAACAGTTCGACCATGACTGCACCGCTGCCAATCATCGGATAGCCGAGCGTGCGCTCACTGATTTTGGCATCCCGGATGGCGTCCTGATCGATCAGTTGCTCGATCGACGCAATCAGCTGGTCTGTGTCAAAGGGTCGCACCAGGTAGTCCCTGGCGCCTCGTTTCATGGCGGCCACGGCCTGCACAATGCTGCCGTGGTCGGCCACCAGGATCAGTGGCAACCGGCCGATGGATGAAAGCAATTCGACGCCGTCGCGCGATGGCAGGACGCTGTTGCTGATGACCGCCTGCAGGTTGGCCGGGATCGAATTCGGCGATGTCGGTCAGGTCCGGAGTCTCGACAACGGTGATGCCATTGTCCTCCAGGCAGGAGCGGAGCTCCTCGCGGCGCGCGGGATCGGGTTCAACCAGCAGAATTCGCGTCATGAAATGCGCAACGGTCCCAACCGCAATGCGGTATTGGCAGCGGATGTTAGCAAAGGCGCATCAGATACTCACGAAGTCAGCAAAGTGCGGCGCGGCAGGTACCAGATCGAGCTTCCAGTGCGCGCGAGCCCAGGCAAGCAGAATGGGTGGCGTGGCATGTAGCAGTTCCGGTTCCGGCCGCTGGCCGAGCAGCGTAAGCGCCAGGTACAGGTTCATGGTGGCATCCCGCGGGGTGATCGCACGGGCGAAGGTCTGCTTGGAGAGCTTTGCGCCGGTACGGTCGGTGATCACCGGTATGTGCGCATAACGCGGCGGATCGAGTCCCAGCTGGTCCATCAGAAATAGCTGACGCGGCGTGTTGTCGAGCAGATCGGCGCCGCGAACGACGTGACTGATCTGTGCAGCCGCGTCGTCCACCACCACCGCCAGCTGATAGGCGAACAGCCCGTCACGTCGACGTACGATGAAATCGCCGGGGCCGGCGTCGAGAGGTTCGCTGCTCCCCGTGGTGGATCCGAATACCGCGTCGACAAATTCATAGCGAGCGGCAGGAACGCGTATGCGAACTGCAGCCTGTCCGGCGATAGCATCTGCTTCCGCCAGATTGCTAAGGATTCGCGCTCGGCAGGTTCCGGGATAAACCGTGTGACCGCGTAGCAAACGCCGTGAGCAACTGCACTGAAACAGCTCAGCAGCGTCAATCAACGTCGAAAACGCGGCGCGATACGCCTCGGTACGCTCGGATTGCCGGACCACGGGTCCGTCCCATTCCAGGGCGTGGTGTTCGAGCGCCTCGAGAATCTCGCGGTCGGCGCCCGGGACGCTGCGCGGTACGTCGAGATCGTCCAGCCGAAGCAACCAGCGGCCGTGGTTGGCGCGGGCATCGAGGTAACTCGCCAGCGCGGCGATCAGTGAACCAAAATGAAGGGGACCGGTGACGGAAGGAGCGAAACGACCGACGTAGTCAGTCGTCATCGGCTTTGCGCCTGCGTTTCCTGCTCAGCCGTGCAGTTGGCGTTCGCGAATCTCGTCCAGGGTCTTGCAGTCGACGCACTGGGCGGCGGTGGGACGGGCTTCCAGACGCTGCACACCGATCTCGACACCGCAGGTGTCGCAGTAGCCGTAGTCTTCGAGGTCGATTCGATCGATCGTTTGATCGATTTTCTTGATCAGCTTGCGTTCCCGGTCCCGGGTCCGCAGCTCGATGCTGAACTCTTCTTCCTGGGTCGCGCGGTCTGCAGGGTCGGGGAAGTTTGCGGCTTCGTCCTGCATGTGGTGAACCGTACGGTCGACCTCCTCCATCAGCTCCTGACGCCATCCGTTGAGGATATGACGAAAGTGATCCAATTGCTTCGGCCCCATGTAGGGCTCGCCGCGTTTCGCCTGGTAGGGCGTGAAATTCCTGAAGGGAGACTCTGCGGTATCCTTTTTTGCACGGGTCTTTTTTTGGGTCTTGGCAGCCATTTCCTACGGTACTCTGTGCAGATTGCGAGGTGGTGATTCGGGGGCCTCTCGAGAAGGGCGCGTACGCTACCAGAAGATTTCACCGTTGACTATATAATTTCGCGCTGTTTGTGGGGTTGAACCAACCGGACAAAAGGTATGTTTGCTGAGCGAAATCGCCTCATCCAGCCATTCCGCGTGATGGTGCTGATGGAACGTGCGCGGCAACTGGAACGTGAAGGACGCGTGATTGTCCACCTCGAAGTGGGCGAACCGGATTTCCCCACCGCTGAACCGATCGTTACTGCTGGCCACCAGGCGTTGGTAGAGGGTCGTACCGGGTACACAGAGGCCCTCGGGATTCCGGAACTGCGCCTGCGAATAGCAGACTTCTACCGCGACCGATCGGATATCGAAATCGACCCCGGCCGAATCGTGGTTACCAGTGGTGCGAGTGGCGCCCTGGTTCTGGCATGCACGTTGCTCGCTGATCCGGGTGACGGTTGGTTGATGACCGACCCCGGCTATCCATGCAATCGTAGTTTTGTTGCGATGGTCAACGCGCAGGTACAGTTGGCACCCGTGGGGCCGGATAGCGGTTACCAGATGAACGCCCGGATTGCGGCCGCGCACTGGCGTGACAACACCCGCGGATTGTTGCTGGCGTCACCTTCCAATCCGACAGGCGCCATGCTCCGTGGTCAGGACCTTGAAGCACTGTTCACGCTGGCGAGCGAGCGGGGTGCATCGGTGATACTCGACGAGATATACCAGGGACTCACGTACGGCGGCGGTGACGGGCACCGCGGCACAGCACTGACGCTATCGGGCGCGGCGGATCTGTACGTCGTCAACAGCTTCTCCAAGTACTTCGGCATGACCGGCTGGCGGTTGGGCTGGATGGTGATTCCAGCGGATGCGGTGGCGCCATTGTCGCGGCTCGCCCAGAACCTGTTCATCTCCCCGCCGAGCATTTCCCAGTACGCGGCGCTGGCTGCATTTTCGGAGGAGGCACTGGCGGAGCATGAACGGCGTCGGCAGACCTTCGAGGCCCGGCGAGACCTGCTTGTGTCCGGGCTGGAGGGACTGGGTCTGCAGGTCGCGCTGGTTCCGGAAGGTGCCTTCTATCTGTACGTGGACATCTCCACCTGCAGCATGAGTTCGGAAGACTTCTGTAGTCGATTGCTCGAGGACTACGGAGTCGCCGTGACCCCGGGCACCGATTTCGGCGCCCACCGCTCCGATTGCCACGTTCGGTTCGCCTTTACCACCGGCGAGGACGAAATTCGGCGGGGTCTCGAACGCATAGGTGACGCATTGACCGATTGGGGCATCCGTTAGTTGAGGGTCTGCTAGTGGTATACGAACCGGAACTTCGTCCCGGGACGCTGGTACGGCGCTACAAGCGCTTTCTTGCAGACGTCGTGACCGCAGACGGTGGGCTGGTGACCATGCACTGTCCCAATACCGGTGCGATGACAGGCTGCGCCGAACCGGAGAGTCGCGTCTGGTACTCGACCTCTGATAATCCGAAACGCAAGTACGCCCATTCCCTGGAACAGGTCGAAACAGCCCGAGGCGAACGAATCGGCATCAACAGCGCCTTTGCGAATGCCCTTGTCGGCGAGGCACTGGCGGACGGCCGGATCCCGGAACTTTCGGGCTATGCGGAGCAGATTCGGGAAGTCGCCGTGCCCGACGGCTCCGGCCGGTTCGATTTCAAGCTGTGCGCTGCCGATCGGCCCGCCTGCTTTGTCGAGGTGAAGAGCGTGACCCTGTGTCTGGACGGTGGCCTGGGCCTGTTCCCCGACGCTCGCAGCGAACGCGCGCTCAGGCATGCAAGGGCGTTACAGCGGCGGGTGCAGGACGGTGATCGCGCGGTGCTGCTGTTCTGTGTCCAGCACACGGGCATCGTGCGCGTCAGCTGCGCGACGCAGATTGATCCTGACTATGCCGGTTCGGTTCGAGATGCGCTCGACGCGGGTGTCGAGGTGCTCGCTTATGCGGCGCAAGTCACCCCGCGCGCCACTCGTTTGAGTACCCGGTTGCCCTTTACTGTGGACCAGGGAAGCGTGTGACCAGGGCCTGATAGTCGTTCGGCGAATCGAGCCGGGCACCGTATCGAGCAACCAGATGGGCGGCCGCGAAGTTGCCGAAACTGGCTGCAACGGCGCTGTCCATGCCGGCGCACCAACCGTGCAACACGGCGCCCGCATAGATGTCACCCGCGCCGTTGGTATCGATGGCCTTCGAGTCGAAGCCCGGTACCTCGCGCGCTGCTCCACCTGCCACCGCGAGGCTGCCGCGCGCGCCCAGGGTGATGTTCAAGGCACGGCCGATATCCTTCAACTCGTTCATGGCGATGTCCAGGCGGTCGGTACCGGCCCAGGTCAACGCCTCTTCTTCGTTGCAGAACAGATGATCCACGCCATTACCCAGCATCTCTACGAGGCTCTCTCGAAAGAATTCCACCATGCCCGGATCGGACAAGGTGAGGGCCGTGCGAACCTGTTCGCTTTCCGCGAGCTCGCGGCATTCAACGGCGGCGGCGCGGCCGGTATCGGAAGAGCTCAGGTAGCCTTCGATGTACAGACAACGAGAGTCGCGAAGTGCCTCGGGGTCGATTTCGGTGGTGGCCAGC
>PVMK01120512.1_pt1 | contig 21120 bp, 20 predicted proteins | sample 1853481 | NCBI WGS metagenome assembly PVMK01 (sample SAMN08533507, study PRJNA380276) | Marine sediment metagenome, whole genome shotgun sequencing project.
GATTTGTTCCATCTCAGGTTAAAGAGACAAGATCGCAAATTTTTCGCTAGAATGCACTGGATGAACCTAGGTACCCGATGCGTCGATATCCTGCAGCGGCTGGCGGCTCGTATTCCGAGCCACAGGCGACGAATCCTGCTGATTCTTGACCGACGCATTGAGGAGGGCGGACGGAGTGGGTGAAAATCCGCAAAAACCCGATCCAGCGAGGAAATTTCCCCTCGCCTCGGTCGTGCGCCCATCCGACACCAGGCGCCGAGGAGGAATACCGGTCAGACGCAACCTGATGGGCGGCACATCTTCGGCAGCGGGGCTCCTTTCGATGTCTCTGTGGGTGCTGCTGATGCTCGCTGCGGCAAACGGGGTCTGGGCAGCGGCGCCAGTGGTCGACAGTTTCAGCGCATCGCCCGCGGTCGTCGCCCCCGGCGGACTGGTCACCCTCGAGGTCACCGCTCACGACCCGGACTGTTCTTCGACCTGCCTCACCGGTTGCGGATTGTATATTCGAGCAGATCTCACCGCCTGGTCAGCGGTTGACGGCGTCTTCGTGCTCGAGGACAACGGCACGTCGGGCTCGCCATACACCGCCACCGTAGAGTGGCGGGCACCGTCCACCGAGGCCACGTTCACCCTCTCGGTATCGCTGTCCGACAGCGGAGGCATGCTATGCGGCGGCCGTCAGACCACCACCACAAGCCTTCAGGTCCAGGTCACATCGACCCCAGGCGGGGCGCCGGTTATCGAGTCTCTCGTCGGCAATCCTTCGTCGTTGTACCCCGGCGAACGTTCATCGCTGAAATGCGCGGCCACCGATCCGGACGGCGATCCGGTGTCCTACAGTTGGTTCACCGATTTTGGTGCACTGACTCCCGGTGCCAACGGCTCCGCGGTATTCGAAGCGGCTCTTCCAGGCGTGGCGACAATCACCTGTACCGCGACCGATCCGTCCGGTGCGGCCGCAACTGACTCGGTTGTGCTCGCGGTCAGCGACGTCGCTGCCGAGCGGTTGATCACTCCCGGTCTGTCCTCTCCACACCGCCTCGATGTGGATTCCATGGGCGACCTGTACGTGGTCGATCGGGGAGCGGGGGGCATCACGGCAATCCGCCTCGAAACCGGCGACCTGATGTACCGGATCCCGATGCCGGATGTGTCCGCTGTTGCGGTGGACTGGCAGGATCGACTGCTGGTCGGCACCGCCACCGGTGCCGGGGTTTTCGATCGCGCCGGCAATCATGTCCTCGATCTCGGGACCGGACTCGGCGAGGTGTCCGATGTGGCCGTCGATCTGATCGGCCGTCGGTATGTGAGCCTCTACCGGCGCGCGGGTCGCGTGGTAGTCCACAACGAGGCCGGCACCGTGGTCGCCGCCTTCGGCTCCACCGGCAACGGTCCGGCGCAGCTCATGGGTCCGAGCGGTGTCGGGGTCACGCCCGACGGCCTTGTGGTCGTTGCCGATTCGGGTCATGGCATGGTCAAGGTATTTAATCTCCAAGGTGACCTGGTTCGCGGGTTCGGGGAGATTGGGGTCGCGGCCGGGCAGTTCGTGGAACTCGACGATGTGGCGGTTGGCTCGGATGGCCTGATCTACACCAGCGATCACTACCAGGACTGGATCCAGACGTTCAATCCCGACGGCACGTTGCGTGAGGTGATCGGTAGCTACGGCGGTGGTCTGGGCGAGTTCAAAACCGCAGCGGGAATTGTCCCCATTGCAGCCGTCGGCAAGCTCGTCGTGGCTTCAGTCAACACGCCGGGGCTTCAGGTTTTCCAGCTCGGCAGCCCGACACCGGTGGATTGGCCAGCCCCGGAAGCGGTGTTTTCAGCGAGTACCCTCAATTTCTCGAGTCAGGTGGTGGGGACCGTGAGTGGGCCCCTTGACGTGTTGGTGACCAACAATGGGAACGCACCCCTCGGAGTCCACGAGGTGGACGTCATCGGGCCCTTCGCAGTGGTGAACAGATGTAACCTCATCGATCCTGGGGAGTGGTGTGCATTTTCGGTGGTGTTCACGCCCGTCGCTCCGGGTACGAGTCAGGGTTTGATGACGATTCGATCCAGTGCCGGAGGGGAGCCGCACACCGTATCCCTGTTTGGCTCCGGGTACGTCCCGGCGCAGATCGTGCTCAGCTCGATACGTCTCGATTTCTCACCGCAGGGGGTGGGAACGACAAGCCCGGCTCTCCCGGTGGTTATCAGTAATTCAGGGACAGTTCCACTGGCACTGTCCCGCATCGTCGGGACCGGACCCTTTGGTGTGACCTCGAACTGCGGGTCGCAACTAGCGGGCGGCGGCTCGTGCACGCTGGCGGTCGTTTTCGCGCCGGACGCAACCGGCCCATCGGTTGGATTGGTCACGGTTGAAAGCTCCGCTGCCGGGAGCCCAGACGGCATTGATTTGTCCGGGAAAGGGATCTTACTCGAGCTCACTACAGATCCGGCCGGCATCGTTTTCGGAAACGTCGCGGTGGGTGATGTCAGCCGCACCGAGCAGATCCAGGTCCTGAACACGGGGTCGGGCCGGGTGACAGTGGGGGCCGTTGAGCTCGCCGGTGAGAACCCTGCGGATTTTCATCTCACCACCGATTACTGCAGCGGCAATGCGATCGAGGTCGATCAGTCGTGCTGGATCGAGGTGGCGTTCACTCCCCACGCGACAGCCCAGAGCTTTGCGCAGTTGGTAATTCCAGCGGCTACCGGTCTCGAGTTCGCAGTCAGCCTCAGCGGCGGCGTCGCACCGTTGTTTGCCGACGGCTTCGAAACCGGTAACACATCGGCCTGGGTGACGCTCCAAGCGAAGGTCGTACGGGTCGCACCGCCCTCGGTCTATTTCAACGAAGTCGATCTCGGCACCGAGGCAGGTTCGCGCGTGGTCACAGTTCGAAACGACACCGGCAAGGCAGTATTCCTGGGCGCGCTGTGGATCCAGGGCGACGACGCCATGGAGTTCGCGATCGACCACGACTCGTGCAGCTCGACCTGGCTCGAGCCTGGGCAGAGCTGCACGATAGATGTGACCATGCTGACGCTCGATGAAGGGAGCTTCTCGGCGGCGCTGGTGATTCCAGCCGCGGTCGCCGAAAAGCGGCAGCCCGGACCGGTCCAGCTGACCGGAACTGTGCGGTGGCCATGATGCGGGCTGGAAGGTGTGAACCGGGAGGCCGGAGGCACGCACGAGCGGAGGGACTGATGACCAACACCCGGACGACGTCACGCCAGGCGGCACGGTTCGGTTTGCGGCTCATGCTGTCGGTCGTCTCCGTGACCTTCTTCGTTGCCTGGTGTCCGCGTTTCGCCGTGGCATCGGATCCACCGCACTGGTCGAGCACCACCGTCACCACCGGCTGCGCCACGCCGTGCCACGTCGTGCACCACGCGGCAGGCACCGGATTAACGAATTCGGCCGGCAATGTCAATCTGTGCCAGTCGTGCCACAACCCCTCCGGAGTCGCCGGAGATCTTCCGATCAACAGCTCCGATGCGGCGGTCCCAGGAGTTCGGGGAACTTCGCACGCTTTCGACGTGGTCGCGGTCAACAGCCTCCTCGGCGCCCAGGAGCCCGTGAACCCCGCCATGCAGCTGCGAGTGATGGGTGGGAATGTAGTCTGCTCCACCTGTCACAACCAGCACAGCGCGGATGCGAGCTTCGGAGGTCATCCCAGGGTCAGCTCGGCCAAACAGGTCACAGCTCTCGGAAGCACCGGATCACTGACCTCCGGCGGTTTATTCAACGGATCGACCGGCGTCTGGTTCCTTGTCGAGATCGTCACTACCGGCGACCAGACGAGCGCCCGATTCCGCTACTCGAAGGACAACGGAACGAGCTGGTTCCCGACGCCACCAGCGACCGTCGGGGCCGGCGCCGATGTGACGCTTGACAGTGGAGTCGCGGTATCGTTCAACCCCGGCAGCTTCGCGGTCGGAGAACGGTGGGAGTTTTCCGCTTCGTGGCCCTTTCTTCGGGCCGCGGTCGACTTCGGCACAAACGGCGCAGGTGACGACTACTGCCGCGATTGTCATCGCTCGTGGGTGATGGATCACGAATCGGTCCGCACCTACGACGGTAATTTCAAGAGCCATCCGGTCGGTGTCGCTCTCGACACCAACGGGATGGGTTACGACCGTCCCGTACCGCTCGACGGCAACGGTGCGCCCCAGGGCGGCGCTGGCGTGGACAACAACCCGACCAACGACCTGCTCCTCGACAACGCCGGCCTGGTTCAGTGTTTGACCTGCCACGGTGTTCACTATGTCGACAGCAACACGCTCTCGGTGGACGGACCATGAAGTATCTCGATTCACGCCTGTCCCGCCGGCTCTCGTTCGGAACCCCCGCGAGCAACCTACCCCTGTCGGTGATCCTCGCCGCTCTTTCGATTGTCTGCGCTGCCGTGGCCGTTGCCGACACATTCCCGCCGACCCTCGTTTTCCAGAGCCCCGCAAACGAGGCAGTGGTGGGCGGCGTCGAAAGATTCAAAGTGGAGGTCTCCGACCAGGACGGCTTGGCGGCATCCAATCCGGTGAGGTGGGGGCTCGATGGTGGGCCGATCTCGGCCGTCGCGACTGTCAACCCGAACTACACCTGCGGAGACGACTGTGCGATGTACGAGTTCGACGTCGACACCACGCCACTGCTCGACGGCGCGCACACCGTGTCGGTCGAGGTGGCGGACAACGTGGGCAACGTCGGCGTGTTTACCCGAACGTTCGTGGTCGCAAACTCGGGGACCCGGGCAGCCGGCAACGGCCTGCTGCTGCGCCGGACCCACGGCTCGCAGACCTGTATCGATTGCCACAACCTGGAGACCCACTCGAGCCACAGCACGAGCACGAAATATGGCAACTGGGCGGTGGACTGTTTGATTTGTCACACTCCTCATCGAACCCGCAACATCTACTTGGTACGGGAGGGCCTGCAGACGCCAAACAGCGGTACAGGGAACGTTGACTTTCGCGAGGACGACAGCGTTGGCGGCACCAACCCGCAGTGGAGCTATCTCGGCGACTATTCGGGTCCCGGCAACTCTCCGTACGACGATGGTATCTGCGAGGTCTGTCACACCCAAACCAATCACTATCGCAACGATAATTCCGGCGGGGATCACAGTCACAACGCCGGGACCCGCTGTATCGGCTGCCACCCCCACTCCTCGGGCTTCTCGGCCGGGGACGGTGAAAGCGCCGGTGGCGCGAATTGCTCTGGGTGCCACCCGCAGATCTGGCAAGGAATGAGCGGCGGTGTGGCCAAGACGAGCCGCCATGCAATCGGAAATTTGGCCGGGGTCAACGACACCTTCACCGACTCGGGGGTGGGATGGGTCGATCCATTGTCGTTGGTGGCTGTCGGCGACAGATCCTGCGTCAACATGTGTCATCCGGATCACGTCCACAACGCGGTCGGCGGAATCACCCACGACTTCAACGTGCACGAGGATGCCTCAACGGGCGCCACCCGGCAGGTCACCCGCGGGGGTGATGGTGTGATTGTCAGCGGGACTCCTGCCCGCACTGATTTCAACGGCGGCGCAGCCAATGGCGGGCTGTGCGTGTCGTGCCACCAACACCCGATCACCGGGACGCGACCGTCGATTAACGGGGGCGCCTTCGATGCCTCGGCTCACGACTTTGTTTCAAACACTGTCGGGACGACCACCCACGACTGGACCTACACACTGCACGACGGCTCCATCTTTGAACGCAACTGCACCAAGTGCCACACCGAAGACAGCCGCCCGGACGATTCGACCATCCCTTTCAGCGCCGTGCACTTCTCCGACAACCCACTGCTGCTGTCGGGCACCGTCAACCCCGCGGGCACTCCGGCCTCTTTTCATTGCTACGCCTGCCACGGCAACGGCACCACCGGCAGTGACCTCTCCGGCAAGGACATTGCCAGCCAGATCGCCAAGACGAGCAGCCATCCCGCCGACAATGACAACGTCCACGACAGCGTCGCCGAGGAGCAAAACGCGGTCTTCGGGAACCAGCTCGGCGGAGTAGTTCGGCACGTCAACTGCCTCGACTGCCACAACACCCACGAGGTGAAGGCCGGAACCCACGCCACACCGGGAAACGCGGCCGGGCCACCGCTCGAGGGCGCGTGGGGAGCTCGGTTGAGCAGCAACCCCGGCTTCTGGGCGGCCCCGACGGCGGGCAACTTCACCAAGAAGACGATCGTCGCCGGCACCGACGTCGAGGCCACGCTGTGCTTCAAGTGTCACTCGAGCTATTACGGAACCCTGCCCAACTCCCCGTCCGGCGGTTATCAGGAAACCGACACGGCGCGCGAGTTCAACCCCAACAACGTCGGTAACTGGGCGCCCGCCTGGAGCTCGGGCGAAACGGCCGGTTCGTTCCACCCGGTCCTCGCGTCGGCGGGCGGCAATCTGGGCGCGACATCCAACATCAAATCACCGTGGACACGGACCAGCCTGATGACCTGCTCCGACTGCCACGAGTCGAACGGCACGGCGGACCCGAACGGTCCTCACGGATCGACCGCAGGGTTCATGCTCAAGGGCCCCAACACCCTGTGGAACGCCAACCTCGCCAGCAGCACCTCGGGGATGCCGAACGGGACCTTCTGTATCAACTGCCATAACCAGGACTTCACCGACTCCCGCTTCTCCGGCGATAAGGGTCACATCTTCAAAAACCACAACAGCTCCAAAGGCGAGCCCATCAACTGTTTCAACTGTCACAGCGCGATCCCCCACGGCGCGGCGCGGCCGGGCCTGCTGGTGACCCCGCGCAGCGAGTCGGTGGGCGGTCTGCAGATCACCGACGCCTCTCCCTATCTACGGCTTCCGGCAGGCAACAGCGGGCTTCAGATCAACAGCTACCCGGCCAACAACACCACCGCCTGGGCCAAAAACGACTGCGCGTGCGGTAATAGCTCGTGGAAACACTGACGATCCGCGGGTCGCACGAGCGGAACCGATGAATCGTCTGTTGAGGATTTTCGCCACACCTCGTCTGACTCTCGGAGTACTCGGATTTCTGGTGGTGTACTCGGGACTTTCAGCCTGGGCTCCGGACACCTCGCTCGAAAATGTCCTCGGGCCACGACCGTTTTCGTCGCCACTATTTCTGGTCGCGGTTTTCCTGCTCTTCCTGTGCACGCTCAGCTGCACCTGGCTTCGTACGCGAAAAGTCCTCTCGCTGTGGCGCGGCGAGGTGCCGGCCGCAGCCCTCGAGATCCGGGCGCCTCGACGTCTGGTGCTTGAGGAATTCTTGCGTGAACAAGGGTTCCGCGGCCAGGGCGAGACCCGTTGGCGGAACCGACCGGGGATGTGGGCGGGCTGGATGCTGCACCTGGCACTGCTCGTCCTCATGGTTGGCGTGGTGATCCAGCTCGCTTTTCACGACGGCGGGGCGTTCGAGGTGGCGGTGGGCGAGACCGTGTCGCTGGCCGAGCCCGGAATTGTCTTCGGCCGCACCCCGGGGGCCCTTGCAGCCAAACGACTCCCGGAGCTTCGCGTTCGCCTCGTCGCCTTCGACGCCCATCAGCATCAACCGGGCTTCGCCCCGGATCGGCGCAGTCGCTTGCAGGTGGAGACATCCGGTGGGACGGTTCGGGAAATGGTGCTCGACCGCGCCGCAGGCGTGACTGTCAGAGGAACCACTCTTTTCCAGGCGATGCCGACCGGGGTGGCTCTTGTTCTCGAGTTGCCGGGAGACGACCTGCGAGCGATTCATCTTCGAACCGAGAACGAGCGCTTCGCAAGGGCGGATCTGACCCTGCCCGGCGGAGATCAGGCTCGCTTCGTGGTGGAGGCGGGACGCTCCTTCGAAGACCGTCGCGGCAGCGGTCCGCTGATCATCCGGTTCGAGCGTGGTGGAGTTGACATCGAGGTGTCGAGGGGCGATTCGGTCGAGTTCGGGAACACTGAGGCGAAACTCGTCGATCTGGTACGGTGGAGCAGTTTCACATACGTTCGTTCGCCGGGCATTCCGGCAGTCTTTACCGGATTCGCGTTGGTACTGATGGCCTGTATGCTTTTGATATTCCCATCCGGGGTTGTGCACCTCGGCACACATAATGGCTCCACCATCGCACGGGTCTGGCTCAACCGAGGATCGGCGGTGGTGGCGTCTGCCTGGCAGCGGTGGAGTGACGAGGGCATGGAAGCCGAGACCGCGAACCCGGCAGGGCCATCTCCTCGAAACCAAAAGGACGGCTCATGGTTTTGCAATCAATAGCTTTCTGGTCGGCAGCGACTGCCTACGCCCTGGCTTCGGTTCTGTTTTTTGCGTGGCTGGCATTTCGCCGCGATTGGACACAGGGCGCCGGTCTGGTCGTCGCTGCGCTGGGTTTGGCGCCGCATGCGGCGTCCCTCGGCCTGCGGTGGGCGGAGGTCGGCCACGGACCATTCAGCACGCGCTACGAGGTTCTCTCGGCCAACGCGTTTCTGGTGGTCTTGGTGTTTCTTATTCTGGCCGTCGCAAACCGCCGCCTGCGGCCGATGGGCGTGGTCGTGCTGCCAACCGTCTTCCTGCTGATGGGCTGGGCGGTGAACTCGTTCGGGCTCAGGTACGAGGTGCCGATCATCTTCAAATCATACTGGCTGTGGCTCCACATCGGGTTCGCGAAGCTCTTCTTCGTCTTCGCACTTCTCACCGCGGCTGCCGGGCTCGCATACCTGCTCGGCGATCGGTTTGGGAACCTGCAGGCACGGTTGCCGGGGAAAGAACGCCTCGATCTTTACGGCCACCAATTCCTCCTCGTGTCCTTCCTCTGCCTGGGTCTGATGATTATTGCGGGTTCCCTGTGGGCTCATCAATCGTGGGGCCGCTACTGGGGTTGGGACCCCATCGAAACCAGCGCGCTCGCCACCTGGCTCGCCTACGCCGTGATTCTCCACTTTCGTGTCCTGCACCACTGGAGCGGGCGACGCATGGCCTGGCTCAACCTGTTCGCCTTTGCCCTCGCAGTCTTTACCCTGTACGTGGTCGTGATGGTGCTGCCGACGATTCACAACTTCTACATGGTAGGGCCGTGATGTGCCGGAAGTCGGGATGGCCGGCGTTGCCGGTGGTTCTCGCGGCTTTGGTCACTGCCGGCTGTGGGGACGACCTGCACACCAAAGGTGAACGAACGGTCCGGGCCTACTGCGAGGCCCTGGTCGTCGCCTATCGGACAAGCGACGCCGGCGCCGTGCGGCCGGTGACTACTGAAAGAGAATGGCGCAAGCTCTTCACCCTGATCGACCTCAAGCGGGCGGATGGGTTGGTGCTCGAAAGCGAACTCGAGTCACTGAAAGTGACCGCCGTCGAGCAACCGAGCCCGGGTGTCATGACGGTGGCGGCGACCGAACGTTGGCGCTATTTCGATCGCCCCATCAAGCTCGGGACGCTGCCAGGAACAGAATTCGTGGTTGAAATGGACCTCATGTACTCGTTTGTCGACGAGGACGGAGCGTGGAAGATGGATCAGGCAACGACTCGCCGTCACGAGTACATCGAACCGGTGGACTATCATCCCACCCACGACCAGTCTCATGGCACCGAGTCACGATCGGAACAGCCGTGAAAAGCGCTCTGACCGTCATCATCGGCTTTGTGCACGACTTCGCCTCCGGCGGCTGGGCGGCAACGGTCTTCGCCGTCGCGTATCTTGACTCCAGAGCGGTTGACCACGGGACCACCGCTCTCCTCGGTGACCTCGAACGATCGTTTTTCTGGATCGGAATCGGATCCATCTTCGTGGTCTTCGCCACCGGAGCGGGCCGCACCTTTACATACGTCGACAAACATTACGGACCGGAGGCCGAACGCCAGCGGCGTCGGCTTCTGATCATCAAACACGTTGTTCTGGTCGTCGTCTTTGGGGCGGGCACCGCCTGGCAGTACGCCATGGCGTTCGGATGAGCCCTGGCCCGCATTTCTCACCACGTCGCGTCGCGAGACCCGCGAGATGGCGTGAGTTGTGGTGTTTACGACCTGAGGGCCGCGCAGTCGTACTTGACAGTACGTCGAGCAGCCCGATGGGAGCAAACACCGCAGATTGCGGCATATCGCGGGCCGCAGTAGCGAGGTGGTGAGATATGCGGGCTAGCCCTGACAGTCGAGCGATATCGATGTGAGGAGAAAGCAATCAATGAGTTCGACCAAACACGCCCGGATCATGCTGATCACACCGCCGTACCACTCAGGGATGGTGGAGTCGGCAGGCTCATGGCTGCCACTGGGCTTGCTCTATGTCGGCGGCGCCCTCCGGAGGGCCGGCCACGACGTCGTTCTGTACGATGCCATGACGAGGTTTGACACCCTCGACGAAGTGCGCTCCACCGTCCGCCGGGAACGTCCCGACGCCGTGTTCGTGTCCTGCATCACCGCGACCTTTCCTGATGGGGTCGAGGTGTGTCGGGTGACCAAGGAGGAGTGTCCCGAATCGCTCACGGTACTCGGCAACTCCCACCCGACCTTTATGTGGAGGGAGACCCTCGATCAACACCCCGAGGTCGACGTGATCGTTCGAGGCGAAGGTGAGGCGACAGCCGTCGAGCTCATGCACGCGTGGACGGCGAGTAGGACGTTCCGAGAGGTCCACGGTATCGCCTTTCGCGACGACGCCCTGCAACCGGTGGCGACACCGCCGCGCCCGTTCCTCGACAACCTCGACGCCGTGGAACCGGCCTGGGAGCTGGTGCCGTGGGACGAGTACTCCTATCGGCCCAAACCAGGATCGACGCTGGCGGTGGTCTCCTCGTCCCGCGGATGCAAGCAGCATTGCTCCTTCTGCTCACAACGGTTGTTCTGGAAGGAGAGCTGGCGGGCAGTCTCAGCACAACGATTTGTCGACCAGCTCGAGCACCTTCGAGACAGCTACGGGGTGGACGTGGTCATGCTTGCGGACGAGATACCCTCCTTCGACCGCGAACGGTGGGAACACATCCTCGACCTGCTGATCGATCGACGCCTCGGTACGAGCCTGCTCCTCGAGACGCGGGTTGACGACATCGTTCGCGATGCCGAGTTGTTGCCGCGCTATCGGGAAGCCGGTGTCGAGCACATCTACGTCGGCGTCGAGTCGGTGAATCAGGCGACCCTCGATCTATTCAAGAAGGACCTGAAGATCGAGCAATCCAAAAGAGCCATTGAGCTCATCAACAACTGCGACATGATCTCGGAAACCTCGTTTGTCATGGGCATGCCCGAAGAGACCGAAGAGGACATGGACCGAACCATCGAGCTGTCGAAGTTCTACGACCCGGACATGGCATTCTTCCTCGCGATCACACCGTGGCCGTACGCCGACCTCTACCCCCTCGTCAAAGACCGCATCGTCACCACCGACTATCGAAAATACAACCTCGCCGAACCGGTGATCGAACCTTTTGCCATGTCAATCGACCAGGTGCGCGAAAAACTGTTCGAAGGTTTCCGCGAGTTCTACGCCCATAAGATGCGGCAGATTCCGTCGATGCCCGAGTGGAAGCGCGAATTCATGAAGTCCCTCATGCACCTGTTTATGAATCATTCATACCTCAAGGACCAGATGACCGCCCTCGGGCACCCCAACGACCCGGGCGACTAGCCCGCTCGTCTCATCAGCATTCGTCGCGAGGCCGACGAGGTGCCGTGCCCAGTGGGGTCTTCGACCCGAGGGGCGCGGAGTCGTACTTGACAGTATGTCGAGCACCCCGACGGGAGAAAACACCGCTGGGTTCGGTGCATCGCCGGCCGCAGCAGAAAGCTGGTGAGAAGAGCGGGCTAGAGGTCGGGCACAACCTGACGCACCTCCGTGGCGGTGCTACATTCCAAGGCGTGAACAACGACCGACCCTGGCGACTCATTGTCGATGGCGGTGTGCCGGGGACGCACAATATGGCGCGGGATGTGGCCGTCCTCGAAGGGGTGTCAACGGCACAGGTACCGCCGACCCTGCGTCTGTATGGATGGAATCCACCGTGTCTCACCCTCGGTCGCCACCAGGGGGTCGAGACGGTAGACTTCGATTTCTGCCGTACGGAGGGGATCGACGTGGTGCGTCGACCAACCGGCGGGCCGAGCGCTGTTGCACCACCTCGAGCTCACGTATGCGGTGATCGCGCCCCTCGGTGCAGGGCCCGCTACCGCGCGCCCTCCAGGACGCCTACCGGGCTGATCTGTGGAGCGCTGGTACGGGCGATGCGCGCCGTCGGCGTCGACGCCGCCCTGACGGGATGGCGAGGTCAACGTGCTGCTCCCCAGTCCTCGCAGCGCCGTCCCATGCTTCGAGGCGCCCGGCAGGCGGCGAGGTTGTCGTAGGCGGCCGCAAGCTCATCGGTTCCGCCATGCGGGCCCATGCCGGCACGATCCTGCAGCACGGCGCCATCCTCCTCGAATGGGACGGCCGTCTGCAGGCGGGCGCCATGGGTCTCGACGACGACGGCGGCCTTCGACCCCACATCACGACGCTGGCCGAGCAAGTCGGCAAACCGGTCGATCGCGCGGATCTCGAACGCAGCATCACTCGAGCCTTTGCAGAGGAGCTTGGCATCGAGCTCGAGCCGGGCAAGTTCTCCGGCCGAGAGCGCGTCCCGGGTGGAGCAGCTCGCAACCGATTTCGCGGTCACGGGCTGAGGGCTCTCAACTTCGGAGGGTTCGCAGCGGGCGCACCTCTGTGATGCGTTCAAAATCTTCGTCGTCGTGCAGGAGCACGCAGTCGTTCTCGAGGACCAGCTGCGCGATCAGACAATCCACCGTACTTCTGATAGTTATGCCCCGTCGTCGACAATCGAAGTAGATCCGCGCCGCGGCCTCATGGGTCGCCCAGTGATCCCGTGGCGCCACCTGTCGCTGGGTGACAAGGTATTTGACGAGCAGCCGCCATTCAGGCTCGTCCCGAGCACCCTGCAACAACTCCTGACAACAGATAACCGGAATGCCGAACGGCACATCGTCCCGCTCGATGCGGTCCAGAGCTCGGGCCGCCGAGGTGTCGACGCCCTCTGAAAAAATCGACCAGCACCGAGGTGTCAACGACGATCATGGACGCGGTCCTCGCGCAGCTCTCGATGGTCGTAACCCTCGGCCAAGCTGACCTTCCCACGAAGATCCAGGAGGCTCATCCGGCGGCGAGTCTGCACCAGCACCTCGAGCGCCTCGTGAACCACTTCACGCTTGGTCGTGATCCCAGTCAGGCTCATGGCCTCGGCGACCAGCTCGTCATCGAGCACGATATTTGTTCTCATGCACCACCTCCACGTCAACTATACACTACTTTATACACATTATGATGTGTATCATCGACCTGGAGTTTCAGAATCCTCCTTCCCTAATCCTCGGTCTGATCAGCGGTAACAGCGCGAGCCCGGGCAAAGCGAGGGCCGGTTGTCAGTGCAAAGTAGACGGCGTAACCGAGCGCTTCGACGCCGATGCCCCGAAAAGGCTCCGGCGACGTCTCGCGTCAGGGCGAACATGGCCGACAGGATCGCGTACTGAGTTGCCGCGTGCTCCTTGTCACACAGGTTCATCAGGAAGGACAGGAAAGCGGCGGTCCCCAACCCCTGAGTAAAGGACTCGATCATGGACGCGGCGTAGATGCTCTCGCGCGGCAGGTCGATCGCCGCGACGGCGACGTAGCCGAGGTTCGAGACGAGCTGGGCCAGCCCCAGCCACAGTAACGCCCGGAAGATCCCGTACCGGTTGACAAACCAACCCCCTGCGAGGGCGCCGACAATGGTCAGCACGATGCCGAGGGTCACCGAAATGGTTCCGATCTCGGTCAGCGAGTAGCCGCGATCGACCCAAAACGGCTTGACCATTCGACCGAGGGTCGAGTCGCCCACCTTATAAAGCAGCACGAAGGCCAACACGGGGACCATCTCCCAGCGGAAGAGCCATCTCAGCACCGGTGCCAGCGCATGCTGCCGCTCAGAGGCCTCCAGTGGCACCCGCGGGCTCAGCCACGCCGCTGCCGCGAGCGCGAAGAACATCACGGCAAGGGCTACCCACAGCAGACTCCAACCGACAAAATCCGCCAGGGTGATAAACCCGCCACCACCGACCAGCATCGCGACCCGGGCGGCTGATACGCGCGTGCCGTTGATGCTGCCGATCGTCGTAGGGGTCGAAACGTCCACCGCGTACGCATCGATGGCGATGTCCTGGGTAGCCGATGCCGTCGTGAAGAGGAGGAGCAGGGACCACAACAGGAACGACGGCTGGGATGCGTCCTGAGGGATGATCGCGATCGTCGTCGCTCCCAAAAAGAAGAGACAGGCCGTGATCCAGTGCTGGCGGCTGCCATAGCGATCGACCAGAGGCGCCCACAGGAGCTTCCATGTCCACGGCAGCGAGAGCAGGCTCATGAGCCCGATCTCGCGCAGGGAGACGCCGTGCACCCGGAAGAAGACCGGCCACACGTCGTAGGCGATCCCAAATGGGAGCCCCTCCGCAAAGTAGAGAACGGCGATCCAGAACAGAACCTTTCCGCTTCGTCACCGCGTCATCTTACAGAGGCCACGCACGCATCCGGGCGAAGTTGAGAGTTGAGAATTGAGAGTTGAGAGTTGACGGATGACAACCCGTCAAAAGAATCCGCCAGGGTTCCAAACCAATCTCAACTCTAAACTCTTAACTATTAACTCTTAACTCTTAACTATTTAGCCTTCGATGGGAATCGTGGCGACGTCCTTCCGCCGCAGCGTGAACGCCATGCCGATGCCGATGACCACCAGGATGGTACCGATCCAGACAAACGAGATCAGCGGTTTGGTTGAGACGTCGAGGACCAGGCTCGCCGCGGTCGCGCCTTCTGAAGCCACCGCCGGATCGTAGATCTGCAGCTGCACCCTGCCCTCCTCGGCGTCGATGCGGCCCGGGCTGAGGGTGATCCCGCCGGTCCCCGGCACCATCGCCGGGGTCACCTGCGGCTCACCCCCCATGCCGCCACGATACATCGCCACGACCTCGATGCTCTCGCCCCCGTGCTCGACTGAAAAGACCACACCGAAGTTGCTCTTGCCTGCCTCCGGGGCGAAGTCCGAGAGGTCGAAGTCGTCACAGGTGATCTGGAGCTCCTTGTAGGCCAGGGTCTCGCCCTTGCCAGCATCACTGTGCGGCCGATGCCGCCGCCGAGCCCGAGAAGCTCGACCCGAACCACGCCCTGGTCGACGCTCATACCGGTCGCGCGCAGCTTGGCGCCGGGGACGCCGGGGATGTTCACCGCCACCGGCTGCACGCCTCCGTCGGTGGAAACGACCGACGGCTCGAGCTCAACCGGATCCTGGCCCGGCCGCTCGAGCTTCACGACGACGCCGACGGTGAGCGCGCCGGGCACCGCGTTCTGATTTTCCAGATCAAATCCGCGGAAGGTCAGGGTCCAGTCTCGGAAGGTTGCGGGCTGGTCCTTCGCCAGCACCAGGCGACCCGAGACCGGCGCCTCGCTGCCGGGCTCGAACTCCACCGGCGCCACATAGAGATCGTTGGTGAGGAAGGATTTGATGTCTGGGTTGGCCACCAGCTGGTTGGATTTCTCGTTGACCCACATGCGCGGTTTGAGAACGAAGTTACGACCGCGCGGTGTCGTCACCTCGACCACCATGGCGTCTCTCGCCTGCGGGGTCGGTTTCTCAACGCCGCGGAAGACCATGGTGTAGCCGAGCACTTCGGTTGGCTGGCCTTCAGCCAGCCGCACCTTGTGCTCACGGTCGAACCAGCCGGTGGTCAGGAATGCGAGCAGGAGCAGACCGAGACCGACGTGGGCGACCGGCCCCCCCGCCATCCGCCAACGGCCGTTTTTGCCATACTCGTACGCCGCCCAACCGTTGGCGACCAAACAGAAAAGCGCGGCGGTAACATAGATGATCGCCGGCAGGCCGTGCAGCCCGAGAACTATGGCAAGGCCGGTGAAAGTTGCGGTGATGGCCAGCGTGACTGCGAGGTGTCGGCGCCACCCCTTACGGGCGCGGCTCCAACCCAGAAACGGTGTTCCACCCACAAAGGCGGCGAAGACCACCGCGAGCCAGAATCCCATCCGGTTGTAGAAATCGGGCCCGACCTGCGCCGGCTGGCCCCACAATCGGGAGATCAGCGGCGCCGACGTCCCCAAGAGGACCACCAACCCGAGCAGGACGGTGAGCAGGATTCCGATCACGAAGAAGATCGTGCGCGACATGAATGGCTCGTCGCCCACCTCGGTCGGGATCTCCCGCCACCTGTACATCAGCAGACCCACCGACATGAAGATAAAGAACCCCATGTTGAAGACCAACATGCCCGTGATGCCGAGATCAACGAAGGAGTGGACCGAGAAGTCCGCCAACACACCCGACCGGGTGAGGAAGGTGGCATAGACCACGAGCAGGAATGCTGTCATCGCAAGCACCAGATTGAGGCGGCGGAACCGGTTGCGTCCCCGCTGCAGGAGCATCCCGTGGGTCAGCGCGAGGGTCGCGAGCCAGGGTACGAGGGAAGCATTCTCCACCGGGTCCCAACCCCAGTAACCGCCCCACCCGAGGGTTTCGTAGGCCCAGTAACCACCGAGCATGATGGCCGTGCCAAGCGTGGCCAATCCGACCAGCACCCACGGCATCGACACCTTGGTCCATTCGTCGTAGCGCTTCATCCACAGGGCAGCGATCGCGAAGGCAAATGGGATGCCCAGTGCTGCGTAGCCGATGAACATGATCGGCGGGTGGATCACCATCCACGGGTTCTGAAGCAACGGGTTCAACCCCTGCCCGTCCATCGGAATCATCGCCGCGGTGAGCCCTTCGTGGAATCGGAAGGGATCCTGCCTGATCAGAAGCAGGAGCAGGGAAAGCACGGTCAGGTTGTAGACCACCATCACCCGCGACTCGTAGGCCCGGGCGAAACGCATCAGCGGCAGACCGAGCAGCACCCCCCAGAAGATCCACAGGAGGAAGCTGCCCTCCTGCCCGCCCCAGAAGGTGGAGATCAGGTAGTGCAGAGGCAGGAGGTTGTCGGAGTAGGCCCACACGTAGTGCAGCCGGTAGTCGTGCGTGACCAGGAGGTACATGAGGAGACCGGACGCCACCACCACTGCCGCGGTCATCAGCACGTAGCTCTGCCGCGCCGGAGAGCGCCAGCGGTCGGGCTCACGGATCGACAACCAGTAGGTCACTGTGGACGCAATGCCGGCGAGAAACGCCAACCACATCAGGATTGTTCCTGGAATATACATGGACTCTCCTATCCGAACGCGAGAGGGTTCAGATGCAAACGGCTGCCCGAGGAGGGCGCCGGATCAGGTTTCGGATCCGTACTTGCGGACGTCGTCCTCGAGGCCCTGGTACTTGGAGGGACACTTCACCAACAGCTGCTCGGCCCGGAAAACGCCGTCGTCGAACATGCCGACCGCGACGATCTGCACAGCCTCCTCGAAGTTGCCCGGCTTGACCCCGTCGTAGTGCACGACCATGGTGTCGCCGTCCTCCTCAATCAGTGTGAAACGCAGCTCCTGCGACTCATCAAGGTACTCGGAGGAGTTCTCGACCAACCCGCCGGCGACCTGGACCTTGCGGGCTGAGCTGGCGGCCTCGGCAAAGCTGACGTACGGTGTCAGGTTCGACTTGAACGAGGTCGTCCCGTAGGCCAGAAAGGCCACAACCAACACACCACCGACCGCATACCACACACGACGCTGGCGTCGTGAATCACTCATTCAGTCCTCCAAACGGCTCACCTTGCGGTCGAGCCGGTAGACGTATCCAAAAAGGCCGACCCAGATCATCAGGGTGACCACGGCGATACCCATCAAGTCAGACATTTACAGCACCTCCTGCCGGCGCCGCTGCCGGATCGCCTCGATCCGGCAACCGATAGTATATAACCATACGTACAAACCCGTAAATCCCACAAGCGAGGCCATCAGCACCTGCGTGTAGCGCGAGTCGAACTCATTGGCGCCACGGGTGTTGATGATGGTGTCCGGGTGCAGCGACCAGTAGATCCGCGGTACCACAAAGACGAGGAAAGGCACCGTCACGAACGCGAGGATTGCATACACCGCCGCCAGGCTGGCGCGCCTCTCGGGATCATCGATGGCCCCGCGCAGCGCGAGGAAGGCCGCGTAGATCAACAGCAAGATGGTGATCGAGGTCTGCCGCGGATCCCAGTTCCAGTAGGCGCCCCACATGATCTTGGCGAATACGGCGCCTGTGGTCGTGGCGAGCACTGCGAAGAGCAGCCCCAATCCGGCGCTGACCGACGCGCGAATGTCGTCTTTGGGGTCTCGGCGCCTGAGGTACATCACCGAGGTCACGCAGGACACCAGGAAGGCGAGCACGGCCACCCACGCCATCGGCACGTGGAAGAAAACGATCCGCGACGACTCGCCGATGAAGCCCTCGGCCGGCTGCACGTAGAAGAACGCCGCGACGATGACCCCCACGAGCCACACCAAGAGCACCCACTTGAGAATCTCAGAAACCAGCTTCGGCACGATCCACTCCCTCTTCGCCAGTCCTCACCGCAACCGCGGAAGACTATACCCTAACACTTTGACCAACCAACGGTTGCATTGAGAAATTGCATCAGTCCGACCACACGGCGGGGAACAACGCCGCGGAAACGATGGTCATGATACCGCCCATAGAGAGTACCGCGCGTACGGTCGAGGAGACGATTTCCGGCGATGCCTCGGCGGCGCCCGCCGTACCCTGGATCAAGAAGATCATCAACGGCAGCAGCAGCGGCAGCGAAAGCACCGAGAACAGGGCGCCACGGGTCAGAGCGCGGGCGATGATCGCGGCGACGATGGTCGTGATCACGGCGAGAGTGTATCCCCCGAGAACGAGAATGAGCACGAACTCCCACACCATCACGATCGTGTATCCCATGAGAATGCAGTACAGCGGCACCAGAATGGCCATCAACATATCAATGACCAGGATGTTGAAAACCAGCTTGCCGAACCACACCGCCGACGGCGATGCCGCGAGGCGAAGCAGCGGCGCGGTGTGGCTCTCCTCCTCCTTGACGAAGCTGCGGGTCGAGGCCGGCGAGGGCGGCAAAAAAGATAACGATCCACAGCAGAACCGCAAGCAGAAACGGCCGGTCCTCGGCGGCGATGCGGTAGGGGCCGACGGTGTACGACACCGCGGCCAGCACGGTGAGGGCGAAGAGCCCGAGCGAATTGATCGCCACCCGGGTGCGGAACTCCGTCCGCAAATCCTTGGCTGCAACCGCGAACGCCTCAGCCAGCCAGCGCCACATGGCGCGCCCCCCACTCCATCTCGCTCCGGTCGTTCGTCGCCAACACAACCGTCTTCCCAGCCGCTCGAAGCCCACCGACGTAGTCTTCGAGCCACTCTTTGCCGGCCGGATCGAGATTCGAGCCGGGCTCGTCGAGGAGGAGCAGAGCCGGATCGTGGAGCAGCGCCTGGGCGATTTTCAACCGCTGGGCCATGCCGGTGGAGTAGCCGCGTACGGGAGTCCGGCGGTCGGAGTCGAGACCGACCAGGTCCAGACACTCGCGACACCGCTCCTCGGCCGGCCCCATCCCGCGGACCCGGGCGAAGAAGCGGAGGTTCTCCATCGCGTCGAGCTCCTCGTAAACCGCCATCGCCGGCGCCACCACCCCGAGATAGTGGCGCCACGAATCGCGTTCGACCACTTGCCCATCTCGTTCGTACATAACCTCCCCACGGGTGGGTCGCAGCAGACCGCAGAGGATCGAGAGCAGGGTCGATTTTCCGGACCCGTTGGGCCCGGTGATCACCAGCACCTCGCCGGGCACGGCTTCACCCGAGACCGATCGGAAAACCACCCGCAGGTCGTACCGCTTGGCCACATCGGAAAAGGAGACTCGGATGCCGTCAGCCATCGCCGGGAACGATAGCACGCACCCACCCGGATACAGGATGCAAGATGCAAGATGCAGGATGCGCGACGCACCCGCCATATCTTGCATCTTGTATCTTGCATCTCGTATCTCGTATCTTGTATCTTGCATCTTGCCGTTTTCCCGCCTGCGCTATAGTTGCCCTCGAAGGAGGCGCCCATGCGTTCGGTGATCACCGGAACCGGCATGTACATCCCCGAAGCCAGTGTCGACAACCACGCCCTCGCGCGGATCATGGACACCTCGGACGAGTGGATCCGGGTACGGACCGGGATTGTCAAACGACAGTACGCGGCGCCGGACCAGGCGACCTCCGACCTCGCGGTTCCGGCATGCCGCCAGGCGATCGAAAACGCCGGGCTGAAGACCAAAGACATCGACTATCTGGTGTTCGCAACCATGACACCGGATTACTACTTCCCCGGTTCGGCGCCTTTCCTGCAGCGCAAGCTCGGTCTCGAACAGATCCCGTGCCTCGATATCCGCCAGCAGTGCGCCGGTTTCGTGTATGCGCTGCAGCTCGCCGACGCCCTGATCCGCTCCGGTCAGCATCGCAAGGTATTGGTCGTCGGAGCGGAGGTGCACGCATCGATGATTCCGTGGTCGGACCAGACCTGGAAAACGGTGCTGGGAAAAGGCGATGGGAACGTATCGCCCGAGGAGTACGAGAAGAACACCGAGACTCGTGACCGGCTCGTTCTCTTCGGCGACGGCGCCGGCGCCGTCGTGGTCGAGGCCCGCGACGAGGGCGAAAGCGGCGTCATCGACTGTTTGCTCCACACTAATGGTGACGAGGCCGAACGGCTGTGGACCAAGGCCGGTGGTAGCGCCTTCCGGCCCTACTTCACCCCTGAAATGTACTTTTCGGGCGATGTCGTCCCGGTCGTCGAGGGCCGGAAGGTCTACGCCTTGGCAGTGACCTTCATGCCTCAGGTCACCCACGAGGTCCTCGAACGCAACGGCCTCACCACCGACGATCTCGATCTGGTGATCATGCACCAGGCCAATCTGCGCATCAACGAAGGAGTACAGAAGCGCCTCGAGCTGCCCGACGACAAGGTCTTCAACAACATCCAGAACTACGGCAACACCACCGCGGGGACCATTCCGATCGCATTCCACGAGGCCCTCGAGCAGGGCCGAGCGAAACCGGGCGACCTCGTGTGTTTCGTCGGCCTTGGCAGCGGGCTCAACTGGGGAGCGATTTTGTATCGGTGCTGATGGCGCACGGAATTTCGAATTTCGAATTTCGAATTTCGAATTGGCCGCCCCCAAACATTCATCCTGCACTCGAAGCCCGCTGTCGGCGTGGCGCTGTTGCGGAG